>BNJS01003024.1_pt1 | contig 183654 bp, 188 predicted proteins | sample 8540461 | NCBI WGS metagenome assembly BNJS01 (sample SAMD00202454, study PRJDB9452) | human saliva metagenome | isolation source: human saliva | place: Japan
TCTATGCTTAACAAATGGTTCTCACGGCAATGTCCGAAGTTCCAATACATACTTTTCTTTTTAGCTTTGAGCATCTATTCTGTGCAATGATTCCTTCATGTTGCAGTCTTCCCGCGACAATTCCCGGGTGAATTCCTATTGATTTAGCAAATTCGACTATCTCCTTATCCGAAATGAATCTTGTTGGAGCTAATCTTTTATACTCTACCAGGGGAATTAAATAGTTAGTTGCAAACTTATCTGCTTCTGTTTCTAGATTATTATTTATCTCTATCATTTCTTCCGCCGTACTGCTTACAAATACAGTTTTTATCTTTTGTTGAAGAACGTGCTTGATTTCATGAAATAGAGAAAACCAAAACTTATCCGCATCGAGTCCTCGATTATTCATTGCAAGCACGACCCTGTCCTCATTTACCCACTTAACAGCACCATTTACTCCGGAATTCTTTAAATGTGGCAATAAAACAAATGCCACTCCACATTCGGAAAAAATTTCACGCATTCTTGGCAAGAATTCTTCCGGCTTTCGCACAGTCATACTTCTTAACTCCGGCAAATATCCTTTTAATTTTTCTGCATCATAGGGTTTAGTATCAATATTCTTCGAAATATTGATAGCTGTTTGAATCCAAGCCCTGGAATTCATAATATTCTTTTTGCTGTTACGTGGTGAAGCAGTTCTGAAATTCACCAAAAAATCAGGCTGTAACATGATTCGCAAATCTGAGACCTTTAAAAAACAACATAAATTTGCTATCTGATCGATTATGCTTTTTACTTTCGGCAAACCAACGACTTCAACAAAATATTTATAATCTATTTCTTTTATCACATCTTTCTGCGCGTCAATATCCTTCGTCTGTTCTATTTCAATCCGCTTTTTATCATAGGTATTTTGTAAATTCTGCCAAAGCTCTATGCTTGTTCCTGTCATTGCAGAAAGCTTCTTTGCTAAGTCATTAGAAATATTCGCCTGAGCATGAATTAACTGACTTAAAGTTTTGGCCGTTGTTCCCATCCTTGTCGCAAATTCAGCCTGACTAATGCCCATATCCTCAATAATATCTGCTATATAATATCCCGGGTGATATGCCACTATATCTTTATATTCTTTTACACCATTCATAATGGTTCGACACCTCCGTTACCTTCACAATTTTAATCATTTTACACTGGGCTAAAATATCCCCTTCCGTAATCTCATTTCCGTCATTATTACAAGGAATCATGGTAACTCTATATCCGGTATTTCCTACTCGAATACTCCACTCCTCTTTTCTAAACCCTTTCAAGCGTTCAAAATGAAACGGAGGATAATTTGCAATATCCATTAAAGATTCTGCATTCAGTATAAAGTTTTCTACAGATTCAAGTTTCTTTTTTACCAGCTCAGGATATCTCCATTTTTTCTTGTATGCAGAGCAAAACTGTTTCTTTGCCGTTTCATTTTTAAATAGTATCTGCATTCCCAAACTAAATCATTTTTCCTTTTCTATAATTCTATTACCTAAAAGGTAATTAAATTATAGTTCTCCACATGGATAAAGTAAATACTTATTCAGAAATTATTACAAAATCTCACTTCAATAAAATTCTGGACCATTTCTTGAAAAGCTATGCTATGATTTATTGTACGAAAACTTGTATATTCCATAGTAAAATATTCAGTAGTACCTTGTAGTTTCGGGGTGCCATGACCAAACAAAAGGAGAGATTATGACAGTACAGGAAGAAAAATCCTATAAAGAATTGGAAATTTTATTAGAAAGATATCCGGTCTTGAAAGCCGTACAGGAAGAAGTATGGAAAGCATTTTTGTTCATACGGGATTCTTATGAGAGGGGGGGAAAGCTACTTCTCTGTGGTAACGGAGGAAGCGCTGCAGATAGTGATCATATCGTCGGAGAGCTGATGAAGGCTTTTTGCGCAAAGCGAAAGATAAATCCGGAACTGCAATCTCGTTTGCAGGCGCTTTACGGAGAGGAAGCGGAGTATTTTACCAAACACTTGGAGCAGGGGCTTCCGGCCATTTCCTTCAGCTCACAAACCGCTCTTCATACTGCTTTCAGTAATGATCAGGATGAAGCTCTTTTTTATGCGCAGTGCCTTTTGGGATATGGAAAGAAAGAGGATATTCTCTTTGGTATCAGCACCTCCGGCAATGCGAAGAATGTGGGTTATGCTTTAAAGCTTGCAAAGGCTATGGGAGTGAAGAGCATTTTACTGACAGGAAAAGATGGTGGGGCGGGGAAAGACTTGGCTGACCTTTCCATCATCGTACCTTCCGGGGAAACCTATCAGATTCAGGAGCTGCATCTTCCGATTTATCATAGTCTGTGCCTTATGCTGGAGCAGTATTTTTTCGGATGAACAGCGACTAGAATATTTTGATGAAATTCATAGTTATAATGAAGACAGGTATATAACTATTGGATTTGCAGGTAAAGTTTTAATGGTTGTTTACACCTTTCGAAATCCACTTTATAGAATTATATCTGCAAGAATTGCAACCGAAAAGGAAAGGAGAGCGTATTTCAATGGCTGTGAAAAAATATAATCTTGATCAAAATAGTAAACTGACCGATGAACAGATTTTGGAATTAAAGGAAGCAGCTATGCGCCCTTTCTCTTTTGATGAAGATGGTCCTGAGCTAACGGATGAGGAACTGCTCAGTTTAAAAAGAATTGCAGAAATAAAAAAGGGAGAGTGAATTACTTAAAAAGAGCCTATAATATCGCTTTTACCGCATCTAAAAGTGTAGGAAAGTAAGAGAAGTCTTGCTTTCCTTCTTTTTTCTTGAAACGCTTGCATTTTTACCTCGTGATTTACATATGCTCTTTATCAATCTATAATTAAAGCGTACTTGTAAAGAGGGTGATAAAATGAACGCTTTAGAAAAATACTTTTTAGAAAGTAATATTATTACAAATAAACAGGCGGAAGAGATAGGCATCAAAAGGCATATCTTAGCTTCACTTGTCCAGAAAGGCGAGCTGGAGAGAGTTAAAAATGGAGTCTATAAGAAAAAGGATGCCATAGATGATGACTTTGCCGCAATATCACTTAATAATGAGCAAGTGGTATTTTCTTTCCATACAGCTTTATATCTTCTTGGATTTAGTGATCGAACACCTAATGTTTTTCACATCAGTGTACCCCAAGGATATAATACAGGGCATATAAAACGAAAATTTTCAAATATTAAAGTGCATTATGTCAAGATAGATTTTTTTGATTTGGGAATTAGTAAGACAAAAACACCGCTAGGCTCTTCTGTCAAATGCTATAACATGGAAAGATGTATCTGCGATATTGTTTTAGAACGGAAGTCGGTTGATAAGCAGATATTTATAGATGCAATGACCGGATACTTTAAGAGCAAAGATAAAAATATCAGAAATCTTATCAAATACAGCAAAATCCTTGGTATTGAAGATGAAATCAGAAAATACACGGAGGTTTTATAAATGATAGGTCCGGAAAGTCTTAAAGGCAAAATAAGAAAAATTGCGAACTCTAAAAACCTTAGATCACAAGAGGTTTTACAAATGTTTTTCTTTGAAAGATTCTTGGAAAGACTGTCAAAATCTGAGTATATATTTAATTTTATCATCAAAGGCGGACTTCTTATATCTTCTATAATTGGGATTGATAACCGTACTACGATGGATATGGATACCACCATCAAAGGTGTTCCATTGAAGGAAGAAATTGTACGAAATATTGTTTCGGAAATCCTAAATGTAGAGGTAGATGACGGTATAGAATTTGAAATAACAGATATAAGCCATATACGAGAAGAAGATGAATACGAGAATTTCAGAGTCCATTTAATAGCTAAATTTGGCAAGATTAAAAATGATATGAAGATTGATATTACAACAGGAGATGCCATAACACCAAGGGAAATGGAATACCAATATCCTTGTATGTTTCAAGAGGAAAGTCTTAGGGTTTTAGCATATCCTATCGAAACGATATTAGCCGAAAAATACGAGAGCGTTATTAAAAGAAATATCTCCACAACAAGGATGAGAGATTTTTACGATCTATATAGTTTATACAACTTAAGAAAAGAGGAAATTGATTTTGACATTTTAAAACAGGCCATTATTTCAACCGCAAATAGAAGAGAAAGTTTGCTACTTATGAAACAGGCAAAGGATATTATTGAGGACATAAAGGATGACGATTATCTTAAAGAATTATGGAAAGTATATTTAGAAGACAATCTTTATGTAGGAGATTTGGAGTTTTCAGAAACAGTAAAAATAGTTAAAATTATTGCGGAGAAGATTTCCTTAGATGATAACAATCTACTTCAAAAGAGCCTATAATATCGCTCTTACCGCATCTAAAAGTGTAGGAAAGTAAGAGAAATCTTGCTTTCCTTCTTTTTTGGCGCTCTCCATTTCTTCCTTCCCGTAGCCTGTTCCAAGGAGTATGGATTTTACACCGAACTCTGCTCCTGCCGTGCAGTCAAGGAGCTTGTCCCCGATCATATAAGAAGAGGAAAGCCAGTTCTTTCGCTCGGAAAGACTGCGGTTTTCTTCTTCCAGCTTCTTGTACTCCCTTTCTGTCAGCCGGTAGGCGCTTTGGATTAATTCGCCGATTTTGGGCTTTCGTATGGAGGCAAGAGCATCTTCTTTATTTCTCTCTTCCAAAAGCATATCCCATTCTGCCTGATAAAAGAGTCCCGTCTTCGGCTTTCTGCAGGGACAGTCAGTATTGTACGGAGGGAGACCCTCCAAGTGATGAGGACAGTAGTAGATGCCTTGCAGGAAGATACCCTGTGTCTTAAGTTCCTCTCTCATATAACGGTGAAGCAGTTCTGCATCTTTCTCCGTATAATAGCCTCTTCCGATTCCTGCCTGATTCGTAATCACAACAAGTTGAAAGCCCTGCTCATAGAGAAGCTTCATGCCCTCCACCACTCCGGGCAGAAAGCGGAAGTCCTCCGCCCTGTGGAGGTAGGAGACTTCTTCGTTTATCGTTCCGTCCCGATCTAAAAATACGGTTTTTTTCAGCATTTTCCGCTCTCCATGTCCTTTCTAAATTGCGTATAAACATGCCATATCTTTTTCATTATTCAGCCTCGATGAGTTCGTGCTCATGAACTTTTTTCCCTGCTTTCATATCCGCAATACGTCTTTCCAGCATAGCAATATGCTCTTCACTGTAAAATGGATCTACTGATACTTCAAAAGGTATTCTTTTCTCATTTGCAACTTTAGTCAGAAAAATATTGATTGCAGAAGACATGGTTAACCCCATCGCCGTACATGCACTTTCCGCTCTCTCTTTAATCGAATCATCCACTCGAAAATTTACTTGCGCCATAGTTCTATCTCCTTTTTTCTTTAGTATATGACAGATATTTTTCATTGTAAAGTATTTACTATACAGGAACGAGGATTGGCAGAAGTCCTCCATCTTATGAAGCTAGGAGACTTCTTCGTTAATTGTCCCGTTCTCTATGTCTTTCCGGAACTGTGCGTAGTCTTCCGGTATCCCGATGTCCATAAAATAGCCGTCCGAGGGAAGTGCCTGAAGATATACGCCGTCCTCCAGCCATTCAGGAATACAGTCATTTTCCAGACTCTGCTTTCCTTCCGGAATCTTCTCAATGAGGCTTTTTTTCATCACATAGATTCCCCCGTTGATTTCGCCGGGCTTCGGTGATTTCTCCTCATTTAGGCTCATTTTCTCGTTCCAGCGAAGTATGCGCCCTGTCTCATCTTTTAGGATTGCCCCGTAACGAGAGATATCTTTGATTTTCCTACTGGCTATGGTCATTACGGCTTGATTTTTAAGCTGCTCTGCCAGCAGATTTTCATAGTCCGTATGAAAATAGGTATCCGCATTTAAAACAAGAACATTTTCCGCAGAAACATGGGAAAGAGCGTCTCTGATGGCTCCACCTGTTCCTAGGGGGCTTTCCTCATAAGAATAGGATATGGATAGTCCATATTCCTCTCCGCTTTTAAAGTATGCCTCTATCTGCTCCCCCATATAGCCGAGGGCAAAAATCAGGTGCTTTACGCCACTCTCGGAAAGCATCTTCACAAGATAATGAAGAAAGGGCTTCCCCGCTATATCCGCCATGGGCTTCGGGCGGTCGGAAACCACTGAGGCGGAGCCTTGTTCTGAGAGACCTCCGCAAAAGAATTAGCTTCATAGATTTTTCCTAGCTCCTTCTGTTCTTAATCATGCTGTGCTTGTATTATATTACTGTTTATCTATCACATAGGCTTTACAATCAGAGTATCAGCCATTTTTCATTCTTAGTGAATCCTTCTCTCTTAACTATTTCCATTCTTCTTAGCTCTGCAAGGTATCTTTCTGCTGTTGGTCTTGATATGCCAAGCTGTATTGCAATCGAATCCGATGCTACCGAGGGACTCTCATTGATGATTTCAAGTAGTTTTTCTATTCTTTCTCGTTTTTTTACTGCTATATGCGATAGTTTAGATTTTATCCCATCATTTATCCCATCAATTTTGCCGTTTTCGGGATTTATCCCATCATTTATTCCATCATTTTTGCCTCTTGGGCGATTTATCCCATCATTTAGTCCATCATTTTCGCCTCTTGGGCGATTTATCACCTCATTTATCACTTTGGGGGCTTTACTTCGCTATAATATGATTTTGGAATTGTATCAAGCTATATACTCTTACAATCCAAAATCATCCTTTATCCCCTTAAACACCGCATCCGGGGAGAAGTGCTCCGCGATATACTCTGTAGCTTTCTTCGAGTACTCCCGAATCCTCGGCAGGTTCTGGTAGAGCAGGACTCCTTCATCGGCGAACTTCCGGGGATCATCCTCCACCACCATAACTTCCTTGGCATGGGGAATGCCCTCTGCTCCGCAGGAGGTGGTGAGCACTGCTGCTCCTTCGTGAAGTGCTTCTACAACCTTACCCTTTACCCCTGCACCATAACGGAGCGGAACAATCACAAGGCGACTCTCCTGATAAAGCTCATGCAGTCTTTCATCACTCACAAAACGAGCACCTCGACTCCTATCCAAGTCTTCACCCTTGTCCGTACACTGGCTTCCTACTATACGGAACTTTAAGTCGGTAGCTGTCTCTTCATAAAGGCAGGACTTCTTCACCAAGAACCAAGGACAGCATCTTCATTTGGGCGGGTGGGCAAAGCCTCCTAGCAAAGAGGATGCCCTCTCTTTCTTCTCCGATTTTCTCTACGGCTGCCGCTTGTCAAAGACGTAGCGGGTGTAACGCTTTGACCGATGCTGTCATCTATTTGTATGGGATTTCTCCACTTCCAAAAGAAGACGGATAATAGCTCATCTCCGCCTTTCCCACTAACGGAGAATTCCATATTTTTAAAGTACTGGATTTCCTCCAAAAGCTCCGGTTTCTGCTCAAGTTCATATTCTCTTTGAAGTCGAAGGAAGTGCAGGTCATGTCCGTAGAATATAATCTTCCAGGGTATTTTTCCTTAATGAAGTCAATATATTTCGTTGCAATATGCGGGACGATTCAGGTAATGATATCGATCATCTCCTTGTTTCTGCTCCATCAATTCTAGATATCCCCTGCATCCTGCTGCCATACAATACTTCTATCCCAAGATTCTCTAAGGCAGAAGTATACGGCTCTTCCTGTAGGAAGTTATCTCCAAGGAATTTCACGATGACGCCCTTGTCTGTCAGCATTTTCAGATATTGATAGGTCGTTTTTGATCCGGCATCCTTGTCAAAAAGTCGGAACATAGTGATCGACAAAGAGAACATAGTGTTTTCCCTGTCCTCTTTCTCTTGCACGAAACGGATTCGGATTTCCGGTATTCACACTCTGCTTCTTCAGCTCTTCCTTCCACTTTTCCTTGAATTTCTCCTGATTTACTTTCTGATAGCGCTTTAAACCGCTCCCCTCCACATCGGTTCCGTTGGAAATTCCTTCATAGTGAATCACCTTGGAGCGGGGCTGGTAAAGTGACCTTATACCCGTGCTTTCGTACGGAGAAGGCAAGGTCCGAGTCCTCGCAGTAAGCCGGCGCAAAGAGCTCGTCAAAGCCCCCGATTTCTTTCCAAAGGGAAGTCCGAATCAGGATTGCCGCACCCGAGATATAGTCCACTTCTTTTACATAGTTGTATTCCGGCTCATCCGGGTTCTGCAGTCTTCCGTAGTTCCAGCCGGAGGCATCGGACCAGATAATCCCACCCGCTTCCTGGAGTCTCCCGTCCGGGTAGACGAGCTTTGATCCCACCATACCGGCATCGGCTCGTCTTTCCATAAGATCCACAAGGGAAGAGAGCCAGCCCTCCGTCACTTCCGTATCATTGTTTAAGAAGAAAATGTATTCTCCTCTTGCGACTTCCGCTGCCTGATTGCAGTTCTTTAGGAAGCCCATATTTTCCTTATTTCGGGCAATGACGAGATGCTCGGAGAATAAACGCAGGTCTCTTGTAGCATCGGTAGACACATCGTCTGCGATAATCACTTCGTATGGCGTTTCCTCCTGACTCGTATGGGCAAGAATCGATTGCAGGCAGCGATAGGTATAGTGAATCTGGTTATAGCAGGGAATGACGATGCTGACCTTCGGCTGCTCTATTTTATCAAAACGCACTTTTCCGCGCTCTACATAAGCCTTTCCAATCTTAAAATGCCCCAAGATCCGATTTCTTCCGGACGGAAGAAGATAAAGGAGTAAGGTTCTAATGGGATGCAGGAAGGTCTGTGCGATATAGTATAGAACCAGTCTTCTCTTACTATCCTCCGGAAAACGGCGATTGAATGCGGAAGAGACTTTTCTTCTTATGCGGGAATAAAGACTCTGGTGCTTTTCAAAGTATGCCTTTTCCATCTGAAGCTGTGCGATATCCCGTTCATGGGTGCTGATAACCTTTTCCAGATTTCCCACATGGACCTGCGTAAGACGAAGCACTTCTCTTTCTTTTCTTAGAGAGACATCCTTATCCTTGATATCCTCCTGTAGATGCGCAATAATCCGTTCCTTTTCCTGAATCTCTTCCTTTTGCTTTTGGAAGTTTTCGGGACTGAAGCGCTGACTGCGGTAGGCCCAGACATTGCTCTCTTCGCTCTCTCCGTGCACTTCCTTCTGAAATTCCTTCTCCTTTTTCTCCGCAAGAAAAAACTCCGCCTTTCCTACGGAAAATAAGCGGAAAAAGCTTTCTTCGTCCTTGTATCGTAATTTCTCTTTATAACTTTCATACCAGTAGTGAAGGATACGGTACTGCAGGAAACTTCTCCCCCCCTCCATGAAAAACCCCACTCGCAGTCGATGAGGAACTGCATCATCGCCCGACATCAAAACATTTTCAAAAAGTAAGTCGTAGTTTGCAGGAGCAATCCACTCTTCTCTTCCAAGAAGTAGTTCCAGCGCTTCCGTGATTTCCTTGACTGGAGCTTTTCCATCCGCAATAAGTCCCCCAAGGATTTCGGAAATACTCTTTCCCTGCAAAAGGATAAACAATATACGAAAGAGAGTCCGAAGATTCATACGCTCTCCAAAACTGTTTTTCCGCCAGCACCCTTATCTTTCGATCTGCAAAAACGCCTCCATCATCTTTCTTTTTTCCGGAAGACTTTCGATATGCTGATTCGCCTCCTTGGTAATGCCTTCCTTCAAAACGAGCTTCTCTCCCTTTTTATCGGAAAGAATCTCCGTCTTAATGGCATAACAAGGCTTTCTGCTGGAATTGTACTTAAGATAATGGAGCTTGTTGCTGTGAATATCCTTCATTTCGGATATGCCGGTATTATTTTTCCGAAAATAATATAAAAAGCAGGGTGCAAAGTTCGGAAAAACGCCTTCTTCTGAAAGGGCGCTCATGCTTTGATTTTCCTCACCATCTTGTGGCAACCTGTCCTTGGTATAGAAATGGATAGGATAGTCCAATGAGGGAAGCGGAAAATAAATCCTGTCTTCGCTTTTCTCATATCGACTTTTCAGGTTTTTTCCGATTTCCTGCAGTTCTCCCAAGGAAGTATAGCTCAATTCCTTCTCTAAATAGCCGGTACTGAGGCTTTCCAGACTTTTTTCATTTTGTACACCCAAAATGACCGCGCCGCCCGGAAGAAGCCATTTTTCCGAAAAGCTGAGGAGCATTTTTTCTATGGAATCCTGGAATAGAGTGAGGATACGCTTATTTAACGAAGGAATAAGGACATAGTCATACTGCCCTTCTTCTAAGCGAAGGGAGAGGCGCTTCACTCTCTTTTTAAGCTTGGAAGCAAAAAGCTCTTCCGACTCCTTATCGCAAAGGAGGAGAACCTTTGCATCCTTCTCAAGGCCTCCCTCTGCCGGAAAGAAATTGATCCAATCCATCAGATTCCATTTATACTCTGCAAATGTCATGCTTCGTGCCTTTCCAGAGCCACTTCGGACTCCATATCGTAAATCCCGACTGTATTTTTATTGGACAGTACGGTGATGCTCGTGATGTCGTATTTTCGGTCGTAAACGGTATGTTCTCCCCCCTCAAAGCCTGTGCAGGAGATGGAAAGCAGATACTCACCGCCCTGCAGGTTCATTTTCTGGCTAAAGGAGCAGATATACTCATCTCCCGCCTTCAACAGCGGATATTTTCTTCAAAAAGCGTATTGGTTCCGCTTAAGTCCATGCGCGCTTATCCTTTATCGTGAAGGTGAAAATGGGAGCGACTATCTCGTCATAGAAGTGAATCCTCTCCCGAATGGTAAAACTCTCACCTTTTATAAGGATGTTACTGAGCTTTCCGTCCTTGTCAAAGATACCGAAATCGATAATCTCCGCCTTTCCGTTTCCGTAGAGCTGTGCCGAGGGGTTGATGCTCATTTCGTCTCTTCATAAGGCGCCCAGGGCTTTTCTCACTGTCTTTTGCAGAGAAATCGGCTGGCATGATCAACTTGTTGTTTTGTGTCTCACCTGCTCGCCTGTGCAGGATGTCTGACCTCACGTCGAATTCGGTACTTGTGCCGGTGGCTTGTTTTTTGTCAGCTTCGCTGTCTGATCCGTGAAGCTCCTCACGGCTCTTCTCCGTATTTACTATCTTTCCATCCCCTAAGAAATCCTGCTCGTCTACAAACTTCTCCGCAACCGGATTTTTTCCGGCAAGAATCTTCTTATATTGGTCAACCATCTGCCCGGGAAGACCTTCTCCTACCTTTTCCCCCTTGTTAAAGAGGATAACGCGGTCACAGTATTTCATCACGGAGCCAAGGTCGTGCGTTACCATGAGAATGGTTGTTCCTTTCTTCTTCAACTCGTCCATCCGATGATAGCATTTTGCCTGAAAAAAGACGTCTCCGACGGAAAGCGCTTCGTCGACAATCAAAATCTCGGGATCAATGGAGATATATAGCGCAAAGGCAAGGCGCACAAACATTCCGCTGGAATAGGACTTCACCGGTTGGTGCACAAAGTCTCCGATATCGGCGAAGTCTAAGATGTCCGGGAGCTTCTTATCCATTTCCTCCTTGCTGATTCCCATCATGGTGCCGTTCATGTAGATATTTTCTATACCGGTATAGTCCTGATTAAAGCCGGCTCCAAGCTCAAGAAGAGCGCAAACTGTTCCCCTTGTTTCCACACTGCCGTTTGTCGGGCTGAGTACCCCGGTAATAATCTTAAGCATGGTGGACTTTCCGGAACCGTTTGTTCCGATGATACCTACCGCTTCACCTTTATTTACCGTAAAAGAAATGTTCTGCAGGGCAAAGAAATCCTTATGATAGGATTTCTTTCGTATACTGATACTCTCTAGTAATCGATCAATCGGGCGGTCATACAGACGATAGACCTTACTCACATTTTTTACGGAAATCAATTCTTCGTTCACCGGTTTATTCTCCCCCTGGCTCTATTGCTTGACCCTCTATGGCATTTGGGGAAATTATAGCATTCCCCGAGACTCTGGTCAAAGAAAGCTTTGCTATCGCTACTAATCCAGCGCTTTCTTTCAAAGTTTTCTATTCCCGAAAAGTCTTACTCTTCCTTTTTCTTATTTACATTTCCACAATGCCATAGGATGATTACAAATGCGCTCTAGAATTTCCTCATCCTCGAAAAGTAATTCCGGTTTGTATTGTTTTTTAATGAACATTTCCATATACTCCATCTCTTTGTCTGTCAGTTTCATAAGGCGTTCTATATGTTCTTTTGCAATTCTCTTTTTCTCTTCCAAGTCAAACTTATCCTTTGCAGATAAAACCGGAAATAAATCTGATTTTATTTTTGAAAAAATGAGGCTATCTATAGCTGACACATCAAATCCTTTAATCACTTCTTTTGCGGAAATTGTGGCATAAAATAGTATGCATTTTCTAAACATATTCTTTTCATCTGAAAACAAGTTCATCTCAATCATGTTACAGTAATCATATAAATCTCTTGCAGCGGCTCTACTTATTAGTGCATTAGCTTTTGCAGCAAATATTTCCATTGCTGCGACAGTCCTAACCTTGAATGCATTTCCAAATAGAGTTGTTAAAATCACTCTATCTTCTGCAGGAAGTAAATGCGTCCTCAAGGAATAGTTGATTTCTATTTTTAACATATCATTATTGCCTGCTGCATTCGTATAATTATAGTGAAAAGCATCCAGGCTGTGGCTAAACCTGGATGCGCCAGACAAAAAATACCCCTGCTCCGCCATATAGCTTTTTAACGTTTCTGTCAGTTGTTTTCTTTCGATTATGGTTTCTTCCCTCGTCAGATTCGGAATAAAATCCAAGTCTATATCAACAGATAATCTTGGAAGCCTGAAAACAGTCAGATTGATAGCTGTCCCACCTTTAAGTAGCAAATGTTCACGCATATATGTCTGCGTATTTAGAAATTCCAGAATCTTAACCAGCCGAAGAACCTTTTCAAAGGTATCTCGAGTAAAGCCATGTGCACGAGCTTTTTCATCCAGCGCTTTTCTATTATACTGTGGCATCTTCTATCCCTCCATTCTTCAATTTCTTCATATCCTTCGGATATACCAACTTCCACTCACCGGAGTAGGCGGGTTCGTTGATGCCGTTTGTTAGGTATCGCTTTGCATTTCCGCTCTTATTCTTACATACTTTTAAAAAGTTAGCGCTTACCCCCATCTCCAACTGATATTGTTCAAATATAAACCCTAGTTTCTGATATAAAAAGGTACTCCCATAAGCACTCAGATATTGTAATAACTTATCCTCATCAAGATTTTTTAAAGAAGTTACACACATAAGCACTTCTTCCAGCCCTGCTATAAGGTTAAGATCTTTTATGGAGTCCACTATCGTCCGCTCTTTATTCGTAATCCTGATGCCACCGCTAAAATCCGGTGAATCTATGCCTTCATTTATCCCTTTTTTTACATAATGATATCTATACCCATCAAAGTCAAAGTCATGGAATCGTGTTTCGGAACCGACATAAATCTCATAGAAGACTTGATCTGTGATTCCATAATACTCAAAGGCTGTATGGTGAGATACATAAGAAGAAGACGTAATGGCAGATGCAATCTGAAACCGGTTCGCTACAGGTCCTCCATTTTCCCCACTCACACAGGTATATAATCCATTTCGAATTTTATAAACCATTTTTTCTTTCAGAAGTTTTCCCAATGCCACCCTTGCGGTTCTTTCGTTTGCATATAACGTATTCACTTCTTTCATAGAAAAAACCGGATATTGAAGCAATTCATAGTATAAATTCATATCTTTCACTCCATTTTGTTATTATAATGTTTTATTTTTACACTATTTTATAGATTTTTTGTACGCATTTTAAACTAATTGCTCGATTTAATTAAAAAAACAGCTCCACTTTCGTGGAGCTGTTCTTCTTAATCTACCTGGTATGGCAGCAATGCAATGTGTCTTGCACGCTTAATTGCTGTTGTAATTGCTCTCTGATGAGATGCACAGGTACCTGTGATTCTTCTGGGAAGAATCTTACCTCTCTCGGAAATGTACTTTCTAAGAGTTCCCAACATCCTTATAATCTACTGGCTTAGACTTCTCACCGCAGAATGCACATACTTTTCTTTCTGCTACGGAAGCCGCCAGCCCGTCTTGGTCTTGCTGCACCGCTTTTATCTGACTTCTGAAATGCCATGGCTTTCCTCCTTAAAATGGCAAGCTACATCTTGCCCTCTTTCATCCTGAGGAAAACTTCCCAACCTAGGTGAAGGGGAGTCCCTCGTCCTCTACCCCATCAGGTATACTCATAAATCCTTCGCTTAAGTCATCTGTTCCGCCCATAAACGGACTACTCGACTCTCTGGAATAGGAAGAACTTCCGCCTCCCTGTCCTTTGCTGTCTGCGAACTCCTGATCCTCCACAATAATGTCTGTGGTATATACAGTCTGTCCGTCTTTGTTCTGGTAACTGCCGGTTTGAATACTTCCGGAAACCAGCATACGCATACCCTGATGCATATACTTCTCGGCAAACTCCGCTCTCTGTCCGAAGGACACACAACGGATAAAGTCAGCAGTAGGCTGACTGTCGCCCTGGTTTCTTCTTCCTCTTCTATCTACTGCAAGCGTATATCTTGCGATAGCCAAGCTATTCTCCCCTTGTGAATACCGAATCTCAGGATCTCTTACCAATCTACCCATTAGGATAACTTTGTTCATCTTTTACCTGCTTTCCGCTTGCTTATTCAGCTACAGTTTCTGCTGCAGTCTCCGCTGTCTTCACCCCAGCTGCTTCTTCGGGCTTAACAACAAGATAACGGATTACCGGCTCCATGATACGAACCTGGTTCTCGAGCTCGTTAGGAGCGTTTGCATCTCCTGTGAACAGGGATGAAATAGTAGTAGGCTTCCTTCATGTGCTGAATTTCATAAGCCAGTCTCTTCTTTCCCCACTCTTCGATGTTCTCGGAAACAGTACCATTGTAACGGGTAATAAATCCCTTAATCTTTTCAATGGCTGCTGCTCTCTCTTCATCATCGAGCTTCGCACTGAGAACAACGCATAACTCATACTTGTTCATTCGCTTTTACCTCCTTATGGTCTCTGGCCTTTCCTTTTGGAAAAGCAAGGAATAGTGATACAGTCGCCTATTTTAACAAAAAAATCGCAGTTTCGCAAGCTAATTTTCAGTTTATTGTGCTTTATTGTTACTTTAGGGAACTCAAAGGGCATCCACAAAGTGCAGCTTCTCTTTCGAAAGTCTATGGAGAAGCTCTTCTTCGCTCTCTTCCGGATAGCCTGTATAGTTGCAAAAAACTTCCTTATTCAAGATTTTCATCATAATAACGGGATGCTCCGGAAACTCATCTTCTTCGGAGGAGAACCTTGCTTCTTCCTCTCTCCTACTTAAGAGTTCTTCCGTAGGAATCGCATAAAGCTTGTAGTCCGGCAGCTTTTCCGCTTTTAAAACATCCGCTTTCTCCGATAACAAAAGCTTCGTATCCTGTCCCGCTTTTTCTCCGGACTCTCTGAAGTCCTCAGACTCTTCCGTGGAAAACTTCGCTACCGTCCGAAAGCCATAGGGAGTATAGATCTGCTCCATTACAGGAAGTAAAAAACAAAATGCTTCTCCTTCCTCTTTCAGGAGCCGAAAACTATAGCTTAGCAGTTCCCCCATAATCCCCTGCTTCCTCTTGTCTTTCCTGGTTGCCACCGCATAGATATACGTTGCCGTGATTTCTCTTCCAAAAAAGGAGAGCAGAAAGGGATTTAGATGCAACATGGCAATTACTTCTCCGTCTTCTTCCATAGCAAGAATTCTCTTCGGTCTTTTTTTGTAGTAGAAATCCAGAAAATCCTCCGTATCCTCCGGAAAGATCTCTCGATACAGCTTCTTCGTTCTCTCCTGTTCTTCCGCGGTCTTAAGAAGCAGAATCTTCCTGCTCATATTGCATAACCTCTTCTTCAAACTTATCTACGACATAATCCTCATAGCCCTGATAGTCCTTTTGTACAAGCATATATTTTCTTGCAAAGCCGATAGGATTATAACTTTCTTTCGCTTTTCGTAAACCGGCAAGCCCCATATCATCCTCTCGGTTTACAAGCTTTGCCTGTGGGAACTCGTGAAGCAGGAACTCCTGATTGATAACTTGATATATCCCCGGTATCTCCGGGTTTCCTTTTTCTATGGAAATGCAAGCCATCTCCTCTTTCGGGTTATACGCTCCGATAGAAAAGGCTTCGAGCCTGCCGTCCACAAAAATCCCTCCGGTACAGTGGTCAATACTCATACAGTTTTGCAAAACTTCATGAATACCCTTGATTTCATATTCCAGGGTGTCCTCTCCGTTCCCTTCTTCTTTCACGCGGGACCGGTACCAGCGGTCCAGAAAATCCCAGACCACCTGCTTTTCACTACAGCAGATGCTGCGATACTCCCAGCGTCCCTCATACTCCCTTTTAAACTTGTTGACCAGATTTTTCTTTTTATGAAAACGCTTTCCGGGGAGGGTTCGAAGTTCCTCCGCATCATAGAGATAGTCCTTAAAGTCTTCCTCTTCTTTTACAAGGTAGCGTGGATTTTCCTCCAGGGAAAGGAACCGGATTGCCTCCTCGTCCGCAAGATAAATCTTTAAGGGCTGTTTTAAAACTTCGTTGAAATATACTTCAATTTTCTTAAAGTAAATAGGAAGCGCCTCTTCATCACAATAAGGCATCGCCGTGTACTTTTCTCCGTCTCTGTCCATCAGAAGAAAAAGAGCCTTGTCCTCTTCTTCGGCAATCAGAATATCACAATATTCCCGCCATAGATAACTATCGAGAGCACAGCTATCACAGGTTTTATTGGGTCTTCGATAAAAAAACGGAGCTATGCGCGTAGAATCCTCTACACGCATCTCTAAAAATTGCAATGCATTTGCATCTGCCATGAATCTTCGTTCCTTTCCTTTTGTACTATAGTTCTCCTATTCTACCATAGATTGGGAAAAGAAAAGGAAAAAAGAGTGTATTTCCTCCTTTCTTTATGTTTTTTTTAGCTTTCATCGGGAAGCATCTTCTCTGTAGACTCCTCACCAATGATTTCACCCAATCTAGCATAGGAAAATGCACTTGAATAGCCCTCATATTCGGATAATATCCATATATGGATAAGCTTATATTCCGTAAATCTCTTTCAGCTCCTTCGTATATTCTCCCTTCTCCCGATATACTACAAGTGGAGGAAGAATCCGAAGTTCTACTCCTGCGTCCTTTACCGCCTCAATCAAAAAGAGTTTTGCCTCTCCCTCCACATAGGAATGCACCATTTGAAGTCTCTTCGGCTCGAGCTTATTTTCCCGTAAAATGCTGATGATTTCCGCCATCCTCTTCGGGCGATGCACCAAAAAGAACTTTCCTCCGGCTTCCAGCGCAAAGCTTGCCGCCCTTGCTACATCCTGAAAACGGCATAAAATCTCATGTCTTGCGATGAGCTTCTTCGAGTCCGGATTCTGTAGGTCCGACTGCATATAGGGCGGATTTGCCGTAACAATCTGATAGCGGTGAGAAAGCCGTTCTCCGTTTTTCTTTCTCAGCTCCGTAATCTTACGTAAGTCTCCTGTCAGCATTTCCATACGTTCTTCTTCCTGATTTAAGGAAATGGAGCGACGCGCAAGTTCCACTGCTTCTTCCTGTATTTCCAGACCGCAGATTTCCTTCGCCTCTGTTTTTGCCGCAAGAAGCAAGGGAACAATGCCGTTTCCGGAGCAAAGATCCAAAATCCGACTTCCCTTCTTTACAGAGTCCTTTGCAAATGCGCTGAGCAACACTGCATCAATCCCATAACAAAAGGCTTCCGTATCTTGCACAATACGGTAGCCCTTACATTGTAAATCATCTATTCTTTCCAAAGCTTACTCCAAATCCATTTTCCGGCGAGGCTTGAACTTTAAGTCGGAAACAGCATATTCTCTAAGTTCCTTTTCATCCTCTTTTTCCAGGTTGACAATCAGCTTTACCTTTTGGTTTAAGACGGACACGGAAACCACTTCTCCCTTTAAGCCGTCTTTTGTCGTTACAAAGTCTCCCAAAGCGGGGAGCTTGGAATTTAAGAAGTCATAAACCTCTTCTTCATTTTTTAAGCAACACATCAGTCTTCCGCATACACCGGAGATGCTGCTGGGGTTTAAGGATAAGCCCTGATCCTTTGCCATTTTTATGGATACCGGTGCGAATTCCGATAAAAAGCTGTGGCAGCAAAGCGGTCTTCCGCAGATTCCTATGCCACCAAGCAGTTTGGTTTCGTCTCTTACCCCAACCTGTCGAAGTTCTATTCTGGTACGGAAAATTGCTGCAAGATCCTTTACTAAGGCGCGGAAATCCACTCTACCTTCCGCAGTAAAATAAAACAATGCCTTACCTCTATCGAAGGTATACTCTACATCGATAAGCTTCATTTCGAGGCCGTGCTCTTTGATCTTCTCCTGACAAATTGCATAGGCCTTCTGCTCTTCCTTATGATTCTCCTCGTATTTCAGCCGGTCTTCTTCTGTTGCTTTTCGGATAATGTCCTTTAACGGCGCAACGATTTTATCTTCCGATATCTCTCTATTTTCCAAAAGAACCTCTCCGTACTCGACTCCTCTGGAAGTTTCCACTATGGCATATTCCCCTCGGGAAAAGTTGACTCCCTTAGGAGAAAAATAATATACCTTTCCCGCTGTTCGAAACTTAACGCCAATTACTTCTGTCATATAGTAAAACTCCTATACCTCTTCACTTAAAAGAAAAAACAAATCCATTAACTGCAAGGAACTCTGCACATTGTACAGCTTCCCTTCCTTATATCGTTCCATATATTCCCCCCAGCGCCCCAAGGCTCGGAAAGAATATCGTTCTCCCATTTCCACAAGATGTACGACGGCTTCTCTGCCGTACAATAGCTTTGTATCTTTAGAGCTTTTATAGCATAACACATCTCTTAAAATAATATCAAGAAAGCAGAATAAATCCTCGGTATCTACGCGGCTTAGCTCCTCCACCATTTTCTGCATCTCCAACTGGCTCTTTCGATTGATTTCCCGTAAAAAGGGAAGAAGACTTGCCAAAGTGGAGTTTTGCATCAGCAGATTCCAGCGTTTTTCGATATCCATTTCCCCGACAAAAATCCTCACCACACGGCTCAGAACCGTAGAAAGGAGTCTTGTTACATTTCTTGCCAGGAGCAGAAGTATGACATGCTCCGGCGCTTCTTCCAGGGTCTTTAAAATGGCATTCTGCGCTTCCACAGTCATGGTGTCGCTGTGTCGGATAATATAAACTTTGTGCTTTCCCTCTTTCGGAGAAATCTCTACCGTTGCCTTGACGTCCCGACGAATCTGGTCTATCGAAATGCTGCCCTTTTTGCCGCCCCCTTGCTTTTCTTCAAAATCCACAATAATACAGTCGGGATGCTCTCCCTTTTCCACGCGAAGAGCAACATTTTTCTTATATTCTTCTGCAGAAGGAAAGCCCTTTTCCTGAAAATGCTCTTTCTCCGCAAGTAAAGTCGCAGCAAACTCTCCTGCCATCCTCTCCAGTTCTTCCTCCTCCTGCCCGAGTAAAAGGTAGGCATTGTGGATTCTGTGGGTCGCGATTGTATATTGCTTCATTTTTTATTTTACTCCAAACCTCTATCTTGCTATAAAAAATCGCAGCTTAAATCCCTTAAAATTTCCTCTACGCAGTCTAAAAGTGTAATGTTCCGATAACGTTTTTCGATTTCCGCTTCTTTCAGTTTCTCTTCGGAAAAATCTTCGTCATCCGCTTTAAAGCGTCGCTGAATCTCCTCCTCCGTCAACTTTCCTCTACCTTCCTCGCGAAGAAGTGCCCGCTTTAAGCGAAGCTCCGTCGGCACTTCTATATATTCGGGAAAATGCTTTCCCTCCCGAGCTTCGTCTTTAGCTGCAAATAGCTTTCCAGCGTACCTATGGCAAGCATATTTTCGCCAGTTCTTGAGGCAGTTCCGACATCTTTCTTTGTAGCGTTTTCTTCAGCTAAAACCGTACCGTAGTACCATTTTCCAAAAACCGTGTCATAAACACGATATTCCGCCATCTTTCCGGAAGCAATATAGTCTTGGAAGTCCTCTTCCGAGATAAAGTGGTATTCCTGCCCCTCTACTTCCCCCTCTCGCATTGGGCGAGTGGTATAGGGAATCAGCTGCTTCCATCCTGTTTTTTCTAATAATATATGGAAAATACTGTCCTTTCCGGAAGCGGATTTTCCCATTAGATAATATATCATTCTGATTTCCTTTTTATTGAAGCCCCGGTAAAAGCATGGAAAAGCCATCATGAAACTTTCTCAAAGCTACGGTGAAACCACACCCGGTCCCACTTCCTCATCCCTATCTGCTATCTCCGGACTTTCGCCAATTACTGCATTGTCAGAGTTCTTCGTTCCTTGGCTACTTTCCTGTGTTTTGGATTTTTTGCTTTCCAATGTCGGAGACTCCCCTATACTCTCTTTTTCCTTTTTGCTTTCCTTCTCGCTCTTATCTTCCTTTGTCGTGCTGCTTTCCTTTGTTTCTTCTTTTTCCTTTGCTGCTTCTGTTGTACTCTCTTTTGGCGTATCAGCAGATTCCACAGTACTCTCTGTTTGGCTTACTTCAAGACTTTCTGTTTTTTTACTTTTCGTTTCTTTTACTTCTTCCGTAATCACTACTGCCTCTTTCGTCTGCTCAACAGAAGCCTCCGTTTGTTTCAGATTCGGTAGTGTAAAACCATAAATATTTTTAAAAAGGATAAATCCAGCCACTATAGTTACCACGGCAATGGAAAGTGCAAAAAGTAAACGAAGCACATCTCCAATAAAATTAGCTTCGTCATCTACTCTTTTTCGTTTATTTCTTTGATCCTTCATAATATCACCCCAAATTGCACTGTAATTTAGATATCTTATCATTTTAGAAGCATTTTGTCTTGGATGAAACTGTATTTCTTTATCAACTGACAAAATCTTTACTCTATTCTGTATTTCTCCTACAGAAAATGCACTTCTCCTGAAAAGACAAGCTTCTCCTCACCATCTTCCAGTTTAACTCTCAGTTCTCCTTTTGAGCTTATTTCAATAACCCTACCATGAATTTCTACTCCATTTTCCATAAAGCAAACTGTTTTATCCAAAACAAGATTTTTCACACAATATTCTTTCAAAACTTCCTCTTCCTTACAAATTGAAAAATAATGATATAGAATCGTCGCAATGAGTTTATTTCTGTCAAAATCTACGTGTTTTGCATCATCAAACTTTCCAAATAAAGAGCCGGCAATACTTTTAATCTCCTCAGGGTAACCCTCTGCCGGTGTAAAGAGATTCAGTCCTATCCCCATAATACAGTATTCTAAATTAGATGAATTCCCCTGCCCATTGTATATTCCCGAATTGAATTGAAACTTCCCCTCTGCAAGTATCCCACAGACTTTCTTCCCTTGATAAAAGAGGTCATTTACCCATTTTATGGATAATTCTATTCCGTAAAGTTCCTGTATAGTCCGCACAACAGCGACCGCGGCATGGGTAGTGATAAGTATGGCATTTCCCTGATTCTCCCGCGGTCTTGTTAAAATGGAAAAATAAAGTCCCATACCCTTTGGCGAGTAAAAGCTCTTACCTTGCCTTCCTCGCCCGGCTGTCGGAAAATCTGTAAGGAGCATGGTTCCTGCAGGGAGCTCTTCTACTTTTAGCAATTCTTTCATTTCTGAATTGGTTGAGATACTTTCACTTACTATTTTCACATTTGGAATGATATTAGGCTCTTCTTTACCGGAAGAAGATAGCAGTTCCTTTTCCTGCTTATTCTCCCATTCTTTATCTCTTCTTTCAAAAAAATACTGTAGTATCTTTTCCCCATCTAAAGTATACATGCTCTACAACCCCGTCTTCTCTATTTTCTGTAAACCCGAGTAATATTCCTCCAGTTTGGAAAATAAATCTTTGTATTCTACTAATATCTGTTTACGCTTTAGTTCTGCACCGATAGAATCATAAAGAAAATCTCCCTCTTCCTTAATTGATGCAATATCCAGCTTTCCCTCTTCATCAAATTGCATTAGAAATATACCGCCTATATCTTCTGTAAATACCACAGCAATTTTCTGTAGGCTCTCCTTTACCTCTTCAGGAAGATTATGAAAGCGAGGATTAAAGAAATACTTCTCAATATAGGAGTTCGCTCCGCAAAGGACCCTTTTAGCAGCTTCACCTTCTTCTTTTAACATCATATCTTTCCCCTTCATTCATCTTACTTCAGTCATCTTACTTCATTCATCTTACTTTATGCATCTTAGCAATAAAAAAATCTCAAGGGATAGCCCTTGAGATGTATTAAATGACGCCAACGAGACTCGAACTCGTGATACCACCGTGAAAGGGTGGTGTCTTAACCGCTTGACCATGGCGCCAAACTCTTTAGCAGAGTGAAAGGCGAAGACCGGATTTGAACCGGTGATCAGGGTGTTGCAGACCCACGCCTTACCACTTGGCTACTTCGCCACACTTTTCTCGGTGAGAGAATAGTGAAACGCCTCCAGATGGACTCGAACCAACGACACCGCGGTTAACAGCCGCGTGCTCTACCGACTGAGCTATAGAGGCATAAATAAATATCCGTCAGAAAAGGATTATATCGAATAGGCTAAAGCCTGTCAAGATAAATCCGCCTGTCTAAAGACAAAGCTAACTCTAGAAGTAAAACAAATCAATCAGACGCATTGGATAAGCCCTCGACCTATTAGTAACTGTCAGCTGAATGTATTACTACACTTACACCTCAGTCCTATCTACCTCGTTCTCTTCAAGGGGTCTTACTCCTAACGATGGGATATCTCATCTTGAGGTTGGCTTCACGCTTAGATGCCTTCAGCGTTTATCCATTCCCAACTTGCCTACCCTGCGATGGGATTGATTCCCAACAGGTTCAGCAGAGGTCAGTCCATCCCGGTCCTCTCGTACTAAGGACAGATCCTCTCAAATATCCTACGCCCGCGCCGGATAGGGACCGAACTGTCTCACGACGTTCTGAACCCAGCTCGCGTACCGCTTTAATGGGCGAACAGCCCAACCCTTGGGACCGACTTCAGCCCCAGGATGCGATGAGCCGACATCGAGGTGCCAAACCTCCCCGTCGATGTGAACTCTTGGGGGAGATCAGCCTGTTATCCCCAGGGTAGCTTTTATCCGTTGAGCGATGGCAATCCCACTTTCATACCACCGGATCACTAAGTCCGTATTTCTACTCTGCTTGGTCCGTCAACCTCGCAGTCAGGCTCCCTTATGCCTTTACACTCTTTGGATGGTTTCCAACCATCCTGAGGGAACCTTTGAGCGCCTCCGATACTCTTTCGGAGGCGACCGCCCCAGTCAAACTCCCCACCTGACATTGTCCCTTGACCGGCTTACGGCCTAAGGTTAGAAATCCAATAACATAAGGGTGGTATCCCAACAACGACTCTGATAAAACCGAAGTCCTATCTTCTCAGTCTCCCACCTATCCTGTGCATACATTACCGAATCCCAGTATCAAGCTGGAGTAAAGCTCCATGGGGTCTTTCCGTCCTGGCGCGGGTAACCAGCATCTTCACTGGCACTTCAATTTCACCGGGTGCATTGTTGAGACAGCGCTCAAATCATTACGCCTTTCGTGCGGGTCGGAACTTACCCGACAAGGAATTTCGCTACCTTAGGACCGTTATAGTTACGGCCGCCGTTTACTGGGGCTTCAATTCAAAGCTTCGCTTGCGCTAACCTCTCCTCTTAACCTTCCAGCACCGGGCAGGCGTCAGCCCATATACTTTACCTTACGGTTTCGCATAGACCTGTGTTTTTGCTAAACAGTTGCTTGAGCCTTTTCTCTGCGGCCCAGTTGCCTGGGCACCCCTTCTCCCGAAGTTACGGGGTCATTTTGCCGAGTTCCTTAACAATGCTTCTCCCGCCGGCCTTAGGATTCTCTCCTCATCTACCTGTGTCGGTTTGCGGTACGGGCTTACTAAACACTATAGCGGCTTTTCTCGCCACAGAGTTAAAGAGCTTCTCTACTTTATTTCGATCCGCATCAGGTCTTCAGATTGTATAGCGGTTTTTCCTACTACACTCCTACCTCCCTTGCACCGGTCTTCTCATTCCCGGCTCTCTCTTTCTCCATGTGTCCCCACATTTCTGATTTAGTAAGGTACTGGAATCTACACCAGTTGTCCATCGACTACGCGTCTCCGCCTCGCCTTAGGCCCCGACTTACCCAGGGCAGATCAGCTTTACCCTGGAAACCTTAGATATTCGGCCTGGAGGATTCTCACCTCCATCTCGCTACTCATTCCGGCATTCTCTCTTCAAAACAATCCACGGATCCTTTCGGTACCGCTTCATCTCGTTTTCAATGCTCCTCTACCGATGTATAAATACATCCCTAAGCTTCGGTGTCATGTTTTAGCCCCGTTAATTTTCGGCGCAGGACCTCTCGACTAGTGAGCTATTACGCACTCTTTGAATGTGTGGCTGCTTCTAAGCCAACATCCTAGTTGTCTATGAAATCCCACATCCTTTACCACTTAACATGTACTTTGGGACCTTAGCTGTAGATCTGGGCTGTTTCCCTTTTGACTACGGAATTTATATCCCGCAGTCTGACTCCCGCTTATATCTTACCGCCATTCGGAGTTTGATATCTCTTGGTAGACTTTGACGCCCCCTCAAGAATTCAGTGCTCTACCTGCGAAAGACTTATCAGCGAGGCTAGCCCTAAAGCTATTTCGAGGAGAACCAGCTATCTCCGGGTTCGATTGGAATTTCTCCGCTATCCACACCTCATCGCCACCCTTTTCAACGGATGTGCGTTCGGACCTCCACCAAATTTTACTTTAGCTTCATCCTGGACATGGATAGGTCACCCGGTTTCGGGTCTATATTTACTGACTTGACGCCCTATTAAGACTTGCTCTCGCTTCGGCTCCGAACCTAAAGTTCTTAACCTTGCCAGTAACTATAACTCGCCGGACCGTTCTACAAAAAGTACGCGGTTCAGCTTGCGCTGTTCCACAGTTTGTAAACACAGGGTTTCAGGTTCTCTTTCACTCCCCTCCCGGGGTCCTTTTCACCTTTCCTTCACAGTACTAATCGCTATCGGTCACTGAGTAGTATTTAGCCTTGGGGGGTGGTCCCCCCGTCTTCCTGCCAGGTTCCACGTGTCTGACAGTACTCTGGATACTGCTTAATCCTTTACGCTTCGTGTAAGGGGCTTTCACCCTCTATGGCGCCTATTTCCATCGGCTTCCACTCACTTACAGATCTTTATGCAGTCCGAACCCCGAGGTGCACGCACCTCGGTTTGGGCTCTTCCGATTTTCGCTCGCCACTACTTTCGGAATCACGGTTGTTTTCTCTTCCTCCGCCTACTTAGATGTTTCAGTTCAGCGGGTTCCCTCGTACAGTTATGTATTGGCTGTACAGTACTAGAGGTCTTCTCTAGTGGGTTTCCCCATTCAGATATCTGCGGATCAACTCGTATTTGCCAATCCCCGCAGCTTTTCGCAGCTTATCACGTCTTTCTTCGGCTCTCAGTGCCTAGGCATTCACCCTATGCTCTTATTGCTTAACCAATTCTCCACTTGATCGCTCAAGTGTTTGAGATACTAGCGTGTATCTCTTTTTCTGATTGTGAAGAAGATTTCTCTTCTTACTCTCGATTGTTTGTACAAGTTTTACCTTGTACCCTCGGATGTCTTACTCTATTTACTAGAATAATTATTTTCTTTCAGATATTCACTTATCAATGTACATCGTGACTAAAAGTCACGAATGGAGATAAGGGGATTCGAACCCCTGACCCCCTGCTTGCAAGGCAGGTGCTCTCCCAACTGAGCTATATCCCCAAAGCATTACGCTTGGATTTTTTAAAAAATGTCCGGCATCCACCTATCTTCCCGTGCCGTTACCAGCAAAGTATTTTCGGCCGTTTAAGTCTTAACCGTCGTGTTCGGGATGGGAACGGGTGTTTCCCCTAAACGCATCAACACCGGACAAGAATGAATTATTTAATTGTTTTATCAAAGACACTTTTTTCGAATTTTACCTTTATAAGGGTTTTCTCCTGCATCGGATTGCCATCGAAAACTTTTCTTCGAAAAGTAAATTCTTCGATCTTACCTCTATAATCAAAAATCGAATAACACACAAACCCCTACTTTATCCTTAGAAAGGAGGTGATCCAGCCGCACCTTCCGATACGGCTACCTTGTTACGACTTCACCCCAGTCATCAGTCCTGCCTTCGGCAGCTCCCTCTCTTGGGACACTGACTTCGGGCATTACCAACTCCCATGGTGTGACGGGCGGTGTGTACAAGACCCGGGAACGTATTCACCGCAGCATGCTGATCTGCGATTACTAGCGATTCCAGCTTCGTGTAGTCGGGTTGCAGACTACAGTCCGAACTGAGACGTTATTTTTGAGATTTGCTTAAGGTCACCCTCTTGCTTCCCTTTGTTTACGCCATTGTAGCACGTGTGTAGCCCAAGTCATAAGGGGCATGATGATTTGACGTCATCCCCGCCTTCCTCCAGGTTATCCCTGGCAGTCTAGTTAGAGTGCCCATCTTACTGCTGGCTACTAACTATAGGGGGTTGCGCTCGTTGCGGGACTTAACCCAACATCTCACGACACGAGCTGACGACAACCATGCACCACCTGTCACCATTGCCCCGAAGGAAAAGTACATTACATACTCTGTCAATGGGATCTCAAGACTTGGTAAGGTTCTTCGCGTTGCTTCGAGATTAAAACCACATGCTCCACCGCTTGTGCGGGTCCCCGTCAATTCCTTTGAGTTTCATTCTTGCGAACGTACTCCCCAGGTGGAATACTTATTGCGTTAGCGACGGCACCGAGATGCTTTGCACCCCGACACCTAGTATTCATCGTTTACAGCGTGGACTACCAGGGTATCTAATCCTGTTTGATCCCCACGCTTTCGAGCCTCAACGTCAGTTATTGTCCAGTAAGCCGCCTTCGCCTCCGGTGTTCTTCCTGATATCTACGCATTTCACCGCTACACCAGGAATTCCACTTACCTCTCCAACACTCTAGAACAACAGTTTCCAAAGCAGTTCCCAGGTTGAGCCCGGGTTTTCACTTCAGACTTGCCATTCCGTCTACGCTCCCTTTACACCCAGTAAATCCGGATAACGCTTGCCCCTACGTATTACCGCGGCTGCTGGCACGTAGTTAGCCGGGGCTTCTTAGTCAGGTACTGTCATTATCTTCCCTGCTGATAGAGCTTTACATACCGAAATACTTCTTCACTCACGCGGCGTCGCTGCATCAGGGTTTCCCCCATTGTGCAATATTCCCCACTGCTGCCTCCCGTAGGAGTTTGGGCCGTGTCTCAGTCCCAATGTGGCCGGTCATCCTCTCAGATCGGCTACTGATCGTTGCTTTGGTAGGCTTTTACCCTGCCAACTGGCTAATCAGACGCGGGTCCATCTTATGGCGATAAATCTTTTCACACTCTGCCATGCGGCAATGTGTGCTTATGCGGTATTAGCAGTGATTTCTCTCTGTTATCCCCCTCCATAAGGCAGGTTACCCACGTGTTACTCACCCGTCCGCCACTAGATAACGTATCTTCCGGCCGAAGCTTTCCAATACGCATCTCGTTCGACTTGCATGTGTTAGGCACGCCGCCAGCGTTCATCCTGAGCCAGGATCGAACTCTCATAATAAGTACTTTTCTTAAAGAAAAAATACGTAATGTATAAATCTGTCATCACTGACAGTTAAAGTTCAGTCCAAGTCAAAACTTAGCTTAGCTTTTGTTTTTCCTTAATTACTGTAATTAGGTTTTTCGCTGCACATTTCTGTGCTTCTGAATTTTCTCTGCCGGAACTCCGGCTTTTTTGTTCTTCTTTAGAAGAACTTATTTCAAGAATCTTCAGGGTCTGTGTATTATTCGATCTTTGATTTTCAAGGTACTTGCCACCTCTCTTTTGGAGCGACAGCCTGTGTATCTTAGCACCGCGAATTCTGCTTGTCAACAAGAAATATGTATTATTTTCAGAAAAAGTTTTGACTCTTTTAAAAGCTACAAGATATAGTTTCTCACTCATCCATATTTGGTGTTTTCTATTTTTATTTTTCACTAATAGAATTCCATTTTACCGATATACTTATTGTATCTTTAATCTCGTATCTTTTTGTATTCATTGATACTAGAATCAGGGAGTTGATGATATGGAGTTTCCAAAAGAATTTTTTTTGGATGAAGTCAGAGAGGGTTTCTATGTTCCGGCTATGATGAAGCGTGCTTGGGCTGCCGAAATAGAAATTTTATTCGAAATTGATAAAATATGCGAAAAGCATGAGCTTCATTATTGTATTGACTATGGCACTCTTTTGGGGGCTATTCGTCACCGGGGCTTTATTCCCTGGGATGATGATATTGACATCATGATGATGCGAGAAGACTATGAAATTTTCTCCAAAGTTGCTAATGCGGAACTTCCTGAAGAGTTAAGTTTTTGTTCAATTATGGATAATTCCAATTACGAGTTGACCAGCCATGTAAAGCACAATAAGATGCTGATTTCCTCCAAAGCATTAGGCAAATATCATAATTATCTATATGGAGCCGGAGTAGATATCTTTCCTTACGACCGTCTATCTACTGACCATGAAAAAGAGAAAAATCGAATAGAATTATTTGATGCCCTATGTATTCTGGCATCCCTTCCTGCACCTAAAGAATATTTTGCAGTTATCAAAAATAAGTATCATGATTATGGTTTAATGAAAAAGGATGGAGGAGCACATAACTATCCTCTATATAAAAAGATGGAAGCAGAGTACATGAAAGGAATGGGAGGAAAACTTTTTTACCAATACCCCATCGACAGGAATGAGTTAAAGGCGAGAAATAGTACTGCATTTTTTTCCAACAAAAAGGGTAACGCAACAGAACAGGAGAAATCTGTTTTGTTTCTTCCAAGTCTATATTCCCACTGGGATACCATGAGGGGGGTATTTGAGGAAGCACGTAAGGATAAAAAAATGGAATGCTTTGTAATGCCCATTCCTTATTATTTTAAAGACGGTTTAGGAAACTGCTCTCCCGCACAATGGGATTTTGATCTATATGAAAATGAGTTTGGAAAGAATTCTCCATATCTTTTAGATTTCAGAAACTTTGATTTAGAGGCATTGCATCCGGATGCTGTTTTTATTAACGAGCCATATGATGAATATAATTTAAGTTTTATGGTAGAACCGTCTTTTTTTAGCAAAAAACTGAAACATTATACCAAGCAGCTCTTTTACATTCCTTGGTTCGTAACTTCTGAAATAGATATAGAAAATCCGGAGGATGGGAAAGCGATTGTAAATGCGGAAAATTATATTGTGATGCCTGCCCTTGTACATGCTGACTATGCCATATTGCAATCCGAAATGATTGTCAAACTGTATAGGGGAATTTTGGAAAAAGAGAGCGGAAAAGAATATGCGAAATACTGGGAAGAGAAACTTCTCCCCTTGGGAATTCCCTTGTCGGATAATCGCCCTATTGGAGAGAATCCTGCTACTAAGAATATATGGAGTCATTTAAGGAAATTGATCAGGGAATAAAATATGAATCAAGTAGCATTTAACTCTCTATATAAACATGAATTTAGGATTACTGCATATTTATAAAAGGAGAAGGAACTTCTATGACCAAAGTCATCACCTATGGTACCTATGATTTATTACATGAGGGACACCTTCGGCTATTAGAGAGAGCGAAGGCAATGGGAGATTACCTCATTGTAGGGGTAACCTCTGATAATTTTGACAAAAGCAGAGGAAAAATCAATGTCAAACAGTCCTTGAGTGAGCGAATGGAAGCAGTAAAGAATACAGGTCTTGCCGATGAAATCATTGTCGAAGAATATGAGGGACAGAAAATCGATGATATTCAAAAATACGGAGTCTCAATTTTTACCGTGGGATCAGACTGGCAAGGTCATTTTGATTATTTGAAGGAATATTGTGCCGTAATCTATCTACCAAGAACAAATGGAGTTTCCAGCAGTGAGCTTCGCACAGAAGACAGAAGGTTAAACCTTGGACTTGTAGGAGGCTTTGAGGAAAATATACTGAACAAATACTACCAGGAAAGTACCTTTGTAAATGGCATTACTGTCTCTGCCCTTTTTAACTCAAGCCGTAGTAATGACGCTTCTATAAGGGATTACGATGATTTTTTAGAGGATTGCGACTGTATCTATATTCTTTCCCATCCGCAAAGCCACTATAAAGAAATAAAGCATGCTTTAGAAAAAGGGAAACATGTTCTTTGCGAATCCCCGATTGCCTTAAATAAAAAAGAATGCGAGGAGCTTTATACGCTCGCAAAGAAAAACGGGCTGGTACTCATGGAAGCAATTAAAACCGCCTACTCCAATGCCTACAATCGACTTATACTGCTTGTAAAATCCGGTAAAATCGGAAATGTTGTTTCTATCGATTCGACTTGTACCAGTATGCAAGGTATAAAAAATAAGAATCCGGAGAATGCCTGGAACAGTATCTGTGCATGGGGTCCCACAGCCATGCTTCCTATTTTTCAGCTTCTGAACTCTCCTTACGAGGAGCAAATTCACTCTCTATTTGAGAATGAAGCCCTGAAATATGACAGCTTCACAAAAATAGACTTCAGTTTCCCTACTGCCACTGCCTCCATTAAGGTCGGAAGAGGAGTAAAATCGGAGGGTGAACTGGTCATTTCCGGAACAAAGGGCTATGTTTATGTTCCGGCCCCCTGGTGGAAGACTGACTATTTTGAACTTCGTTTTGAAGATCCGAATGAAAATCGTCGTTACTTCTATCCTTTGGAAGGAGAAGGCATACGCCATCAGCTCCTTGCCTTTTCCAAAGCCATCCTTGAGGGGTGGAATGCTTCTGATGCAAAGTCGGAGATTTCCAGAAAAATCAGTTCTGTGATGGAGGATTTTTATGAAGAAAGGAATATGAAAAAGCTTGCCGGAGTCTGCTAAAAGGATTTTATGGGAAGACAAGAGGTTTTATGGCATATCTTGTGTCTTTTCCTCCGAAATATCAGCTACTTCTTCCCTTCTCATAGAAAGCTTCTGTTCCATAAATTTATCGAGTTCCAATTTAATAAGACTTGCCACAGGGGCGGCCAGGAAGATTCCCAAGAATCCTCCCAGGCTGCCTCCTATGATTAAAGAGATAATCACCACAAGCGGATGCACATCAATATTTTGAGAAAGGAGTCTCGGGTTTATCACATTTCCGTCCACAGTCTGAATCACAAAAAGAGCTATGAGAGCCGGCAGAAGCTTAGTAAAATCTCCATACACAAGACAAACCAAGGCTGTCAGTCCATAGGCGATAAAAGGACCAACATAGGGGATCAGATTCCCAAAACCGGTCAAAACACCGATGACAACAGCATAGCGAACCTGCAAAACACTGAGACTGACGCTGACCAGCACTGCCATAATTGTGCCGTCAATAATCTGTCCGCGAAGATAGCCTGCAAATACGCGATCTGCGTCTATAAAGAAACGACGGAGCTTCTCCAATCTTCTTTCTCCGAAAAGTAGACGAAAAATTCTTGCCCAGTAGGAAAGGATTTTTTGTCCGTCCTAGAAAATAAAGCGAAAATATAATCCCAAAAACCAAGGTACTGAGTGCTCCCGCCAAGCTTCCCAAGGAAGAAAATACGCTGTTTCCCATGTTTTGAAAAAACACCACCGCTTTTTGAAGCAAAAGCTGAACCGCTTCCTTTGCATCCTCTCCCCCTATAGGCAGATTTCCCAGTCTGATGTAAAAGATCGGAATAAAACTTTTCTACCGTAGAGGCAAAATCTTCAATGCCTTGGAACAGGTCTTCAAGGCGCAGAACCTGGATACTTTTTGTCAGAGTGGAAAGGAGAAGAGAGCCCAAAAATACAACTCCCAATATCAACAAGAGAAAGGTCATAAGAATGGAAATATTTTGGCAAAGGCTCTGCTTCTTGGATAGCAACGCATTTTTCGAAAGTATTCTTTCTAAAAAATGGCAAATCGGACTTAGAAGATAGGCAATTGCAAAGCCGAGAAGCAAGGGCGAGATAACCTGGGATGCCCAAGGAAATAGATTTTGAAGGTGCGCCCCCAGCTCCGGAAAATGATCTAAAATACGAACTCCAAGATGATATAAAAGCGCCAGAGCCAGAGCATAAAAAACAACTAAGGCATAGTTTTTGTTCCACAGATTTTTCCAATTCATTCCCTTACCTCAACGAAAAGACAAACCGTCATAACTTTTTGAACGAGCATCTAGCGAATCATCAAATTCAGCTTATGACAAGCCCAAAGATTTCGGCCTCATTTTTATCATTAATTTCCGCTCTTAAGAAGACAAAAAGAAAAACGAGACTCTACTAATTACGAAATCTGTACTGTCTGCCTATTTTTGCAAGATGCTTCCTTTATTTTACTTAAATTTTAATTTGTTGAAATACGCCATATTGCAAGCTTTTATCGCAAAAATGTGGATAAGTTATCGGTTTTTCTTTGAATTCAGAAAAAAAACTTCGACTTATCCACAAGAATTACACTTTTACACATTGCCAAGGGATTTTTATCTTTTGTTTTTCCCTATTTTTCCAATAAAAGAAAAAGAAAAAGTTACGATATTCTTACTTTATCAATTTTTCGAGGATTATTCACATTTTTCCGCTTAAATTTAAATCCATTTCCCACTTATCGGTCTTCTATATCTGTAGAAGCGGCTTTCTGTCCCACATAGGACTTGTTCCACTTCCTTCTTCCTGTGATAAAAAGAGAGTGAAATAAGGATTTTCCCTACATAATCAGATAATTACAAGCTTCTAAAATTCCCCAAAAAGCTCTGCAAACGATTATTTTCTACAGAAAATACCGCTTCCGGACTTCCCTGACAGAGTGCTTCTCCCTTTTCCATAAAAAGAACTTCATCGGAAATCTCTTTAGCAAATCCCATCTCATGTGTCACGATTACCATCGCCATCTGCTCATTCTTTAGAGACTTAATGAGTTGCAGGACTTCTCCGGTCAGCTCAGGATCCAGTGCGGAGGTCGGTTCATCAAAGAAGAGGATTTTCGGCTCAAGGGCAAGTGCTCTTGCAATCGCAACTCTCTGCTTCTGCCCTCCCGAAAGAGAATACGGATATTGCTTTGCCTTGTCGGAAAGTCCCATTCTCTCTAATAATGTCATTCCTTTTTCTACCGCAATCGTCTTTTCTTTCTTTTGTACGTGGATCAGTGGGTCTATGATATTTTCCAAAACGCTCCAATGTGGGAATAAATTGAAGTTTTGAAAGACCAAACCAAAGAGACTCTTCGCCTGCAGCCTGTTCGTTTCGTTCCAGCCACTACCGTCTTCGACTTTTTTTGATTCTGTCTCTACCGACTCTTTTTGAAAAACCGGCTCTCTTTGAAAAACCGGCTTTCCGCCATAGATAATCGTTCCCGAATCCGCAGTTTCCAAAAATGTCGCAATCCGTAGGAGAGTGGACTTCCCGGAGCCGGAGGGTCCGATAATACTCAACACCTCTCCTTCTCTGCAACTTAGGTCTATCCCTTTTATAATCTCTTCGCCTGAAAAACCTTTTCTTATTCCCTTCATTTCCAGTATTGCCATAATTCTCCCACTCTCTTTTACATGATGTTCTTAATATTCTCTGTTTTTGCTAATACCTGTTCGTTCGTATTTTCTCTTTATACTTTACCCCTAGTCTTTCCCTGAGAAATCTTTCTGATACAGATTTACGATTTACTTTTTTTCCACAAATTCACTTAAGTTAATGATAATATTCCAGCCTTTTTTCAAAGCGTTCCATAAGGAAGGCCACGATAAAATTAAAGATATAGTACAGAATTCCCGCCATAATAAGGGGGAGCATGGAACTTTGCGAAGAAGAAATCGCCTTCGCAGTCGTAAACATTTCCATAACCGAAATGGAAAAGGCGAGAGAAGTATCTTTTACGAGAGTAATGACCTCATTGGTAATCGAAGGCAGGATGTTTTTCCATACCTGCGGGAAAATGATGCGCAGGAAGCTTTGCCTCTTGCTGTAGCCAAGAATCTCCGCCGCTTCCAGTTGTCCCCTATCCATTGCCTGAATTCCGGAACGATAAATCTCGGCAAAGTACCCCGCATAGTTTAAGACAAAGCCGATATACACCGCCATCATCCGGTAGCCCGGGTGGAGTTGAATTTTAAAAATGTAATAGGGGCCGTAGTATACCACGAAAAGCTGGAGCATGAGGGGCGTTCCCCGCATAATGGAAATATAGACCTTGGTGGTATTTTGTAAAATCGGATTCCGGCTCATTCTTCCGAAGGAAAGGAAAAGGCCGAGGGGCAAGGAAAAAAGCAGCGTAATCAGAAAGATGCTCAAACTCACGCCGAGTCCCTCTAAAAGTTTAAGTAAAATGATGTACCACTGCATCTCTATCCCTCTCAATCCTATAATGGTCTATCTATGTTAAAATCTCTTATTTCTCGTAAAATAGGGCTATAGAAAAGTAAAGCTGATTTTTTTACATCCTCTATTTTTACTCCAAAACAAAGCTATCCTTTGCGCCGAACCACTTTTCCGTAATTTGATCTACCGTTCCGTCCGCTTTCATCTCTAAAAGCGTCTGCTTTACCTTTTCGGCTAGCTCCGCATTGTCTTTCTTAAAGCCGATTCCGTATTCTTCCTCGGAAAGACTCTCACTTAGTAAGGTAAAGGGCTTATTGGCGCTTTTAATCTGATACTCCGCCACCACGGAATCCATGCAAATGGCATCACAGGCACCGGTCTCCAAATCCATCATGGCGCTTTGATAGTCTCCGACTTCTACCAAGGAAGTAAAGCTGTCCATTAAACTCTTATTTTCCTCTCGACTTAAAGCCTGTAAGCCCGAAGAATCCTTCTGTACTTCGACTGTTTTTCCGGCTAAATCGGAGAGAGTACTGATATTCGCATCGGCTTTTATCACAAAGACCTGCCTGTTTGCCATGTAGGGGCCGACAAAGGTATATTTATCTTCTCTTCCGTTCATACTGAAGCCGTTCCAGATGCAGTCGATATTTCCGGAATTCAGCTCCAGGTCCTTTCCGTCCCAGTTTATCGGCTTTGCCACAAATTCCAGATTCAGGCGCTTTGCAACTTCCTCCGCGAGCTCCAAGTCATAGCCTGTATAGCTTCCATCCTCCGCTACAAAGCCCATAGGCGGAAACTCCTGATCAAAGCCTACCGTTAGGCTCTTTTTCTGCTCCGTCTTCTTTCCTCCGCAGGCAGTCAAGACCAATACGGATAAGGCCAAGACTCCTAATGCCAGTGCTCTCCTCTTTTTCCCTTTTCCCATCATCTTACTCCACATCCTCATCTTCTACTCCTCCCTTAAAATTCGTTTGCAGTTTTTCATTTCCTTGTTTTACAGTTCTTGTTGTTTTGCTGTTGGTTTGCAGTCATTTTGTTGGTTTACGTTCTGCCGGTTTTCAATTATCGTTGTTTTTGGCTTTTGCCCTGTTTTTATAGTTTTTGCGGTTTATTCTGTTAAAAAACCATTCTCTTTGTTTGTTTAACGTGATAACACATTACTATACTAAAGTATTGCTGTCAAGAAAAAACTTTCGGCTTTTCTCTACTGCAATTCTTCCACAGTAGAAAACCCGAAAGTTCTCTTTTCTATATTATGATACCTCTATCTGACAAGAGCGCAAAGTTTCCAGTGCGGCCAAATGCTTCTCCTTCGTCACGCCGGCACAGCAGCTGCTGTCCACGGAAATATGCACCTCCGGAAGAAAAGCCTTCAATAAAAGGGCATTCGATACCACACAAATATCCGTGCATAGACCGACGAGCTCTATGGAAGCTCCCTCCATACTGTCCTGCTGCCTGAAAAGTTCCCGCATGGATTCCGCTAATCGGAGGCTTCCGAAGCTTCCCTTTTCAAAGAAATGATCCGGAAGAATGAGTTCTTTAAGTGCCGGATGAAGTGCCCAGCCTTCAGTCCCCTTTATACAGTGCGGCACGGGAAGCATTTTCCCCTCCTGCGTGGATAGATAGTCCTCTCCATGCGTGTCCAGCGTGGCATAGACCATGTCCTTTGGGTAGGACAGAATCTTCTCTTTTACTTTTTCTACAATCCCCTGTGCTTCTTCCGTACCAAGAGAACCGTCAATAAAGTCCTTTTGCATATCTACTACAATAAGATAGCGCCGACTTTCTCCTTGCTTCTCCTTATTATTTTGATTGTTTTCCATTTGAATGCCTCCTCCGTTGTACTTTTCCATTATGCTATTCCAGTGCGATTTTCTATTCCGTATTTTGCGATTTTCCATTCCATTTTCTCTTGCGCATTTCTGGCGCTTTTCTTTTTCTATATTACTCCATTTTTACTTTTTTCCAAAATCCCTCACAGCCCTCTAGAATCTCTTCATAGCAGGCTTGGAATTCTCCGCTGTACCATGGGTCTGCAATAAGATGAGGATGGCCGGTATAATCTCCAAGAAGAGAAACTTTCTTTTCCGGGTCGCCTCCGAAAATGCGTTTCATATTCTCGCGGTTTCGCTCGTCCATCCCGATAAAACAATCGTATTTTTCGTAGTCTTCTTTCTGTAATTGGCAGGCTCTTTTTTTGCTACAGTCTATTCCAAGTCTTTCCAGAATCTCCCGTACAGGAGGATAGACGGGATTACCCTGCCCGCGATAGATTTCTTCCGTGGAAGTCGCTTTAGAGACTACGAGAAAGTCTTCTGTTCTTCCATTCTCCTCCACGATTCTTTTAAAGATAAATTCCGCCATGGGGCTTCGGCAGATATTGCCATGGCAGACGAAACAGATTTTTAACATAGTGTTTTTCCTCCTAAAATGCCGTGGATTCTATTTTCTATAGTCATCTCCTCAGCCGTTTTTTTCGAATTACTTATCAATATTTATGCCCAGTATACTCTGTAAGACCCATATTCAAAAAGACTCTCATAAGTGTAGAGTTTCTTGGCCTTACAATCGTATCTGATACGCAAATATTCTCAGCAGACGGGCTCCTTTTCTATCGGAGCGTAACTTATTTGACTTTTATAAACAGAAGGTCATATACGCCGGTATACACACTATTCCATCTTTCATGACCAGATTTCTTGGGTGAATAATATAACTCTCCCCTATTCTTGCTTTATATTTTTCATTAAATCTATTGAGAGAAGCTGTAGAATACTTTTTCCCTGACTTTACCTCTATAGGATACATTTTATATTTCAACTTACTGTTATTGGATATAATGAAATCAATTTCTATATCATTACGGTGTTTTCCCAGTGAATAATGAGTATAAAAGTACAATTTATGTCCATTTGCCACAAGCATCTGCGCTATGACATTCTCATATAACATTCCCTCATTAATAGATAGTTTATCATTTAGAATCTGTGCATATACCTCACTCTCTAACAACTCGTTTTCATCAAATGCATGACTGAGCAAAAGTCCTGTATCCCCCATATAGCACTTTACATAAGTTCGTTCTTCATTGATTGAGAGGCCAACATTGGGATCATTACACAAAAAACACTCGTTTGAAATCATAGAATCGGACAGCCAAAAAAAAGTTTCACTATATCGATCCGCATAACTGCCTTCCTGTATATTTTTGAATACGACACGTTTCTCATGCTGTGACAATAATCCGGGTATTTGATCAAAAATCGCCAAAACCTTGCCACGATACTGTGCCTTAATCTTCATAATATCATTACGATACAATTTCAAAATATCCCGTTTTTCAGCATCCACTAAACTGAAGTTTTTTTTATTTTCAATGTAAATGATAAGCGGTTTTGGCATACCACCCACTAGCATATACTGCTTAAAAAGCATCATTGCATTATTATGCATACCTCTTTCCAAAGGCTCCCGCTTTTCAAAACATCTTTTTATATAATTTAAAAGCTGTTCTTCTCCCAGCGCCCAGGCAAATTCCTCAAAATCAAGCGGATACATGGTAATGCTTCTCTCCTCTGAGGGAATTACAATATCCTTAACATTTTCCTTGATGGATATCAATGAGCCAGTTTCTATATAATCGTATCTACCGTCAGCAACAAGATACTTTATTGCGGCTCTTGCTTGTGGAAACATCTGTACTTCATCAAAAATCAGCACGGATTTTCTTTTGATAAGATGAACCCCATAGTAGGTGCTAAGCAGCATGAATAAATCATCAAGCGTATTCAGGTATTGATTGAAGTATTCTTCTACAACTTTATCCTTCTTTGCAAAATCTATAAGAATATACGATTCATATTCTTTCTTTGCAATTCTTCAACAATTGTAGATTTGCCAATACGCCTGGCGCCCTCCAGCATTATCGCTTTTGTTCCACCGCAGCCATTTTTCCACTCCAATAATTTACTATAGATTTTTCTTTTTAAAATCATCCGATTCTCCTCACAGTTACAATCTACCTCATTGGGTGGATTTTTTGATTATGCGCAGTGTTTATATATGGTATTTCTTTGATTATACGCACATTATATTGGAATTTTTGATTATGCGCAAGTATAACATTTTATTATTTTATGATTATGCGCAGTTATCTTCATCTATACCCTTGCCACTATCATGGCAGATTAGGGACTTTCACCCTTTATACTACAGGAGACACAAAGAGACACGAAAAAAGCACTCTGCAACATGCAAAGTGCTCTTCTCATAAATAAATGGTGATACAGAATAGTTACTGCAAAGTATTCTTCATTTCCGATTATGCCTTCTTCGCAAAGCTGTAGGTATAAACAAATTCATCCGGGGTGTAGTTATCGAGCTTTACTCCATCAACCTCTGCATAAGGATAGCCGAAATCATTTAAAGCCTCTCCATCCTGAGCAGGACTTAAAGTGAGGTCTCTTCCATCAGACAAAATTATTCTCTCCGCATCACAGTTTCCGAAGTAGTACTCCTGCTTCTCCTTGGTTTCAGCCTGATCCTTTGTCCAGTTGTTCTTTAAAACAGCCTTTAATACATCTGCTGCATCTGCGGAAACCCAGCCTGTGCCCTTTAAGTAAAATTCAGTCCAGCAATGCTGGTTCTTAGTGATATCCTCTGCATTGATACGGATTCCGAAATGCTCTCTGGCAGGAATTCCGGATGCACGGCAAAGAGCTACAAACATGGAGTTGATATCGGTACATTTTCCGGACATAGTTGTGTCTAAAAGTGCACAAACATCTCCTTCTCCGCAGCCTTTTACACTCTCATCACGATTCATGTTGGCAATAACCCAGTCATAGATAGCTCTGGCCTTCTCTAAATCCGTAGTTTTTCCTTCGGTAACTTCTGCAGCCTTGTTCTTCACCTGATCATTTAAGGGAAGATTCTTGGAAGGCTCCAGATACTTCTTCACATCCTCAGGAAGCTCCGCATTTTCATCTTCCTTTAATTCAGGGCTAATGATTTCTTCTCTCTTTACCTGTAAATCCAGCTTTACCACTCTATCGGCAGGCTCGGCATTTTCATCCCATTCCACATAAAGCATCTGATTGCCCCAGTCATCTGTGTTCATTTCCGCCTTAGCATTTCCGGCATCATACTTTACGTCCCTCAACAGTCTGATACTCACTGCTATGTGGCACAGGAATCCAAAGACGAACCTTCTTTCCCTTTTCATACTTGGATAAGTCTACGGTATTATTCACCGCTCCCTCTACCACCTTCTTTTCGGAAGCTTCCGCCTTTTCCGTCTCCTTCTCAGAGCTCTTCTCTGTCGCAGCAACAGATTCCGTGCTCTGCTCTGTTCCTTTGCAGTGGTTTCTACATTACTTGCTGCCTTTATTTCCGCAGGCAGCCATCAGTATTCCTACTGTTCCCAAGAGCAACAGCAATTTTAAGCTTTTTTTCATTTTTTCCTCCTTAAGCCACTCTTTTAAAACTGTAACGGGGAAAGTATACGCCTATGGCGACCGAGATAGAAATTGAATTTTTTCTATGTACCCAAGAATTTATTTTAAATTTTTATAAAAAAACAACTCTCTAAAGAGAGATGATGAAAGCTCAAAAATTGTAAAATCTATCAGGATATTCCCGCTAGGCAGTTCAAAGGTATTTTCATTGCTAAGTTAAACTTCTTTCCTCCTCCGGTTCATAGATTCTGCAAAGCGCTTTCGCTAGCTAAAAATCAGAACAAAGCCTGCCAGAAGGGTAATTGTTCCGCCAATCGTATATCCGAGTCCCCATGCCTTAAGTGAATAGGGTGCAGAATCCTGTCGTTCCCTTTCGTCCAGACAAATAAAACTCTCCGTTATAGCGGCAAGAAGCGATAGTCATTAAGAATTATAATTCAATATTGTGATAATATTTAAGCATTTCTTTCTGCACATGTTCCGGAATTAGATTATCTCCGGTAACAATTGCTTTTCCTTTATGACTATTCCCCTTTAAATATGTTTTTTTCTCCAGAATTAATTTTGTTTCCGCATAGTATCTCCATGTAGCTGATTGTAATCCGCTCAACTTTTCGGGTTCAAGCGCCAATAAAACAAAATAATAATCTATTCCGAACCGATCTGTACCTTTTAAATATTTCTTCATCGAAGGATATTCTTCCTTTTTTAGTTTTGAAATATGTTTGTGAAAACGAGTCGGTAAATCTATCGTTTGCCCTATTCTAAGTAGCTCTCCCCTCTTATTACAAACCTTACAAATCCCGTACACGCATCTTGCTTTGGCATATTCTTCAATTTTGTCTTCCGTATCTATAATAATATTCTTTCTATCTACAGGAATGGAAATGCCCTGCAGTGCCAATAAGTCTCCCAGCACTTCAGGAAAATGGCTTTCATGGGTAGTATTTCCGGGGCGTGACCACGATGCTCCTGAAAAAAGTACCGCCTCCAATAAAATAGAATCCGAGATTCCAAAAAATTGGCATAAATCTCTTCTAAAGATATCCAATTGCTTTTGGATGTAAGCAAACATAAAAGAATCTATTTTCATAAGGTCTGTAATAACCTTGGCTCTACTATGAAGGACTGCATTTATTTCGGAAAATACATCCGGACTGCTCTTTCCTTCAGATTCACTTAGCTCATCTATGCCTACTCCCAATGCCCTTGCAATTTTATTTAATGTTTTTGCAAAAGGCTTGGCTGAGTCTGATGATTCAATTTTATTAAGGGTAACTACCGAGATTTCGGCAATTTTCGCCAATTCATATTGTGTTAGTCCTCTATCTTCCCGTAATTTTTTTAATTTCTCTCTACTATACATCACTCTCTCCTTTTATTTTCATTTTATTTTTATTTCATTTTAATCATAAAAGTTTCATTATTATTTCATTTTTATAATACAGAGAAGATTGGTTTTTGCAAGAGTAAACTATAAAAAGGATAAAATAAAAATCGTAAGAATATGAAAATGGAGCTTTCTATATCTTTTCTCTGCTTTGTGATACTGTATATAGGAAATAAAGAAAGGAATACATCATGAAAATTCATAAGTCCACCATCATCAGTCTTTTCATCATTGCCATTGTTTATCTTGTGATGAGTCGGAGCAGAAACACTGCCTCTGTGGAGAAAAATAGCCAATCGCCCTCTGAAACACAGGTCGAAGCGACAAAATCCGACAAAGAAAAAGGGGTAAACGAAGTGGAAACAAGTTCCGAGAATACAACTCCCGAAGCAACTGATCCAAAAGCTGTCTACACCGCCTATTTAACCCTCTTAAAAGAAAAGCAAAAAGACATTGAAGCTTATACCTGGCAGATTTACGAAGAAAATCCCGTGGGGAGACATCTTAAGATGAAAACAAAGGGAATTGCCATTGCCGATGTTTACGGAGACAGTACGCCGGAACTTCTTTTTATAGACGGAAGTCAATACGATGAGGAGGGAAATGCCATCCATGCAAACCTCCACATTTACAGCTTCCAAGACGGAAAGACTGTGGAAATTGCGAAGAAGGAAAATCTGGATTATCAGGTGGGTGGCGGTGCCGTTTACAATATTTTCCTGACAAAAAAGGATAAGCGACTTTATCTTGAGCAATGTGAATTCGATGCGAAGGACATGGAAGTACTTTACCTTCTTCCTGCATCCGCCAGCTTCCCCTTGGAATGGGACAAGCAGGCAAGCTACAGCTATGATCCGGAAAAGAGTTTTGAAAATGATGCCACTTCTCCGCAACGTTCCGATGAAGAATTTATCCTCTATGATAAGCCTGTAGAGAAGACGGACTACTACGCTTTTAAAAAAAGAATTGAGGAAGAAACTCCGAAAAGCTTAATCAGTAATTTCGGCGAGGAGCAAAAAAAAGAGACTTCCGCCATGAGCTACAGTGAGGCCATTTCTTTTTTGGAAAAGCAAATGCAAGAATAGAATCGCCTTGAAATCAAGGCTTTGCAACCCTCGGTTGTCAAATTGACAAGCTCGCTTTCTTCTCTGCAACCGGGATTTTCGCTAGTATGGGAGCTGTAAAGACGGAATGAGCAAGAGCATTTTCCAAAGCGAAGATTCTTTCCTATCTTATAGAATACACTCGTCACAAAAAGGCAGACGCAAAAAAGCTATTAAGAAGAAAGTGCAGCGGCTCAAACACAGCATCATAAAAGGAGTAGAGTATGATACTTGCAGACAAGATTATTGAATTAAGAAAGAAAAACGGCTGGTCCCAAGAAGATCTCGCAGAGAAGCTGGAGGTCAGCAGACAGTCCATTTCCAAATGGGAGGGCGCCCAGTCCGTTCCGGATATGAATAAGATTTTGAAGTTATCCGAGGTTTTTTCCGTAAGCACGGATTATCTCTTAAAGGATGAGATAGAGTTAGACATCCCGGGAGAAGCCCCAAAGGTTGATACGGACTCTTCCTTTAAAGAAGTTCCCGTTTCCATGGAGGAGGCCAATGCCTTTTTGGAACACAAGTATCAAGCAGCTTCTCAAATTGCTCTGGGCGTATTGCTTTGTATCCTTTCCCCCAGCCTATTGATTGTTTTAAGCACTCTTCAGGAAAGCTCTCTTCTTTCTCTATCAGAGGGAAAAGCAGTCGGGATTGGTGTGCTCTTCCTCTTCCTTTTGGCAGGAGTAGGAGTAGCCTTATTTATCAAAAGCTCCATTGAAGGAGATCGATTCCATTATATGGAAAAAGAGCTTCTGAACACCGCTTACGGGGTGAACGGTATGGTACAGGAGAAAAAATCCCGTTTCCAGGGGACCTATACTTCCCAGATGATTTTAGGCATTTTTCTTTGCATCATTGCGGTAAGCCCTATTTTCATCAGTATGATTCTTTTTGGAGAAGATGATCTCCACACCGCTCTTGCAGTGCCTTTCCTTCTGCTTTTTGTGGCCGTTGGCGTGTTTCTGATTGTTAAGACGAATATTATTTGGGATGCCATGAATATGCTTTTAGAACATGGAGAGTATAGAAGGGAGAAAAAGATGGACGAGCATAAAAATGAAACCGTCGGGCAAATTTACTGGTGCTCGGTAACAGCGATCTATCTGGGCTACAGTTTTATTACCCGGCGTTGGGACATTAGCTGGATTGTCTGGCCTGTAGCCGGAGTGGGCTACGGTGCAATACGCGGCATTGTCAATTCCTTTAGAACAAAGATTTAGTTTCCCTGTACCTAAAAATGAGATATCGCTTGTAAAGCCTGCGATATCTCATTTAGCCTTCTATGTTTTTTAGTATTCATAACTTAAGAGGAAGTCCACCAAATGAACAATCTTTACTCCATTCAAATTTCCTCCTGCAAGTTCATCCAGTGTTACCACATACTTAGGATAATGGTCTTTCAATTCCAAGAGATTGGCAAGCTCCCGGTCTGAATCCTCCGGTAAGGTACGGCATACCTGTACATAGATTCGTTCATCCCTCTTTACCGCGACAAAATCTATTTCCTTCGTCTCATTTTTCCCTATATATACATCATATCCTCTTCTTCTAAGTTCAAAATACACCAGGTTTTCCAGCATGGCGGCAATAGATTTTGGATTAAATCCCATGATGCAGTATTTCAAAGAAGGATCCGCAAGATAAAATTTTTCCTGTGTTTTTAAAACGGATTTCCCCTGCAAATCATACCTCTGACATCGGTAGATAATAAAGGCTTTTTCCAGAAACGCTAAGTAATTGTATATCAGCTCAATAGATAAGGAGCGTCCCTCACTTTTTAAAAACTTTGCAATGGCATTTGCAGAAAAGGTTTTGCCCACATTTTCCACAACAAATTTAACAACCCGGTGAAACAAATCAAAGTTTGTAATATGGTATCTTCTTGTAATATCATTGCTGATGACGGATGTATAGATCCCTTCCACTATCTGATAGGCTGATTTTTCATCAAATTGACTACGAGCAACAAGAGGAAATCCCCCCATGCGAAGGTATTCCGTAAATATTTCTTTTTTGGAGCGAGAGTCCTCTTTTTTAAAGTCCAAATATTCCGCAAAAGAAAGGGTATAAACCGGTATAGAGACATATCGTCCTGTCAGATAGCTGGAGATTTCAGAAGAAAGCAGCTTGGAATTCGATCCCGTCACATAAATATCTGTATTTTCTTCTTCCAAAAGATGGTTCACCGCTTTTTCCCAGTTATTTACTTCCTGTACCTCATCCAGTAAAAGGTAATACCGTTCCTTATCTTTCATTCGCTTTTTGATGCTATGGAGCATATCCTGACTGCTCATTTCTTCGTCCAGGCTTTCTATAGTGTATCGCAAGCTGATAATATGGTCTTCTTTTATTCCGCTGTCCTGCAAATCTTCTTTCAGCATTTCCAGAATGGTGGATTTTCCGCATCGACGAATTCCCACCAGAATCTTTACCAACGGAATATCTTTATACTTTTTCAATACCTGTAAATATTGCGGGCGAGGCACTCTATCTTTTTCTTCCATATCTTCTTTGCTCCTATATGCTGTTACGCTATTTCCCTATTTGCTTGCCTAATGGCTTAACTATTTAGTTATTTAGGAATTTAGCCATTTGCTCCATGATATCCAAATGCATCTGTGGTAAGCTTTATGCACTTTCAAGGCTATACTTTTGATTTATATTATATGTGATGATACAAAAAAACTTTCTTATATTCAATAGTTTTTATTTAAAATACAGAAAAACTTTTTATATTACGGAGCTTTTTACTAATTATTGAATATTTGTATTTTCATAATGAGAAATTCCGCATTCAAAAAGCGAAGGCCCGGACCTTCGCTTTTTCTTTGGGATCTTTTTTTATATTCCCATTTGCATCTGCATAGTAAGTAGTGCTTGTTGTAGAAGTCTTTGTTGCAAGTGCTTCGGCTGTATCATCCGCTTCATAACGAGTATCGTGCGCAAAGCGTGCGATATCTCGTTGGGTATCACTTGCAAAGCCTGAGATGTCCCGTTTAGATTTAAACTCCGGCGTCCCTCCGTGCTCTTCTTGTCAGTCTACTCCTCTTAAAGCACTCCTCTGTTTCCCGAGGCTCGAAGACATGCTTTTCTTTTTCCGCCAGGCAGTTTTTGATTCTAAGATAATCCTCGAAAGAATACAACTCTCCTGTAAACAATAAATAGTCCCATTTATAAATCGAGTCCAGAATCTTGGAGGTACTGTTTTTCTTATAGAAAGTAAAATGAGGGTAAAAACGAACTCTGCTCCCTACTCCGTCGTGTAGCTGAAAATCCACGAAGCCGATTCCCGTATAGGGAATGCTCCGGCTTTCTCCTTTTCGATAGTGTAGCACTATTTCCTCTTCATAAAATACGGCTTCCACAATATAGGATTGGAAGAAAAACTTATAAAGCTCCCGAAGAGCAACAAAACTGCAAAGGAGAAGTAGTACAAAGATAAACCAAAGGCTGCTGTCCCATCCCACGTGTGCGTAAAAGAAGAGAAAAAGCCCGGCGAAAAGCAGCAAAACAAACAAAGCCGAAATAGGATTGGGAGAATAGTGCTTGATTTCCCAATGACAATTTCCGTTTTCATCCAGGTAGGTGTTCTTTTTCATCTTAATCTTTCAAAGGCTCTTTTAGCCTTCTCTATAGACAACGATATATGCCTTTATAGAATCGCTGCCTTCGAGAATCGTGAGCGGAATTTCCAAAATGGCTTGTCCTGTCTGCCCCTTATAATAGTTTTCTCTCTCCTCGGCAGAGTAGAAATACAATGCAGCGGAATAGCTGTGTCCGGCCTCTACGGAAAGATCAAAGCCGAGCTTTTCCGTTCTGACATTCCCGGTCTTCGTGCCTACATTTTCAGTCGTTTCAAAAATTGCTTCAATGGAGTGCTGTCCGGGTGTCAAGGCCACGATGGTTTCCCAAGTCCTTTCCTGTAGTGAAGGGCACATTGACAAGACCGCTTCCGTCTACCTTGATTTGCTTCCCGTAAATGTGAATAACTCCCTTATCCCTGTTGTCCTCATGAAACTTCTTCTCACTGTTTTCTCTCTTTTTTCCCATAGAAAGCATTATGGTGAAGGCTACTGCCCACACTACTGCTACTACGGCAATGATAATGATGGTTTGCGTTGTCATTTCTAATCCTCCCAAAATTTTCTTTTTTCAAACAGGTCTTCCTTACGCTTATGTATAGTCCATCTGCTTGATTATCCGAGGAAGGCCATATTTCGCCGGACTTATTTGATTGCCTCCAGCCACTCCTTCTCTTTAAACCCCACAAGAACCTTGTCTCCATATAAGAAAATCGGTCTCTTTACCAGCATCCCATCCGTTGCAAGAACCGCTTCCTGTTCCTCTTCTGTCATGCTTGGGAGCTTATCCTTTAACTCCAGAGCTTTATATACAAGTCCGCTGGTATTGAAAAAACGTTTTAAAGGAAGGCCGGGAGCGCTCCCGCATTTCGTGAATTTCCTTGGCACTAAGCTTCTCTTCCTTTATCGGGCGCTTCCGGAAAGAAACTCCCTCTGCCTTTAAAAAGTCCTCCGCCTTCTTACAGGTTGAGCAACGATCATAGCCTATCAGTATATTCATATTTTCTCCTATTCCTTGAAATGCAATTTTTATAACGCTCTTTATAAACAGAAGCATTTTACCCTATCTTCGTAAAATCCACAATCTTTTCCTTCCTCTTGAATATTCCCCTGTTAATATTGTAAACTAGAAGAGTTGTTTTAATAGAATAATCTTCTCAAAGTGACTTCATAAAATATTGACATCTAACGGAGCTGCTTAGGGAAACAGGTTTTATAAAGATGAGATAAAACCAATATCAATCAGATAAAGAGGAAAGACTATGACTGTCACAAAAATGGAATGCCCCAATTGCCACGGCCAGCTTGATATTCCGGAGGGAATGAAGGAAGGCTTCGTCAGCTGTAAATTTTGTAATACCAAGGTATACATCGAACCGCATAAGCCGAACATTACCCAGAATTTAATATAAAGGAAGTGAACTACAATAGGCCAAGCGCTACCGTGCGTAGTGAATCGAAGGAGCTGAATGTGGTCGCCATCGTAATCGCTATCGGTATTCTTGCCTCTACCTTTCTCTTTGCGATTATTCTTCCCCTTCTCCGCTATCGTTCTTATTCGACGATAAGCAGCAGTGAAAGCTATCGCAGTGCACCGGAAGAGGAAGTCATGAAGAGCTTCTCCGAAGTAGCCTTTTCCAAGCCGTTTTCAGACATTACGGCAGAGGACTATGCATCCTTACAGTACCTTGCACTTAGAAGGAGTAAGGATCCTTCCGACGGACAGGATAAATGGCGCTTTGATTATTCCAAGTCTGTAGACGAGTCAGGAAAGGCCGTTTCACCAAAGACAGTCTACTTGAGTGGAGACGACTATCTTAATGAAGAGGATTTACAGCCCTTTATCGGTCTTGTAAGTCTTTCCTCTGACTATAATCTTCGCTTTTCCTATGACGACGGATATAGCGATGACTTAAAATCTCTTACGAATTTGCAATATTTGACCATAGGTTCCAGGAGCTTTAAAGAAATCAAAAACCTCGTTGCCAATCCCGAGCAGATTCTCGGGCTCTACGGTGTCTATCTTACTGAGGATTCCTCCTACCGCTATGGGGAAGAAGAGGAAGATCCTGCCGATATTTACAAGGCCTTTTCTTCTCTTAGAGAACTGGCTGTTAATGTGGACAGTGATTTTGAGCCGGGAATCAGCCCCCTTAGCTTTTTCCCGCAGCTTGAGTTACTGGCTTTACAGATAGGAGGTAATAGAAATACCCCACTGGACCTCTCCCCGCTTTCCTCTTTAAGTCAGTGTAAGACACTGGAGATTTACGGAGACTATGAGCAGGGCGTGGAAAATGTCAGTGTCCTGTCCGGTATGCCGCAGATTGAAACGCTGAATCTTCGCCAGATTATCAACTTAAAGGATTTGCAATTTGCACAGAATATGCCGAAGTTAAAGTCTCTCCACCTGGAGGATCTCCCGATTCTTTCTCTGGAGGGCTTACGAAATCTGCAATCTCTAAACAGCCTATATATAGATTGTAGCGATTTAACAAACACCGATGCTTTAGCAAGCCTTTCTTCCTTACAGAAATTAGGCTTCGGATACCATAATTATGATATCCCCGATTTACACGGCTTATCCGCTTTGGAAGAGGCTGAAATTTACACCGTTGATTTAAAGAGCATTTCCAATATGTCCTCCATTAAGTCCTTGATCATCCATAATCAGTCCGGAGAATATGAAGCAGACTCCCTTCGCGGCATGAATGCCTTAAGCGAGTTAACGATTATCGGAAATGGCATTATTGGAGAGGTCGGTCCCTCTCTGGGCCCTGTTTTACGGGAACTTCCCGCCTTGGAAAAACTTATTTTCCGTGACACCCCTATGGACGGCTATCAGAACTACAGCTTAGCTCTCTCCAATACCGGTGTGAAGGAGATGTATTTTCTTCCTAAGGACTTAAACAGCACCAGTACTTCCGATAATCCCGAGCTGCCTCTCTCCTTATCCAAGGTGGAAGATGACCATACTGTAGAGGTATTGCAACTATCTCGAACAGATATTCATAATCTGGACGATGATTCCCGAAACTTCTACCCGAATGCCAAGGCCTATCTTTCCCACTTTAAGGCGGTGAAAAAGCTCTACATTAGTAGAAATAATCTGGAAAATCTGGATTGTATTGAGGGGCTTTCCACTTTGGAAGAGCTGGATATTTCGGACAATTACATCTCCGATGTCTCCGCCCTTCGGAATTTCCCGAACTTAAAGAAAGTAAAGCTCTCCGGAAATCCCATAGTAAATGCGGAGATTTTACCGGACAGCATAGAAGTGGTTACAAGTTTAGACTAAATAGCAGACTATAGTGTAAAAGTTTAGCTATGATATTTTTAGCATGAAGTATGCAGTTTTACTGATTCAACTTACTTGATAAACGAAAAAAGCTCCTTTAGTGCAATACCACTAAAGGGGCTTTTTTCTTCATGTGCACTGCTCACAAAGCGTGCGATGTTTAATGTGCAGCTTCTGTGGTCTCTTCTGTGCTGCTTTCCGCAGTGTTACTTCCACTGTTCTTACCTAAATCCATCTGGGTTTCAAAGGGGAGCTCTTCTTCTGTAACCTTAATTTGAGACTCAACGTATTCCATTACCGCATTTCGGATAGCTGCCTCTTCGACAAGCTCCTTACCATACTGCTCAATTAACTTAATGCGGTTGGTCTCTTCTCCCGTAAGAGAGGATTCTGCCTTGGCAAGATTATCCAAAAGTTCATCTGTTGCACGAATATTTTGCTCCTCAGCGAGCTTTCTCATGATGAAAAGCTGTTTTGCATAGGCTTCCGCATTGGCATAAGCATCTTCCTTGAACTGCTCCACTGTCTTTCCGGACATATTGACTACATCGGCTGCACTCATGCCATACTGCTTATACTGGCTTAACTGGGCATTTAAAATATAAGCCTTCGCATAGTCTAAGAACTTCTTGGAAAGCTCTACTTCTGTTTTATCAGAAATCTGCTGGATTGCCTGATCCTGTATTGCAGAGTGATAGCTGAATGCCTTTCTGTTTTGCAACTGTTCTCTGATTTGGTCTCGGTAAGCAGCTACTGTTTCCGCTTTGGTCCCTTCGTAGTTCTTTACCCACTCATCCGTAAGCTCCGACTCGCGCTTTACTTCATTCACTTTAACCTCGAACTCTGCAGCCTTTCCTGCCAAGTCGGTATTGCCATATTGCTCCGGGAAAGTCACCTTTACGGTTACGGTTTCCCCTGCCTTCTTACCGATAAGTTGGTCTTCAAAGCCCGGAATAAACTGTCCGGATCCCAGTTTCAAATCCTGCTTCTCCGCTGTTCCGCCATCAAATTTTACGCCGTCAATGGAACCGCTGTAGTCAATGTTTACCGTATCGCCTTCCTTGGACGCTTCATCAACGGTTGAGATTCTCCGCCAATACCTGACTAATAGCGGTATCCACCTCTTCCTGTGTTACATTCTCCATCGGAGCAACGGTAACGGAAATCGTAGATAAATCCGGAAGGGTAATCTTACCCATCTCGGAAACCTTCGGCTCATCCGGTACAGTCATATTTCCAATTCCTGAATCTCCGGACTATCCGCCGTCAAGGTGGAGGGGCTGGCCTCATTTTCCGAAATCTCCGATTCGGAAGCAGTGGCAGCCTTGGTGCTGTCCTCTGCCTTCTTTCCGCAAGCTGCTGCAAATACTGCCATAGCCATAATCGCTGCCACAGCAAAAATCTTCTTTTTTCTCATAATACTCCTTACTCTATTTTTTTTTGAAAAAGGAGAGAGGAAAATCCCATATTTTCCTCTCGTCTCTTCTCCTGCTTTTATTTTTACGGCTTATAAACCGCAAATTACTTGTTAAATGCTAAAAATGCTCTATAGGTATAATATACATCGAGTTTCGCTGTAAGTTCGAAAGGTGCATGCATGGAAAGGACTGCTACACCGAGGTCTACGGTATCCACATCCATATTGCCCATGAACATCGCGATAGTTCCTCCGCCGCCTTCATCTACCTTACCAAGTTCTCCAACCTGCCAAGCTACACCGGCATCTTCCATATAGCCGATAACCTTCTGCATAGTCTCCGCGGAAGCGTCGTTGGAACCGCCTTTACCTCTTACACCGGTATACTTGGTAAGCACCGGTCCGTGGTTAAAGAAGGATGAGTTCTGCTTCTCATAGACATCCGGGAAAGTTGGATCATAAGCTGCATTTACGTCAGAGGAGAGGCAGATAGAATTCCGAAGGATATCTCTTACTCTCTCTCCCTCACACTCAGCGAGGTCCTCTACAAAATGAAGTAAAGCATCCGACTCCATTCCGGTATTTCCGGTAGATCCGATTTCTTCCTTGTCCACCAATGCGGTTAAAGAAGTGTACTCCGGTTTCTTGCAGTCGAACTCTGCCATAAGCGCTGTATAAGCACAAACCTTATCGTCCTGTCCGTATGCACCGACCATAGAGCTGTCCAAGCCAACATCAACGGCCTTCTGCGCAGGTACAAGAGTCAGCTCGGAACGCATAAAATCTTTCTCGGTAATACCGTACTGATCATGTAAAATGGATAAAACTCTTAGCTTAAATGCTTCCTTTACTTCCTTATCATCAACCGGAAGAGATCCCAAAAGGATATTCAACTCTTCTCCCTTGATACCTTCATTTAGCTTTCTTTCACCTTGTGCTCTACCCAGGTGCGGTAAGAGGTCGGTGATAACGAGTACCGGGTCACCCGGCTTCTCTCCGAAATCCACATCAATGGCCTTGCCGTCGGCAAGCATAATTCTGCCGTGAAGAGCAAGTGGAATGGTTGTCCACTGGTACTTCTTGATTCCGCCATAATAATGGGTCTTAAAGTATGCAAGCTCATCCGTCTCATAAAGTGGATTCGGCTTTAAGTCGATTCTCGGAGAGTCGATATGCGCAATATTAAAATGAATACCCTCATTTAAAGGCTTCTTACCGATGGTTACAAGATACAGATTCTTTCCTCTATTTACATAGTAAAACTTATCTCCGGTCTTGGCTTTTATACCACGAGTAAAGGGCTTATATCCGGCCTTTTCTGCCAAAGCTACACTGTAGCTGACACATTCTCTCTCAATTTTGGAATGATCCAAAAAAGTCTTATAGCCTTCCGCAAATGCCATGGCCTTCTCGATATCCTTCGGGTTGTCCTTGGCAATATGCTTTGGCTTGAAGAATAACTTTTCTTCCAATTTTTGTCCTTCTGTCTTTCCCATAAACCTTTTCCTCCTTCATATTGAATCACTTCTCAGCAAGACGGATTCTATTCAAAAGTGCCTTACCATTGTAGCACTGCTATTAGGAACAAAAAAACACTTTATACCTTAGCTCCTTCTTGTGTTGAAAATGTGAAAAGTTTCTATCTTTTTCTTTCCTTTAAGTATTAAGAAAAAACGTATTCTGAATCAAGCTTACTTTACAGCTCCGAAGCGATCCAGCGGCCAATAGCAAATATAGACTTTCGCAAGCATTTTTTCTCTTTTTACAAATTGGTTTTCGCCCCAAAAACGTGCGTCGGCAGAGTTGTTTCGATTGTCTCCCATCATAAAATAACAATTATCCGGGACAGTAACATCAATCTCCGGAAATTGATTTCCGTCTACAATCATCGGCTCAGGAAGATGAGCTTCCTTTATCTCCTCTCCGTTCACATAAACTGTTCCTACAGGAATCTTTCCGGTAGCGGAACGCACATTCAATTTTGTAATATAGCTTGCATCTACCTCTCCTGTTTTCTTAATTTCAACATGGTCTCCCGGCATGCCTATAACACGCTTCACATAATAGACAGGCTGGTTCCGCTTATCTTCCCTCCCACAAAGAGGACAGGTGCCGTTGTCCGTCTCTCTATAGGTCTGCCCGTCATTTCTACACTTATATCCATAGAGGAAAATAGCAATGTCTTTTCGCTTTACTTCTCCAAAGCGATATACCAGGCGGGATCCGAATACCCGACTTCCCGCCATGATGGTATTTTCCATAGAGCCTGTGGGAATCGTGGAATTGGCAATTACGAAGTTATTCAATAAAAATGCGGCAATTCCCGCCACGAGAATAATCTTAATCCATTCAAAAAGCTCCCGTACAAAGCTCTGCGGTCTTTTTCTGCTGCTCCGCTTCTTATTCTGTACTTCTATCATTTCCATTTCCTCTCATTTTTGTTATTGATAAACATTTCTTAGAAAAGCCCCCACAGAAACAAAATATAAATTATTGTTCTTCCTTTTGAACCGTTTTTCCTTTAGTCATATATTCATGCTCTTCTTCCAGCTCCTTGTAAAGCTCTGCAAGACTCCAGTTCTTATTATGCTCCGTTTCCATGCACTTTAAATCCACTCTGATACCCAGCTTTCTTAGGTCTACCAGGAAGTCTCCTACTTCACGACTATTAAAACCGATGAATTTTAGAAGTTCTGCTTCCTCCGGAAGTGTTGTCAATTCCTCCTCGGATGCAGTCAAAATTTTCACCTTGCGAAGGAGCGCCAGATTTCTCAGTCCCCTTAATTTATCGGCATCTTTTTTATTTATATAGAGTATTTTTCTTCTCCATTTTCACATTCCTTCTTTCTTCTTCAAATGAATGAATGATTGATCCTTCCTTTTCCAAGGCCTTAAACAGCTAAGTATATTTTCCGTTTCATAGTAGCAGATTGCAAAGCGTCTTTCAAGAAAAGCCGGAGTCCCTACTCTCTTGATTCTATTTATTTTATTATTAGAAAAATCATGTTATCATAGGGAGGAAGTTTTTATTTCAGATAATAGAGAGGAGGTTCCATGCTCATTTGTCCCATATGCGATTCTACATTGACAAATCGGTTCTGCCCCTTATGCAGAAAATTCGTGAAAGAGCCTTGGGTTTTGGATGATCATGTCTACATCAATCGTTCTCATTCCCTGCCTGATGACTTCTGTGAATATCATGGAAATGGACGAAAAACAACCTATCTGAACAGAACTGCGGAGAAAAAATCTCCCGTTATTTCTGCCAGAGTAAATCCCATGGCCAAAGGTTCGTCCCCTGTGTCACGCCCGACACCCGGAACTCTGTCGCAAAAAGCAAAAGTAGCCGGTATAAGCGACACAACCATGGATGCTTTTCATAGTGCATTTTCCGCTCCTAGGCCAAACAATGTACAAAAGAAAAGGTAGCAGCAGATACAAAGTTTTTCCTCGGCGCATGCACTTGCGTTGAAGACGAAAGAAACAGAAAGGATAAAACATATGCCAATTATTATCTTATTAGTCGTATTACTCTTGATTTTTCTCTCTACCATCCGGATTGTACCGGAGGCATGTGCCATGGTAGTAGAGCGTTTAGGAAGTTTTCATTCCGTATGGAGACCGGGTGTACATATTCTGATTCCTTTCATGGATAGAATTGCAAAGCGCATCAATTTAAAGGAGCAGGTAGCCGATTTCCCGCCTCAGCCCGTTATCACAAAAGATAATGTAACCATGCGAATTGACTCCGTAGTCTTCTTCGTGATCACAGATCCGAAGCTTTATGCTTACGGTGTGGAAAATCCCATTGCCGCTATTGAAAATCTTACGGCAACTACCCTTCGTAATATCATCGGTTCCATGGACCTTGATACTACTCTGACCTCTCGTGACGAAATTAATACCCAGATGCGTTCCTTACTCGATGTGGCTACCGATCCCTGGGGAATTAAGGTAAACCGTGTAGAGTTAAAGAATATTCTTCCTCCCGATGCCATCCGTGAAGCCATGGAGAAGCAGATGAAGGCGGAGCGTGAAAAGAGAGAGTCTATCACTCTCGCGGAAGCAAAGAAACAGTCTGCCGTATTGACTGCAGAGGGTAATAAGCAAGCTGCCATCTTAAATGCGGAAGCCGATAAGCAAAAAACCATTCTTGCCGCTGAAGCACAGAAAGAAAAAGAAATTCGTGAGGCGGAAGGTAAGGCACAGGCAATTTTAGACGTGCAAAGAGCGGAGGCGGAGGGTATTCGCTTACTTAGAGAAGCTCGTGCAGATGAAGCGGTTCTCCGTATCCGTGCCTTAGATGCCTTCACCAAAGTTTCCAACGGTCGCTCCACAAAGATTATCATTCCCTCCGATCTACAGAATATGAGCGGTTTAGTGAGTGCCTTAAGAGAAAGCAGTGCTCCTTTTAATGAAAAAGAAGATCTCCTCTCCTCTACAGAAAATTCTACTAAAGCAAATACTGCAGAGACTTACCGTGATGAAATTCGGGACGAGGGCTAAGTTACAGCATGATTAAAATTATCTTTTTTGATATTGACGGTACGCTTCGCCCTTTTGAAACGGGAGTCATTCCCGAAACCACCAAACAGGCTATTAAAAAAGCGAGAGAGGCAGGCATCTACTGCGCCATCGCAACCGGAAGACATTGGGTGGAAATTCACAATGAAGGGCTTGTGGACGGCATGTACTTTGATGCCTTTGTTACTTTGGACGGGGGATACAGCTATATTCTAAATGAAGAGCAGGGCAAAAGCGCATTTCGCTATAAACCCCGGAAAAAAACCTAAAGAATATCAGTTCCTCATGGATATTCCCGAAGCGGAGCTCCCGTACTTTGATCCACAATATGGCGAGGTGCTTTTACGAGAAGCCATCCCTGCTTCTATGGTCAAACGCTTACTTTCCCTTCTGGAGGAACATCCATTTCCCGTTCTTTTTTTGGAAGAGAGAAGGCTGTACGCAAACTTTGTTAATGAGGATCTTTTGCGAACGCTTGCCTATGTGCATACAGGTATTCCTCCTCTCCTTCCTTATCGGAAGCGGAGAAAAATGAACAGCTTATGCTGATTCCCATCTTACGCCAGGATCAAGTTCCACTTATAGAGAATGCCCTTCCGGACTGTCACTTAATTCGTTGGTCCGATGGCATGTCCTTTGATATCGCAAAAAAAGATGTTTCTAAGATTCATGGCATCCGAAAAATTATCGATCGTTTGGGGATTTCCATGGATGAGGTCGCCGCTATCGGAGATGGTTGGAACGACGTAGAAATGCTGGATTCTGTCGGCTTAGGAATTGCAATGGGTAATGCCAAGCCGGAGACGAAGTCTGTAGCAAATCACATCACAGAGCATATTCTGGAGGAAGGCCTTCCCAAAGCAGTGGATCATATCCTTGCCTTAAACAAGGAATCATAAAGAAGGAAGATGCCATGAAGAAAGAAATCGAAATCGTTAGAGAAAAGATTCGTCTTGCCTCTGCCCGCGTAAACAGGTCGGAAAGGGATATCTTGCTGCTTGGGGTTTCCAAAACGAAGCCCTATTCCGCAATACAAGAAGCTTATTCCTTGGGAATACAGGATTTTGGGGAAAATAAGGTTCAGGAAATCCGTGATAAGTATGAGCTTATGCAGGCAGATAGCCTGATGAAGGACTGTCCTCCCCGCTTTCATATGATTGGTACTTTACAAAAAAACAAGGTAAAATACCTTCCGGGCAAGGTGGTGCTCATCCATTCCGTAGATTCTCTCTCTCTTGCAGAAACGATTGATAAAGAATTTGCGAAGAAGAACTGTACAGCAAAGATTCTTATTGAAGTCAATGTTGCAAAGGAGGAAAGTAAATCCGGTTTAGATCTCCATGAACTGGAAGAACAGGTTGCAGAAATGGCAAAGCTTTCGCATCTGGAAATACGGGGTCTTATGACTGTCGCTCCTTTCACAGATAATCCGGAGGAAAATCGTCCGGTTTTTCGAAGCTTACGGGAGAGTTTACTTTCTCTGCAAAATACATTTCCCTCTCTTCCCTTGACGGAGCTTTCCATGGGAATGAGCGGAGATTATGAAGTCGCAGTAGAAGAAGGGGCAACAATCATTCGGGTAGGTTCCTTTATCTTCGGAGAAAGAAATTATCTTATATGAATGAGATACCGCACACTACGCGAGAGATACTCGTTAAAGAATTAAAAGAGGGCTGAAATCAGCCCTCTTTTCTTATGAAAAGCTTAGCATTGTTCTCAAAAACCGCATTGCTTTTCTTTGTTTTAAAATGGTATGATACCGCAAGTGAGCAAAGGCAATTGCGATATTCTGTAAAGACTCCTGTAAGGCTACCGTCTTATCGGACAGTGTCAAAAGATACGCCAGTTTACTGTTTGGAATTCGGGTGGACAGCGGAAACATATGGGTCAGAATCGCTCTCTTTTCAACATGGTTTAAGTAGAAATTCTGTTTCTCGGAGTTTTCTATCGCATCCTCTCCATGATAGAAGCAATACCACCTTCCGTCATGAACAGTACCATCGTCCTTGTGATAATCTATCATGCAGAAGTCATGGAGCAGGCCAATCTTTCCTGCACTTTCCGCATCCATATTCCACTTCTTTGCCAGGCTGTACGCCATCATTGCAACTCTGATACTATGTGCATAGGTATTCGTGCTACCGTGTCTGGGAATATCTTTCAATTTTCTATATTCTTCATTTTCTACAATGTGTCTGAACTTTTTTAAAAATTCCAACTGTTCCCTTTTTACTTTCATCGGGATTATTCTCCTCTTTATATCTGAAAACCATCTAAGCTTATCCTACATCGCTTCTCTTTTTCTAAAACCGACTCGACTCGTATATAATACTGTCATTAAAGATAAAAAATCAAGAATTTTTACAGATTATTAAAAAAGAAGTAGGATTTACCTGCTTCCCTTTACAGTTTTTCGAATAAGAAGTATGATGTTCCTGCTGTATACAGTATTAAGAGCGGTGCTATAACTACAGAAGGAATTTGAAATATTATGGATATAAAGAGGATAAATACTTAGAACTTGATTCTGAAGTTCTTTCGAAGAAAAGGAAAGGAAAAGGCAGACTAAAAAGTAGATTTTGGCTACTCTTGTCTATTTACTTTCTTTTCTTTTTCTGTACTTCTCTCTTTATTACCTGCTTTGGAAACTGGAACGAATTAACCGTTGACGAAAATTCTATATCATGTAAAGCCCCCATGGGAGAGCAAACGGGCATTTAGTACAGCTTTTTGCAATCAGTTCTCTTGCCGTCCTCCGTTATTATTTTACTTCTGTTTCTTTCTTTATTTTGCTCAAAGGTGGAAGGCTGCAGAATCTGTTTTTCCTCTACTGACTAAGCTTAAGAGCTATTATCTCTTTCTTTGTTTCTGTTTAGGGCTCTTCTTCTTTATTCTCACTATTGCCGATGCATGGGAAAGTATTTCTCTAGGCAACTATATTGTCTCACAGATTCAATCCTCCGACTTTATTGAGGAAAACTATGTGGACCCCGGAGCAATTGAACTCCATTTTCCGGAAAAAAAGCGCAATTTAATCTACATTTATATGGAATCCACTGAGCTTACTTTTATGGACGAGAAGCATGGGGGAGCCTTTCCTGAGAACCTGCTCCCGGAGATGAGCAAACTTTCTTTGGAGGGCGAAGATTTTTCCGGAGAAGGAGAAAAAAGAAATGGCGGAATCTCTCTCCCCGGAGCTACATGGACCATGGGAGCCATCTTTGGACAGAGTACGGGGCTTCCATTAAAAATTTCCATAGAGCAAAATTCCATGGACAGCCAAAAAAGCTTTTTCCCCTCTGTGGTTTCCATACAGGATATCTTAAAAGAAGAAGGCTATACACAAAAATTCCTTTTAGGCTCTGTAGGCTACTTTGGCGGACGAGAGCTCTTTATGAAAGATCACGGCGATGTTCAAGTAGAGGATTTCAGTTATTGGAAAAGAAAGAATAAGTTTCCGCGAGATTACTGGGTAAACTGGGGATTTGAAGATGAAAAGCTTTATAGCTACGCTAAGGAAGAATTACTGAGTCTTTCAAAGGAAGGGAAGCCCTTTAATCTGACTTTACTCACCGTAGATACTCATTTTCCGGACGGCTATGTCTGCCGACTTTGCAAAAATACATATCCTGATAATCAATATGCCAATGTATTTAACTGTGCATCGAGGCAGGTAACAGAGTTTGTGCATTGGATAAAAAAGCAGGATTTTTATGACAATACCACCATCGTTATTTCAGGAGATCATCCCACAATGGACAGAGACTTCTGTGATAATGTACCAAAGTCCTACCAAAGAAAAGTCTATACCGTCTTTTTAAATTCTGCTGTTGCGATAGAGGAAAAGAAAGAACGAGAATACTCTACCTTCGATTACTTTCCAACTACTTTAGCTGCTATGGGAGTGGAAATTCCGGGGGAACGTCTTGGTTTAGGAACGAATCTCTTTTCCAAAGATCCTACTTTAACGGAAAAATACGGCAAAAAAGAAGAGAAGAAGGAATTGGAAAAACGGTCCGACTTTATGATTAGACTTGGAGGAATCGATAAAGATTCCGCATTCAAACAAAAAGAAGAGAAAGAGCTCAAAAAGAAAAAAGGAAAAGAGAAAGAGAAAAAGCTCGAAGAAGAAAAGAAAAAAGGAGAATAAAAGGGCATGGCAGTGTGGATATTTCCGCATTACCATGCTCTTCCCTTATTCTCAAGATATTCTTTTCCTATCTTACTCTTCTTGTATACACTTTTTGCTTCATACATCCTCTGATCCGCTTTTTGGATTACCAGGCCGGTGGTGACAATCTCGCCTTCCAAGCGAATCTCTGCAGAAATCTCACTATAAGTAGCTATTCCCAAGGATATACTGACCGGAAATCTTGCCTTTTCCTTTTCCTTGATTAGTTCCAGGTTTTCCAAAATCTGTTTAGAAACACTCTCCAAATATTCTTCCGGACTAATTACTGCGATAAATTCATCACCACCGTTTCTACCGCAAAATCCGCCACTTACACTGACTGCTTCTTTTATGGCACTGGCAACCATTCTAATCAGTTGATCCCCGGATTCATGCCCGAAGTGATCGTTGGTGTATTTTAAATCATTGATATCAACAAAAATAACTCCGTAGTCCGTTAAATGCTGGTTATCCAGGACATCCAATTTTCGTTGTAAATACTGTCGGTTTCCCAAGGCGGTCAGGTTGTCGGAAAATGCCAAAACCCGTAAATGCTCATCCTCCATATTTTCCTGTAAAACCAGAATCAGCTTAAAGGAAAATGCTGTTATGAATACGAATATCATCAAAATAATTAAAACTTTGGAATAATGTACCTTTACAAACAACTGCAATAGCAACGGCCATTTATGGGTTACACTCGCAGATAGAATAAGTCGGACCTGCTCCATAATTCCTAAAATAGCAACATAGACCAAGCCCACGCCAAGAATATGGTCCGAGCTGTTTTTAACCATTCTACCCGGGAAAATCAGGCTGGCTATAGTCGAAAGCAACATTACAATCTGCACTCCCTGTGCCCATCGTAAATGCCAGACATAAGTATAGCCTGTCGGTAAGATGTATAGAACAACAGAAAGTAAGAAAAGGGAAAATAAAATAGATCCGGCAACTCTTAAGTATTTTTTTACCAGTGGACGCTCTGTTTCATAGCTGGCATAGAGCGGTGCAGTGGAAAGGAGCAAATACATACCGATATACTCTGCTACTGCATTCATATCCTCATAATTTGTCAGCATATACATCATTCCGGAATTTCCCAGATGCCAAAGAGTAATGGCAAAAATCATACTCATCAACCAAAAACCCTCACGGGCATAGATATGAATTCCGGAAAAAAACGCAAACATCATCATCGCTAAAAATGTAGCTACGACAGTCATGACAAATATTGCATAAGAAGTTTCTTGTCCAATAATAGTAAAAAAGAGGGAGTCCGACTCTGCCATCATAACCGGAGAGTCAAAATTATTTTCCATATAAGGCATGGTCGGAAAGATTTCCACCCGAATCTCATCTCCGTATGCCTCAATAGGAACCGGAATGCAGACCTTTAGATTTCCTATCATATGTCTTTTCAGATTTTCTCCAAAAGAAGCAATCAATTTATCCTTATAATATGCCTTTACCACGCTGTTATAAAAAAAGAAGTTAATTGCCTGATGCTCCTTTTTCCAGCTTTCTTTCAGCGGGAGATGCAATATGATTTTGTCCTTGTTGGAAGAAAAATTAAATAAATGGCTGTCAAAGTGATCGATACTGCCATCCTCATGTAAAACATCCACAGACATTTCCGTAAGAACACGGTAGTTATCTGTGGAAACCTTCCCCCATACACTTAAAAATAGGCGCAGAAAAAGAATTCCCGATAAAACGGCGAAAAACAATAGGATAATTGTTCTATTCTTTTTACACAGTAGATATAACTGATTCATTTTTCACCCTACTTTTCCCAATCCCTACTTTCTCTATCTTTATAGAATCCTATTCCTTCCCTTATATCTACACTATCACCCTACTCCTTTTAAGTAAAATCCTATCTCATAAAACTATTTTATGCCCAGCGATTGCTTGACCTCTTATGGACACATTTGTCCTCATACATCCTTGCGTCTGCCTTTCGAATGACATGACTTGTTGTAATATGATCCTCGCCGGCCAGTTTAAGTTCTTCTTCCACTTCCTTATACTTCGCAATTCCCAAAGAAACACTAACAGGAAATGGAACATTCTCTTCTTCTCTCATCCGGACAAGATTCTCCCGGATCTTGTCCGTAACTCCTCTTACTTTTTCAGCCGGGCTGATAACCGACAAAAACTCATCGCCACCATTTCTTCCGGTAAATCCGCCGACACTATCCACTGCGTCTTTTATGGAAGATGCTACAATTTTAATCAATCGATCTCCTGAACCATGCCCGAAGTGATCATTGGTATATTTTAAATCATTGATATCCGCAAAAATAACCGCATAGTCCGTACTGTGACTGTTATCCAATAAGTCCAGTTTTCTTTGCAAATATTGTCGGTTTCCTATGGACGTAAGATTATCCGTATAGGCAAGTATTTTCAAATGCTTTTCTTCCAGAGTCTTTTCCAAAATATATCCCACTTTAAAAGCATAAGAAGTTAGAAATGTAATGACCAAGCTATATATCAAAAACCTGGCAAATGGAGTAGCAACAAACCACTGCAAAATAGGATGACAGCGTTCAGTAACTCTAGTTGCTGATATAATCCGTATCTGCTCCAAAAGGCCAAAAATTGCCACAAAAATCATACCATACTGCATGATATAATCACCATTTTTCTTCGCTTGCTTCCCGGGGAAGAGAAGGCTGATTAAAGAAGAAAATACCGTCACAACCTGTATTCCCTGTGCAAAACGAAGAAATGTCGCAAAGTTGTACCCACTTGGTAAAAGATAGAGGAGCAGACAGAGAACAAACACGACAGCTAAAAACCTTCCGGAATAACTAAGATATTTTTTCACTATCGGACGCGAGGTTTCATAGCTGGCATAGAGTGGAGCACTGAAAAACAGCATATACATTCCTATGTACTCCACAACTGCATTGAAATCCTCATTGGAGCTGACTGCATAAATCATTCCACTATTTCCCATATACCAGGATACAATGCCGTTAATCAAAAGCATCAGCCAGAATCCTTCTCTTGCATAGTCCTGCGTAAAATATAGACAGGCCAGAACAACAAGTCCGATATAGCTACCGATAAATATCATATAGAAAAAAGCAAAGGAGGTTTCCACCCCCAGAATCGGGAAAAACAAGGCATCTTTCATCGGCATCAAGACCGGTAAATGAAAGCTGTCCTCCATATAATTCATAGTAGGTTTTATTTCTATACGAATCTCATCTCCATAAGCCGCCAACGGTACCGGAATAAAAATCTTCAAGTGTCCAATCATATGCCTGCGCACATTCTCCCCAAAGCTCGCCAGAAGCTGATCCTTATAATAGGCCTTTACTTCCGAAGCATAGAAGAAAAAATTGATAGACTGATATTCTTCCTTAAGACTTTCATCCAAAGGAAGATGTATAGTGAGCTTGTCGTTTTTCGAGGTAAAGTTAAACATATTGCTCTTATATATATCAACCTTACCGTTTTCATGTTTAACTTCCACTGTCATCTTGGAGAGGCGGTGGAAATTCTCTTTCGAAACGGCACCTTTCAATCCCAAAGAACAATACAGTAAAAAGAGGGCAACAAAAAAGATGACAAGGACCGGTAGTATACCCTTATTCAATTGCCTATTGAAAAGTTTGTTTCTCACTACTCCTCCCCATACTATCCAACGCTATCGCAACAAATATCGTATGCCTTATACACGATATTCCTTATTCATTATTACCTTTCGTCTCCTTTTTCCTATGACATACCCTAACTCTATCTCGACAAATTAATCTCCTGCTATAAGCCTCCATTTAGGCTATTACTCGTCATATACAAGCCTTCCATAGGTCTCCAGCATCTCTCTCATACTCTTCTTTTTTTCTTCCGAGAAAGCAGCCTTTTTCATCCTCCACTGCCAGTTTCCCATCTCCGTACCCGGTGCATTGATGCGCCCTTCTGCCGGAAGCTCCAAATAATCTCCTGCAGGAATAATGGCCAGAAAGGATGTACTGGATAAGGCTTCCTTAATCAAAAGCTCCGAAATGGCATTCCAGTCGTTTTGAGAACGGGAAAGATAACGATAAATTCTGTTACGGGAGTAATCACCCATAGTCTCAAACCAGTTCTTTAAAGTATCATTGTCATGCGTACCGGTATATATGACAGAGTTGTTATTCGTGAACATATGCGGAAGATATACATTTTCAAAGCTCGAATCAAAAGCAAACTGTAAAACCTTCATGCCGGGATAGCCGACGCTTTCCATAAGCTCCCGTACTTCTTCCGTAATGATCCCCAGGTCTTCGGCAATAATCGGCAGCTCTTTCTTTTGAAAATGCTTTTGGAAGGCATTGAATAAAGCAATGCCCGGTCCTTTTCTCCACGCTCCGTTTATCGCTGTCTGGTCCGCATAAGGTACTGCATAGTAGCCTTCAAAGCCCCTAAAATGATCCACTCTAAGTAGATCAAACTGGCTAAAGCAATATTCCATTCGCATACACCACCATGCGAAATTGTCTTTTTCCTGTTCTTTCCAGTCGTAAAGAGGATTTCCCCATAGTTGACCGGTTGTGGAAAAAGCATCGGGCGGTACACCGGCTACAAAACCCGGATAACCCTTTGCTTCCGCTTCTTCCAGTATTCTTCGCTTCTCGATATCACGGGCGCATTCCTCTTCTATATTTCTTTCTTTCCAGCTAAAGTCGAACATTTTGCGATTGCCCCAGACATCTGCGCTGTCCATCGCGCAATAAATCGGGATATCCCCTAGAATCCGGATTCCCTTTTCATGGGCATAGTCCTGTATAGCTTTCCATTGTGTATCATACTGCCACTGCATGAAAGCATAAAAAGCAATTTCGGCTTTATTTTCCTTTATAAACTGCTTTATGGCAGTTTCCTCTTTATCTCGGTATTCTTTAGGAAACTCCAACCAGGGAGCACCGTTGAACTTCTCTTTTAATGCCATAAAAAGGCAGTAGTCAAAGCTCTCTTTGCTCCGTCCTGCTAAAAGCTGCTCGATATCGCCTCCCTTTTTCTTCCAGTTGTCATAGGCCTTTCTAAGGGTGGGAAACCGTCTTGTATATACCAAACCATAGTCTATCTTTTCATTGCAAGAGGAAAAAATCTCCCTTTCCTCTATAAGGTCTTCCTCTGCGAGATATCCCTCTTCTTTCAAACTCGGAAGATCGATAAAATAGGGATTTCCCGCAAAGGTGGAAAAGGACTGGTAGGGTGAATCTCCAAATCCCGTCGGTCCCATCGGTAAGACTTGCCAGATTCGATTTCCCGTTTCCTGTAAAAGATCCACAAATTCTCTGGCTTCCTTTCCGAAACTGCCGATTCCATACTCCCCCGATAGGGAAAATACCGGCATAAGGATTCCTGCCTCTCGTCTTCTATTCTTCATTACTACTCCTCCATTTTTATATTAACTATACTGACTATATTTTCTATATTTCCTATATTTTCTATATTTTTCTATGCTTCTCTCTAGTCTTCCGCTCGTCCCGCTATTGCCAAGATATACACTTCTTCTGCTCCTGCATCCAAAAGCTTTCTGCAGCATGCCTCCATCGTGGCGCCCGTAGTAAATATATCGTCAAGAAGAACCAATCTTTTTAATTCCGGGGGAAGTGCTTCGCAATCCATCGAGGAGAGTAAGTTCTGTAAGCGCTCTGCAGGACCACAGTCCTTCAAGGCCTTTGTTTTTTTATTCCTTTTCAAAAAATCACTATGCAGCGGAATCCCGGTCTCTTTCTCCAAACCTTTTCCAATGATTTCCGCCTGATTATAGCCTCTTTTCTTTCTTCTTTCCTTGTGAATGGGGACCGGGATGATACCCTGAATTCCCAGCGCATTTAACTTATCGTGAAATCGTTCTCCCGCACGCCTCCCGAAAAACAGCCCCTTATCCTGCCTTCCATGGTACTTGAGTTCCATTATCGCGCCCTCTATTTCCTCCGTTAATTGGTAGAGCATCATTCCTCCCGAAAAAGAAAAATGATGGCGCTTACAGTTTCCGCAAAAACTCTCCTCCTGTCTTAAAATACTTCGACCGCAAGCTTTACAGGAAGGCTCCTCCATAAAAAGTTCCTTTTCCTTGCAAAAGGAGCAAAAAGAGCCCTTCTCCTCCAAGACTTCATCACAAAGAATACACCTCGGAGGGAATAGGGCATTGATAATTCCCTCTTTCCATTTTTCTCTAAAGCCCATATCGACTCCTTTTTCGTGCGGATTTATACTTCCTCATTCCTTTCCACGTCCCCAAAAGAGGACTCCGAAAAATCAGCTAGCTTTTCCTGCATTTCCCCTATTTGCTCGGAAAGCCCTGAATAGCGCTTTTGCTCTGTCTCATTATGAAGCATTTCCCGAAAGACATAGGGGTCTCCCAAAAGACAAACACAAGACTTTGCTCTGGTCACAGCAGTATAGAGAAGATTTCGGGTCATGAGCAGTCTCGGTCCTCTATACATCGGAAGAATCACCGCTTCGTACTCCGAACCCTGAGACTTATGAATGGTAATCGCATAGGCAAGCTCCAAGTCTTCACAGTCGGAGAAAGAGTACTCCACCTTCTTTTCCTCGTAAAATACGGTGAGGGTCTGTGCATAGTGGTTGATTTCCGTTATGCGCCCGATATCCCCGTTAAAGATTCCCTCTCCCTCTTCAATGGGGATATTGTATTTACCGGGGATTTCCCACGCAAGCTTATAATTGTTCTTTACCTGCATCACCTTGTCACCCAGTCTAAAAAGCGTCCCGTACAATTCCTTTTCCGCCTTATTTTTATCCTTTGGATTCAAGCTTTCCTGTAAATATTGATTTAGCTTTTCAACCCCCAAAGCGCCTTTCTTCTGAGGCGACATCACTTGAATGGATAGAGGATCGATATCTAAATATTTGGGTAGCTTTTCTTTCATAAGCACCGCAATATCGGAAAATATCTTTTCAGCACTATCCCCTCGTATAAAAAGAAAGTCTCGGGAACGTTTAGCAAGATCCGGTTCAATTCCTTCATTGATTTTATGGGCATTCACCACGATATCCGATTCCAGTGCCTGACGAAAAATTTTCTTTAACTGTATCGTTTTAATGCATTCTGAGCTAAGAATATCTCTAAGCACATTTCCTGCGCCCACTGAGGGAAGCTGATTGCTGTCTCCCACAAGGATTAGTCTTGTTCCGGGATTTATCGCCTTTAATAAAGCGTCCATCAGGTAGAGATCAACCATACTCATCTCATCCACGATGATAACATCCGCCTCCAAAGGGTTGTCCTCATTCCGTTGAAAATAGCGGGTAAAGCTCTCTTCATCCTCTTCCTCCCCTTCTTTTCCCATATATTCGAGGAGACGATGCAGGGTTTTGGCAGGATAGTCTGTCGCTTCGCCCATACGCTTTGCCGCTCTTCCTGTAGGCGCAGCTAAGACGATGTTTTTCCCTCTTTCATTAAAGAGTCTAAGAATGGTTTTTATCGTTGTTGTTTTTCCGGTTCCCGGACCACCGGTAATCACCAGGATACCGGACTTCGCAGCAAGGCTTACCGCCTCTCTTTGCAAAGGATCCAAATCCGGCTTTTCTTTATTTAAAATCTTCTCAATCGATCTTTCCCAGGACTCACTGTATGCTTCTTCCTCCTCAATGTTTAGTGTAAGAAGCTTCGCCGCAACACGCATTTCCCGGTAAAATGTAGTGCTGCGATATACTCTGTCTCCTTTTAGCTTGACCCGTCCTTTGATTTGTAAATCCATGAGTTCTTCTTCAAAGTCCGGAACTGCCATCTCTAAAATTCGCTCTGCTTCCGATTTTAAAAGAGTAAGCGGTAAATAACAGTGTCCCATAAGTTCAGCCTGCAAGAGGGTATAGCTGATACCTGCCTGAATACGAAAAAGCGAATCTGCTTCTATCCCAACCCGCCTTGCTATCGAGTCGCACTTTTTAAAGCCGACCCCTTCCAGCTCTTCGGCAATGCGATATGGATTCTCACGCAAAATAGTATAGATTTCTCCCTGAAAATGTTTGTAAATCTTGTATGCCATATTCAGGCTGATTCCAATTCCCTGTAAAAATAGGATAGCATCCTGTCTGTCCTTTTTCCCGGAGAGTTCTGCCGCAATATCCCTTGCCTTTTGTTCGGAGATACCGCGAATCTCAGCAAGCCTCTCCGGCTCTTCTTCCATGATTCTAAGGCTATCTTCCCCAAATTTTTTAACGATTCTTTTCGCTATTGCTTTTCCGATTCCCTTAACTGCCCCGGAGGCCAGATATTCTTCGATTCCGAAAATGCTGTCCGGTTCCTCTAATTGATATTCCTCTACAAAAAACTGTCTCCCATATGTCGGATGTTCCTTCCATCTTCCCTTGGCTTTTATTTTTTCAGATACCACAATATGGGAGAAGCTTCCCACACAGGTACACTCTTCTCCCTCAGTCTCTATAGTAAATACGGTATACCCGCTTTCCTCACTTCGAAAAACGATATGGTTTATCTTTCCTTCCAGCTCTACAAAATTAGAATTAGAAGTCATCATCGTCGCCGGCTAAATCTATGGATTTTCCTGTTCCAATCGCCACAGCGGTTAATGGGTCCTCTGCCAGCATCGTTGTAATGCCGGTCTTCTCCTGCATCAGCTTATCAAAGCCGTAGAGGAGGGCACCACCTCCCGTCATCACGATTCCACGCTCATAAATATCTGCTGCAAGCTCCGGCGGTGTTCTCTCCAAGACATTGTGTACGGCATTGACAATCATCATGGCAGGCTCCAGGAGAGCTTCCATAATCTCATCCGAGCTGACTACGACAGTCTTTGGAAGTGCGGTAACCAGGTTTCTGCCTCGAACTTCCATCGTTACATTTTCAGGACGCTTGCTGGCACAGCCAATATTGATTTTAATATCCTCCGCCGTTCTTTCTCCAATCAAAAGATTGTGCTTCTTTCGCATATAACGGAGGATTGCTTCATCAAAATCATCCCCTGCAACCTTAATGGATTCGGAAACCACCGGACCGCCCAAAGCAATAACCGCGATATCCGCAGTCCCTCCTCCGATATCGATAATCATATTGCCCTGCGCCTTTGCAATATCGATTCCTGCTCCGATTGCTGCAGCCACAGGCTCTTCAACAACACTTACTTCTCTTGCTCCGGCATGATTTGCCGCATCCATAACGGCCTTCTTTTCCACCTCTGTGGCACCACTGGGAATGCAGACGCAAATCCTCGGTTTACGAAGAGTCCTTCTTCCTACCGCCTTGTTGATAAAATACTTCAGCATTTCCTCTGTCAGAGTATAGTCGGAAATAACTCCCTGCCGAAGAGGACGAACTGCAGCGATATTCTCCGGAGTACGTCCCAGCATCAGTCTGGCGTCCTCACCATACGCTACAACATCATTGTTATCCTTATTTACTGCAATCACGGACGGCTCCTTCAGAACCACTCCTCTACCTTTTATATAAACCAAGATACTGGATGTACCTAAATCAATCCCTATGTCATTTGAAATTAACGAAAACATGGATTCCTCCGTATATAATAAACGAGAATTCTTCAATAATTCTCGGAAATGAAATGTGTTTACCAAGCAAGTCATTTTACGAATTATAAAAAATCGTCCACTTTAGTATAACTGAAAGCCCTGAAAAGGAAAAGCCCCTCATGGCTTGTTTTTCCTATGTTTTTTGCTTTTTTTCGGCCGTTTTCCTGATACATTTAATAGCATAATAATTTGCACAAAATCCTCATGCCGAGCAAAGAAACGTCTTGCTTTCTCTACTAAACTGTGGCAAGATTCCAACGAAGCGACGCTGATTTGTTCTCTTTTTCCCACCGGCAAAAGGGAACTTGAAAACAAGGAGAAGTATGGCAAAACTTGTGCAGTCCAAAAGAAACCATTGCAGTTTTACAAAAGACAAATTTCCAGTTCAAAAAGCAATTTGGGCAAAATTTTTTAATTGATTCTTCCGTCCTGGAGCATATCCTGGATTTTTCCGATATTAACGAAAAAGATTTGGTTATTGAAATAGGTCCCGGAATCGGGACGCTCACAGAAGCGTTATGTGAAAGAGCCGGCTATGTCATTGCCATTGAAATCGATGATAAGCTCATTCCTATTTTGGAAGAAAATTTATCGGATAAAGCAAATTTTACTCTGGTCCACGGAGATGCGTTAAAGGTAAATTATTCGGCACTTCTGGCAGAGCATAAAGAATTTTCTTCCATCAAAGTTGTTGCCAATCTTCCCTACTACATTACCACTCCCATTCTTATGGATCTTTTGGAAAAAAAGCTTCCGTTGCAATCCATTACCGTAATGGTACAAAAGGAGGTGGCTCTTCGCATGAAAGCCGCACCCGGGACAAAGGACTATGGCGCACTTTCTCTTGCCGTACAATACTACACTGAACCGGAAATTGTTCAGGAAGTACCTCCTCATTGTTTCATTCCCCGACCAAATGTCAGCTCTATGGTCATCCATTTGAAGCTACATCAAAAAGCACCGGTTTCAGTTCATGACCCGTCACTTCTTTTTAAAACCATTAAGTTTTCCTTTATGCAAAGGAGAAAAACACTGGTGAATGCACTTTCTTCCGGTTTTCATATGGATAAGAAGGAACTGCAGTCATTGCTTGCCTCTCTTTCTTATCCCGAAAATGTTCGTGGGGAGACACTTAGCCTGGAAGATTTTGCCCTCATTGCTGATGGAATTGAAGAATTGAAGAATTGAGAAATTGAGGAATCAATTAAGAAAAACAAGTAAAATACTGCACTTTCGGGTGACACTCGTTCTGAGAGAAAAAGATACACAGTCTTTTTCCTGCGGTATCTTTTATAAACTAGTCGGTAAAAAGGCAAAAAAAGCATTGTGTACAGTTTCATATCTTGCAACTGCATCTTCTTTTTTCATCAGATTGGGAGAGTCGCTGCCTCCCAGAAGATAGCTGGTTATTTGACTACCGTTATATCCTGTAATCAATTCCCAATTCTCATCAACACGAATCATGAGAGGATAGCCCTTTGCGGTATAATACAAAGCTGCGTTTAGATTTACACCATAAAGATTGAGTATTTCTCCTCCATCGCTTTCTATACTGCTTCTAAGATCCGGAATTTGAGCGATGAAGTCTGTTACCTCATCTTCTCGCGCCTTTCCTATGAATACACTCGGGCGGTCGGTCCTATTCCAAAGTATTTCCTGCTTTTTATTTAAAATGTATCCAAAATTATCATATACTGCCGAAATTGCAGTTTCCATATTCTGATAGCTTCCTCTGTAATGTCCCAGAGAATAGGCAAAGAACACTGCTTTTTCTGTCATCTTGTTCCGGCTCAACTCTATTGATCCCGCCTTTTCTATAGAAAATTTCTCCGGATTTTGCATGGTGATTTTTTCCGTATTCTTTCCAAGAATCGGAAGAACATAGACCTTCCCAAATTCACCCTGCTGTTTTAGCACCGGAAAAAGCTTGTTTTCCTCCGCCTCCTCCTTATTGGAAAGTACACTATCCTTTCCAAAATATGCATATCCGTTTTCATCATGAGTATACTCATCAAAACGCAGTTGATTTCCCACGATGGTAAAATTGGAAAAATACAGCTTATCTTTTTTATACGATAGCTTTGTTTTTAAATCCGCTCCGATGATGCGTATTTCTTCTACAGGAATTTCTCCCTGCGGGTTCCACTCCGTTCCTTGTTCCTTGTCCGAAACTCCCAGTACCAGGTCGTCTTCAATGAAACCAATGACAGAGAATCGTTTATTTTCTTCTACTATATTTTGGCTTTTATCTGATTTTAAATTTCGAAAAGTCACTGTCTGGCTTAACTCTGACTCAAGATCTTTTTCTTCATAAGCCAGGTATTGTCCATTGTCAGCAGAGGATAGTTCAGTTTTTTGAAGAGAGGAAGCCATCGTCAGCACTTCAAAGCTGTTGGTATCAATACCGTAAATCGTTCCCTCGTAGTAAAGATAAAACATCTTATTTCCTGCATGATAAGAAAGTCTGTTCAAGCTTTCTTCCAATTCTTCTTTATTTTCTTTCAGAGGAAGGAAAAAGTTTTCCACCACGGTATTCTCCGAGTTATCATAAGTATAGAAAACAATCCCCGTATATCCTTCATGGCGACCACGGCTAATGTAGCCATAAACCAAAAAATCAACATCCCCATTCGTTTTTACATCCATTAATCGGATGCCATGAGATAAAAAGTCTCCTCGAAAGCTGTCATTTTCCTCCGTAATATAGCTGAAAATTCTCGTCAAGCTTCCCTCTGTATTCAAGCGATACAAAGTATTTCCCTTGGAAAAGGCATAAAAAGTCTTATTATCCGAGTATTTTGCTTGTATTTTTTCTGCTCTGTCCACTCCCAGTAAAATTTCTTTACCCTCGAAGCGAAAGCTTTGTCCGTCAAATATTTCCGTACTTTGTCTATCAAAATCCATTAGATAGATTCTCTGGCTGTCATAGCGCATAACAAAATTATCTTCGTTAAAGAATCTTCTTGTATGTCCACTCTGATCGTTTGCTTTAGAAGAATACCGTACCTGTACAAGCCCCATAATACCATTGATTTCTTTGAGGCTTACTTCCGGTTCGCCATCCAGAACCATTGCTGTATCACCCCAGGTAATCTGTTGAAAAGAAGAGTGAAGATTAACATGAGAAAGATCGGAATTATCCATCGTATCATCCGATTCCAAATACGTGCTTAGGGATCGTGCCTCTGATTTGGAAAAGGACTTTCGAGTAAAGTTCTCTCCCAAACTTAGCATTTCTTCTGCCATCTTATCCTTCCCAAGAATGATCCGGCTGTAGTAATATAGACTATTTTCTCCCATATCCAGGGTTAGACGAAGTTGATATTCCTTTCCTTCCTGAATCAAATTTTGGATGGGAAGGGTGATTTTTATTTCCTTGTCTTTCTTTTCCAGCTCTGCTTTTCTGTCCTTCTCGATAAGTTCTGAACCGTCCAGACTTCGAATATCATAATGGGCAGACTCAATGGAATATTTTTCTCCGTCAGCTACAAGAGTAAGTTCTCTGTCATAGGGTAGCGCTACAATACTGTCTCGGATACTTAATCCATCCATATCCTGATAAAAACCATGCAGTGGATTTATTTTTTTGTCCCCCATCTTTACATAGAGATAAGGGAGCTTAGACTCCCCCATATTCGTATAAACCCTACTGTTTCTATCCATGGAACGATAGGCATGGATAAAATAAAAAAGAAGAGCGACTAAAAAAATGCCGCTCAGAACCAGCTTTTTTGTTCTCCTTTTCGTCCAAAACTTATTTTTCTTAAATATTCCGCTATTCACGAAAAGTCCTTTCTCAGTCTTTCTTTCTTCTGTAGCCCAATGCCTCTTCTAAGGCCAGTTTTTCTTCTGCTCCTAATTCTACGGAGGTACTGCCTTCTATCACTTCCTTAATATACAGAAAACTTCCTTCCTTAGCGTGAACAGAGTTCATCACAAATCCCGTATTATCGTAGTTTAAAACTGCAAGTGCAAAGGAAAGATTTCCCCCTAGGCCACTGTAGGCATTGTATCGGATCAGGCCTGATTTCTGAAAAGCAATGCGGTTATTGTTATGAAGAACTTTCAACATCTCTCTTTGGTCCTCTAAAAGGTCCTCCGATTTTTCTACATGTCTCTGCAATTCTATGAAATAATCCTCCAGTGTTTCCGCATCCTTCCCTCGCATAAAGTAGTCATATTGTCTATACAGCTTTTTATACTTGGACTCCGCTCTTAATGCAAAAAGTAGTGCAATCAAAGAAAGCAATAGAGAAAACAGTAGTAAAGCGGGAAGAAATTCTTCTAAGATAGTAATATTAGCCATTTACCCCTTTGCCTTTCCTTCCAGTAGGACATAAATTCTTTCCAAATCCTCTTTGGAATAATACTCAATTTCCAGCTTTCCTTTATTTTCGTTCTTCGGAATGATTTTTACCTTTGTTCCCAGATTTTCTCCCATTTTTTCTTCCAGATCTTTGAAAATGCTCATAAATTGTCTGGATAAAGGCTTCTTTTTCTTCTGTTGAACTTGCTCTTGGCTTCGTTTTTCTATCTCTCGAACAGAGAGATTTTTCTCCACACATTCTTTGGCAAGCGCAAGGCGTTTCTTGCCTTCCGGAACGGCAAGAAGGGCTCTTCCGTGTCCTTCCTTCAGTTTTCCCTCTCGGATATAGTTCAGAATTTCCTCTTCCAACTTTAAAAGACGGAGGCTGTTTGTAATCGTTGTTCTCTTCTTAGAAAGCCTTTCCGCAAGTTCTTCCTGACTTAAATCATATTCCGAAATCAAACTCTGATATGCAAGTGCCTCTTCCACCGCATTTAAGTCCTCTCTCTGGATATTTTCAATAATGGAAACTTCTTTACTCAACTTTTCGTCATAGTCCCGGATTAAAGCAGGTATCTCCGTAAGTCCCGCAAGCTTGGCGGCACGGAAACGTCTTTCCCCGGCAATAATTTCATAAATCGGTCCCTGCTTTTTACAAGTAGAGGCTGAATCACCCCATACTGCTTGATGCTTTCGGACAGCTCTTTCAATTCTTCATCGGAGAAGCGCTTTCTGGGCTGTGAGGGATTTGCCTGAATCAAGGAAATTTTTAGAAGCTTTGCCTCTTCTCCAGACTCTTTTTCTCTGTTTTGTTGGGATTTGTAAGGCTGTCTACCCTCTGCCTAAACCATGCTTTGCCATAGTTGCTCCTTTATATATTTTCGTTGTACTTTTCCCCAGGGTATTTTCGCTATACTTTTTCCTAAAGTATTTTCTTTTTATCTTCTTTCTTACAGTTCTTTCTCCAGAATTTCTCCTGCCAGCTTCCGATAAGCATCCGCTCCCGTGGAACTGCCATCATAAAGATTGATTGGGAGACCATGACTCGGTGCCTCGGCAAGGCGCACATTTCTTGGAATAATCGTATCAAAAATATTTACTGTAAAATGTTCTTTTACTGCATGAACCACTTCCTGTGAAAGCAGGTTCCGGCCGTCATACATCGTGAAAAGGATTCCCTCTATACTTAAGCCCTCATTTAGCGCTTCCCGAACCGTCTGAATGGTTTCCAGCATTTGGCTTAGTCCTTCCAACGCATAGTATTCACATTGAATCGGAATCAGGACGGAATGGGAAGCCGTAAGTGCATTAATGGTCAGTGTACCAAGACTCGGAGGACAATCGATAAAGATGTAGTCATAGTTTTTTTCAATTTTATCCAAAACATCCTTTAGGAGGTAGTTTTTATTTTCCTCATTTGCAAGCTCTGCATCCATCGCAGCCAAATTGCGATTTCCCGGTAGAAAATCTACATTCTCCACGATTTCTGTATGTAAAATATCTTCGATCGAAAGATCTCCGCTTAAGACCTCATATATGCTCTTCTCCGCGTCACGAACTCCCAGACCGCTTCCTGCATTGCCCTGCGGATCAAAGTCCAAAAGTAGAACTTTTTGCTTCGCTTCCCCTAAGGAAGCTGCTAAGTTTAATGCGGTTGTCGTTTTTCCGACTCCGCCCTTTTGATTTGCAATGGTAATAATTCTTGCCAATTCCGAACCTTCCCCTTCTAAAATGTTTCACGTGAAACATTTATACTATATCCGCAAAGTGCCTGCAAGTCTCGAAAAATATCCTTTCAACTTTCTTGAAATTTTAACCCAAAGGCTCTTTATTCGGAACCCCCGCCTTTCTCGGATATTTTTTTGCTGTATTTTCTATCTTTTGAATCAGAAGAAGAGAACGCCCGATATCTGTTTCCGGAAGAGTATATTCAAGGATTTCCTCCAACTTTCCACCCAGAAGATGTATGGCTTTCTTCCCTTTCTCCAATTCTTCCTCTATATCCATAGACTTCATGGCGAGGAAATAGCCTCCCTTCTTCACAAAAGGAAGGTCGTACTCACTTAGGGTGGAGAGATTCGCCACAGCACGAGAAAAAACAAGGTCGTACTGTTCGCGGAGTTCCGGTTTTCTCCCCAAATCCTCCGCCCTTCCATGGTAAAAATCCACTCCCTTAAGGCCCAGTTCCTGCACGACTTCTTCCAAAAAATGAATTCGCTTCTGCAAGGAATCACTTAAGGAGAGAGAAATGCTCGGAAAAGCGATTTTTATGGCTAGCCCCGGGAAGCCTGCCCCTGTTCCTACATCCATGCAACGCTTTCCCTCTATCCATTTTGAAAATGTTTCACGTGAAACATCGAGCTTCACCATCGCAAGAGAGTCAGTAAAATGCTTTATAATCACATCCTCCTCTTCTGTAATGGCTGTAAGATTCATTACCTTATTCTTTTCTACCAACAAAGTATAGTAGCTGTAAAATTGCTGTAGCTGTTCTTCCTGTAAATCTACGCCAAGCTGCTTTGATAAGCAAAGAGGCGATGAGAAAACTCTTCCCTTGCCATAGTATGCTCCTTATACTGATTTTTTATATCTCTCCAGATAGACTAAAAGTACGGAAATATCCGCCGGGCTCACACCACTTATACGGGAGGCCATACCGATATTTTCAGGGCGAATCTTATCCAGCTTCTGTCTTGCCTCAAGGCGAAGATTTTGCATATTCTGATAATCTATTTCCTTTGGGAGCTTCTTCTTTTCCAATTTCTTGAAGGCTTCCACCTGCTGAATCTGTCTTTTGATGTAGCCCTCATACTTGATTTCAATCTCCACTTCTTCACAGATAAAGGGAGACAAAACGGGACGTTCCGGGTCAAGCTCCGCTAAATTTTCATAATTGCATTCCGGCCTTTTGCAAAGCTCCATGAGAGAGATGCCGGACTGGATGGGAGAGGAGCCCAGACGAGTTAACACAGCATTATTTTTCTCATTGGCACCAATATAGGTATTCCCCAGTCTTTCCACCTCTTTATCAATACTCAAGCGTTTTTCCCGTGTCTTCTGGATTTCTTCTTCGGAAACGAGACCCAAACTATAACCCTTTTCTCGAAGACGCATATCCGCATTGTCCTGCCTAAGCAGAAGACGATATTCCGCACGACTTGTCATCATGCGATAGGGTTCTTTATTTTCCTTGGTCACCAAATCATCGATTAACACACCGATATAGGCTTCGGAGCGGTCCAGCACAAAGGCTTCTTCCCCTCTTATCCGCTTCACAGCATTTACTCCTGCCATAAAACCCTGCACTGCAGCCTCCTCATAACCGGAGGAACCGTTCATCTGTCCTGCAAAGAAGAGACCGGCGATGCGCTTTGTCTCCAAATTGTTTTTTAATTCCAAAGAATTTAAGCAGTCATACTCTATTGCATAGGCATGACGTACCATTTCCGCCTTTTGAAAACCCGGCATAGTATGGAGAATCGCAATCTGCACATCCTCCGGAAGAGAAGAAGAGAGGCCGGAGAGATACATTTCATTCGTGTATCTGCCCTCAGGTTCCACAAAAATCTGATGTCTGTCCTTATCCGGAAATTTCATTACCTTGTCTTCAATGGAAGGGCAGTATCTCGGTCCCGTTCCCTCGATGCTTCCGTTATACATGGGTGCACGATGAATATTTTCTCGAATAAGCTGATGCCCTTCCTCATTCGTATAGGTTAGGAAGCAGTCGTCCTGCTCAATCTGCACCGATCCGGGATCCGTCGAAAAAGAAAAGGGAACGACGGGTACATCCCCTTTTTGCACTTCCATTTGAGAAAAATCGAGACTTCTTCTATCCACACGAGCCGGTGTTCCGGTCTTAAAGCGAAGAAGAGGAAAGCCCAGTTCACGAAGACTGTCGCTTAACTTTTCCGCGCGTCTTAAGCCGTTTGGACCGGTTTTTTCCGAAACCTCACCGTAGATGCACCTTGCATTTAAGTACACACCCGTGCAGATGATAACGGATTTCGCAAAATACTTTGCGCCGGTACTGCTCTCTACCCCTCTTACTTCTTTCTTCTCTTCATCCGTTAAAATAGATACTATTTCCCCCTGACGGATATGAACACGCTCCTGGTTTTCCAAAACCTCTCGCATATTTTGGGAATACACTTGCTTATCTGCTTGGGCTCTCAAAGAATGTACTGCAGGGCCCTTCGATTTATTCAACATTCTGGACTGAATAAAGGAACGATCGCAGACCTTTCCCATCTCTCCGCCAAGGGCATCCAGCTCTCGCACAAGATGTCCCTTGGAGCTTCCCCCAATATTCGGATTGCAAGCCATCATGGAAATGGCATCCGGGCTTAGGGTGAATATCAGTGTTTCCATACCCATTCTGGCGGAGGCAAGTGCCGCTTCCACTCCTGCATGTCCTGCACCCACAACAATGATATCAAAAATTTTTCCTCGATTAAAGACATTTTGTTCCTTTCAAATTTAGAACCACTTATTTTTATACGTATTTAACCTTACTCTTCTTAAAAAAAGAAAAACAGCTTTTTGATCCGGATAATGTAAGGACTTTTTCCATAAACTGATTCACGAAACGCTTCTATTTTCCCATACAGAACTTGGCAAAAATTTCGTTCACGAGATCCTCGGAAACTTCTTCTCCCAAAATTCTACCGAGTGCCGTGTATGCCCCCATCAGATCGATACTTAAGAAATCCTCGGAAAGAGATAATTGCAAACCGTTTTGTACTTCCAAGATGGATTTTTTCGCCTCCTCCAAGTCCAGTCTCTGTCTCTCGCTATGGATAAATATCTCGGAAGAAAAGGAGAGCGAGCCGGAGAAGAAAAGCTCCCGAATTTTTTCGCCCAATTCCTTGATTCCCGTCCATTCCTTAGCGGAAATCTCGATAACGGGAAGTCCCGTTTTTCTTCCACCCTCTTTTTCGTTAAAATGGTTTTCTGATCCGTCTTGTTCAGTAGGACAATGGTCTTTTTCTCTTTCACGAGGGAGAGAATTTCCTCATCTTCCTCCTCAAATTCCTTCAAAGCATCCAACACAAAAAGGAGTAAGTCCGCGTCTTTTATAGATTTCTTTGCCTTTTCGACACCGATTCCCTCCACAATATCTTCCGTGCTCCGGATCCCCGCCGTATCCATAAGGTGTAAGGAAAGGCCGTCCAGACGAATATTTTCCTCTACCGTATCTCTCGTTGTACCCGGAATATCCGTAACAATCGCCTTTTCCGCACCGGCCAAGGCATTCAAAAGAGAAGATTTTCCGGCATTCGGCTTTCCGACAATAGCCGTATTGATGCCCTCTTGAATCATTCGTCCTTCTTCCCTAAAGCGAAGGAGCTTTTCTATCTCTTTTCGTATGTATTCCATGTGCGTTGCACATTTTTCCGAAAAACCGTCCAGGGAAATGTGTTCCGGATCATCCAGCGCCGCTTCAATAAAAGCAGTATCCTCTAAAATGAGACTTCTGCATTCTTTGATTTTTTCTCTCAAAGCACCCTGCACAAGTGCCAAAGAGCTTTGAATGCCTGCTTCCGTCTTCGAAGAAATGAGGTCTGCCACGGCTTCCGCCTGGGAAAGGTCTATTCTTCCGTTTAAAAAGGCTCTCTTCGTGAATTCTCCGGGATCTGCTGCTCTCGCACCATGTTTAAGCGTTAAAGTGAAAATCCTTTGCAGAAGAAGCACAGATCCGTGGCAGTTGATTTCCACCACATCCTCCCCTGTATAGGACTTTGGTGCTAAAAAAGTGGATACCAAAACTTCGTCAACTGCCTCGTCCCCATCATAAACAAAGCCATAGCGAGATGCGATGACTTTCTCGAATATCCAAGAGCTTTTCCGCTCTTCGTTTTCAATATTTTTTCCGCAATGGGCAGGGCATCCTCTCCGCTTAAACGAATGATACCAATTCCGCTTTCCACAAGAGCGGTAGCTAAGGCACTGATTGTATCCACTATCTCACCTCCTAAACACTTTATTTTACTAATATTCCCTATGCTTTTGCAATCTGAAGAAAAATCCCCTCATGAAAGAAAAATTTGACCGGTTCGTCTAAACCTTCCTTTCACGAAGGATTCCTATTACATTGAAAAATCCTCATAAATTAGGATTTTTCCTTTTTCGATGTTACTTTTTAAAAACAATATGAACTGCTTTATTATTTAATATTATTTATCAGCTCGATTCTCTCTCGGATATCTGTTTTTAAATCTTCTATCCTGACGGAACTTTCCACCATTCTTGGAAAAAATAACTACATGGCGGAAGGGGTCCTCACCCTCGGACTTTGTGGAGACCTGAGAATCATTTTGTAAGGAAGCATGAATGATTCTTCTCTCATAAGGATTCATCGGTTCCAAATTTACAGGCTTTCTTGTCTTCTTTACCTTATAGGCAATATTCTTTGCAAGGCTTCGCATAGGTTTGTTCTCTTCTCTTACGATAATCCTCTGTATCGAGTTTTACACGAAGGAAGTCTTCTTTATGGTCCTTATTTAAAACCAAGGAACAAAGATACTGTAAGGAATCCAGAGTTTGTCCTCTTTTTCCGATAAGAATTCCCATATCCGGACCTACAAGATTAATATAAAGTTCATTGCTGTTTTCACGAAATTCCATCTGCATTTCAACTTCCATTTCCATCCCGGAAAGAATGGAAGACAAGAATTCTTTTCGCTTTCTCCTTATTCTCGGCAATTTCTTCCTCTGTCAATGGATGAAATTCTCTCTTCTCCGGAACCGGAAGTTCAGAAGCCTTGTTTTCTTCAAAGTTTCTGCTTTCTCTTTTTTCTCTTGGTGCAGGAATCGGATCATAACCACCACGGCTAAAACTCTTCTGATTTTCCGTTTTCTTGAATGTCGGCTTTTTATCTTTGGAATAGTTCTCTTTTTTATTCTCGGAAGCTTCTTCTACTTTTTTTTCAAGCGGCTTTTCTTCTATCTTTTCTACTTTTTCTTCTTTTTGAATTTCTTTAACAGCACTTGGCTTTGCAGTCTCTACAGGCTTTTTATCTGCTGCACCTTCTTTCTTCGGAAATGCCTCGATAATCCAAGGTTTAGCACCGATTCCTAAGATTCCTTTACTTCCCTGTACAAGAACAGTGTAAGAAATTCTGTCTGATGTTGTTTGTAATTGAATGGTTGCCTTGGTAATTGCCTCATCTATTGTTTTTGCGGATACTCTGATTTTATCCATAGCTTTTCCCCCTAAGCTTTATGACTTCTTCTCATGTTTTTCATTATATAATTGGACCATATTTGCCTTGCTTGCCAAAGATCCTTCTTTTGCATTTTTATTGTAATACTCTGTAGAATCCTTTGTTTTCTGGCTCTGCTTAGCAATACGCTCCATCCGATTCCTCTCCTCGGAATCTTCTTTTGCCTGCATTGATTTTAAACGGTTTTCAATAGACCTTTCATCAATAGGAGGAAGTCCTCTTTTTGCTCTCTTTTCATTCGCCTTGGCCATAGCTTCCTGTAAAAGCTGCTCGTTTGTCTTCTTTCCGAAATACCAGTTCAGGATGAGCTGCTGAAGCAGCATAAATACAGAAGAAGCAATCCAATATAAACCAATACCTGATGCGAATGAAAAACAGAACCATACAGACATTAAAGGCATCATCACATTCATGCTCTTCATCATCTGTGCAGACTGATCTCCATCTGCAGCTTGCGGCATACTATGCTTTTGCATAAGTACCGTAGATGCCCACTGGCTAAGGCCTGCCAAAATCGGAATCAACCAATAAATGTTCGGTGTAAGCCCATAAGCGGAAGGTGCCGTAGCGAGATTCAATCCCAGAAAGCTGTTGATTTCCGCAGACTTTGTTGCAGCTGTTTCAATTACGGAAGTCGCTTGCGGGAAAATCTCCGGAAGCTTTACCCACTGTGCAGGATTTAACTTGTATAAAAAGTCTATCACAAAATTGTGTATTGCTGTACTGTCATATTTTTGCGGATCATCTAAACCTAAGTTATGTAAGGTTTTTAAAACCGCCTTTAAGCCGTTATTCTCTCCGAAAGTCACCAAAGCCTGTGCTGCATCCGCACCGCCGATTGCGGAGGATACATTTTCGTATACTGCTTTTACGGCAGGAACATAGGCAGGGATATTCATAATAATACGATATAAAGCAAAAATAATAGGCATTTGCAAAACAAGAGGAAGACATCCTGCTGTCATGGATGTGCCGTATTTTTCATAGATTGCACGCATCTCTGTCTGCTGTGCCATCATAGATGCCTGATCGGTTCTATCTTTATATTTTTCCTGAACCGCCTTAATCTCCGGTTGCATTATTTGCATCATCCGAGAGGATTTTTGCTGCTTTAAGGAAGTCGGAAATAAAATAATTCTTGTTACTAAAGTAAATAAAATAATTGCTAAACCGATATTGGGAATACCGATTTGGTCCAAAAAACTGTAAATCGAGTTCATTACCAGGCCCAGGAAGGTTACGATAAAGTTCCAAATCGGCCCGAAAATTGGAAAATTCCAGGTATTTTTTGTTAACAAAATTAGATAATTCAAGTTTTTCTCCCTCCATCTTTAGGGAACAGGATCATATCCGCCTCTGGCAAAAGGATTACAACGAAGAATCCGCCATATTGCCAACCATAAACCTTTCACACAACCATGTTTTTGTATTGCCTCATAGGCGTATTGAGAGCAAGTCGGTGTGTATTTACAAGAGCCATGTCCTTTTAAAGGAGATAAAAACTTTTGATAGAATCGAATCATTCCCACAAAAAATCTCTTCATACTCTCTCCTTTTCTAGGATAATCATATTTTTAAAAACTGACTTTCTTCCTATTTATATAGTAAATAATATAGTTATACAAAAAGTCAAAAATTTTTAGAAAAAGCTCTTCCATACTAAAAGAGTAAAAAGTCTTTTACTTTTATTCTTCTCTGTCTTTTATATGATGCCTGCTACATAATTCCAGATATGCTTTTTCAAAATCAAAGTAAGAACAATCTTTTCCCTTTTGTCTTACCACAAGTATGATGTCTTTACCCAAAACAATTTCCTTGTGTAAACGAAATATTTCACGAAGCTTTCTTGCGATTCCATGTCTGACAACAGAATTCCCTACCTTTTTAGAACAAGAAATCCCTAAACGGTTAAAAGAAAGATGATTATCAATCACATACATTACAAAATACGAATTTGCACAAGATCTTCCCTTTTTATAACAATATTGAAAATCTTCATTGGATTTTATGGATGGAAAGCGCTTCATTAAAATATCTCCATGGTTGAAGAAAGACCGCTTTACAGCGGCCTCAAATTTCATATTCTACATCTTATGCAGATAATTTTGCTCTACCCTTAGCTCTTCTTGCAGACAGAACCTTTCTACCATTTGCAGTGGACATTCTCTTTCTGAATCCATGCACTTTAGCTCTTTGTCTTGTCTTCGGCTGGAAAGTCATTTTTCCCTTATGCATACGGACACCCCCTTTTTATAGTGTATGGCTCGAGCCAGCAATCGTTTCTCCGGGAATTATTCGTCCTTACGAAGGTCCCGAATAAACTCCTAATTTTGGGTAAACATCGCTGTTTATTATACTTAGCCTCTTTATACTCGTCAAGAAAAACTTACAAGAAAAATTATATATCCAAGTTCTAAATATTTATCCACATTTTATCCACTTATCCACATATTAATATCCACATTTTACCAATTTCTTGTGGATTACTTCTATTTTTATTCTCTTATTATTTTTAAAAACTATATTTTGCTATTGTTAAATTGTGGATAAAATTTATCAACAATTTAACATTTTTATTCATCCACAAAGGATGTTTAAAAAGCCTAAGTAAAAATACCCCAAATCTATCTAAAAACAAATTTTTAGGAATGTTCAGTCTGTTGTTTTTATTATCCTTTCCAAATTAAACTTAACTAAATTGAAAAAGTAAATTCCAGTGCAGAGGTAAATTCTACCTAGCTTTAAAAAAATCCCTAAAATCAGGCAGTTTGAAATTTCATTTCTGCCTGATTTTGCTATAATAGTGCATAACAACCTCAAAAAATCTCTTTCCGGACATGGGAAATAAGCCACAGGACAAGTCGTGTGTAGGACTAAATTCCACTGGCTATATCGAAAAATGTAAAAGTTTTTGCCCTGTCTGACAGCAGATCGGTTTTGGGTTGTTGGGTTACTTAAAGCGAATCAGCTTGGGCCTCAGACAAACCTCGTCAGGATGAATGGGTCCGAGCTGAAGTGCTTTTAAGACATCTTCTCCATATCGGTTTAGTGCCCTTTGATAAGGAGTATCTCCATTTAAGCTTTCCCTTGGCGTGGAATTGATGTGGTTTACAATCCGATTCACATCCCATTGTGTAAGAAAAGCAAAAGAAGATCCTTTTGGAAGAATCATGCGGAGCATGGTGTGGGCTTGCTCTAAGCCCCCTTTTTGTCCACTACGCATAGGATCACAATAATAAATGCTGCTACGTTGTATCCCATTGGGATTTGTTTCTAAAGCGACAGGATCTCCAAACTCCGAGCCTCGGTCTGTTAGGATATATTCAAAGATAGATTGAAAGTCAAAAACATCCTCAAAACGCCTTTCTAAACGGTCAAAGACTGCTTTGACTGCTCCCTTTGTACATCGATTTAACAGATAAGCCAGGAAAAGTTTTTCCTCTGTAAAGAAAAAAGTTAGTAGAGTTTTTTGTGAGTCTCTGCATGAATGAACGGTATCCATCTCTACAAAAGCATTTAATCCAAGCTTCAAGAAGTCCTCATAGCTTCGACCATGAAATATTTCACGGTTTGAAATCTGTGTTTTTATGGCATTTCCTTGGTTTTGAATGTCACTTTTCGTTTTAAATCGATATTTTTGGAGCTAAAAAAATTCCTTGGTCAATGTAGGAGTACATGGTGCGAACAGACATCTGTAATTCCGGATGATTCACTAAAATCTGGTAAGGTGATTGCCCCTTTGCGATAAGTGGTGTGATGATGTTGTCTTTTTCTCTTGCTTCCTTTTCGGAAAGATTTATACCTCGACGAGAGTCCTTAAGGGTTTCCCTATATTTTCTATCAGCAAATCTGGCATCATAGGTATATTTATGGGCGATACTACAGAGATGAAGCTTTTGTGAGCAACCATTACATACGTGAGGAGCCTTCATTAAGCGATTACAGAATTCCTTTTTCAAAGTCCTTACACGTTTGATTACAACTAGGACAAGAAGTGCACTTTATCCCACAAAGAATAATCTTCTTACAGACATTTTGTTTTACGACACTGGTAACGATGAACACGAAGTTCTTTTTGTTCAGAAAGCTGCCCTTGTGATACCAGTTTGATGCTCGGTGTTTCTTCACTTCCTTAGAAATGGTAGAAGGATCTTTGCAGAGGTACTTGGCAATCTCCTTAAAGGAAAGCCCTTGATTTAGACTTTGCTCTATAAAGAGTCGGTCTTCTAAAGAAAGATGCTTTTGGTTACCGGGAATAATTTTACTCATAATAATCTCCTTCCATCGCTGTCAGAAGGAGCATTAAACATACCATGAGTAGTGTGAAAGAGAAAATATCAACTGTGCAGAAGTAAAATCTACTGATAGACTGAGGACTAGAATTTACTTTTTCATTTTTGGCAAATTAAACTTACGACTTTCAAACTTGATAAAGGATTCCCCATGCTGTAGAATAAATAGGCTTATCTTCTATCTGTTCGTAAATCATAAAAAAGGGTGGAGTATGACAAAGGACTTAGAAATCATTAAAGATAAATGGAATGAAATATTGGAGATGGTAAGGGAAATTGATCCTATAGCGGATGTTACTTATGATATTTGGATTGCTCCTTTAAAACCTTACGACATTATCGATGAAAATCTGGTAATTCTTGTGGATAAGAAACAGTTTATTCCTATTATTAAAAAGAGATATGACAAAACTCTCCGTATTGCCATTATGGAAGTAACAGGAATTAACAGGGAAATTGTTCTAATTGATGAAAGCGGATTGGATTCTTTATATAAGGAAGATAGTGGAGAAGAATTAAGCTTTGCGGAATCTTTAAAAAATTCCAATCTTAACTCACGATATACTTTCGATTCTTTTGTCGTAGGTTCTTCCAATGATTTGGCCCATGCTGCCTGCGTGGCAGTAGCGGAACTACCCGGAGAACAATACAATCCTCTCTATATTTACGGAGGTGCGGGACTCGGCAAAACGCACCTTATGCAATCTGTTGCACATTTTATTTTACAACAGAATAAAAATGCGAAGATTCGTTATGTTACATCGGAAACTTTCATCAACGAATTTGTAGACAGTATTCGAAATAAAAATAACAGTTCTCCTGCGGAATTCAGAAAGAAATACAGGGAACTCGATGTTTTATTGATTGATGATATTCAGTTTTTAATCGGTAAAGAGGGAACCCAGGAAGAATTTTTCCATACCTTTAATACTCTTTATGACAATAGAAAGCAGATTATCATCGCTTCCGATAAACCGCCAAAGGATATTGACAACTTAGAAGAACGACTTCGCTCCCGATTCGAGGTAGGCCTTATTGTAGATATTCAGATGCCGGATGTGGAAACCCGTATGGCAATTCTTCGTAAAAAAGAAGAGCTGGAAGGCTATAATATTGACAATGAAGTCATTAAATATATTGCGGACAATATTAAGTCCAACGTAAGAGAACTGGAGGGAGCACTTACAAAGGTTGTTGCAAAATCAAGACTGGTAAAACAGCCTATTACTCTCGCCCTGGCGGAAGAACTCCTTAAGGATCACATCACACCGAGTGAAAAAAAAGAAGTAACACCGAAGCTGATTATAGAAATTGTAGCGGAGTATTATAACTTAAACATCTCCGACCTAGCTTCTCCTACCAAAAAGAAAAACATTGCTTACCCAAGACAAATTGCCATGTATCTTTGCAGAGAAATGACCAATGTACCTTTGGTGACTGTAGGAGAACTTTTGGGAGGAAGAGACCACTCCACTGTAATTCATGGATGTGAAAAAATATCCACAGAATTGCCAACAAACGAACAATTGCAATCCACAATAGAGAATTTACGGAAAAAGATTTCTCCTTGATTCCGCAAAGAATTCTTATCCCATTCACATTGTTTTTTTCTTCCGAAAATAGAGAAAATCAGGGGAAAAGGGAGATTTCACATTTCCACAGAACCTAGTAATACTACTAAAGAAAAAGAAAGAGAAAAAAGAAGGAGAGTCTATGAAATTATACTTTCAAAAAAATGACTTAATTTCAGCTATTCAAATCGTAGGACGTGCGGTAGCTTCCAAAACAACAATAAGTATTATGGAATGTATCCTGATTGATGCTACGAAGGGACAGATTGTCCTTATTGGAAATAAATCGGAATTTGGAATTGAGAGCATTTGTAAAGGAGAAATTGCAGAGCCCGGAAAAGTGGCTTTGGAAGCAAAACTATTTCAAGAAATTATCAAACGTTTGCCCCAAAATGAAGGAACAAAGCTCTGTATTGAAACAGAAGAAAATGGTAATTGCATTATAAGCTGTGAAAAATCCGTTTTCAAAATCATGGGAAGAAATGCGGAGGAATTTCCTTCTTTACCCATAGTAGAAAAACAGGAAGCTGTTGTTGTGTCTCAGTTTTCTCTGAGAAATATGATTAATCAAACCATTTTCTCTACCGCAAATGGAGAAAATAACAAGAAGATGGCAGGGGAATACTTTGAAATAAAAGATAATCTTTTTCTCTATTACTTCTTTAGACGGACATCGTATTTCTATAAGAAAAACCTGTTTAAAGGATTCCTACTCGGAGCAGAATGCCATCGTTCCAAAAGAAGTTCTGGCAGATTTATCAAAGATCATGACCGGTGGTCTGGAGGATATGGTGGAAATGTATTTTTCCAAACAATATCTTCTCTTCCACTACGAAGATACTACAGTGATTACTCAACTTGTGGAAGGTGAATATTTCCATGTAAAGCAGATGCTTTCCACCGATTACGAAACGAAGATTTCCGTAAACAGAAAACAGCTTTTGGAAGATATAGACCGAGCAAGAATCATGGCAAGGGACAATGATAAACAACCTCTTATTTTAAAGATTGCAGAGAGACAGCTTGTCTTTGAAAATTATTTCCGATTTGGGAAGAATGGATGCTGAGATTCCGGTAAAACAGGAAGGTAAGGATCTTCTTATCGGATTCAATCCGAATTTCCTGATTGATGCTTTACAAAATATCGATGAAGAAGAGGTTTCTTTATACTTCACCATTCCCCGTTCCCCGGTATTTATCCGGGATAAGGATGAAAGCTATATTTATATGATTTTACCGGTTAACTTTAATGCGGATGCAGTAGAATGATAATTGAGTCCATAGAGCTGAAAAATTACAGAAATTATGAAAGTTTGAAGCTTTCTCTGGGAGAGAAGAACAATATCTTTTACGGAGACAATGCGCAAGGAAAGACCAATTTACTGGAAGCCATCTTTTTTGCGGCCAGCTCCAAGTCCTTTCGCTTTTGCAAGGATAGAGATGTGATTCGTTTTTCGGAAGAAGAAGCGCATATTAAGATGATTTTGCAAAAAAAGTCACATAAGAATCGCATTGATATTCATTTGAAAAAAAACAATGTAAAAGGGATTGCGATAAACGGCTTTCCGGTAAAAAAGGCCTCCGACCTTTTCGGACTGGCCAATGTAGTTATTTTTTCTCCGGAAGATTTAAGCCTGATAAAAGACGGCCCAAAAGAAAGAAGAAGATTTGTAGATCTGGAACTATGCCAGTTAAATAAGCTTTATTTATATAATTTAACAAAGTATAACCGGGTCTTATTGCAAAGAAATAAGCTACTGAAAGATATTCCCTTTAAACCGCAGCTGGAAGACAGTCTTTCCGTTTGGGATGAGGAGCTTGTAAAATACGGACAGGCAATTATTCGTTTAAGGAGAGAGTTTATAGAAAGTCTTAAAGATAACTGATAAGAATTCATAAAAATATCAGCGGAGGAAGGGAAGAACTGCTTCTTTCTTACGAGGAAAATGTAAAAGAAGAAGAGTTTTTAGAAGCAATCCTAAAAGCAAGGGATGCGGAAAAGAAGCAAAGAATTACCTTGGTAGGACCGCATAGAGATGACCTCTTGTTTCAAATTAACGGAGAGGACATTCGAAAGTTCGGCTCGCAAGGGCAGAAAAGAACGGCTGCTCTTTCTTTGAAACTGGCAGAGATTGAGCTCGTAAAGGAAAAGATAGAGGATTATCCTATTTTACTTTTGGATGATGTTTTTTCGGAACTCGATAAAAAAAGACAGAATTTTTTACTGGATGAAATATCCGATGTGCAAAGTATCATTACTTGTACCGGTTTAGAAGATTTGATAGAAAATCGTTTTCCCATAGATAAGCTTTACTATGTGGAAGGTGGAAAGATTGAATGTCCATAGAGGAGGGTTCATGGCAATAGAGAGAGAAGAGCAGGATCTGAATGAACAGTTTCACGCATCGAAGGAATACGGTGCGGATCAGATTCAGATACTGGAGGGCTTGGAAGCGGTAAGAAAGCGTCCCGGAATGTATATCGGAAGTACCTCTGCCAGAGGTTTACATCACTTGGTATATGAAATTGTGGATAATTCCGTGGATGAGGCATTGGCGGGATTTTGTGACAATATTACCGTTACTATTCATAAGGACAACTCCATTACCGTAGAAGATGACGGTAGAGGAATTCCGGTAGACTTGCAGAAAAAGGCGGGAAAATCCGCACTGGAAGTCGTATTTACCGTGCTTCACGCAGGCGGAAAATTCGGCGGATCAGGCTATAAGGTTTCCGGCGGACTGCATGGCGTGGGAGCGAGTGTCGTAAATGCATTGTCAACATACCTGGATGTCACGGTTTGTAAAGACGGAAAAGTCTATACCATGTCCTTCTCTAAGGGTAAAGTTACAAAAGGGATTGAATGTATTGGAACTTGTACGGAAGAAGAGCATGGAACCAAGGTTCATTTCCTACCTGATGCCGAAATCTTTGAAGAAAGTATCTATGATTTCGATACCTTAAAGGTGCGTTTAAGAGAAACAGCTTTTCTAACCAAAAATCTTCGTATAAAGCTTGTGGATGAAAGAGAAGAAGAGCTTAGAGAAATGACCTTCCACTATGAGGGAGGAATCAAGGAGTTCGTAAGATACTTAAACAAGGGAAAAGAAGCACTTTATCCTGATGTTATTTATTGTGAAGGGGAAAAAGAGCAGATTCTTGTTGAAGTAGCGATGCAGCACAATGATTCCTATACGGAAAATATTTATACCTTCGTAAACAACATCAATACTCCGGAGGGCGGAACCCACCTGACCGGTTTTAAAAATGCATTAACAAAAACATTTAACGACTATGCAAGACAGAATAAGCTTTTAAAAGACAGTGAGCCGAATCTTTCCGGAGAGGATATCCGTGAGGGTTTAACCTGTATCATTTCCGTGAAAATTGAAGATCCGCAGTTCGAAGGACAGACTAAGCAAAAGCTCGGCACTTCCGAAGCACAGGTTGCCGTACAGGGTATCGTTTCGGAGCAGTTAACTTATTTCCTCGAGCAAAACCCGTCCGTAGCAAGAGTCATGTGTGAAAAATCCATTATGGCGCAAAGAGCGAGAGCTGCAGCGAGAAAGGCAAGAGATTTAACGAGAAGAAAGTCGGCACTGGACGGTGTGGGACTTCCCGGAAAGCTTGCGGATTGCAGCAGTAAGGATGCGGAGCGTTGTGAAATCTTTATCGTTGAGGGAGACTCCGCACTGGGGCCTGCTAAGGAAGGAAGAAATCCGGAGACGCAGGCGGTACTTCCCCTTCGCGGAAAAGTATTGAATGTGCAGAAGGCAAGACTCGATCGGATTTATGCCAATGAAGAAATAAAGGGAATGATTACCGCTTTTGGAACGGGAATCAATGAGGACTTTGATTTGTCGAAGCTTCGTTATCATAAGATTATTATTATGACTGATGCGGATGTGGACGGAGCGCATATTTCCACCCTGATGCTGACCTTTATTTATAATTTTATGCCGGATCTTATCAAAGAAGGTCATGTCTACCTCGCACAGCCGCCTCTTTTTAATATAACAAAGAACAAAAAGCATTACTATGCTTATTCCGATGAAGAGTACCAGAACATTTTAAAGGAAATCGGAGCAGAGGGAGCCGATGTATCCCGCTTTAAAGGTTTGGGAGAAATGGATACGGAGGAGCTTGCGGAGACCACCATGGATCCGGAAACCAGAACCCTTCTTCGTGTCAACATGGAAGAAGACGACAAGGCGGAGCTCGATATTACCTTTACAACCTTAATGGGAGATCAGGTAGAACCCAGAAGAGAGTTCATTGAGAAGAATGCCCGTTATGTTAAGAATCTGGATGTATAGGAGGTAGATTTTGGAGCCGAATATTTTCGATAAGGTGCAGGATGTTGATCTGAAAAAGACGATGGAAAATTCCTACATCGACTATGCTATGAGCGTTATCGTATCCAGAGCCATTCCGGATGTGAGAGACGGTCTGAAACCGGTACAAAGAAGAGTACTCTATGCTCTGCAAAGCCTTGGAGTAACACCGGATAAGAAAACGAAGAAATGTGCAACCATTGTAGGAGAGACCATGGGTAAATATCACCCCCACGGCGACTCTTCTATTTATGGATCCTTAGTATATATGGGACAGCCCTGGTCCATGCGCTATGTTTTAATTGATAAGCAGGGTAACTTCGGATCAGAAGACGGAGACAGTCCTGCGGCTATGCGTTATACCGAGGCAAAGATGTCCAAGATGGCGGCGGAAATGCTGTCCGGCATCAATAAAAATACGGTTGACTTCATGCCGAACTTCTCTAACGAGTATGATGAGCCGACTGTTCTTCCCGCTCGTTTTCCGAATCTCCTCGTAAACGGAGCAACCGGAATTGCAGTTGGAATGTCTACCAATATTCCTCCTCATAATCTTCGAGAAGTAATTAAGGGCGTGGATAAAATCATTGAGAATCGCATTGCGGGAAGAAAGACGGAAATTGAAGAACTGCTCCCCATTGTTAAGGGGCCGGATTTTCCGACGGGAGCCACCATTCTCGGAAAAAGAGATGTGGAAGAGGCATACCGTACGGGAAGAGGAAAGGTGAAGATGCGCGCCGTTTGCGAAATTGAGACCATGCCAAACGGAAAGCACAGAATCATTGTAAAAGAGCTGCCTTACCTTGTTTACCGTTCCCGTGTCATTGAAAAGATTGCAGATCTTGTAAAAGATAAGAAAATTGACGGCATCACTTATATTCACGATGCGGCAGGAAAGAATTCCAATGCCAAAATCAATATCGAGCTCCGAAAGGATGCAAATCCGCAGGTTATTTTAAATCAGCTCTATAAGCATACGCAGCTGCAGGAAACCTTCGGTGTGATTATGCTCTGTATCGTAAACGGAGAGCCGAGGATTCTCAATTTACTACAGATTTTGGAAGAGTTTTTGGGACATCAGGTCAATGTTGTCAGAAGAAGAACCGAGTATGACCTTCAAAAGTGTGAAGACAGAGCGCATATTTTGGAAGGACTTCTCAAAGCACTCGATCATATTGACGAAATCGTTGCCATTATCCGTGCTGCAAAAAATGTAGAAGAAGCAAAGCTGAACTTAATCAGCCGTTTCGGTTTTTCCGATGTGCAGGCGCAGGCGATTGTGGATATGCGTCTCCGTGCTCTTACCGGTTTGGAAAGAGAAAGGCTGGAGAACGAGTACAACGATCTTCTCGCAAAGATTGCTTACTATAAAGAGATTTTAGGAAATGAAAATAAGCTTCTCTCCGTAATTCAGGAAGAACTGGATACCATTGCGGAGAAGTACGGCGATGATAGAAAGACGGAGTTCACCTTTGACAAGGATTTCCAGGCGGAAGACTTTATTTCCGATGACGATGTGGTAATTACGTCCACGAGCCTAGGCTACATCAAGAGAATGTCTCCGGAGCATTTCCATCAGCAAAACAGAGGCGGAAAAGGCATAAAGGGTATGCAGACGATAGAGAATGACTATATCGAAGACCTCTTTATGACGACAAACCATCATTATGTCATGTTCTTTACAAACCAGGGAAGAATCTTCCGTATCAAGGGATACGAGATTCCGGAGGCAAGTAGAACGGCAAGAGGAACAGCACTGGTAAATCTCCTTTCTTTACAGGAAAATGAGAAGGTTACGGCGACTCTTTGCTTACGAGATACCAATGAGGAAAAATACCTTATTCTCACAACAAAGAAGGGTGTCATCAAAAAGACGGAACTTTCCCAGTTTGCCAATGTGCGGAAGAACGGCATGATTGCCATTACCTTAAATGAGGGAGACCAGCTGATTGAAGCAAAACTTCTTTCCGAAGAGGAAGAAATCTTCCTCGTTACCAAGAAGGGTATGGCGATAGAGTTTAATGAGAAAGATGTTCGCGCTACCGGACGCTCTTCCATGGGTGTACGCGGTATCCGCTTAAATGCCGGCGATGAAGTCATCGGTATGCAGAAAGCTTCCCAGGGAGAACATTTCCTCTTAGTTTCCGAAAAGGGATACGGAAAGCTGACGGACAAGAGCTGCTTTAAAGCACAGGCTCGTGGCGGAAAGGGTATCCGTTGCTATAAGATTACGGAGAAGACCGGAGATATCGTAGGCTTTAAGCTTTGTGATAAGGATAGAGAACTGCTTCTTATTACCACAGAAGGAATTATGATACGAATCAATCTTGATAAGGTAAGTGTCCTGGGAAGAAATACTTCCGGTGTTAAGCTGATGGATATTGATAAGGATACCGATACTGTAATTGCATCTGTCGCCAAGGTAAGAGAGACGGAAAATGAGGAAGAGTCCGAAGACTCGGAGAAGTCGAAGATTCTATAAGTATTGAGAATTCCGAACATATGAGAGAGATTTCCACAACTGAAGTTGAAAATACAGAGGAAGAAGAAAATCCGGAAGAATAGGAACAAAAGAATACTTGAATTTGAAAAATAAAAGATTGTTTTTATCAACAGAAGTATAAAAAATCTAAAGATGAAGAATGAAAATTTATCCTAAAAAGCCAAAGGGAAAAATGAAAAATGTCTAAAATTTCCTTGACATAAAAAAACGAATTTGATACTCTTGTAGAGCACCTTTCGAGGTGAATCCCTTTTGGCAGGGATAAAAGGAGTAATACTCAAGAGGCCGAAGAGGCGCCCCTGCTAAGGGTGTAGGTCGGGAAACCGGCGCGAGGGTTCAAATCCCTCTTACTCCGTTTTCGGGAAACCGAAAAAAATGCTTGACAAAGAAATTCTCTTTGTTATAATAGCATGGCTGTCCTGAAAAGGGCAGAATTCAGTACCTTGAAAATCAAAGATCGAATAATACACAGACCCTGAAGATTCTAAAGAATTTTCAGTAATGTTTCAAACGAAACTTACACGAACGGTTTAATAAACCAAAAGTAAAAGAAGGAAAAACTAAAGCTAAGCTAAGTTTTGACTGGAGAAAGAACTTAAAGAGAGCAATCTCTTAACTTATTATGAGAGTTCGATCCTGGCTCAGGATGAACGCTGGCGGCGTGCCTAACACATGCAAGTCGAACGAGATGCGTATCGGAAAGCTTCGGCCGGAAGATGCGTTATCTAGTGGCGGACGGGTGAGTAACACGTGGGTAACCTGCCTTATGGAGGGGGATAACAGAGAGAAATCACTGCTAATACCGCATAAGCACACATTGCCGCATGGCAGAGTGTGAAAAGATTTATCGCCATAAGATGGACCCGCGTCTGATTAGCCAGTTGGCAGGGGTAAAAAGCCTACCAAAGCAACGATCAGTAGCCGATCTGAGAGGATGACCCGGCCACATTGGGACTGAGACACGGCCCAAAAACTCCTACGGGAGGCAGCAGTGGGGGAATATTGCACAATGGGGAAACCCTGATGCAGCGACGCCGCGTGGTGAAGAAGTATTTCGGTATGTAAAGCTCTATCAGCAGGGAAGATAATGACGGTACCTGACTAAGAAGCCCCGGCTAACTACGTGCCAACAGCCGCGGTAATACGTAGGGGGCAAGCGTTATCCGGATTTACTGGGTGTAAAGGGAGCGTGGACGGAATGGCAAGTCTGAAGTGAAAACCCGGACTCAACCTGGGGACTGCTTTTGGAAACTGTTGTTCTAGGGTGTTGGAGAGGTGAGTGGAATTCCTGGTGTAGCGGTGAAATGCGTAGATATCAGGAAGAACACCGGAGGCGAAGGCGGCTTACTGGACAATAACTGACGTTGAGGCTCGAAAGCGTGGGGATCAAACAGGATTAGATACCCTGGTAGTCCACGCTGTAAACGATGAATACTAGGTGTCGGGGTACAAAGTATCTCGGTGCCGTCGCTAACGCAATAAAGTATTTCCACCTGGGGAGTACGTTCGCAAGAATGAAACTCAAAGGGATTGACGGGGACCCGCACAAGCGGTGGAGCATGTGGTTTAATTCGAAGCAACGCGAAGAACCTTACCAAGTCTTGAGATCCCATTGACAGAGTATGTAATGTACTTTCCCTTCAGGGGCAATGGTGACAGGTGGTGCATGGTTGTCGTCAGCTCATGTCGTGAGATGTTGGGTTAAGTCCCGCAACGAGCGCAACCCCTATAGTTAGTAGCCAGCAGTAAGATGGGCACTCTAACTAGACTGCCAGGGATAACCTGGAGGAGGCAGGGGATGACGTCAAATCATCATGCCCCTTATGACTTGGGCTACACACGTGCTACAATGGCGTAAACAAAGGGAAGCAAGAGGGTGACCTTAAGCAAATCTCAAAAATAACGTCTCAGTTCGGACTGTAGTCTGCAACCCGACTACACGAAGCTGGAATCGCTAGTAATCGCAGATCAGCATGCTGCGGTGAATACGTTCCCGGGTCTTGTACACACCGCCCGTCACACCATGGGAGTTGGTAATGCCCGAAGTCAGTGTCCCAAGAGAGGGAGCTGCCGAAGGCAGGACTGATGACTGGGGTGAAGTCGTAACAAGGTAGCCGTATCGGAAGGTGCGGCTGGATCACCTCCTTTCTAAGGATAAAGTAGGGGTTTGTGTGTTATTCGATTTTTGATTATAAAGGTAAGATCCAGTTGGATTTTTCGAAAAGAAAAATTCTCCTTGGAACCATAGCTCAGCTGGTTAGAGCGCACGCCTGATAAGCGTGAGGTCGGTGGTTCGAGTCCACTTGGTTCCACTTCTGGTGTTGATGCGCTTAGGGGAAACACCCGTTTCCATCCCGAACACGACGGTTAAGACTTAAGCGGCCGAAAATACTTTGCTGGTAACGGCACGGGAAGATAGGTGGATGCCAGATTTTGGGGATATAGCTCAGTTGGGAGAGCACCTGCCTTGCAAGCAGGGGGTCAGGGGTTCGAATCCCCTTATCTCCACTGTGGAAGAAATTCCACATCGTACCTTGAAAACTACATATCAAGAAAGAAATAATTATTCTAGTAAATAGAGTAAGACATCCGAGGGTACAAGGTAAAAACTTGTACAAAACAATCGAGAGTAAGAAGAGAAAGTCTTCTTCACAATCAGAAAAAGAGATACACGCTAGTATCTCAAACACTTGAGCGATCAAGTGGAGAATTGGATTAAGCAATAAGAGCATAGGGTGAATGCCCTGGGCACTGAGAGCCGAAGAAAGACGTGATAAGCTGCGAAAAGCTGCGGGGATTGGCAAATACGAGTTGATCCGCAGATATCTGAATGGGGAAACCCACTGGAGAAGACCTCCAGTACCGTACAGCCAATACATAACTGTACGGAGGGAACCCGCTGAACTGAAACATCTAAGTAGGCGGAGGAAGAGAAAACAACCGTGATTCCGAAAGTAGTGGCGAGCGAAATCGGAAGAGCCCAAACCGAGGTGCGTGCACCTCGGGGTTCAGACTGCATAAAGATCTGTAAGTGAGTGGAAGCCGATGGAAATAGGCGCCATAGAGGGTGAAAGCCCCTTACACGAAGCGTAAAGGATCAAGCAGTATCCAGAGTACTGTCAGACACGTGGAACCTGGCAGGAAGACGGGGGGACCACCCCCCAAGGCTAAATACTACTCAGTGACCGATAGCGATTAGTACTGTGAAGGAAAGGGTGAAAAGGACCCCGGGAGGGAGTGAAAAGAACCTGAAACCCTGTGTTTACAAACTGTGGAACAGCGCAAAGCTGAACCGCGTACTTTTTGTAGAACGGTCCGGCGAGTTATAGTTACTGGCAAGGTTAAGAACTTTAGGGTTCAGGGCCGAAGCGAGAGCAAGTCTTAATAGGGCGTCAAGTCAGTAAATATAGACCCGAAACCGGGTGACCTATCCATGTCCAGGATGAAGCTAAAGTAAAATTTGGTGGAGGTCCGAACGCACATCCGTTGAAAAGGGTGGCGATGAGGTGTGGATAGCGGAGAAATTCCAATCGAACCCGGAGATAGCTGGTTCTCCTCAGAAATAGCTTTAGGGCTAGCCTCGCTGATAAGTCTTTCGCAGGTAGAGCACTGAATTCTTGAGGGGCGTCAAAGTCTACCAAGAGATATCAAACTCCGAATGGCGGTAAGATATAAGCGGGAGTCAGACTGCGGGATATAAATTCCGTAGTCAAAAGGGAAACAGACCAGATCTACAGCTAAGGTCCCAAAGTACATGTTAAGTGGTAAAGGATGTGGGATTTCATAGACAACTAGGATGTTGGCTTAGAAGCAGCCACACATTCAAAGAGTGCGTAATAGCTCACTAGTCGAGAGGTCCTGCGCCGAAAATTAACGGGGCTAAAACATGACACCGAAGCTTAGGGATGGTGTAAACCATCGGTAGAGGAGCATTGAAAACGAGATGAAGCGGTACCGAAAGGATCCGTGGATTGTTTTAAAGAGAGAATGCCGGAATGAGTAGCGAGATGGGGTGAGAATCCTCCAGGCCGAATATCTAAGGTTTCCAGGGTAAAGCTGATCTGCCCTGGGTAAGTCGGGGCCTAAGGCGAGGCGGAGACGCGTAGTCGATGGACAACTGGTGTAGATTCCAGTACCTTACTAAATCAGAAATGTGGGGACACATGGAGAAAGAGAGAGCCGGGAATGAGAAGACCGGTGCAAGGGAGGTAGGAGTGTAGTAGGAAAAACCGCTATACAATCCAAAAACCTGATGCGGATCGAAATTAAGTAGAGAAGCTCTTCGACTCTGTGGCGAGAAAAGCCGCTATAGTGTTTAGTAAGCCCGTACCGCAAACCGACACAGGTAGATGAGGAGAGAATCCTAAGGCCGGCGGGAGAAGCATTGTTAGGAACTCAGCAAAAATGACCCCGTAACTTCGGGAGAAGGGTGCCCAGGCAACTGGGCCGCAGAGAAAAAGGCTCAAGCAACTGTTTAGCAAAAACACAGGTCTATGCGAAACCGTAAGGTAAAGTATATGGGCTGACGCCTGCCAGTGCTGGAAGGTTAAGAGGAGAGGTTAGCGCAAGCGAAAGCTTTTGAATTAAAGCCCCAGTAAACGGCGGCCGTAACTATAACGGTCCTAAGGTAGCAGAAATTCCTTGTCGGGTAAGTTCCGACCCGCACGAAAGGCGTAATGATTTGAGCGCTGTCTCAACAATGCACCCGGTGAAATTGAAGTGCCAGTGAAGATGCTGGTTACCCGCGCCAGGACGGAAAGACCCCATGGAGCTTTACTCCAGCTTGATACTGGGATTCGGTAATGTATGCACAGGATAGGTGGGAGACTGAGAAGATAGAACTTCGGTTTTATCAGAGTCGCTGTTGGGATACCACCCTTATGTTATTGGATTTCTAACCTTAGGCCGTAAGCCGGTCAAGGGACAATGTCAGGTGGGGAGTTTGACTGGGGCGGTCGCCTCCCGAAAAAGAGTATCGGAGGCGCTCAAAGGTTCCCTCAGGATGGTTGAAACCATCCAAAGAGTGTAAAGGCATAAGGGAGCCTGACTGCGAGGTTGACGGACCAAGCAGAGTAGAAATACGGACTTAGTGATCCGGTGGTATGAAAGTGGGATTGCCATCGCTCAACGGATAAAAGCTACCCTGGGGATAACAGGCTGATCTCCCCCAAGAGTTCACATCGACGGGGAGGTTTGGCACCTCGATGTCGGCTCATCGCATCCTGGGGCTGAAGTCGGTCCCAAGGGTTGGGCTGTTCGCCCATTAAAGCGGTACGCGAGCTGGGTTCAGAACGTCGTGAGACAGTTCGGTCCCTATCCGGCGCGGGCGTAGGATATTTGAGAGGATCTGTCCTTAGTACGAGAGGACCGGGATGGACTGACCTCTGCTGAACCTGTTGGGAATCAATCCCATCGCAGGGTAGGCAAGTTGGGAATGGATAAACGCTGAAGGCATCTAAGCGTGAAGCCAACCTCAAGATGAGATATCCCATCGTTAGGAGTAAGACCCCTTGAAGAGAACGAGGTAGATAGGACTGAGGTGTAAGTGTAGCAATACATTCAGCTGACAGTTACTAATAGGTCGAGGGCTTATCCAATGCGTCTGATTGATTTGTTTTACTTCTAGAGTTATTTCTTTGATATGTTGTTTTTCTGAGGAAAGGTAGTTGTTAGGTAATTGTGACCTAGGGATTACTAAGTACTCGGTAAGATATAAACTTCCATTATAGGAAGCAGGTACGAAATGGCCCGGTGGCTCAGTTGGTTAGAGCGCCGCCCTGTCACGGCGGAGGTCGACGGTTCGAATCCGTTCCGGGTCGCTAGCCTACGGGCTTATATATATGGATGGATTCCCGAGTGGCTAAAGGGGGCAGACTGTAACTCTGTTGTCATTGACTTCGGTGGTTCGAATCCACCTCCATCCACTAAGACAGAAATGTCTTGATATGGGGTCTTAGCTCAGCTGGGAGAGCATCTGCCTTACAAGCAGAGGGTCACAGGTTCGAGCCCTGTAGGCCCCATTTCCATATTATCGCGGGATAGAGCAGTCTGGTAGCTCGTCGGGCTCATAACCCGGAGGTCGTTGGTTCAAATCCATCTCCCGCAACTCTCAAAAAGAACCCTATGGGTTCTTTTTTTCTTTAAAATAATTCTATAGCTTGAGGATTAAATGTCACCTAGGTATCAAGAATTATTTACAAACGCTATTGTATCTTTCTCAGTAATCCTTTTTCATAAATTCGTTCTGACAAATTCTTTCTGACAAATTCTTTCTCATAAATTTTTCTTATAAACTTCTTCTCATGAATTCTCTCATGATAAGCTATCTGGAATAAAAATTTTTCACTATGAACATTTTTCACTATGAATACTTTCACTATGAATATTCAGTCAAAAAAATAGATGCACTTGCATTGAAAAGAGCTATAATCTAAAGTATAAAAGATAAGAAAAGAATAGGCTCGTAAGAGATTGACACTAAGCATTTTTGTTTTTTCAAGATAAAAGATTGGATGGGAGAAGGAGGAGCTATGCGAGTAGGTATATTAACCAGTGGAGGGGACTGCCAGGCATTGAATGCCACGATGAGAGGTGTTGGTAAATCTTTATTTAACTTATTTGATAATCTGGAGATTTACGGTTTTCTGGATGGATACAGAGGACTTATCTATGATGAGTACAGGAAGATGGAGAGATCCGATTTTTCCGGAATTCTTACGGAAGGCGGAACGATCCTTGGTACAAGCAGAACTCCTTTTAAGTTGATACACGAGCCGGATGTAAATGGTTTGGATAAGGTAGAAGCAATGAAGCATACTTATAGGAAGCTCCGTTTGGATTGCCTTGTTGTGTTAGGAGGAAATGGTTCATTAAAAACGGCGAATCTTCTTAGTGAGGAAGGTTTAAATGTTGTTGCTTGTCCAAAAACAATAGATAATGACCTTTACGGTACGGATATGACTTTCGGATTCTATTCTGCAGTACAGGTTGCAACCAATGCCATTGACTGCATTCATACAACAGCAGCAAGCCATGGTAGAGTTTTTATTGTGGAAATAATGGGGCATAAGGTGGGCTTGTTGACTTTATATGCAGGACTTGCAGGTGGAGCGGATATCATTTTACTTCCCGAAATTCCTTATAATGTAGATTCTGTTTGTAAGAAGCTTGCTGAAAGACATGCAGGCGGTTCCCGTTTTTCCATTATCGCAATAGCAGAGGGTGCTATTTCAGAAGAAGATTCTAAGCTTACAAAGAAAGAATTAAAGAAGAAGATAGCAGAAGAAAGAAAGCTTCATCCCTCTGTTGCGTATAAACTTGCAAAAGAAATAGAGGAGAAAACCGGCGCAGAGGTTAGAGTAACAGTTCCCGGACATACCCAAAGAGGAGGACAGCCGGTTCCTTATGACAGAGTATTTGCAACCAGAATCGGAGCAGAAGCGGCAAGGCTCATCAAGAAAGAAAAGTACGGCTATATGCTTGCTTTAAAGAATACGGAAATTGTAGCAGTCCCTCTTGCTGAAATTGCAGGAAAATTAAAGACTGTAGATCCGGAGTCCGGAATCATAAAGGAAGCAAGGTTATTGGGAATTTCTTTCGGTGACGAAAAATAAGAAAGTAGGATAGCTTTTGGGATATACAGCCTTATATAGAAAATGGAGATCGAAGGACTTTGATGACATCGTAGGACAGGACGCCATCACGAGATCTTTTAAAAATCAGGTAAGTAGCGGAAGGGTAGGTCATGCCTACCTTTTTTGCGGTACGAGGGGAACAGGAAAAACTTCTTTGGCAAAAATTCTTGCCAGAGCAGTCAACTGTGAGAGTCCGATTAATGGGAATCCCTGTAATGAGTGCAAGAATTGTAAGTCCATTTTGTCGAATACCAGTATCAATGTTTACGAAATGGATGCGGCGAGCAATAGAAATATTGATGATGTGCGTTTAATTAGAGAGCAAATAGAATATCCTCCTGTAGATATGAAATATAAAGTCTACATTATAGATGAGGTTCACATGTTTACAGAGCAGGCAAATAATGCTTTTCTAAAGACTTTGGAAGAGCCGCCTGAATATGTGATTTTTATTTTGGCAACTACAGAGCCCAATGCCTTACCGATTACCATTTTGTCTCGCTGTCAGCGCTATGACTTTAAACGTATCTCAGTAGAAACGATTGTGAAGCGACTCGAGATGATTACAAAGGAAGAAGAAATTTCTATTTCTCAAGAAGCTTTAGAGTATATCGCCCGTATGGGTGATGGCTCGATGCGAGATGCAGTTAGTCTCTTGGATCAGTGTGCCAGCTATGATTTTCAGCAGGAAATATCGTATGAAGATGCTCTTAAAGTATTGGGGGCGGTAGATACTGCCGTTTTTTCCGATCTGATTTCCGCTTTACGACAAAAAAATATACAGGCCGTTATGGAAAATATTGCTACAGTTCTTGAGCAGGGTAAGGAGCTGAGTCAATACGTTTCGGACCTTTTGAATTATTTCCGGAATATGATGCTCGCGAAGTCAGTCAAAAATTTACAAGGTTTAGTGGATTTATCGGAAGATAATAAAAACAGACTGTTGAAGGATGCAGAGTCTATGCCCATGGAAGAAATTCTTAGGGGAATCCGTCTTCTGTCGGAACTCTTACAACAATTTCGTTATGCCAATCAAAAAAGGGTTCTGTTGGAAACCTGCTTAATGAAGCTGGCTTATCCGGAGACGGAAGGAACGACAGATGCTTTAGCGCAGCGGATGCAGGAGTTGGAAGAAGAGCTCCGAAAAGGCGTCCGGATTGTGGATAGTTCTATTCAAGTGGAGGGAACTAAAACTTCAGCAGTAAACCCTGTGGAGACAGAGCAAGATCAACCGATAAAATTACCCCAGGCACAGTTTGAAGATTATCAGGAATTAAAGAAAAACTGGGCTGTGGTCCCCAGTTATTTTCCGCAACCGATGCGGGGGGCTCTTGTAAAATCGCGCATTTATCCCGGTAAGGATAAAAAATCCATGCTGATTATTCCGATGGATGATGTGAGTCGGAATATTTTAAGTTCTAATAATTCTTTGGAAGAGATTTTACAAGAAAAATATCGGATGGAATATCATTTTCATATTGGAGCTTCAGAGCAGAGAGAACGAAGCACCCGCTATATCTCCGATGAAGAGCTTGAAAAAATTGATATGCCGATAGAAATTACAGATAATTAGCTTTGTATTTTTGTGTTTTTATGTGTTTGGATTATTGTATTTCTATTTTTGTATTTTTGCGTTTTTGTAAGTGAAATCTATTAAAAGCTTCTGCTGTAAGGTAAAAATAAGAAAAGTAATAGATTTATACCTAGGATTCATGATAAAATAGCAAAGATTATGATTTGATAAATAGTTTTTTTTCCAGGGAGGAATAATGGCTAAGCATGGCGGTTTTGCCGGAGGAATGCCCGGCATGAATATGAACAATCTGATGAAACAATACCAGAAGATGCAGAAGAAGCTGGAGGAAACACAGGAGGAGCTGGCAAAGAAGGAATATACCGGACAGGCCGGTGGCGGCGCTGTAAAGATTGTGATCAGTGGTGAAAAAAAGGTCTTAAAGGTGAGTCTGGATAAGGATGCGGTCGATCCGGAAGATGTGGAGACCTTAGAAGAGATGATTGCACTTGCGGCGAATCAGGCATTAACAGAAATAGAGAAGGACTCCAGTCAGGAAATGGGTAGATTGACCGGTGGAATGGGATTAGGATTTTAATGGAATATTTTTCCAAAGACATGGATAAGTTGGTGCAGGAGCTTTCCAGACTTCCCGGTATCGGTGCAAAGTCTGCACAGCGCCTAGCCTATCATATCATTAATGATGAGAAAGAAAGTGCTTACGCTCTTTCCGATAGCATAAAACGGGCTAGAGACAGCATACGCTATTGTACTTGCTGCTGTACCCTAACGGATGAAGAGCTTTGTCCGGTATGCAGGGATGCGGGGAGAAACCACCGGCAGATTATGGTGGTGGAAAATCCGAGAGACATGGGGGCCTATGAAAGAGTAGGAAGGTACAATGGGGTTTACCATGTCCTACATGGAGCAATATCACCGCTTTTAGGTATCGGGCCGGATGATATTCGTTTGAAGGAGCTTATGAAGCGCCTTCCGGGGGACGTGGAAGAGATTATCATTGCCACAAATTCTTCTTTAGAGGGGGAAACTACCGCCAGCTACATTGTAAAGCTCATAAAACCGCTGGGAATTAAACTGAGCCGTATTGCTTCGGGTGTTCCGGTGGGAGGAGATATAGAAAATATAGATGAAATAACACTCCTTAGAGCATTGGACGGAAGAGTCAGCTTATAAAGGAAAAAGGGGAAATATGGATAAGTACGAGTTTAGCATTAAAGCAGAGCAAATTAAAAAATTAAGTGGTCAGGGGGACTATAAGACGGCAATGCAGATTGCCGATACCATTGACTGGAACAGAGTTCGCAATGCCAATTTGCTTTCTTCCATTGCAGAAATTTATGAGAAAAACGGAGAATATGAGGAGGCAAAGGATATCTTACTTTTGGCCTTTGAAAGAGCTCCGGTAGGAAAGCGTTTCTTGTATAAGCTGTCCGAGCTATCCTTAAGTTCCGGTGCTATTGAGGATGCGGTAGAGTTTTACAGAGAATTTATGGATGTAAGTCCAGAGGATCCTCGCAGATTCCTTTTACAATATATGATTTTGAAAGCGAAGGGGGCAAAGGCTGAACAGCTTGTCGGCCCATTAGAGCAGTTTACGGAGACGGAACTGGAAGAGCAATGGCTTTATGAGTTGGCAAAACTCTACGGTGAAGCGGGAAGAGAAGATGATTGTGTTCGCACTTGCGACAAGATGATTTTGCTCTTCGGTATGGGAAAATACGTAGATAAGGCTATGGATCTAAAGCTTCATTACCGTCCGCTAAAGGAAGAAGAAGCATCCCATACTTTTGTTAAAGAAGAATATCATGAGGAGCTAGAGACTCCGGCTCAAGAGCCTGCAGCACAGTCTGATGCGGATGACGAGGGCTACCTTGATGAAGATATGGAGGACACTGTATCCTCAGAACTTCCGGAGATGCAGCAGATTCTTCCGGAAGAAGAAAAAGCAAAGCCGGAGGAATATGCGGAAGGTCAGACTTCCGATATAGAGGAAGAGAATCAGGATGTAAAAGCGGATGATAGAAGCACTTTAGGGGAAATGGAGACGGAAAGGGCTTCCTTAAAAGCAGCTACAACGGACACTACAACTGAAGTCATTTCAGACACAGTCCCGGAGATTGCTTTATCAGAAAGAGAGTCTTCAAAGGGAACATTTCCGAACTACCACATGATTATTGAAGCCAAAACGATAGAGGAGGCTTTTCATATTGCGGTAGAGGAAATCAAATATTTCCATAAAGAATATCAGCTCAATTTTAAAGTCGCCAAGGTTAGTGCAGATAAGTTAAATGAGAAAGGTTTTGCCGTATTTTCAGATAAATTGCAGGAACGAGATTTGATTATTGAACATGCAGGCAGACTGAAATATTCCGTTTTGGATGAAATTGAAGAGTATATTCTTCATCCGAAGGATGCTTCTTCCGTTGTTTTAATTGATGAAGTGGATCGTTTCGATCGTCTGGCAGAGGATAGACCCAAATTTATCGAGTATTTTGACATTGTATCCGATCATGAAGAGGAAGAGGACGATCTTCTGGAAGAGGTAGATTTGGAAAAGGATTCTTTCCCCGAAGAAGCAAGCATGGAAGAAGCTCCTTATGAAGAGGAACGTGAGGAAGATACTGAAGAGGAATATCTCGATGAGCCTGAAGACGCGGAGGAGCCGGAAGAGTATGTTCCGCATAAGCCTTCTATCTTTGAACGTCCTGCAAGACCCTATACCGAGGTCTTAGAAGAGGCAAATAAGGAAAATGAAGAAGAGGAAGAAGAAGTTCTTCCGACAATCAGAGAAGAAAGAACTGCGATAGAGGAGGATATCCGTCCTGTAGTGAAGGAAACTCCAAAGTCTGCATCTTCCATGGATATCGAAGAATTTGCCGATTATGCAATCAACTATGCGAAGAGCATTGATTGCAGTATTACGGAGAAAGGCATCACCGCCCTCTATGAGCGCATTCAGCTTATGGAGGAAGACGGCATCGTCTTAAATGAGGAAAGTGCCAGAGACTTGATTGAAGATACTGCGGATCAGGCAGAGAAGCCGAGCATAGGCAAGAAGATTGGCTCTCTTTTCCGCCCGAAGTATGACAAGGATGATAAACTCATCTTAAGAGAAGAACACTTTATGGGGTAAGGGATGGGAAGCAGTGAAATAGGAGTAGGAATCATCCTACTCCTTTCCTTTATTATTTTTGCAGTAATAGGGTATAAAAAAGGGGCGGTAAAGAAGATTTTTTCCGTTCTTTCTCTTTTTGCGTCCATTATATTGGCAAAAGCTCCTCTATCCCTTTGCAATCAGAGCGGTAGTAGAGAGTGCCTTTTTAAAAGGGATCTTTAGCAAAATATGGTCTGCTATTCTTCCGGTAAAAAACAATATGGTAGCTATTCCGAAGGGAATCAGTGATTTTCTGCCCTCCCAGCCGGAGCCTACGGCACCGCCTCTTTTCGGTGGACTATATGAGACAATGGGAAAATGGCAGGATTATTTTGCGCAGCAGATTATCAGCTTTATTAACGGGATCCTGTTTTTTATTATCTTGTACTTTCTTTTTAGGCTGCTTTTTAAGATTGTGCAACAAATCCTCGAATATATCTTTAAACTTCCCGTCTTAAATTTCGGAAACAGGATGCTGGGACTCTGCCTTGGTGGAATAGAGTGGTTGTTCTTCATCTGGGTATTTCTGATTCTCTTCAGTTTACTTCCCGAGTCCTTTCTAAGCTTGTGGATTGTAGAGGGCTTTTCGAAGGAAGGAAGCATTGCCTATTTCATTAAGGAAAATAATCTGATTGCCCTAATCTTTATGGGCTAAGCAACAGAGTTCTAAATCGGAATTCCTTTCCGCTTCATACTGCTTGAAAAAGAATGAGTATTTTACTTCTTTATTCTTGACAGTACCTTCCTCCTTTATTATTCTTAAAAACAGTCAGATTATATAATTTATTAATTTGATTCCAATTCAACTTTCCTCGTTATTGGCTGCACCTTAGTTGTAAAAAAGACGAGTCTTGCAGGAAAGTTCCGGATAGCAATAGAGTAGATTTTTAGGAGTGAGTTCTTAGGAGTGAGAATGGCAGAAGAAATAAGAGAGAGCAGAGAAGAGGAGCTTGAGCGCATCAGAAAGATAGAAGCCTCTTCCGAGTACCAAGGGAAGCTACAAATTCTTCGGGAAAAGATGAAACTAAACCTCCGATGGAAGATGTATAAGATTGCCATGGTGATTGGAGCGATTTTACTCTTTGCCATGTTTAAGTTTGTGGGACTTGGTAGTGCAGCAGTTTTAGGATTCATTTTCGTCTATCCCGTGTTCAAAAGGAAGCGGGAACTCTTTTCGTGAAAAGAAAAAGAGAACAACGAAGTCCTCTACGTGGAAAGGTTTTTATCTCCCATTGTAAAAGAGATCTTTCCCGCGGGAGAAATGAAGGTCACGCCGGACTTTCTTCTGGACCCTGTCAAGAAGGTTTGTCCCTCTTCCACTAATTACCGGGGAAATACGGAACTTAGCTTTCATGACAGTAGAGAACTCTCCGTAATGAATCTTTACGCTTATCATGTTGTGGAAAGCACGGACAGCAAAGGAAGGACATCGAGAAAAGAGATAACGGATTTCTACGGACAGGTTTTCCGGATGCGTTTTCCGCGACCCTTTTCAGGACATATCCGGATCATTCCTACAGAAAAAACGGCTATTTTGAAGAGAGAGATACAGAATTATCCGGGTAAGCAGAAAAATGAGTTGAAGATTGATACGGAGGACATCAGACATAACGAGCATTACAATATTTTTTGTACCGACGAGTTCATGGCGAGGCGCTTTTTAAACCCGACTGTCTTAGAGTGGTTTGACAAAAATATTGCCGAAAGCCGGACGGCAATCTATATAGAAGACAGCAGCATGTATATCTCCCGTTATACGGGCTATCAGCTTTTCCCTGTTCCCAAAACGGTAGAGGCGATAGACAAGCTTTCCATGGTGGAAGAGTATAAGAAGCTTCGGGCGGAGATTGATTTTATCGAAGGCTTTACGGAGATCTTTACATAAAGCATTGTGTTGGAACGAGCGTATACTTTAGAAATGAAGTAAAGCGCATTTCCATAAAAAGAAGAGAAAAGGAGAAAAAAATGGTTTTAATTCCGATTATTGTTTTGGCAGTGATTTTCTTTTGGTTTATCGGACAGAGCAATAAGTTAAATCGCTATGTGGTTTCTATCGAGGAATCCAAGAAGACGGTGGACATCACACTGGTAAAGCGTTATGACACGATTTCCGAGATGCTAAAGGTAGCAAAAGCCTACGCCAAGCATGAACAGAAGGTGTTTACGGAGCTTGTGGGCTTAAGACAGGGTGGCAGCATGAAGGACACCAACCAGGTGATTGCGAATCAAAATGATGTTCTTTCGCAAATTCGTGCTGTGGCGGAGAACTATCCCGACCTCCTCTCCTCCGAGCAGTTTTTAGCACTCCAGAAGGAGATTGCTTCGGAAAATGAGGACCTTGCAGCGGCAAAACGCATCGTAAACAGCAATGTTCGCGTAATCAATCAGGAAATAGTGAGCTTCCCCACCTCCCTTGTGGCAGGTTTTGAGGGTATGGCTAAGTTTGATTTTTCTGGAGGAAGATCTTCAGGAAAGAGAGATCTGAAGGATTTAAATTATAATATAGACTAGGGACGTTCCCTTTGAGGACAAAAATTCAGTTCGCGCCATCATTTTCTGGTGTGCCCACTTGGTAACCGATATAAAGAAAAAAGAAAGGCTATCTTTTCCTATACAACAGATGGGAAAGGTAGCCTTTCTCTTGATGCTTATGCTTTAAGGATACTGTATTCCATTTAGGGTACAATTACTATTCTTTTTCGGAATGCAAGCTATTTTCTCTTGTAGGAAAACTGCAATTGGTGCTATAGTTTAGCGGTAAATGTAGAAAGAATGGAGGCAAATTTATGTCTTATGTAAGTGAAGTATATCAGGCGCTGGAGAAGAAGCATCCTCATGAAGCGGAGTTTTTGGAGGCGGCAAAGAGAATTTTAGAGTCCCTTTCTCCTATTGTGGAAGCCAATGAAGATGTATATCGTAGAAATGCATTACTGGAGCGTTTTGTGGAGCCGGAAAGAATTGTGAGCTTCCGTGTGCCATGGACGGATGACCAAGGAAAGAACCATGTGAATATCGGCTACCGTGTGCAGTTTAATTCTGCAATCGGACCATATAAGGGAGGACTTCGTTTCCACCCGACCGTAAATCAGGCAATCCTAAAGTTTCTCGGTATGGAGCAGATCTTAAAGAACTCTCTTACCGGTCTTCCTATCGGTGGCGGTAAGGGCGGTGCGGACTTTGACCCAAAGGGAAAGTCGGAAGCGGAAGTTATGCGTTTTTGCCAGAGCTTTATGACAGAGCTTTATAAGTATATCGGGGCAAATGAAGACGTTCCTGCCGGAGATATCGGTGTAGGCGGAAGAGAAGTGGCCTTTATGTACGGACAGTATAAGAGAATCACGAATCAGTACGAGGGTGTATTTACCGGAAAGGGAAGATCCTTTGGAGGCTCCCTTGCCCGTCCCGAAGCAACCGGCTACGGCTTAATCTATATTGTGGAGGAGATGTTAAAGGGTGCAGGTAAGGAGCTTAAGGGAAAGACGCTTGCTATTTCCGGCTCCGGAAATGTAGCACAGTTCGCCATTCAAAAAGCACAGAGCCTTGGGGCCAAGGTGGTGACCTGCTCCGACTCGAACGGCTATGTCTATGATCCGGATGGCATTAAGCTCGATGTGCTCTTCGATATTAAGCAGGTAAAAAGAGGCAGAATCTCCGAATATGCGGACCGTGTTCCGGGAGCAACGTATCATGCCGGAGAGCGTCCGTGGGGCGTAAAGTGCGATGTGGCGCTTCCCTGTGCAACCCAGAATGAGTTAAACGGAGAGGAAGCAAAGACCTTAATTGCGAACGGCTGTTTCTGCGTTGCGGAGGGTGCCAATATGCCTTCTGATGAGCATGCTGTAGACGTTTTCTTAGAGAAGAAGATCCTTTATATGCCGGGTAAGGCAGCGAATGCCGGCGGTGTAGCCGTGTCCGCTTTGGAGATGAGCCAGAACTCTCAGAGACTTTCCTGGAGCTTTGAGGAAGTGGATGAAAAGCTGAAAGGGATTATGCAGAACATTTATAAGAATGTATCCGGAGCGGCAAAGAAATACGGCTATGAAGGAGACTTTGTGGTGGGTGCCAATGTTGCCGGCTTTGAAAAGATTGCAGAGGCAATGCTCGCACAAGGAATGGTATAAATAGGCTAAATAAACTAAATGGTGTAAAAAAATGAGAAGACTGTGAAAAGAGGAACTTCTTAAGGAAGGACTTATCTTTTTGCAGTCTTTTTAGAATATTTTTTCAAGTGAAATAAAAAAACCGTTTCATGATGTTGAAATTATACAATTCAATTTTGCTACGAAGAAACAAAAGGATTATATTTTTCGTGCATAATTGATAAAGGAACTTGATGAAATACAAAAATATTTATTAATTATCCGGATAAAATGCTTCATGTTTCTTGTGACTTAGTATACAATAGGAATCATGGTAAGATTCATATAACCCCCTAATCGGATTTAATTCCTTTTAGGAGCATGGGAGAGTAGTCTGCTTTTTGCAGAAGGGGTGAGAGATGATAGGCGTATTGAGTGATACACTGGACCCTTTTTACAATTTGGCACTGGAGGAATATTTATTCCGGAAGATAGAGGATAAGGATGTTTTTTTGCTTTGGAGAAATCGTCCTTCAGTAGTTGTGGGCTGCTATCAAAATATTTCCCAGGAAGTGAATCTTTTGCAGTTAAAAGCAAAGGGGCGTTCCGGTTGTACGAAGAATGAGCGGAGGCGGGACAGTCTATCATGATCTGGGCAATATCAACTACAGCTTGATTTCAGAACGAGAAAAATGTTTGTGTTATAGTCGCTTCCTGTCTGTTATTCTCTCTGCCTTGCAGGCCTTGGGAGTTCATGCAGAGCAGGATAAGATTTCGGACCTGTGTATCGGAAAGAAAAAAATCTCCGGCAGTGCACAGAAGGTAAGTGGAAACCGGGTTTTACATCACGGTACACTTCTGTATGATTCGGATCTTACGCTTTTATCGGAAATTTGCACTGCCCATAAAACGAAAGATATCACTTCCAAGGCATCGGTTTCTGCCATATCGGAAGTAACCAATATAAAAAAAGAATGGGAAAAGACAAAAGAGAAGCCCCCTTCGACAGAAGAGTTTATGGAGCTTCTTTTTCAGCAACTCTTGGGGAAAGAAGGAGAACGCCTTGTATTAACGGAAGAGGAATTTAAGGAGGTAGAGGAGCTTGCCGAAGAAAAGTACCGCTCCTGGGATTGGACCTTTGGGAAATCTCCCGCTTTCAACTTTCACAGAGAGAGTAAGTACAAAGACTATCCCTTGACAATCGATTACCGGGTGCAAAAGGGAATAGTGGAGAGTTTTGCCATGAACTCCCCCTTACTGGATGGAAAGAAGGCAAGAGACCTATTTCAGGGGAAAAGATACAAGTTCTCTCTTTTTGAGGAAAATGTAGAAAAACTTCTGGGGCAGCAGTCCACCAGAGAAAAAGAAGGCTTGCTATCCCTTTTACTCTAGAAAAGGGTGTAGATAGAAGTAAATTTTGACAGAATAGGAGTAGGCTATGAAAATGGAATTGGTATTACCGAAACTGAGGGAAGAAATGCAGGAAGCGGTATTGTGCTCTTGGGTTAAATCTGTAGGAGATAAGGTAGAAAAGGGAGAACCGATTTTTGAAATCGAAACAGATAAAGTGGTGACACAGGTAGAGTCCCCCTTTAGCGGAACCTTAAAGGAAGTGTATTTCGAAGAAGGGGATGAGGTAAAGGTAGAAGAGGTTGTAGGCCTTATTGAGGAAGAATAGCCATAAGGGAGAATGTCTTGGAAAAAAGCTTGGAAAGAACAGAAGAAAAGAAAACCTTTACAGAGAAAAAGCCGGATTGGCTAAAGGTCCGCTTCAATCAGGAGGCCACGGAAGAGGTGGCGAGTCTGATGAAAGACCTGCATCTGAATACGGTATGTAAGGAAGCAAATTGCCCGAATCTTGCGGAGTGCTATAGAAAGCATACGGCTACCTTTATGATTCTCGGGAACATTTGTACCAGAAACTGTCGTTTTTGTAATGTTTGTACGGGGAGACCGGAGCCGCCCGATGAGGAGGAACCGAAGAATGTGGCCTTGGCGGCGAAGAAGCTGAATCTAAAGCACGTCGTGCTTACCTGCTCCACAAGAGACGATCTTCCGGACGGGGGTGCGACGCAGTTTGCGAAGACCATTCGGGCAATCCGGGAGCTTTGCCCCGGAACTACCGTAGAGGCATTGATTTCCGATATGCAGGGAGATACCGATGCGCTGGATATCGTACTGGAGGCTATGCCCGATGTACTAAACCATAATGTGGAAACGGTAAAGGAGCTGCAGAGGGAAGTTCGGTCTAAGGCAAGTTATGAGCGTTCTCTCTTTGTCCTAAAGTATTGTAAGGAGCACGGAAAGAATATCCGTACCAAAACAGGCTTTATGGTGGGGCTTGGAGAGACGGAAGAGCAGATTGAAGAGTTAATGCGGGATGTCTACGATACCGGCTGCGATATCTTAACGATAGGGCAGTACCTGCAACCGACGAAGTTGCACTATCCCCTCGCACGCTATGCCAGCCCGGAGGATTTTCAAAGATATAAGGAAAAGGCATTGAACATAGGCTTTCGCTTTGTTGCCTCGGCTCCGCTTGCCAGAAGCTCGTATAAGGCTTGGGAAGTGATGGAGGACGTCCATGATTTATATTGAGCTGGATAGCACAAACGTCTACGAAAACTTCGGCTTGAAGTATTATCTGGCAACAGAGAAGCTCTTTGAGGAAACCGTCTTTCTCTTTTGGAGAACGACACCGACTCTCATGCTCGGAAGATACCAGAATCTTATGGAAGAGATCAACCTTCCCTATGTCAGAGAAAAGGAGATTCACTTGGTTCGGAGAATGAGTGGAGGCGGAACGATTTACACCGACCTTGGAGGCTGGCAGTTCAGCTTTATCGACCGGGACAGAGGAGAAGAAATTGATTTCAGAGATTATCTGAGCCCGATATTAAGCGCTTTAGAAAAACTGTCGGTTCATGGAGAATTTAATGGGAGAAATGACCTCTGTATAGAGGGGCGAAAGTTTTCCGGAAATGCGCAGTATCGTTTGGGAAAGAGCATTGTCCACCACGGCTCCCTTTTATTCGATACGGATATAGAGCAAATGGTGGCTTCCACCAAGGTGGATGAGTGTAAGATTCGATCCAAAAGTATTCAATCGGTACGGGAGCGGGTTTGCAATATCTCCGAACACCTGCAAGAAAAGATCAGTCCGGAAGTCTTTAAAAGAAAAATGATAGAAGCCATTATGGCGGCGGATCCGAAGAGCAGGGAATACGAGCTGGAGTCTTCCGAGCGGGAACGGGTGTCCGAACTTGCAAGGGAACATTTTGAAAATAAGGAAAAACTGTATGGGAAGAATCCCAAGTTTTCGATAGAAAAAACCGGACGTTTTCCGGGAGGAAAGATGCAATTTTCCTTTGAAGTAAAAGAGGGAAAAATTCAAGAAGCAGCAGTAAGCGGAGACTTTTTCAGTACCTTGGATGAAAAAGAAATTGCAGAAACTTTTATCGGTTTATATTTCGACAAGGACTCTCTCTATGAGGGATTAAAGAGTCGAAATCTGGAAGGAAAAATCTACAGAATTTCCGCAGAAGAAATTGCGGAGTTTTTGGGATAGATACATTTTTTAAGACAAAATAAAGGAGGAATGCTATGGAATTAAGAACAGCGCTGTATGATGCCCATGTGAAAGCAGGGGGAAAGATGGTTCCTTTCGCAGGCTATTGCCTTCCGGTACAGTATGAGCCTACCGGTGTAATTAAGGAACACTTAGCGGTTAGAAATCAGGCGGGACTATTTGACGTTTCCCACATGGGAGAGATTTTGTGCCAGGGTAAGGATGCCTTAGCCAATCTGGAGAAGCTCTTAACCAATCGCTTTGAAAATATGGTAGACGGACAGGCCCGTTACAGTCTTATGTGTAACGAAAAGGGTGGCGTTGTGGATGACCTCATTGTTTATAAGAGAAAAGACAACGACTACTTTATTGTTGTAAATGCGGCAAATAAGGAGAAGGACTTTGACTGGATGTTAAAGCACCAGTTCGGCGATGTGAAATTTGAAAATGTTTCCGATCAGTATTCTCAGATTGCGTTGCAGGGCCCGAAGGCTATGGACATCTTAAGAAAGCTGACCAAAGAAGAGTACATCCCGACAAAGTACTATCATGCCGTATTTGACGCAGTGGTTGGCGGTATGCCCTGTATCGTTTCGAAGACCGGATATACCGGAGAAGACGGCGTAGAGCTCTACTTAAAGAATGAGTATGCAGAGAAGATGTGGGATCTCTTACTGGAGAACGGTAAGGAAGAAGGGCTCGTTCCCTGCGGATTGGGAGCAAGAGATACTCTTCGTATGGAGGCATCCATGCCGCTTTACGGCCATGAGATGAATGATGAGATTACTCCTCTTGAAACAGGGCTGAATTTTGCAGTGAAGATGGATAAGCCGGACTTTATCGGTAAGGCTGCTATCGAGGCAAAGGGAGAGCCGAAGATTCAGAGAGTGGGACTTAAGGTTATCGGAAGAGGAATTATCCGTGAAGAACAGGATGTTCTTTTAAACGGAGAAGTTATCGGACACAACTACTTCCGGAACGCAGGCTCCATTCTTAAATATGCCGGTCGGTATGGCTTTGCTGGATGCACGCTATACGGAAGTCGGTACAAAGTTGGAAGTAGATGTGCGCGGAAGAAAGGTAGAAGTAGAGATTATTCCGCTTCCTTTCTATAAGAGAGCAAAATAATTACAAGATAAAGAATTGTAAAGAACAAAAAGAGTAAAAAGAAAAACAAAGAATAATAAACAATAACAAACAATAACTAAGAACAACAAAGAATAGCAAAGATTAGCAAGGGAATATCCCGTGCTAGAGATAAAGAAAACAAGGAGGATAAAGAAATGGCAGTATTACAAGGATTATTGTACACAAAGTCTCACGAGTGGGTAAAGGAAGAAGGCGGAGAGTACTTGGTAGGAATTACCGACTATGCGCAGGCTGAGTTGGGAGACCTCGTATTTATTAATCTTCCGGAAGTTGGCGATGCAGTGACCATGGGAGAGCCGTTCTCCGATGTGGAGTCTGTTAAGGCGGTTTCCGATGTACTTTCTCCTTTAAGCGGAACCGTTAGCGCTGTAAATGAAGAAGTACTTGATGCTCCGGAGAGCATGAATGCAAGCCGTACGAGGCTTGGCTTATCAAAGTTAAAGATGTAAGCGATAAGGAAGAGTTACTTACAGCGGATGAATATGAGGAGTTCTTAAAGACTGTATAAGAAAGGCGGTGAGGCTATGGGAAAATACATTCCCAATACAAGTACAGAGCAAAAAGAGATGTTAAAAGAAATCGGCTTTGCGTCTTTTGACGAGCTGTTTTCTCATGTACCCAAGGAAGTGAAACTGAGTGCAGAATTAAACATCCCCTCAGGCAAGTCGGAGCTTGAGGTTCGGAAGATTATGACGGGTATGGCAAAGAAAAACCATGTTTTCCCCGTGATTTTCCGCGGTGCAGGTGCTTACAGACACTTTATTCCGGCTATTGTAAAGAGCGTTATTTCCAAGGAGAATTTCTTAACCTCCTATACCCCGTATCAGGCAGAGACCAGCCAGGGTGTATTGCAGTCTATTTTCGAGTATCAGACGATGATCTGCGATATCACCGGCATGGATGTTTCCAATGCGTCCATTTATGACGGAGCATCCGCTGCGGCTGAGGCGGTAAATATGTGCCGGGAAAGAAAGAGAAGCAAGGCTCTTGTTTCCGCTTTGATGCATCCGGACTATATTTCCGCCATAAAGACCTACTGCCATGGAAATGGAATGGAAGTGGAAATCATTCCCGAGAAGAACGGTTTGACGGATATAGACTATATCAAGGCTCATGCAGATGAGGGCACGGCAGTAGTATTTATTCAGCATCCAAACTTCCACGGCAATCTGGAGAAGGCGCAGGAAATCGGAGAAATCGCACACGAAAAGGGTGCAAAGTTCGGAATGAGCGTGAACCCCATTTCCTTAGGTCTGCTAAAGACCCCGAGAGAGTACGGTGCGGATGTTGCTGTTGGAGACGGACAAGCCCTTGGTCTTCCTATCTCCTTTGGAGGTCCCTACATCGGCTTTATGGCTTGTACGGATGCCATGAAGAGAAGCCTTCCGGGAAGAATTGTAGGAGCGACAGAGGATCATCAGGGAAGAACCGGTTATGTTCTGACCTTACAGGCGAGAGAACAGCACATTCGTAGAGAAAAGGCTTCCAGTAACGTCTGCTCGAATCAGGCGCTTTGCGCACTGGCTGTAGGTGTGTATCTTGCTGCAGTAGGAAAGGAAGGCCTGCAGCAGGCTGCCGAGCTTTGTCTTTCCAAGGCGCATTATATGGCTGCCGAGCTGGAGAAGATTGGCTTTAAGAGAACAGAGGACGGAGAGTTCTTCAACGAATTTGTTACGGAATCGGAGATTCCTTCCGATAAGGTTTTGGCTGCTCTGGAAAAGGAAGACATCCTCGGAGGATATCCACTGGATGAGAAGAGAATCCTTTGGTGTTGCACGGAGGTAAATGACAAAGCCTCTATTGACCGGGCAGTACAGCTTATAAAGGAGGTGTAAGTATGCTGATTTTTGAAAAAAGCAGAGCAGGAAGACAATGTAGCTTATTTCCCCCTTGTGACGTAGAGCTTAAGACTCTTCCTGAAGGCGATAGAAGAAAAACCGAGTTGCATCTTCCGGAGCTTTCCGAAACGGAACTCAGCCGGCATTACACCGAGTTATCGAAGAAGTCCAGAGGCGTAAACGACGGATTCTATCCTCTGGGATCTTGTACGATGAAGTATAACCCGAAGGTCAATGATGACATGGCGGGACTGGAAGGCTTTGCAGACATTCACCCTTTACAGCCGGAGAGTACGGTACAGGGTGCTATGGAAGTAATCCAGACCATCGAAAAACTGCTTTGTGAAATCACCGGAATGGACAGACTTACTGTACAGCCGGCAGCAGGTGCTCACGGAGAATTTACGGGCTTAATGCTGATTAAGGCTTATCATGAAAGCCGAAATGATTTTAAGAGAGATAAAATCATCATTCCGGATGCGGCACATGGTACAAACCCTGCAAGTGCAACAATGGCAGGCTATAAGGTAGTAACCATTCCGTCAAACGAACGCGGTTTAGTGGATATGGAGAAGTTGAAGGCGGTGCTCGGAGATGATGTAGCAGGTCTAATGCTGACAAACCCGAACACAGTCGGACTTTTCGATGACAATATTCTGGAAATCACCAAGCTTATCCATGATTGCGGCGGCTTAAACTACTATGACGGTGCGAACCTGAATGCCGTTATGGGCGTAGTTCGTCCGGGAGATATGGGATTTGATGTTATCCACCTGAATCTCCATAAGACCTTCTCCACTCCGCACGGTGGCGGCGGTCCCGGAAGCGGTGTTGTAGGATGTAAGAAGCTTCTTGCTGATTTCCTCCCTTCTGTACTTGTGGAAGGAGAGCAGGATAAGCACTTCGTTAAGCCGGTAAAGAGCATTGGAGATATGAAAGCTTTCTACGGCAACTTCCTGGTTGTAGTAAGAGCTCTGACCTATATTCTTACCTTAGGTAAGGAAGGAATCCCCGAGGCTTGTAAGAACGCGGTTCTCAACGCGAACTATATGCGGTATAAGCTGAAAGATCTGTACACTATGGCGTTCGACGAAGTATGTATGCATGAATTTGTTATGAGCCTGCAGGATCTGAAAGATAAAACCGGCGTGTCCGCAATGGATATTGCAAAGAGTCTGTTAGACAACGGCATGCATCCGCCAACAATGTACTTCCCTCTTATCGTTCATGAAGCGCTGCATGATTGAGCCGACCGAAACCGAGTCGAAGGAAACATTGGATCAGGCGATTGAAGTATTCAGAAAGCTTTACAAGGAAGCTGAAAAGAATCCGGAAGCGCTCCACAATGCACCGGTTACGACACCGGTCGGCAGACTGGATGAGGTAAAGGCTGCAAGAGAGCCGGTACTTCGGTATCAGTGGACATAAGATTGTTTGATTTTTTAGTAGAGTACTATTTCTGCTTATGCAGGAATAGTACTCTCTATATTAAGGAGTAATATGGATAAACAGTATGATGTAATCGTAATCGGTGCGGGTCCGGGAGGATATGTGACGGCTTTAAAGTCCGCTAAGCTCGGCTTTAAAACTGCGGTAGTAGAGAAGGATAAGCCGGGCGGAACCTGCTTAAACAGAGGTTGTATTCCGACAAAGGCCATGATTCATGCTACGGAGCTGTTTCGAGAAATGCAATCGGCGGCAGAGTATGGCATCTTTGCGGAGAATGTCCGTTACGATTACGAAAAGATTCTATCCTATAGAGACGATGTGATTAATAAGCTTGTATCCGGTGTAGGACAGCTCTTTAAGGCAAACGGAGTGGAGCTTTTGGAAGGAACGGGAACCTTGGAAAAGGATGGCTCCGTAACGGTTCACTCTGTGGAGGGAGAATTACACTGCAAAGCAAAGCATACCATTCTTGCGGTTGGCTCTAAGCCGGCTACAGTACCGATTCCGGGACTCGATAGCGAGGGAGTTCTGAACAGTGATGAAATCTTTAAACTCACAGCAGTACCGGAGAGCTTAAGCATCATCGGAGGCGGAGTTATCGGAGTGGAGTTTGCTTCCATCTTTGCAGCGCTTGGCACCAAGGTTACCATAATGGAGGCTCTTCCCAGCATCCTTGCCAACATGGATAAGGATTTTGCACAGAATCTGAAGATGATTCTAAAGAAAAGAGGAGTAGAGGTTCACACCGGTGTACAGGTAAAGGAAGTTAAAAAGGAAGCCGACGGAGTTTCCTGTATTTATCTGGATAAGGAACAGGAGGAGAAGATCAGCTCCCGGTATGTTCTTTGTGCGGTAGGAAGAGTTCCTGCAACAGAGGGACTTTTCGGAGAAGGGGTAAGTCTTACGATGGAGCGAGGCAGGGTAATCGTGGATGAGCACTTTAAGACTTCTATGGACGGTGTGTATGCAATCGGAGATTTGATTCCGGGAATGCAGCTTGCACATCTTGCTTCCGCGCAGGGTATTTGCCTGATGGAAGAGCTTGCAGGAGAAAAGAGAAGCATAGATCTTTCCGTAGTTCCGTCATGTGTCTACACTTCCCCGGAAATTGCTTCCGTCGGCATTACCGAAGCCATTGCCAAGGAAAAGGGAATGGAAATTGAAGTTGGAAAATTCATGATGAGTGCCAATGGTAAATCCTTGATCTCCAAGGAAGAACGCGGTTTCGTGAAGATTCTGGCAGATAAGGAGACAAAGGTTGTTTTGGGAGTACAGATGATGTGCGCCCGTGCAACCGATATGATTGGCGAATTCGGGAATGCGGTAGCAAACGGTTTTACCGTTCCGCAGCTTCTGAAGGCTATGAGAGCTCACCCGACTTACAATGAGGCGGTTGGAGAAGCTCTGGAAGATGTATTTTCCGAAGCAGTACATGCAGCACCGAAGAGAAAATAAGGACAACGAGATACCGCAGTCTTTATGAGTAATACTCGTTATGAAGAAAGAGGGATTTTAGTTTATTATAGGCTGAATCCCTTTTTTTCTTACAATTATAGGGAAGTATCTTGCAAGGAGAGAGAATATATCGTAAGATGCAGTGTAACTATGCGATGATATGACCAAGGATAAGGGAGAGAGAATGCACAAATTCCTACGGTCTATAGGATTTTCCGCCTTGCAAAATGATCGGGAGACGGAATTTTACTTAGACAGGGCAATCCATGAAAAATATCGTACCGCCTTTGTGGCTGCGGAGTCAGGAAGAGTAGTGGAGCAGTACCAGCTTCCGGTAGCACCGTCTATGGGAATAACCGTAGTAGGACATAGGGATCCGGACGGTATGTTTGTCCGGGACTATTATTTCCCGTACATGCATTCTTATGAGGGTACGCGCACGGAGGAAGCCGGGATTGAGCGACATACAGAGCGTGAAACCTATGCCGGTATCATGGAAGATTTCAGCTCCGGTATTACCCTGATTTTTTATCTTTGTAACTCCTTGGAGGCAAGACAATTAAAGCGTATGAGCGTACCGATTAAGCCCAAGCAGGTATTTTTAACCGGCATGGCTGTCGAAGGAAAAATCATTTTACCAATCGAAAAAAGAGTGGAGGATGAGGAGGTTTTCCAGCAGAGAAAGAGAGAGCAGAAGCGCCTGTTTGATGCTGCAAGAGCCGGAGATGAGGATGCAATCGAGACTTTGACGGAGACCGATATGCATATTATGTCGGAAATTAACCGCAGGATAGAGGAGGAAGACCTCTACAGCCTGGTAGAGAGCAGTTTTATGCCTACAGGCGTGGAATGTGACCAGTATGCCATTTTGGGAGAAATCATTTCTTTACGCATTAAGAGCAATGTCTATACACAAGAAAATGTGCTGGACTTAAAAGTACAATGTAATGATGCCATTTTTCATGTCTGCATGAATGAGAAGGATCTTCTCGGTGTTCCGGCTATCGGAAGACGCTTTAAGGGAACAATATGGATGCAGGGGGAAATGGAATTTTTGGAAGAAAACAAATAGAGTTGTATAAGAGAATGGGAAGATAATAGACAGAGTTGCCGGAAAGAATCGGAAGAAATTACATAGAGCGGCATGAAAGAATGGAAAGACCATAGATAGAGCCATCATGAAAGAAAAAGAAGATATACTGTCTCACATTAAAGACTTACGGCGCATGGCGGAGGAGCGAGGTTACGCGACAACAAGCGCCTTTCTGTCGGAAGAGGAACGGGCAAAGTTCCTGCAAAGTACTAGGGGGGAGCGAGGCGCCTCCTATTTTCTTTTACCGGAAAATGGGGAAAGACAGCTCTTTGTTTTCTATCCGAGTTTTATGACGGAGGAAGAGTGTAGAACTTCTCTTTCCGGAGAAAATGCGCCCTATTCTATTCTGGAAATTCGGGGAAAGCAGGAAAAATTTACGGAGAAACTTTCTCATAGAGATATTCTCGGTGCGGTAATGAATTTGGGAATTACCAGAGAGCAGGTCGGGGATATCCTTTTTCAGGAAAGCATCTCCTACCTTTTTCTATTACGGAAAATGAAGGACTATGTAATGGAAAACCTCTCTACAATCCGGCATACATCGGTGCAGATAAGGGAAGTGGAAGAAACGGAAGGGATAGAGAGAAGAGAAGCGGAAGAGAGGATATTCATCCCCTCAGAAAGACTGGATGCCGTCATTTCCGCCGTTTTTCATCTTTCGAGAGGAAATGCGCAGGAGTACTTCCAAAGAGAACTTGTCTACCGGGACGGAATAACGGTAAAAGGCAGCAGCAGTCTAAAGGGCGGAGAAAAAATCTCCGTCCGCGGCCTTGGAAAGTTTCGCTATATCGGGGTGGAGAAGAACACGAAGAAAGGGCGGATTGTAGCGGTGATTTTGCGGTATGTTTGATAATAAAGTAAGGGGAACAAAGCTACAGTCCCCTCTTTCGTAAAGGCGCTCTCGCTTGGGCTCCGACTCAGCGGTACTAAACTCGCACTTCGCTTCGCTCGTGTTCGTTAAGTGCCGGCGTCTCCGCACACTTTACTTAAGAGGGGACTGCAGCTTTATTCATTCTCGCTATTCTTTTTATTAAACAGCTACTCAAAACTACCGCTTTTGTCCATCGAGGAGGAGTATGCGTAAAGTGCGTATTTTTCCTTTATAGTCTATCAATCTCTTAAAATCACTTTATCTCTTATCTCATTCCGATATACTGTAATTTTTTAGCTGTGCCTCCAGTGCAGCGGGAACTTTTGCAGAAATCAGGATGCCTTCTTCTTCGTAGGAGAGGGAGAGGAGTTTTCCTTCGCTTCGGATTCGATTTTCATAGGCGGAAGCGGTATAGGGAAGGAGGAGGTCTACCTGCTTTAGACCTGCCGAGAGGACTTGCGAAATCTTTTCGACAAGCTCTTTTAGGCCCAGCTTTTCCTTTACGGAAATGTAGAGCTTTTCACCTCTCAGCTTCGGAAGCTCTTCCAAGGGAAGAACTTTATCGCATTTATTCATCACATAGAGCATGGGAATATGCCCAGCTTCGAGCTTCTTTAGGGTGTCCAGCGTGGCATCCATGTGTTTCTGATAATTTTCATCACTGTAATCCACGACCTGTAAAATCAAATCCGCTTCCACTGCTTCTTCCAAGGTGGAGTGAAAGGCATCGAGGAGCTTGTCCGGAAGAGAACGGATAAAGCCTACCGTATCGGCAAGCAGGAATTCTTCACCCTTCTCCTGTACAATTCTTCGAATGGTGGTGTCGAGGGTGGCAAAAAGCATATCTTTTTCCTCTACGCCCTCTGCCTGACTGTCCTTACTAAGGGCAAGGAGCGCATTCATGAGGCTCGACTTTCCCGCATTGGTATAGCCCACTAGGGCCACCCTTGGAATAGCAGACTTGTCTCTTTTCTGCCTCTTTACCTTTCGTACTTCCTCCTGCTTCTTTAATTCCCTTCGAAGGATAGCCATTTCCTCCTGAATTTTCCGCTTATCCAGCTCGATCTGCTTTTCTCCCGAACCACGGTTGGAAAGGGAGCCGGAAGCACCACCCTGACGGGATAGATTTTCCCGTAAGCCGACAAGGCGGGGAAGCATATATTGGAGTGTGGCGTACTTTACCTGCATCTTCGCTTCCTTGGTTTTCGCTCTTTCCGAGAAGATTTGTAAAATAAGCTGTGTGCGGTCTAAAACCTCACAGGGAAGTGCTTTTGTTAGATTGTGAAGCTGAGAGGGGGAAAGCGGATTTTGGAAAATAACGAGATTTGCCTCATGGAACAGAATGGCTTCTCGTACCTCTTCCACCTTACCGCTTCCGATAAAGCTTGCGCTGTCTTCTCTCGAAAGGCTCTGACTAAGGCTTGTTACGGGACGAATGCTTAAAGCTTCACAAAGTCCGGAAAGCTCCTCCATATCGAGAGAAAAATCCTTATTGTCCGGAAACTGTACTCCAACGAGGATAGCTTTTTTTTCTTCGATTTTATATTCTTCCATAAAACTCCTTTTTATCTTCCTCAGGGTAACCCCAGCCCTTAGCTCTTTTTACAAAGAAAAAGCTGAAGAGGAAAGGGAAGACCAGGAGGAAAAGATAATGCATAAGAATCCTTAGGGCGGTATCTGCAAAAAATTCCTCCGGCATAATGTCAATCATGCGGCTTAAAGTAGGATCAAACTCCCAGTTTCCCTGTGAGAAGAAAATATGATGAAACTCTGTAAACGCGGTATTGAAATTTACTACGGCATAGAGGGAAAGGAGAAGCAGGACGGAAAGCAGTCCTATAGAAGTAAAGAGAAAGCCCTTTCCCAGAATATAAAAGGCTCTACCATGCTCCAAAATCAGAAGGAAAAAGAGAATGGCGAGGCAGGAAAGAACAAACATGGTGCGTAGTGTAAGACTTGTCGTAAACAGCACCCGAACATCCGCCATGTGGGAAGCCTCATCTTCTTGATAAAACGCCGTGCTTTCTCCATTTACCGAAACGGGAATTAAAAGATTCTCCCGATCCCCCCGAAGATAACGCAGAGTTTCCCGCATCACATTTTCCAAATCGGAAAGAGGAATTTCCTCCCCCCTATATTCCTTAAGACTTTCTTCTACTTTGAATTTTTAAATTCTTTTCTATAATAAGAGGAGTCGTTATAACAAGCTAACTCAAAAGCACTGACAAAAAGAATAAAGTAAAGCATCAGCGTGAAAAGCACAGCCAAAATAGGATAGCTAAAGCGCAGATATTTTTTCATAAAAACCTTTCCGAAAACTTTTTTTGCATCATAAATACTTCGATATTGTAGCATAAATAGGGCGGAAAGAATATCTGTGTCGGCAAAGAAAGGGAGTGCGCTTTATGAATTCAGAGCAGATCGAAAAGAAGAGACAGGGTGAAATCCGTTTGATTTCGGAGATGATTTCTCTATACTGCAAGAAGAAGCACGGTAGCTCCGGGGCACTTTGCGGAGAATGTAAGGCGCTTTCGGACTATGTCATATCGAGGATTGCCCGTTGCCCCTTTATGGAAAAAAAGAGTTTCTGCAGTTATTGCCCGGTACACTGCTATTCGCCGGAAATGCGGGAGAAGATTCGGACGGTCATGCGGATAAGCGGACCGAGTATGCTGCTCCATCATCCGCTCTTATCGATTTCTCATGCGGTAGAGGGAATGAAAAATAAGAAAGCGGGAAAAAAGCCGGATGCTTAGGGGATAAAACTGAAATGATGGAAAAGGAAAGTGTAAATAGATAAAAGAAAAGGGAGAATTAATGATTAAAATGCGTTTGATTCGGCTCTTAGAGGGGGCCGGAAAGTATATCGTACAGCAGATAGTATGGCAATGGATTTCGCTCCTTGCACAGGTCGTGATTGTGTACAATATTGCCCATCTCTTAGAGAATGCTTGGCGCGAGAATCTCAGTACGGAGGGAATAGCCCTGACTATGGGGATTGTTCTGCTCGGACTGGGCTTTCGCTTTCTCTGCGACCGCCTGTATACAAAGGCGAGCTTTCATGCCAGTGCGGATGTGAAACGAATCCTTCGCAATAAGATTTATGGGAAAATGCTTGCCCTCGGGACCGTCTTATCGAGAAAGCGTAAACAGCGCGGAAATCGTGCAAATGGCAGGAGAAGGCGTGGAACAGCTGGAAACCTATTTCGGAAGGTACTTAAGTCAGTTCTTCTACTCCCTTTTGGCTCCGATTACCCTCTTCTTTATCCTCTCGCGCATCAGCGTTCAAACGGCACTGCTCCTCCTACTTGCTGTGCCTCTTATTCCTATTGTCATTATGCTTGTTATGATTGTAGCCAAAAAATTGCTCAGCAACTATTTTGCAATCTATTATGGACTTGGCGACAGCTTTTTGGAAAAGCTGCAGGGCATGACCACCTTAAAGATTTATCAGGCGGATCAGGCTGCAGCGGAGGACATGGACAGGGAAGCGGAGCTTTTCCGGAAAATCACGATGAAGGTGCTTTCCATGCAGTTAAACAGTACTTCGGTGATGGATATTATCGCTTACGGCGGGGCGGCGGTCGGAATCATCTCGGCACTTGGTCAATTTTCCAAAGGGTGCAATTTCTCTTTCCGGCGTTTTAATGATTACCCTCCTTGCGGCGGAATTCTTTCTCCCCATGCGACTGCTCGGAAGCTTCTTTCATATCGGCATGAACGGGATGAAAGCAAGTGACCGAATATTTGCTTTTTCTGGATCTTCCGGAAGCGGAAGACGGGAAAGCTGTACCGGAAGAAAAAGAAATACGGATTTCTATGGAGAAACTTTGCTTTTTCCTATGAGGAGAGTCGGGAAATCCTTCGTGATGTCGAATTGGAAATTCCTGCCTGTTCCTTTGTGTCCCTCGTGGGGCTTTCCGGATCCGGAAAATCCACGATAGCCGGGATTCTTATGGGGAAAAATAAGGGATACAAAGGCTCCGTAAAGTTAAATGGAAGAGAGCTTACGGAATTTTCGTCTCGGTCTATCCTCGATAAAATGACGATGATCGGGCATGACAGCTGGATCTTTAAGGGGACTGTCCGGGAGAATCTGCTCCTCGGAAAGCCGTCCGCAACCGAGGAGGAGATGAAGGAAGCCTTAAAAAAGGTAAACCTCCTCTCCTTTATAGAAGCACAGGGGGGACTTGCTATGCCGCTCCTTTCGAACGGTACCAATATTTCCGGAGGGCAGAAGCAAAGACTTTCTCTTGCAAGAGCACTCCTCCACGATACTCCGGTCTATATTTTTGATGAAGCGACCTCGAATATTGATGCGGAAAGCGAAGAAATGATTATGGAGGTCATCCATGAGCTTGCAAAGAGCAGAACAATACTCCTGATTTCCCATAGACTGGCTAATGTTGTGGGGAGTGATTGTATCTTTATGTTGGAAAACGGCAGAGTGACGGAAGCCGGAAAGCATGAGGAGCTCCTTAAAAAGGGAGGCAGCTACAGCCGTTTGTTTAAGGAACAGAGAGAGCTGGAACGCTATTCGGAAAAACACAAAGAGAGTTCTGCAGGAAGACATAAAGTAAGTTTTGTAGAAACACAAAGAGATACTGGTATGGAAGAACCGGGGCATATGGAAGACTTGCAGGATAAAACAGGAGAAAGGGAAGATACGGTAGAGGAAGGAGGGGAAAAGCATGAATAAAAGAAGGTCGGATTTGGCCATTATGCGGAAGCTTATCGTTCTTGTAAAGCCTCTTACGGGAGTGATGCTGACCGGCATTATCTTAGGTGTTTTGGGATTTTTATGTGCAATCTTCCTTACCATTCTCGGGGGATACGGAATCCTAAAGGGGATTTTGGAGCTTCCTGCTTTGCATGGCCTTTCCGGGGCTAGCTTTTCTATGCCGGGGGGCTTCTTCTCTTTTGCTACAGGCTCATGGCAGAAGCTCTTTACTGTGATTCTTCTCTTTGCCGCAGCGCGTGGAATCCTGCACTACGGTGAACAGTATTGCAACCACTACATTGCCTTTCGAATCTTAGCGATTATCCGTCACAAGGTATTTGCCATATTAAGAAAACTCTGCCCGGCAAAGCTGGAGGGAAAGGAAAAGGGGAATCTCATCTCCGTCATTACTTCGGACATCGAACTCTTAGAGGTCTTTTTTGCGCATACCGTTTCCCCGATTGCGATTGCCTTTTTGACTTCGCTGATTATGCTTCTCTTTATCGGAAAGCAGCATATTCTTGCGGGAGCGATTGCCTTAGCGGCCTATCTTACTGTCGGCGTGCTGCTTCCCATTTGGAACGGAAAGCGCAGTGCAGAAGCCGGAATGGCACTGAGAAGCGAGATGGGAGAGCTGAACAACTTTGTTTTGGACAGTCTCTACGGTCTGGATGAAATCCAGCAATACCATGTGGGAGAAAAACAAGCTATGGAAATGGACGAAAGGTCGAAAAGACTCTCCGCTTTCCAGAGAAACTTAAGCTCCTTTGAGGGCTCACAGCGTGCGGTGACGAATCTTGCAATTCAGCTGTTTTCCTGGGGAATGTTTTTCACCATGCTTTTCCTCTATCAGAGCCATATCGTCAGCTTTTCTTCTCTGCTCCTTTCCACCCTTGCCATGATGAGCTCCTTTGGACCGGTTGTAGCACTTTCTTCTCTTTCCAATACCCTAAACCAGACCTTGGCCTCCGGAGAGAGGGTACTTTCCCTTTTAGAGGAGGAGCCGGCGGTAGAAGAGGTATCGAACGGAGAAAATATTGGATTTAACGGTGCAAATGTCGAAAAACTTACATTTTCTTATCAGGATGAAATCATTCTGAATCAGGTTTCGATGGACATTCCGAAGGGAAAGGTTCTCGGGATTCACGGTGTCAGCGGCTCCGGAAAATCCACTCTTTTAAAGCTGCTTATGCGTTTCTGGGATACGAAAGAGGGAGAGATTTTATTTTCCGGAAAAAATGTGAAGGAAATCAATACGGACTGCCTTCGCAAAATGACGAGCTATGTGACACAGGATACCATTCTCTTCCATGACAGCATCGGGAAAAATATTGCGGTCGCAAAGCTCTCCGCTACGCAGGAAGAGATTGAAAATGCGGCGAAGAAAGCAAGCATTCATGACTTTATCATGAGCCTCCCTAAAGGATATGAAACGAAGGTGGGCGAGCTTGGAGATTCTCTTTCTGATGGAGAAAAGCAACGAATCGGTCTCGCAAGAGCCTTCCTTCACGATGCGGAGCTTCTGCTTCTCGATGAGCCTACCAGCAATCTGGATGTCTTAAACGAGGGCATTATTTTGCAGTCATTAGAGAGGGAAAAGCAGGGAAAGACGGTAGTGTTGGTTTCGCACAGACAATCCACCATCTCCCTTGCTGACCGGATTTATGAGATGGAAAAGGGGCGAGTTTCTTAAAGTTAGGAGAATAGTATGGGAAAAGAAACAAAAACCAATGCGTGCAGAATTCTCGACAAGGCGAAGATTTCCTATGAGGAAAGAGAGTACCCCGTCGATGAAAATGACCTCTCCGGCGTGCATGTAGCGGAAGTGCTTGGCGTTCCGCCGGAGAGCATGTATAAGACCTTAGTTCTAAAGGGCGATAAAACGGGCTACCTTGTGATTTTAATTCCGGTAGCCGAGGAGCTCGACCTGAAAAAGTGCGCGAAGCTTTCCGGAAACAAAAAGGTGGAAATGCTGCCCATGAAGGATTTACTGAGTATCACCGGTTATATCCGAGGAGGCTGCAGTCCGGTCGGAATGAAAAAGCAGTTCCCGACCTTTGTACAGGAAGAAGCAAGGGAGCGGGAGAGCTTCATTATCTCCGCCGGAAGAAGAGGAGCACAGCTTGTCCTCTCTCCGACAGAATTAGTCGGCTTCCTGCGGGGCGAGTTTGCAGATTGTATTCAAGTAGAACGACTCCGCAAGCTTTCCGCTTCGGAGAAGAAAAGGGATAAAAAAAATAGGCTATAAAAATCAAAGTTCTTTACCCTGCAACGGACCTGCACAGCAAATTACTACAGCTTTGTTTTTAATAGCCTTTTTTTTCTTTATGCTTTTAATGCAGCTTCCAGCACTCTCCTTTACATTTTTCCTTTTGGCTTCGTCGTACTTTTCTCCGACATGTGCTTTGCGTAAATCTTCTCTTCCTTTACGAAACATAGCCGGGGTTGCCCAGTAATCGTACTGATCAGCAATCTCGAGGGTGCGATCCTTCATCAATTTCTTCGAACTCTACCTTGCCGTATTCGGGTTCTCCGAAATGAGTTCTTCTCTTGCCTTTCTTGCCTGTGCGCAGTAGGACAACCGTTTATATAAAAATCTTGCTTGAGCCATATTTACCTCCATATTCTTCAAAAAAACAGGGCTTTATCCGGTAAAAGCAGAGTATCTCATTTAAAGATAAAGCCTTTTTCTTTACAGCAGTATCGCTCATCAAAGCGTGCAGCCATCTCGAGTATATTCTGTGTTTTACAATACAGGGAAGCCGGGGACTATTGCAACGAAAAATGCTTTATAGTTCTAAAATTTTTGACTAATAGCTATATGTATTTTCTCAGTCAGCAGACAAAAGTGTTATTTGTTGAACAATATTCATCCCTCTTTAAAATAAGGAGTTAAATAAAGAAAAACATCTAGGATAATTGAAACTTTTGAGCAGAGCCTTTCGTGCTAGTCCGAGGCTTTCAGAAGCCTTTTTATATCTCGATTCGTCCCTGTACCAGTAAGCCCATCAGCTTAGCCATCTTGCTTTTCAGCTTTCTTCTGCCCTTTACTATTCTCCGCTTTCTCCCATTGCTTTTTTAATCGATCGTAATATAGTTTGTCATGGCGTCATGCTCTCCTTCTATATTTTTCTATTTTTCTTTAGATCGTGCGATCTTTACTACCGTTAAACTTTGTTTTCGGTCGTTTTTGTGATAGCATCCCTTATGACAATTGAAACTCTTGAAGCAGAGCCTTTCTATAGTCCGGGCTCTCGGAGGCTTTTTCAATGTCCGCAATTCGTCCCTCTTTTACCAGTAAACCCATCAGCTTAGCCATCTTGCTTTCGCTTTCTGCTCTTCCCTCTTCCTTGCCCTTTACCATTCCCTCTTCTTTACCCTTTATCATTCCCTCTTTCTCCCATTGTTTTTTTAATCGATCGTAATATGTTGTCATGGCGTCATGCTCTCCTTTCTCTATATTTTTATTTTCTTTTAGATCGGCGACTCTTTTGGCAAGAACCTTGGAATGCATCTTCTTTGGATCTTTGGTGTAGAAATCCTCTATCAGCTTTCCCAATTCATTCTCGCTGTCTTTACTTGTATTTAGGTAAATGATTTCCGCCTGATCCGGAAACTTCTTGCCGGATTCCTGTATTATTCTGGAAATGTGATAAATCTGTTTGTTCTCCTTCAAAATATCCTTTGCACAAATAAATATAACATAGCTTTCGGGCAAATTTTCAAAAGTTTTTCCTTTTTTTAAAATATGCATATCAATGAGTCCGGAATGATAGCGAGCACGCTTTGGACTCGCTCCATGCGAATCGTTTTGAACCTCTATATTGTATACTGTGCCTTTTGTATCACTGCAAAGACAATCCAAAATAAGAGAGCGTCCCTGCAGATTTTTTAAATCACTTTGAATACTTTGCGTTTTTAACCCTTTAAGTCCGGTTTCTGTAAAATGGTTTGTAGAATATATTCGGTGCATTTTACATCTTTTAAAACAATGCGGATAAAGATATCATCCATGAGAATCAGTTCGGATAAGAATTTTTGTTTTTCACTTAGATTTTTAGAAGTCTTAGAATAAGCCTTAGGCTTAGGCATAGAATGCCTCCTTTCGATAGAAAATAGAAATAGTAGAATAAAATTACATAGAAATAAAAACTAAAAGCAAAAAGAATAATCAAAGATAAGGAAAAAGATAAAGAGAAGATAATAAGAAGTGAAAGTAGAGTAAAAGTAGCTAGTAGAAAAAGTCTAGATAATAAAATAGGATTTAGCAAAAATAAAAAGAAAATAACGAAAGTTGAAAGTTCTCTTTAGTATAGCAGAGTAGGAAATAAACTCCTATACTCCATATTCGGATATGGTTTTAAGGCACGATAAGATTTGTTGTACAACAGATAAATCACCATTCAAAAGTAACCAATTGAAGATGTATGTAATGAACGGGCAACCGTGTTAAAAACTGGGATGAAAGTGAAATTGTTAGTTAAGGATGGACTTATAATGTTATTCCAACTTGGAGAATTAAAACCATTTTTACCATACACTTCATTATCTGCTGGTGAAAAAATATTAGCAATTGTTCTCATGACAGATTTAGTTAATTTGTTTTCTGGTTCTGGTTTCTTAATTATTGATGATACAGATCATTTAGATGAGGATAGTTTTGAGGTATTGTTGAAATTTGTTACGGATCAAGATATACAAGAACAGTATGATAACATCATCATTAGTTCTGTGAACCATTCTGATATTGTAAATAAGGTAAAAGACTACGATGTAGACCATATTGAGATGTAAAAATAAAAGAGAGGAAATTCCTCTCTTTTTTTGTGGATTATTTTTAATATGGATTCATGTCAGTGCTAAAAAGAATAATCCAATAAGACTTACCATTCTCATCAACATAATATCCAGAACCGAAAGTTAAAAAAGTTCTGTGTAGCATTACTTCATTATGCTGCTTACTGTTTTTCCATGCAAGGAATGCTTCTCTTGGGGTGTTTACTTCTTTCATAGCAATTTCACCATTTATACCATATCCTGAAATCGATTCACCATTTGGTCTAATATGAGAATAGCGTACACTTAATTCTTCAGCCCTAATTTGTGCCATTTCGTTTAGATAGTCATTTTCTTCCAAAGTGTTCAAACCTTGCCTATCTCTATATTTGTTCACTCTTCTTAATAGATCTTCTCGGTATTCCTCTTGTTTTTCACTAAAATCTTCATTGTTTCTTGTTTCGGTAAGATTGTTATTTTTTGTTTCTGTAAAATTATTGCTTGCAGTATTGTTACTGTTATTCAGTATTATTCTTAGGAATCAAATCTGAGGTTTTAGTTTGAACAATATTACTAACAGTCCAAGCCCCATTTTCATTAACAGTATATCCATCAGGGGTAGTGGTATTTTCATACATCCATCCATTTTCATCAAAACAGTAACATTCTGCAATGCCATCCTGATTGCCGTCAATCCATTGCCAAGAAGACTTGAAATAATCCCCATTTCCAAAATCAAACCACCATGCATTTTTACTTTCTCCCTTTACCCAGTCCGCTTTCGCAGTGCCGGAAAAGAGAAAGAGGAAGCTTGTTAAGATACAGAAGAGCCCGAAAGTCTTCCTTCCTCTGTTTCTTCCTTTCTGCTCGTTTTCTTTTCTGTTCATCGGCATTCTTTTCATTTTTGCCCTCCCGGTTTTTTAAGGGAAGAGCCAAAGCCCTTTATGAAGTCCTTTTCCAGTTCTTCCCCAAGTTCTTCCCATATAGCAGTCTTATCGGCAGGAGAGAATATAATATAAAGGAGGAGATATTAAAAAATCGATTGCAGATAAATGTAAGAAAATAAGAAAAGGATAGATTTTATTCTGGAAGTCGATTTTTTGGGTATAATAGGAAAAGAGATTTTTCAGGCAGAAATAAGGGAGAAAAGTGTGTAGAAAAAAGAGTAGGCAACGAAAGGAGAAGGCGATGCAATTTGATTTTACAAGCATTATCGATCGACACGGGAAAGATGCGACAGCGATTGACGGAATTGGGAAGCTGCCGGCTGCACCCAAAGCACCGAAAGAAGGTTTTGATGCGATTCCGATGTGGGTTGCGGATATGAACTTTCCTACGGCACCCTGCATTCAGAAAGCCATGGCGGACAGAATCATGCATCCCTGCTTCGGCTATTTTCAGCCGAGTAAGGAATATTATGAGGGGATTATGGACTGGCAGAAAACGCAGAACGGGGTAGAGAGTCTCCTTCCGGAAAACATTTCCTACGAAAATGGGGTTCTCGGGGGTCTTCTTTCCGCTCTGAGTATTTTCTGCTCTAAAGGGGATAAGGTCCTTTTGCATTCTCCGACCTATGTCGGGTTTACAAGGAGCCTTATCAATAACGGCTATACCATCGTTTCCAGTCCCTTGTACCGCGATGAAGAGGGGATTTGGAGGATAGACTTTGATGATATGGAGAAGAAGCTTCGTGAGGAAAAGATTCATGCCTCCATTTTCTGCTCTCCGCATAACCCGTCCGGTAGAGTGTGGGAAAGTTGGGAGTTGGAAAAACTTATGGCACTTTACGAAAAGTATGATGTGCAGGTCATTTCCGATGAAATCTGGTCGGATATCATTATGCCGGACTTTTCTCATATCCCGACACAGTCTGTGAGCGACTATGCCAAAATGCATACTATCGCCCTGTATGCGCCGTCAAAGACCTTTAATCTGGCAGGTCTCGTCGGGGCTTATCACATTTGCTACAACAAGACCTTGCAGGACAGAATGGAAAAAGAGGCTTCCGTAAGTCACTATAATTCCATGAATGTTCTTTCCATGCATGCTCTTATCGGAGCGTATTCCGAGGAGGGGAGACTGTGGCTTAAGGAATTACTTTCCGTTCTTTCCGAAAACAGGGACTTTGCCTGTGCTTTTATAAAGGAGAATTTCCCCGAGATTTCCGTAATGAAGTCTCAGGGAACCTATATGCTCTTCCTTGACTGCGGAAAATACTTGGAGAGTCATAAGCTTTCCTTAGAGGAGCTGGAGAAGAGATGCTGGGAGTTTGGAGTCGCCGTACAGGACGGAAAGATGTTCCACGGAATGACGCATCTTCGTATGAATCTTGCGCTTCCGAAAACTAGGGTGGAAGAGGCCTTTCGGCGACTTAAGGAATATGTATTTGTATAAGGGAAGTCATTTTTCTTTCCATTTTGCTATGTATTGTTCGTAAGGCAGGAGTATCTTGATTTTGGATATCCTGCCTTATCGTCTGAAGAAGAAACAAGTAAGTGGCTTGGAAAATAAAAAAAGGAAAAATGAATTGACATAAAATCACCATATGATAATATATTCATATATTGATTCTGTTTTTGTTTTTCCTCATGGATAGTGGGCAATCCAAGAAGAAAGAATCATGCGATTAGGCATTTATACTATTTTCAGAAGAAAAGGAGGGGGGATGTGGAATCAAAGCTAAAGAAAATAACGGAATGGAAAGAAGCCGAGCCACAAAAGCAAAGTAGAAGGGCAATAGATTCTATTTCGGAAGATGTCTTATGTGACCTGGCAGAACTTTTCAAGGTATTTGGGGATTCTACTCGCATTAAGATACTCTATGATCTTTTTTCCGGCGAGAAAAATGTCGCGGAAATCTGCCAAGATCTGGAAATGAGTCAATCCGCAGTTTCTCATCAATTAAAGATACTTCGGACTGCAAAGCTTGTACAGGGAAGAAGAGAGGGAAAGAGTATTGTCTATGCTCTTTCGGATGATCATGTAAAAACCATTATTGCAATGGGAATAGAGCATTCAGAGGAATAAGTTTCGAAATTTTTGTCGAAGAAATAAGGAGGGGATAAAAATGAAAAAGAAATATGATTGTGAAATCGATTGTGCAAACTGCGCTGCAGAGGTACAGGATGCAATCAGTAAGATTAACGGAGTGCAGTCTGCAAAGGTCAATTTTATGATGCAGAAGTTTACTTTGGAAGCAGAAGATGAACGCTTTGACGAAATCTTGAAAGAGGCAATCCGTATCGGAAAAACCATCGAGCCGGATTTTAAGGTAATGGGAGTATAAAAATGCAGACAAAAAGCCGATGAGATAAAGGGTTTGTTTTGGAGTAGAAAGAATTAAGGGGAGAGAAGATGTCGGAGAAGTTAAAAAAAGAAAGAAATCGAGTTGCGGTATCAGTGGCGTTTTTTTTACTTTTGATACTGGTGGAAAAAGTGAAGCTGATTCCCATTTTCAATGAGCATCCGCTTTTCTTTCTGCCACTCTATCTTATTCCCTATTTTATCAGTGGATATGATGTGGTTCGAGAGTGCTTTCTTGGGATTAAAAATCGCCGCCCCTTTGATGAAGCATTGCTTATGACTATTGCTACCGTCGGTGCTTTTTTTGCAGGTGAGTTTGCGGAAGCAGTTGCGGTAATGGTGTTTTACCAGGTCGGAGAACTCTTCCAAAGCTATGCAGTCGGGCGGAGTCGTGCGTCGATTAAAGAGCTGATGGATATCGTTCCGGAATATGCGAATGTAGAACGGGAAGACGGCAGCATAGAAACGGTTGACCCGGATGAGGTGAAAATCGGAGATATTCTTCTCATTAAAGCGGGAGAAAAGGTACCCGTGGACGGGATTGTGCGGAGTGGAGAAAGTATGGTGAATACGGCAGCCCTTACAGGGGAGTCCGTACCGCGCTCCGTGTTTCCGGGAGATACTATTATTTCCGGCTGTATTAACGGAGAAGGTCTTCTTCGTGTAGAGGCCACAAAGTGCTTTGAAGATTCCACGGTATCGAAGATTCTCGAGCTTGTCGAAGAGGCTTCGGAGAAAAATCGAAGACAGAAATTTTATCACTCGCTTTGCTCGGATATATACACCGATAGTTGTATTTGCGGCACTGGCACTGGCTATTATTCCAAACCTAGGCTTACTTTTCGGAGTGGTAATCGGTGTTTTTCCACCGGTGGTTTGGAAGATGCACCCGCCAATCACCTGGCTTTATCGAGCCTGTACCTTCCTTGTTGTATCTTGTCCCTGCGCCTTGGTTATCTCTGTTCCGCTTTCTTTCTTTGGAGGAATTGGTGCAGCATCCCGGGAGGGAATTCTTGTTAAGGGATCGAACTATTTAGAGCTTGTTTCCAAGCTGTCTATTCTGGTAACGGATAAGACGGGAACACTGACCAAGGGAAACTTTGTGGTAAAAAGCTTATGTCCGGAGGAAGGGATTTCCGAGGATGTGCTTCTGAATACGGCAGCAATCGTGGAGAACGGATCCACGCATCCGATTGCACAATCCATTTTACAGGCATACAAGGAGAGGTGGTTTGGTGATCAGGAGCTGCTTACACCGGAAGAAATTGTAAATCGAAGCGGTAAGGGGCTCATTGCAAGAGTGCAGTCCAGCAGAGTTCTTGTTGGAAATGAAAAGCTTATGGAGGAATTCGGCATTGCCTATCAGACGGGAGAGCAAAACTGTGCTACCGTATGCCATGTTGCGGTAGATTCCTCTTATCTGGGAAAAATTTATATTGCGGATGAAATAAAAGAAAACAGCCATGAAGCCATTATGAAAATGAAGGAGGAAGGCGTTAAGGAAATCGTAATGCTCACAGGAGACAGTCGCCCTGTGGCGGAAGAAGTAGGTGAAATTCTGGGAGTGGATAGGGTTTACAGTGAACTTCTTCCGGCGAATAAGGTAGAAAAGGTAGAGGAACTGCTTAGGGGATTGAAAAAGGATGGAAAACAAAGCAGTTATCTTGCTTTTGTGGGAGACGGCATCAATGATGCCCCGGTACTTTCCCGCTCTGATGTAGGCATTGCCATGGGCGGAATGGGATCGGATGCTGCGATAGAAGCGGCGGATATTGTCATTATGGATGATGACCTCGCAAAGATTCCAAGAGTGATTTCCCTAGGAAAAAGAACAGTGAGAATTGCATCGCAGAATATTGTTTTTGCTCTTGGGGTTAAAATCCTCGTTTTACTGCTCAGTGCTTTCGGCTTTGCCAATATGTGGGCGGCTGTTTTTGCCGATGTGGGAGTGACCGTGATTTGTATTGTAAATGCAATGCGTTTACTGAAGCGTTCGTAGAAGCGGAGAGAAAAAAGCTATGCGTCCTAAGCCAAGGGAAAAAAATAGCACCACGTTTTTCCTGTAAGCCAAACTTAATTATAGAAAAAAACCCGGTTAGTGGAAAGTCCACAAGCCGGGTTTTTCTTACATTCTTTTATAACATTGATGCATCGCTTAAGCTGATAAATTTCTTCATTTCTTCCGTCATCCACTTGTCCTTATGGTAGAACAGCTGCCGATACATGGTAAGCTGAAAATCTTTTACTTCCAGCTTACGCAGGGAGCCTTCTTCGATGGCTTTCTGTACAGCATAGTAAGGCAGGAACGAAATTGCCTTATTTTCCTTAATCAGTTCAATAATGACTTCCGTATTTCTGGTCTCAAAAAATGGACGAATGGTAAGGTGCTGTGATGCCAACTCTTGCTCCAGTGCAAAAACGATAGTTGGAATCCTTTCCGTTAGGGAGAGAAGGAAGATTTAATAGTTCCGGAAGAAGATACTCGTTCTTTTCCGGCAAATCGGCATCTTTCGCAGCAACGAAAACAACGGACTCCGGTTCTTCCAGAGTCTTTTCCCAGTTCTGCCCGTATACTTTCTGATCAATGTAATATGCCAGGTCAATCTGGTTGTGATCCAACATCTCATTTAATTCCTTTGGTGTGCCGGATTTAATCTCTAACGAGATGGAGGGATAATGACGATAGAAATAAGTTATAACCTCGGGTAGCTTAAAGTTTAAAAGAGACTCCAAGGTACCGATGCGGAACTTATGATCACGTACCACCGTGGTGCCCAAAATGGTATGTACGTCATCAACCTTCCTGAGTATTTCATTGGCATAGAGAAGGAACTTCTTTCCGGGAGGCGTTAACTCCACGTGTCTTCCTACTCGATCGAAAAAACCAGTAGTAAATTCCAGTTCCAATTGACGAATCTGGATGGTGACAGCGGCTTGGGTATAACCCAGAGCTTCTGCTGCCTTGGAGAAGCTTTGCAACTCAACGATTTTTATAAAAGAATGCAGCTGTCTAATTTCCATGATGTCATACCTCCAAGCATTATCTTTAGTATTATATACCCCGCCCGCCTTTTGGTAGAAATGGAAGTATAAAAGTTATTTTCGATTAGTGCAAATTACTTATAAAAATTGAAATTTGAATTTATGATGTGAGTTATTGCCTATATTTTATCACTAAATCTCTAAAGATAAAAGTAACGCTTTTTATAAACTTTTTCTTTAGAGATATATACTCTTTCTCTTTGACAGATGCAAGGGGAGTATGATGAGGGAACGGCAATTTTTGAGCTAAACAAGCAAGCGGATGGTACTATATTTTAAAGAGAAGGGGGAAGATGTGAAAGAGCAAGTAAAGACGATGAAAAAGTTTGGTGAAGAGGCTATTTTTGACGCAAGAGCTTTAGGAGGGTGGAGATTCTTTGTTTTAGGATTCCAGCATCTCTTTGCAATGTTCGGTGCTACGGTACTTGTGCCTTTACTTACGGGCTTGCCTATCTCCGCTACATTGCTTTTTGCGGGGCTTGGAACATTTTTGTTCCACTTGATTTCGAAAAAGAAGGTTCCTGCATTCTTGGGCTCTTCCTTCGCATTCCTTGCGGGATATATGAGTATTGCACCGAATAAGGAGCCGGAATTGCTTCTTTATGCCTGTTTCGGTGTCGCCCTTGCCGGACTGATGTACCTGATTCTGGCTTTTGCCTTTCAGGCATTCGGGGCACAAAAGGTTATGCAGTTTTTCCCTCCTGTGGTAACAGGACCGATTATTATTGCCATCGGTTTAAATCTATCCAAGTCGGCGGTGGAAAACTGCTCCAGCAATTGGGCATTGGCTTTAACTGCAATAGTAGTGGTAATTGTTTGCAATATTTTCGGAAGAGGCATGGTGAAAATCATTCCTATCTTGCTTGGTGTTTTGGTGTCTTATGTACTTGCGGCAGTTTTGAGATTGATCAATTTTGAGCCTGTGGCAAATGCTGCCTGGTTTGGTTTCTCGGTACAGTACAATAGAACTGTATTTTCTCTTTTTACAAGCGGAAATCTGGATCCTGCTCTATTGCTTAGCAGCTGCTTTACCATTATCCCTATCTCCTTTGCAACCATGATGGAGCATATCGGGGACATTTCCGCTATTTCTTCCACTGTGGGAATAAATTATATGAAGGATCCGGGATTGCACCGTACCCTGACCGGTGACGGATTGGCAACGACCTTGGCTTCTCTTTTCGGTGCACCGGCAAACACAACATACGGTGAAAATACCGGAGTTTTAAGCCTGACAAAGGTCTATGACCCCCGAGTTATCCGCTTAGCTGCAGTATTTGCTGTCTTTTTAAGCTTTTGTCCGAAGTTTTCTGCGGTAATTGAAGTAATGCCCAGTGCGATTATCGGCGGTATTTCTTTAGTGCTCTACGGAATGATTTCTGCAGTCGGTGTACGAAATGTAGTAGAGACCAAGGTGGATTTCTCGAAGAGCAGAAATATCATCGTAGCGGCGATGATTCTGGTTCTTTCTATAGGGATCAACTATTCCGGTGCAGGAGCCTTGACTTTCAATATTTTTGGTGTACAGATTGCTTTCTCCGGCCTTGCAACCGGTTCCCTGGTGGGAATCCTCTTAAATGCAATTCTTCCGGAAAAGGATTACAAGTTCGAGGAAGATGAGCCGAACGAAACCGGTGTGGATTTACAGATTTCACAAGGAAAGAGCTTACTTTGGGAGCTTGCTATGAAGGCGAAAGAGGAAGAAGAAGCAGAGAAGTAGAAAAAGCTGTGATGCCTAGACCTCTTCTTTCTTTTTACGAAGAAGCAGTTCTCCAAGATCTCTTCCGATTTTCCCTCCCAGTTCGAGAGAATCCCTAAGACTCTCTGCAGAGATGAATTTTACCCTATCCTCGGAATAATCTGAATTGGCTAGGGGAAAAATCTCACTGCCCGAAAAAGCAAGGATCAAGTAGTTGCAACGGTATAGTTCTTCGCTTTGATTGACATTATTTTTTATTGTAATGGAAACAGAATCGACGAACTCTTTGTTTCCGATTTCTGTTTCGTTTATTCTTAACGAGTATCGCTCGCGTAGCATGCGGTATCTCGTTGTAACGGAAATAAGCTCTCTATTTAGAGCGGTTTTTACCTCGTAAATCTCCATGAGCCTTGAAAACTGTGCCAAGAGCTCTTTTCCCGAAAAGGACTTTCCGGAAAGAGAAATCAGATTCTCATCTTCTAAGAGACGTCCGCCCAATTCGTTGTTTTTCTCCAGGAGGATTGTATTGCTTATTCCCAAGTCCGCCATAGCAGAAATGGCGGCGAGCCCGGAGGCTCCGCCGCCAACAACGATACAATCATAATTTCTATCGTCTATGTACTCTTGCATGTTTTTGTTTTCCTAAGAATTAATTGTGTGCATCACCCATCATAAACTCTACAACCCTCTTCATATCTTCCGGCTCGTGGACAATTAACTCAAGCTCCTTAATATAAGCTTTATCGAGCATCTGAGACATCATGAGCATCTGAGAGAGCTTGGACTTTAAGTTGATACGGTCGCCTTCCTCGGAAACCAACTCAACTCTACCCTTCAAATCATTTAAAAGATTAAATAAGCCTTCAACGTTATTTACATTTTCAATTTTCATGATATTTATATTCCCTTTCTTCTAAAAGTATGGCAATATGAATTGAATTTTGCCATTTCACAACAATGCCGACCTTCCTTAGAAACAGAAAGCCGATTTGCTTTCACAATAGTACAAAGAAGAGGAAAAAGCAAGGCAACAATTATGAAAAAAGCTGAAAAAAGGACAAAGAAAGATGGATAAGAAAGAGCTTGACTGCCTGGAAAAAAGGATTATGGAGAAAAGGGAAATAGAGATGGGGGAGCTGTGTAAGAGCCGGGGGCTCTCGGCAGTTTTTCCCAAAATAGTGCTCGCCAGCCGGTCCCCAAGGAGAATAGAGTTAATCCAAGTCCTAGGTTTCAATCCTACGGTATTTCCGAGCGGAGCAGACGAGAAAAGCGTGGAGAAAGATCCGGCGCTCCTTACACAGCGCCTCGCTTTTTTAAAGGCGGAGGAAGTGCAAAAGCATTTTGACGATAAGACCCTAATTATCGGGGCGGATACCGTGGTTTTTTCCGGAGAGAAGATACTCGGGAAGCCGAGGACGGAAGAAGACGCGTATCAGATGCTTTCCGCGCTTTCAGGCCGAGAACACGCAGTATATACGGGTGTCTGTCTTCTTTACGGAGAGAAGAAAATGGGCTTTTGCGAGAGGACTGTCGTACAAATTGCAAAAATGTCCGAACAGGAAATTCGGGACTATATTGCAACGAGAGATCCCATGGATAAGGCAGGCGCATATGGCATACAGGGAGAATTTTCCCGCTATGTGAGAGGAATAGTGGGAGACTATTACAATGTGGTAGGGCTACCTGTTTCCAGACTGTATCAGTCCCTGAAAATATTTAGTGAAGAGATATAAACAATGTAAAAGAGTATAGAGGAGTTAAAATGGATCTGGGTTTACAAGGAAAGGTAGCGGTTGTGACCGGTGGCAGTAAGGGAATCGGATATGCTACGGCAGAAGCTTTTTTAAAGGAGGGAGCCTCTGTCGCCATTTGCTCCAGAAACAAGGAAGAGCTTATGGAAGCAAAAGAGGAACTTGAAAAGTTGGGGCCGGTCTATGCGGAAGTGGTGGATGTCTCGAATGGAGAGGCAAATTACAGCTTTGCCGAGCAGGTATTTAAGAAGTTCGGACGTCTGGATGTTTGGGTAAATAATGTCGGCACTACAGGCTATAAAAAAGGGGAGGAATATGATGAGGAAGAGATTAACCTCATGGTAGACACCTGCTTTAAGTCCGTAGTGTATGGCTGTCAGGCGGCATTTCGCTATATGAAAAAAAGCGGCGGGGCAATTATAAACGTAAGTTCTTTAGCTGCACGTTGTTCCTCTGCGGGAAGAAGCACCCTCTATGGACCTTTGAAATCCGCTATCAATAACCTGACCAATACTTTTGCAGGGGAGTACTGTGCCCATCATGTTCGCGTATGTTGTATTATGCCGGGCTTTACGGCAACTCCTTTGGCGAAAGCGGCAATTCCGGAAGAAGAGCTAAAGAAAAATGCTATGGGGACCTTACTTAGACGTATGGCTGAGCCGGAAGAAATTGCCAAGCCGATTGTCTTTTTGGCTTCGGATGCAGCAAGTTATATGACGGCCACAACGATAGAAGTATCAGGCGGTAGAAGCATGACCTTAAACCCCGGCTTTGCTTATGATCGCCTGAAAGAGGATATGGATTAATATCGTATTTGCTTTTTTGCAGTCTATTTCACCTCTCCTGTGATATACATGGTCATTCTGGCAGTGCAGATCGATCTATCTTCGTCGTCACGCACTAAGACATCCTGCACAACGGTCGTTCTGCCTTTATGCAGGGCATTGCACTCGATATAGAGCGTGCCGATTCCTGCCGGGCGAAGATAGTTGATATTTCCGGAGAGGGTGACATTGGTTACGCCGTAAGCATAGGCGGTCATACCGGAAACCATATCGCAAAGGGTGTAGAGCGCCCCGCCGTGGACGGCACCATAGTGATTCAGCATTTTTTCCGTTACTTCTATCTTGAAAAGACTGTGGCCGGGCTCGATTTGTAGCAGTTCAATCCGGTCAAATCCGGAGATGTCCTGCATATGCGCACGAATTCCCGCCATTACTTCTCATTCATCATTTTACCCTTTCCTTTGCCCTTCCCTTTTCCCCTTATAAATGCTATATTGTCGGAGGATAATATAGCGTATTTTTATGAGGAAATATAGAGGTAAAAGATGATTGCTGCAAGTAATGTAACCTACAGAGTGGGTAAAAAGGCCCTCTTTGAGGATGTAAACATCAAATTCACGGAGGGAAACTGTTATGGGGTAATCGGTGCGAACGGTGCCGGTAAATCTACTCTTTTAAAGATTCTTTCCGGTGCACTGGAGCCGACTTCCGGAGAGATTATCCTGACTCCGGGACAGCGCTTGTCCGTTCTCGAGCAGGATCAGTTTAAGTATGACAATTACTCGGTTTTGGATACGGTAATCATGGGAAATAAGCGACTTTATGAGGTGCGTCAGGAAAAGGATGCCCTCTATGCCAAGCCGGATTTTTCCGATGAAGACGGTATTCGTGCGGCGGAGCTGGAAGGCGAGTTCGCCCAGATGGACGGGTGGAACGCGGAAGCGGATGCGGAGACCATGCTAAACGGTCTCGGAATCGAAACGGAGCTGCACCACAAGATGATGAACGAGCTGAAGGGCTCTGAAAAGGTAAAGGTTCTTCTTGCGAAGGCCCTTTTCGGAAATCCCGACATCCTGCTTCTCGATGAGCCGACAAACCACTTGGACCTTGTTTCCATTGAGTGGCTAGAGGACTTCCTCATTAACTTTGAAAACACCGTTATCGTAGTCAGCCATGACCGTTATTTCTTAAATAAGGTTTGTACGAACATTGCCGATATCGACTACGGAAAGATTACTCTCTTTGCCGGAAACTATGATTTCTGGTTTGAGTCTTCCCAGCTTATTGTTCGTCAGCAGAAGGAAGCAAACCGAAAGAAAGAGGAGAAGATTAAGGAGTTACAGGAATTTATCCAGCGTTTCTCTGCAAACGCCTCGAAGTCCAAGCAGGCGACTTCCAGAAAGCGTGCTCTCGAAAAGATTGAGCTCGACGACATTAAGCCGTCTTCCAGACAGTACCCCTATATTCAGTTTAAGCCGAACCGGGAAATCGGAAACGATGTTTTGGAAGTGCATAATCTGACAAAGACCATTAACGGGGTAAAGGTTCTCGATAACATCAGCTTTATCTTAAACCGTACCGATAAGGTGGCTCTTGTAGGCCCGAACGAGCTGGCAAAGACTGTACTTATGCAGATTATTGCCGGAGAAATGGAGCCGGATTCCGGAGATTACAAGTGGGGACTGACCACGAGCCAGTCTTATTTTCCAAAGGACAACACGAAGGAGTTCAGCTCCGAGGATACCATTGTAGAGTGGCTTACCCAGTATTCCCCGGACAAGGATACCCAGTTTGTAAGAGGCTATCTTGGCAGAATGCTCTTTAAGGGCGACGACGGGGTAAAGAAGGTCAATGTCCTTTCCGGAGGAGAGAAGGTGCGTTGTATGCTCTCCAAAATGATGATTTCGGGTTCCAATGTCCTGATTCTGGATGAGCCTACAGACCACCTGGATATGGAGGCGATTTCCGCCTTAAACGACGGCTTAAAGAACTTTCCAGGAGTGATCATCTTTGCTTCCCGTGACCACCAGGTTGTGGAAACCACCGCAAACCGTATCATGGAAATCATTGATGGAAAGTTGATTGATAAGCTTACGACCTATGATGAGTATCTGGCATCCGATGAGGATATCAAGAAGAGATTTACCTATACCGTATCGGAAGATGATGCAGGAGATAACTAAAACTAGCTTGAATAGAGGACACAGTTTTAAGGCACTAAGTTTATAGAAGATATTATAAATATCTTCATATTTATGCTTTTCTGTAAATATAGTATAACTATTTATTAATGGAATTTATTTTTATTTACAAAGTATGTTACATTATGGTGAAGTACCCCTTTTTGTAGATGGTATAGGGGTACTTTTCATTTTAAAAAAATACATATTTAAGTTACTGTTCCCTTTTTTTCTTGCTCTATAAAAACCAAAAATATTTATAAATATGGCTACTATGAGAGGTATTAAAAGAGATAACTTTGTTATCAATTTAATAGGAGGAAAACACGAAAAATCAATACTAAATTTTAGAAATTTGAAAAATATATAAGTCATTAGTTCTCCAAGGGTTAGTATTGATGTAAAAATTGAGGGTGATTTTTGAGAGCGGATTGTCGCACTTTTTATACCATAGGTATATTTTTCTCTCTCAATTTTACTTTTTAGGTTTTTCTTTTTACTCAGCAGATCTATTTGTGAAACATATAAAAATAATATACAATGGTAATAATTAGTTGAAATATAAAATGGATGATCTGAGCTGCTGAAGGACAATATAGGAATTTAATTGAAATACTCTGAGACACAATAAAATAAATCCAAAAGTATAATACATAATGGTCCGCATAATCCTTTAAAAAAGTTCAAAAATATTTTTAATCTAGGTATATTTAAATTAAATACATTTTAATTTAAATATACCTAATTTAATTATATTTAAAAACTGATATATTCTCTCTCATGTAATCTGCACCAACAGCATTTGAAATGAGGAGAATCTATTTTCGAGGGAGAGACTTTTTGCATTGATAAATATAAGATTTTTCTTTAATGGGTTTATTAATTTGTATAAGTTCATTACTGGTTGAGTAGTTCCAGATTTCAGCTAGACGTTTTAAAACAAAAAGACGTCTAGAATTTTTTTACCCATACTGCCGCCGAAAATTGCAAAATAAAAATAGATGGAATTGTATATAATATATCATCAAATAGATTATCAGTAGAAATAAATCTTCAATGGAAAAAGGCATTCCAAGGTTGTCTAATTGTAAATATTTTAACCAAGATAACCAATTCTGTTCAAGACTTGTGCTCGGATTATCAGATGAATTCTTTAATAGAAAGAAATTAAATAATCCACTCGATACACTTAAAATGCCATATAATAATTTTTAGTATTGTAGGTTTTTTAGAGGAAGAAAGTATTTCAAGATAGCGAATATAATCTTGAACCATTGATGTGAAATTCCTCTATTTTCGAGTATTACTTTTAACGTATAAATGGAATTGTCAATTTCATACATTGAAGCATGTCTATTATTTAGTATATAACTATGATACCATTTAAGATATTCATCATCGATAAGTTGAAAAAGAAAAAGAACCCTAATAACTTCTTATTTTTAGCTTTTTAATACTTTTATAAAAATGCACATCAGCACAAGAGAAACAGTAAAAATAACTTTAACTATATTCATACATTCTCCTTTAATAAATCGCAATAATAATAGTTTATTCTTTCCACTGCAAATGATGTAACGCTCCTTCCTTACTTAAAAAGGGGAAATCCTGCTGCCGCAATGCTTCATACAGGATGATCGCCACGGAATTAGAAAGATTTAAGGAACGAGCTTCCTCCAACATAGGAATGCGGATACACTGTTCCTCGTTATCCACTAGAATTTCTTCCGGAATACCGGCGGATTCCTTTCCAAACATAATGTAATCATTTTCGGAAAAAGAGACCTCCGTATAAGTTCTTTTGCCTTCGTGGTCGCGTACCAGATTTTGGGCCTTGCGCCGGGAACTTCACCGGAGACAGTCTCTATTTTTCCCTTATCCTCCAGGCTGTTTAAAAAATCTTCATAACTTAAATATTCCTTTAGCCGTAAATGCTCCCAATAGTCCATGCCGGCTTTTTTGATATTTTTGCTGTTCAAAATAAAGCCGTAGGGCTTAATCAGGTGGAGCCTTGTGTTCGTCGCAACGCAGGTGCGTCCAATGGCTCCGGTATTAAAGGGGATTTCCGGTTCATGCAGTACAATGTTCATTTCTTTATCCAATCTATTCATTAAAAGCGTAAATGCTTTTCCAAGCAGAGAACTAATCTTAGCCCTTCGCTTCTCTCCGTTCTGCAAGCTTTTTCCGCAGTTTTTCTGCAATACTTTCTGCGGCAAGATGTCCTATTGCCTGATATTTTACAGTGTCGTATTCGTTTCCGCTATGTTTTGCCTTTATGGAATCACTTCTGCACCAGTAGGGGCAATGCGTACGAGAATCTCCATTCTGCAATCTCGATAGGTCATCCTCGTCAAAAACAGCCATACAAGCTGCTTCCTCTTCCTCTTCATCATAGGAATAATTTCTGCAATCCTCACAATCGTCCATAATTTTGCTCCTCATTTTTCATCCAATTCATGGATAAGGTTTTTTGCTATATCCGCTATAGAAAATGCCGCTTTTACCGCTTTCTCTCCGAGGGTGCTCTCCATGTTTCCGGGTCACCTTTCACCGAGGGGCAGAGGTCATTAAGATAACAAGATTCACATTTCGGCTTTTGAGAAGTGCAAAGCGTACGGCCAAGCGCAATGATATGTGTGTTCCAACGAATCCAAAATTCCTTAGGAAGCACTTCCATAAGCTGAAACTCGGTCTTTGTCGGATCGGAGGAATCGGCAAGCCCCAAGCGATTGGAAATTCGCTTCACATGGGTGTCTACAACAATAGAAGGGATGTCAAAAATATTCCCTAAAATCAAATTTCCCGTCTTTCTTCCCACACCGGGGAGAGCGGTAAGAGAGTCAATGTCCTTCGGAACCTCTCCGCCGTGCTTTTCTACTAAAGCAGCTGCGCAGGCTTTGATGTTTTTCGCCTTATTGTGATAAAAGCCGGTGGAATGAATATCTTCTTCCAGCTCTTTCAAATCGCAGGAAACAAAGTCCTCCAAGCTTTTATACTTCTGAAAGAGCTTTTCCGTTACCATATTGACTCTGGCATCGGTGCACTGCGCTGATAAAATGGTTGCAAAAAGCAACTGCCAGGCATTTTCCGCCTCCAAAAAAATCATAGGGTGGTCGCCGTAATGGGCATCAAGTCTTGCCATGATTTCCCGTACGCGGGCTTCTCGTTTTTTCTTACTTTCTCTTGCAATAAACATATTTCTTCTTTCTCTAAAATCGAAAGTCACAAAGTGGTATTTTTATGACTTATAAATCAAAGGAAATATTTCTACCTGTTGCCTGATATTGATAATAGTGAACTCCTGCAGCATCCAGCATTCTTTTTGATGCCCGCACCGAGGGGGTATCCGCATATTTATCTTCACGAAAAACCAGAGTCTTAATTCCTGCTTGAATAATGGCTTTTGCACATTCATTACAGGGGAAGAGGGTGACATAGATTTTTGCCCCCTCTAAGGAGCCGCCCCTATAGTTCAAAATGGCATTCAATTCCGCGTGCGTCACATAGATATATTTGGCATTGTAGGGATCGTTCTCCGCCTGCATTTTCGTCCAGGGGAAAATATCATCGGAGCAGCCCTTCGGAAAGCCGTTATAGCCCATGGAAAGGATTTTATTATCGGAAGAGACAATGCAAGCCCCTACTTGCGTAGAAGGATCTTTGGAACGGCGAGCGGAGAGCTCGGCAATGCCCATAAAGTATTCATCCCAAGAGATATAATCGCTTCTTTTTTCATTTTCACTCATTTTATTCCTCACTTTTTAAGTACCGTTCTACTTAAGCACATACAACATAGCTTATGCCATAGATTCGACAGACAATGGCAAATAATCTCTTAATAAAGAAAATCATTGCTTTTCTAAAGTAAGGCTAATCATAGCAAAATAGCGGAAAAATGAAAAGAGATTCCCCCAATATCCATTTTTCTCCAAAAATGAAAAAGTAAATTCTAGTCCTCAGTCTATCAGTAGATTTTACTTCTGCACAGTTGATATTTTCTCTTTCACACTACTCATGGTATGTTTAATGCTCCTTCTGACAGCGATGGAAGGAGATTATTATGAGTAAAATTATTCCCGGTAACCAAAAGCATCTTTCTTTAGAAGACCGACTCTTTATAGAGCAAAGTCTAAATCAAGGGCTTTCCTTTAAGGAGATTGCCAAGTACCTCTGCAAAGATCCTTCTACCATTTCTAAGGAAGTGAAGAAACACCGAGCATCAAACTGGTATCACAAGGGCAGCTTTCTGAACAAAAAGAACTTCTGTGTTCATCGTTACCAGTGTCGTAAAACAAATGTCTGTAAGAAGATTATTCTTTGTGGGATAAAGTGCACTTCTTGTCCTAGTTGTAATCAAACGTGTAAGGACTTTGAAAAGGAATTCTGTAATCGCTTAATGAAGGCTCCCTACGTATGTAATGGTTGCTCACAAAAGCTTCATCTCTGTAGTATCGCCCATAAATATACCTATGATGCCAGATTTGCTGATAGAAAATATAGGGAAACCCTTAAGGACTCTCGTCGAGGTATAAATCTTTCCGAAAAGGAAGCAAGAGAAAAAGACAACATCATCACACCACTTATCGCAAAGGGGCAATCACCTTACCAGATTTTAGTGAATCATCCGGAATTACAGATGTCTGTTCGCACCATGTACTCCTACATTGACCAAGGAATTTTTAGCTCCAAAAATATCGATTTAAAACGAAAAGTGACATTCAAACCAAGGAAATGCCATAAAACACAGATTTCAAACCGTGAAATATTTCATGGTCGAAGCTATGAGGACTTCTTGAAGCTTGGATTAAATGCTTTTGTAGAGATGGATACCGTTCATTCATGCAGAGACTCACAAAAAACTCTACTAACTTTTTTCTTTACAGAGGAAAAACTTTTCCTGGCTTATCTGTTAAATCGATGTACAAAGGGAGCAGTCAAAGCAGTCTTTGACCGTTTAGAAAGGCGTTTTGAGGATGTTTTTGACTTTCAATCTATCTTTGAATATATCCTAACAGACCGAGGCTCGGAGTTTGGAGATCCTGTCGCTTTAGAAACAAATCCCAATGGGATACAACGTAGCAGCATTTATTATTGTGATCCTATGCGTAGTGGACAAAAAGGGGGCTTAGAGCAAGCCCACACCATGCTCCGCATGATTCTTCCAAAAGGATCTTCTTTTGCTTTTCTTACACAATGGGATGTGAATCGGATTGTAAACCACATCAATTCCACGCCAAGGGAAAGCTTAAATGGAGATACTCCTTATCAAAGGGCACTAAACCGATATGGAGAAGATGTCTTAAAAGCACTTCAGCTCGGACCCATTCATCCTGACGAGGTTTGTCTGAGGCCCAAGCTGATTCGCTTTAAGTAACCCAACAACCCAAAACCGATCTGCTGTCAGACAGGGCAAAAACTTTTACATTTTTCGATATAGCCAGTGGAATTTAGTCCTACACACGACTTGTCCTGTGGCTTATTTCCCATGTCCGGAAAGAGATTTTTTGAGGTTGTTATGCACTATTATAGCAAAATCAGGCAGAAATGAAATTTCAAACTGCCTGATTTTAGGGATTTTTTAAAGCTAGGTAGAATTTACCTCTGCACTGGAATTTACTTTTTCAATTTAGTTATCCATTTTTCTAAGAGTCTTGAATTTTAAATCCATTTATGCAAAAAAGCTTAATTTTTTTCGTATTTCTGTCGATACAGTATTAGCTAATGCAATACAAAATCTCTCAGAGGAAATCATACCCAAGGAGGGGGAATTCATGAAAAAAAGATGGACACAGTCCGGGAAGCTTCGATTTTTCTCAATCGGCGTCATAATTATGTTACTTCTTACTGCAGTCGCTACTATTTGCAGCGCTGTAACAATGCGTCAGGCTCAAAATGCTTGCGAAAAAAGATTTGCTCTTGTTCTGGCAGCAAGGCAGTTCGCTACTGCCAGCGTGGATTTAACAAGACATGCCAGGTCTTATGCCTCGACCATGGATACCCGATTTTTAGATAAATATAATAACGAAATCAATAGCTATAAGAATCGTGAAAAAGCAAGAGAAATCATGAATCATTACGGTCTTAATACCGTGGAAGAAAATGCAATGCACACAATGGAGCTCACTTCTGCACATCTTGCAGATTTGGAAACGCAAGCCTTTGACTATGTAGCCAAAAAGGACGCTAACAACGCAAGAGAGCTTCTCTACAATGAGGACTATATGCAGGGTGAAGCCGAAGTGCAGAAGCAATATACCATCTTCTATAACAGCATTACAGAGAGAACCGAGCGGATGATGATGGAGGCAAAAAGCTTATCCGCCGTAGTCACAGGAATCAGTATTATGCTCTTAATCCCTTCTATTATCTTTGTTTTTATTATGATGCTCTTTGTAAAGAGGGAATTAATGAACCCCCTCGTAGCAATTAGGGACTGTATGCAACGCCTTTCTGATGGGCATCTCTTGGATACGCACCTTAAGCTTCCGGTGGACAATACCGAAGTGGGAACTACCGTTGGGGCGATAAAAGAAATGACGCATCGGCTGAAAGCCATTATCGGAGATATGCATTCTCTCCTTTTTGCCATGGCAGACGGAAACTTCTGTGTTAAGAGTAGCTGCAAAGAGATGTATGTTGGAGACTATCAAAAAATATTTGATTCTTTGGCGCAGATACACAGTAAATTAAAAGATGCTCTATCAGAAGTGGAAAAGTCGTCTACTTACGTTAATGATTCAGCTAAGGAAGTTTCCAGGGGCAGTGAAATTCTGGCGCAGAGTTCTACGGAACAGGCAAGTTCCATTGAAGAACTTTCGGCAAATATCTCCGATGTCTCCGATAAGATTAAAACCAATGCGGAAAATGCAGGCTTGGCGACAGAACTTTCAAATGCTACAGAAGCTATGTTAAAAGATAGCAGTGAGCAAATGAATGCTTTAAGCCATTCCATGAATGAAATTAACGGAACCGCACAGCAAATCAGCAGTATCATCCAAACCATTGACGATATAGCCTTTCAGACCAATATACTGGCTCTAAATGCCGCAGTGGAGGCTGCCCGTGCAGGAGAGTTTGGAAGAGGCTTCGCGGTAGTTGCGGACGAAGTACGAAATCTTGCGGGAAAGTCGGCAGAGGCAGCCAAAAACACAACTGCACTAATTGAAAATACAGTTCGTTCTATTCAGGATGGAACAAAAATGGCGGACCAAGCGGCATCCTCTCTGGAAAAACTGGTCAAGAGTTCCCGCCAGATGAACACAAAGATTACGGAGATCTCGGAATATTCCAACAGACAGGCCGAGACCGTAAGTGGCATAGAACAAGGAGTTGAAATGATTTCTTCCGTTGTACAAAACAATTCCGCTTCTGCACAGGAATTGTCCGCAACCAGCGAAAGGCTCTTTGAACAGGTACAGAGTTTAGAAAAGGTTCTAAAGCATTTCACACTTTAAACCTAGATATCCGATGATTGTTTTTTTCATTTTTCATTCCTTACCCCCTCCTTCTCCCTATTTAGGAAAGGAGGGGATATTTTTATGAAAAGCAAAAAAGTCGTTGACAAGGACAATAGGGGTATAGTAATATATCGTTCGTGCCTTGAAAATTAAACAAAGTACAATTTGCGGGTGTAGTTCAATGGTAGAATGTCAGCCTTCCAAGCTGAACACGTGGGTTCGATTCCCATCACCCGCTTTTTTGCCCAGATAGCTCAGTCGGTAGAGCAGAGGACTGAAAATCCTCGTGTCACTGGTTCGATTCCGGTTCTGGGCATTGTGCGCGAGTGGTAGAGTGGTACTATGTCTCCTTGCCAAGGAGAAGGTCGCGGGTTCGATTCCCGTCTCGCGCTTGCTACCACCAATAGTGTTGGAAGTTACAAAAAAAGGGGCTTTGGAGAGGTCCTTTTTTTGTGCTTCTAGTTCGGGTTGAATAGTACATTTAAAATGTACTATTCAACTTAGATAGCAATGAATCCTTTTCTTCCAGGTCAAATATGTATTTATAGGTTGTCTCTACATTTCGATGTCCTAGTAAGGATTGTATTGTTTTAACATTAAAGCCATAGTAGTTAAGCTTTGATGCGTAGGTTCTACGTAGTGCATGGGATGATTTTAAAGGACTGATACCTCGTATTTTTTGGTATTTATATAGCCTGTGATTTAGCATAGATGTGGTTATTAATTTACCATCCTGATAAAAAATATATTCTGATTTTTCCGATAGCTCCTTAATTACATCTAATACTTCCTGCGCTTTTTCCGGAATAGGAATAATTCTATCGCTTGAATCTTCCTGTCCACTACGTGCAGTTTTAGTATATTCAACCACTTTATAGCAATGATTACCATGAGCATCAATACTCTTTTCGTATTGCCGTTGGATATGAATTTTATTATCGCAAATATCACTCCATTTAATAGCAAGTAGTTCTCCAACACGTAATCCCATAAATAAATTGAATTGAATAGCAAGTGGGACAAAGCTCCCAGAATCTTTAAAATCTTTCTTGCACTCCTCTAATATAATAAATTCTTCATGTAAAAGAAAGACTTTTTCTTGCATTATTTCTTTTTAGCAAGAGTTCTGCTAGTTGATTTTATTTTTATCTATGATATTTTTCTGAAACATATTCATGAACGAGAGCTAAGTGAAAAACTCTCTTAGAATGCTGCGTATATTGCTCCATTCTTGGTTGTAAGCTTTTGGAAAGTCTTTTATTAATGAATTAGCCCATTCTTCAATAATGGAGAGACTAATATCTTTTAACTCATATTCTATCCATTTTGAGTGTGCAATATATTTTTCATATCGTTGTTTGTGCCGGAGGATAGTAACGTCTTTTAGATTAGTTTTTTGAGAGATTCTATCCACTCAGCATAACAATATTTAAATGTATGAATCATTTATTCTCTCCTATAGATAATTCATTATATATATTATATATAATATTGCCTGCATTGTAAATATATTATATATATTTTTATTTTTAGATTTTTATACTAAGTATATGATAGATAGATGAATATTGCTACTTTTAATATATATTTAATCATGTTCTACAAATTGTTCACAAAAATATCTCTTAAAAAAACAAATTAAAAAAAGTACTCTACAATGGCTTTTTAATAAGACTTCGGCGAGTTCACTATTTTGTTCGCTTATGTTCTTTGTATTATGTTAAAATTCTACAATAGATAAGTTTGTATACATTTATATTATTATTTTGAAAGGATACAGACTATGGAAGAGCTGAATAGTACACTAAATGCTACAGAATCAACTCTAGAATCATTAAATCGGATTCTTACTGCCATACTAGAAAGACTTATCCTAGAGTCAAAAAAGAGCAAGATAAAAGTGTTTTAAATAGACTTAAATCCTATACTGAGCAGGAGGTAGGATATATTCGATTCCGATAAATCGCAAAGTCACAAGAATTGTTTGAAAATTCTTTAAATACTGAACGTGTACTTGCTTACAAATGTGAATCGGTTGAGGATCCAGAGAAATATCAGTACCTTGTAAGAGATTGTGATGTTACTAAAAATGTTGCCATACGTCAAAGAATCAATGTCTTTAGCACATGGCAATACTAATCAAAAATAAGTTAAGTGATCATAAATATGTTGCTGATAAAAAAACTCGATGATGTTTTAACTAAAGCAGAAGTAAAAACTTTCTGTGAAAGAAAAAGATAGGGCTTTTAAGAAAAGCAAGAAATAATGATAAAAGAGGTAGAAAATATGAACGATAAATTTTCTTTAGATATGGTAGGCATTCGGCTTATAACAGATAAAAAAAGCTTTTACTCTGATACTGCACTTACTTCTCCTGAAAAAGCAGTGGATCTTATCGGCCAAGAAATTGCATCATTTGATCGAGAAGCTGTTGCTATAATTAATTGCTCTACAGCCCTTAAACCTATTAACGCTCATATTGTTTCGATTGGAAGTATAGATACATCCATTGTATCTCCAAGAGAAGTACTTAAAGCGGCTATTTTATCTAATGCTGCTGGTTTTATCCTTATGCACAACCATCCATCAGGTACTTTAAAACCATCAAAGCAAGACTTTATAATGACTGGAAATTTATTCTTTGCCGGTGAATTAATGAGTACTCACTTGATTGATCATATTATAGTTGGTTATAATAACGGAAAACTTGATTTTCATTCATTCACACAACATGACGAATTTAATATTGCTAAAGAAGCTTTCAAACAATCTAGTAGTTTTGCTAACTATTTTAGAGAGCCTTCTCAAAACAATATTGTTAAAGCATCTAAGAATCTTTCAGAGGTACTTTCTAAGTATAAAAGCAAAGAGCCACATCAAGCTTCTGGGAAAAAAGAACATATATAATATATTTATAATATAGAAAATATGTTATATTATATATATAACATATTTAACATATTTAAAAAGAAAGGAGCTTAATATGGGGAAAAGGATTTACAAGATTATCCAAAAGAATGAAAATAGTGAAACCCTTATGACAAAAAGAGTTAGTAGACTACTTTAATAGCAAGCCGGTGGATGAAGATATATATTTAAACATTTCTTTTTCTGATGAGAAGCAAACTTTTGATCAGGAATTCACACAAGAAGAAATAAGTAAGATATATAAATAGTTTCATCTAATTGAATTGGACGAATAGACTCGGTACTGGACTGAGTCTATTTTTATATTATAAGGAGGAAATAATGGCTAAGCTTAAAGAAAAAGAAGAACAAAAAAACGCTCTTGAGAAAGTAAATATGAATATCAGGTATATTGACAGCTTACAAAAAGGATTGTGTAACCCCGTTATAAATATTGAGGTAGATAAAAAGATAAAGAGCCTGGCATTAGAAGAAACTATGAGAACATTTGTTATTAATAGCTTTATCAAATCATTGAAAAAAGATGTTAAAAGACTGTGTAAAAAATTCTCATTTGAGCTTGAGGAAGAGGATCTTAAAATTTTAAATTGTGGTTCTTCAAAAGAGCAGCCTAATGAAATTGAAAGCCAGGGTGAAGTAAATTCAGAAGAAGTTTAATATTATATATATAATATTAAAGCACAATGTAATATATTAAATATATGATAGATAAATAGGAGAATATAAAAGAGAATATGAACTGTCCTCATGGAAGATCCACAAATATGTTACTGGGTGAAAATTTATCTATAACATATAATACTAATCCGTATAACAAAAAAAATATTCCTGCAAATGGATTGGGGTGGCTACATACATTAGTTATCGGTGGAACCGGAACAGGAAAATCCAGATATTATGTAAAGCCCAATATATACTCATTACCGACAGATCCAGTAACAGGAAAAGCAATATCTATGGTAATTACAGATCCGAAAGGAGAGCTGCTAAATGATTGTGGAACATTTCTAAAAGAACATGGGTATGAAGTTCGAGTATTTAATCTTTTTGAAATGAATAAAAGCGATTGTTATAATCCCTTTGCTTATATCAGAACTCAACAAGATATATCGGTTCTTGTTGGAGCAATTGTAGAAAATATGACAAATGGCAAAGATCAAGGAGATCATTGGTCTACTACAGCTACGTACGTATTAACTTCTATTTGTTCCTATGTGTACTATGAGATAGATTATAGCGAAGCTAACCTTTCTTCTGTTGTATCGCTTCTTGAAACCTGGTCGCCTACAGATGATAAGTCATCTATATATGATGCAATAATGGAAGATTTAGAAGAAGAAAAAGGATCTGATCATCCGGCTCTTATGTACTACCATAAAATAACAGCTCGGGGAGAAGAACTTGGATCTATATTATCTACTGCATCAAAATGTCTGGGCGTATTTGCGCAAAGATCTATACGAATCATGACAAATACAGATAGTATGGAGCTTGACAAAATTGGTGATCGTCCGTCTGCGCTCTTTGTAATAACTCCTCCTGATACGAAGGTGTTTAATTTTCTCGTATCTTTAATGTATTCTCAGCTGTTTACTGTATTAACAAGCAAGGCCAATAAGGAATACAAAGATTTCGGGCAGACTTTACCACATAAGGTTTGGATGATTCTTGATGAATTTGCTAACACGGGAAAGATACCAGAGTTTGATGTAAAAATCACTTTACTACGAAGTGTAGGAATATTTTGTTCCATCATTGTCCAGGCTCCGTCACAAATTGAAGCGCTGTACGAAAAAACAGCAGGAACAATAATGTCAAACTGTTCTATTACCCTTTTTTTAGGTTCTTCAGGAAATACTAGCAAGGATGATAGTGCTGCGAACTTTATATCTAAAAACTTAGATTATAAAACAATCAGAACAGAATCATATTCTATATCGTACCATAAAGGCGATAACACACCACAAATTAATACTTCCGTACAAGCACAAAAAAGAGAATTAATGACACCTTCGGAAGTAAAAAGAATGAAAAGTGATGAATGCATTATTTTACTAGGTGGACAATTTCCGATTCTGACAAAAAAGCGACAGCAACTTGAGTCTTGCATGAATTACGATATAGCAAAAGAAATTAAAGACTCTCACCCTTCTTTTGAAAGACACACAAAAGATACATATCGCCTGGGGCGTTCATATTCTGAAGGAATTAGGAAAATACAGGATAAAGCCCGGGCTGAAGAAATAGCCTTTAAAGAAGAATTTGAAAAGATTGATGAGATGGAAAGAATGGATAGTAAAAATGCTGCGCAGCTAAGAAATTCAGTGGTTCCACTAGAAAAGACTCCAAATCTTAAAGGGGTTGGAGGAATTGTGCTGCAGGAAGAAATTTATAAGGAGGAGGAATTAGAACCGGTATGGTAAAGAAGAAAAAAATTAGCATATGGACTATTTCATATTTGATTATTCTTTTGTTAATGTCGCAGTGGTTTGCATCGCATCTTTCATTATGGGAAAGAAGTATAGGTAGCTTTGATATCTTACAATTATCTTCTGTAGTTAATTACTTTGGCATTGTTCCATTTATACCAAAAATATTTTTCAATATTTTTGCTTTAGAAAAAACATCTTATTTGGTTGTTTATTCTTGTTTTTTTATCTATCAAGTCCTATCCAGCTTAAAGGTAGAAAGACCAAAAGGAGACAAAGCCACAAAAGGTATAGAATACGGATCAAATCACTTTATGTCTAAAGTTGAAATAGCGGAGTATAAAAAAGAAAGAATGACGAAGGACTTTCCCTATAGTAGGGATTGCCGGATAGATGCATTTTAAAAGAGAGGAAAAACAAATGAAAACAGTTAATGTAGTAAAGAAGATTAAAAGAGACATTGTTAGTAAAATTGAGAGATTTGCATTGATATTTTCCTTAATTGGATTTAATCTATGTACAATAGTCTATGCGGAAGACAATAATGAAATTATCAAAGGAACTGTCACTGACATATTTAATTTTATACAGGTCGGATTTTTCATATCCGCCCTTATAACCGGATTGATGGCAGGCAAAAGCTATAGCGATTCTCAAACAAACGACGATCCCGGCGCGAATAAAACATTTAGAGGACAGGTTACAGCTGCTTTGGTTCTTCTAGCTATAGCTATTGGTGTGACCGTATTTAGGGATAGAATCATCAAAATTATAATCAAGGAATAAAACATCAGGAGGTATTTATGATTACCTTAGCCATATATTTTGTAATATACTTAATTGTTGTATTAATTCCATATTTTTTTCTTTCTGATGTATCTAAGGCTTTATTTGGAATAGAATTTCCACAACCATCAATGGGACTATTGTTTCTGAGCTTTTTGTTTTTTTCCCATTATTATAAAAGCTATTAAAAAAATTTCATTCAAAAATTTTTAGTAGCTGCTATTACTTTTTCTTCTTGCTGGCTTTATTTCAATTTTAACTTTTCCGCTTAAAGAGGATAATGTAAAATCAAGTGAAGTATTGGAGCTTAAAGAAGATGAAATACCCATTGAAATTAGAGATTCCGTTCTAGAATAAATGGATTAAGACTTTTTCCTGCTAAATGATAAAAATAGATTCTGCCTAGAAGCAGAATCTATTTTTATTTTCAAAAAAGGAGGTTTATGCTAAGAATTTTAGAAAATCTTTGTTTGTCATATAAAGACGAAATAAAAGGGCTGTATAGCACTAAGCAGCTTAGTCTTCATAAACATAGAACTTTTAAATCATCATTGATTTTAGCAGTTATAGTAAGTGCGTTAATTTTATTTGGAGTTCGTGCTATGACTTATGCTGCAGAAGATGATGCTAATTTTTTTGTCACTAGAGATGAGACAGAGGGAAGTATCATTAAACCGGTAGAGAATGATTCTACAGAGACTAAAGATGAACTTACAGGCGCAGAAAAATTTATTCAGAATACTATGCTGGGGACTATTCTTTCTACCGAGGAAGAAGATGCATTTATGGCTCCGGCTACTCTTTTAAAAAACTCATACGGCTACTTGAATTATGCCATGACAGGGGATGGTGGTGATACAACTATGGATGGTGCAGCTGATTTTGAAGGCCTTACCAATCTTGATTTTTATAAATACATACAAGGGTTTTCTCTAATACTTATGTTTACCCTGTTTTTTTATGAACAATCAGAAGAGTATATTGGAAATTTTGGAGACGTTTCTGTAGAAAAAATAATTCGGCCGTATTTAAAGTTGATTCTGGCCGTATTTTTTTATATTTAATATTCAAAAACTACTTTCGGGATTTTTACTTTTATCCAAAGTGTTATGTGAAAGCATTTCTTTAAGTCTATCTTCCGGGCAAATTACTATAGTTGATCAATTAAAAGACCAGTTGACACAAGAAATGGGATTTAATAGGGGAAAAGGTCTTTTAAGTAATGTTAAAAATATTATACCATTTTTATCTGCAATAATTATGCTAGCTGGACCATATATAGTAGCTCAAATTACAAATGTTGGAATGTTTTTTGTGGCTTTCCGGAGACTGTTAGAGCTTGCATGCCTAACTTTGTTTGCTCCTTTTGCTTTTTTTGATATCTACAAAGGCGCAAATTCTCAAGCTCTTCGTTTTATAAGAGGTTATTTAGGGATATGTTTTCAGGCGGCTGCAATAATGGCAGTTTTAGCGGTTTCTTCCATAGCTTGTGGAGTTGTTTTTCAGCAATATTTTGGCTCTATTGATACAACAAAAGGTGCAGTAGATATATCAAAAGTAGCCTGGACAATGGTGGCAATTAAACTTGCTCAACTAACTACCGTAGGAGGAACAGCGCAAATAACAAGAAAAATATTTGGAGGGGACTAGGCATTATGGATTTTGATATGAAAGATTTTGAGGAACTTAAGCAAGATATAAACTTAACAAGGGATCAACTTGAAGACTTAAACAACTTGAGAAAAAACGTGCGTGAATTGCAGAGAATTCGTGATGAGGCTACAAAAGATATTGCAGAAATATATTCGCATTTATTAGACGAAGGCCTTTATACCGGGGAAGTCCTAACTGAGATTCAATGCTTTTTTCAAAACTTGGGTAAATCGAATTTAGCTGAAAATGATTCTAATGTGGAGGACAAATTAGATGGCAAGCAATAGTTTTGAATATGGAGTTCAAAACATTAAATATGATGGCCAGAGGACTTCTATTCCTAAAGAAATTAACAACGTCAAGGACAAATTGGTAGGGAATTTCTCCATTAGAGAATGTTTTTTTATAGTAACTGCCATAGTTGTTTTTTTATTTTACTTTAAAGTTTTTCAGGTATTTCTTACTTAAAGGAATATAGTTTAATCATATCTGCAATATTGTCCCTTATTCCAATTGGCATAGGATTTTTATAAGGTTAATGGATTTACTATGTCAGAATTGTTTTTATTTCTTAACGTGAATCTCAGGTTAAGTAGCCCTAGCCGTTATCCTACTATGAGAAATGAATATGAAAAGTTGGAGGCTATTCATTTTTCTAAGCAAAAGAAATTCAAGGAGAAATGGAGATTTCGCAGAAAGAAATTGAAATTTACCAAAAGCAAGAGGGAGGTAATGATGTTTCCTTTTAAGAGAAAAACATAAAATTAAACCGCTTAAAGGCTATGTTCCAGTAAAGGGATTTTATCAAGAACTGAATATATTACAAACAGATTCCGGGTTTAGTAAGTTATTTAAAATTAAAGAGATAGATGAACTATGTCAGAAGAAATATGAGGATAAGTTATTAGAATATTTCTTGCTTTTTCTAGAAAAGGTTAAAGGGAAAAAGTATAAAACCAAGCCATTCATTCAGATTTATTCACATGAAAAATCTACTTACATTTTATGTAATCTTGATATGAGGTATGTTGAAGATGCGGAACAGATATTTTTGGAATGTGAGGATCAAGGATTAAACGTGGTTCCTTTAACTGAATGGTTTTCGCTTATACAATCTCATTTTAGAATGATGGATAGGACAGATTCCTTTCAGATTGGAAAAAAATTCTATTTAAGAGACTTATCTCCTATGCCATCGGACATTGTTGAAAAAGAGAAGGATAATCTTTTTAAATCTTTATCTCTTAACAATAAATACGTGAAAACAGTTATGATAGATAGCTTTCCGGAAATCCTTTCTCATGCCTTTTTGACAGAAATCTTAAAACTAGGGACAACAATATCTATATTTTGCAATGCAGTAGATGAAGAAGTTTGTATTGCTGAGCTAAAAAAAGGTTCTTTATCTCTCTCTGAAGAGAAAGTCACTATATTACAAAAAGAGCTGGAAACAAAATCTTTATATAATCTGCAGATATATATCAGTATAGTCGGAGAATGCGAAGAGGATGTAAAAAAACAATTTATGGCATTAAAGGAAATGGCAGCATCTTTTGCAGTTAAGATTAATAGTTTAAATACGCAGCAAACTAAAGCTTTTTGTTCTTCAAGCCCTTTGGGGAAAAATTATATATCTTCTTTTAAAGCAATTAGCAAGGAAAAGAATTCTTTTCTTTTTTTCCATTTTTCTTATATTCAGCACTACGAAAAAAAGGCGTTTATTATGGAAAAAGATGAATATGGAAGAAAGATTTACTTTGACAGGATGTCTACCAAGCTAAATGGATTTTTATTATCCTCCAATCGCAGCACACTGCTAAGAACTATTAAAGAAGAATGTAAATATTTCTTGCAAAATGGAAAGAGAGTAGAAATTTATACAACACAAGAGATTCCTGAGTTGGGAGAATTTCTTCTATTCAATATCCTGGAACTTTATTTTCCGGAGTGCAGGAAGTAGATAGAGAAATTCTTCGGTATGTTACAAGAAAGATTTTTGGTTTTCAAGGTCAAATAAAGCGAGAGCATAAAGAGATTTTTAACAGAATAATTGATGGATTAGATAATATTTCATTTTCTGCTTTTAAAGAAAGACTTAAAGACGAATCTATTACCTTATACAAAAGAATTGAATTTCTTTCTCTTCAAAGTGAGGTTATAGGAAATTCTAACGTAGATGCGGTGGTACGCATTATTGGAGCAAAATCTCAATCAAGTTATGAGAAAGTTGCAAGAATGTTTTCTGCTATCGCAGATTCTAAAGCAGATGCCGTTTATATATTAGACGGAGAAGAGCTTGTCGGAACCAATCTTCCGGATATTTTCTTTAAGAAAGATTTTTTATTATCTATCTGTTCTTTAAGAAGTAGAGATACCAATGGAAACAAAAAAATGCTGGATTCAACGAATTTTTCTCATCATATAAAGGCTGCACCTTTTTTCCAAATTGGATATTTAGACAGTCAAGATAGAGTGGCTTTAAACCGTGTTTTTTCCTTTAACAAAAAGCAGAAGATGAGTATTAACGATCCGTCTGAAAATACCGGGATTTATCGCTTTCAAGATTTTATAAAGACATACTATAATACCGGGAAAGGAGATTGAGTTGAACAAGTCATTAAAGAAAGAGCTTTTACACATTCCACATTTTAGCATTACAGATAGTATTCCAATGCGTAGTATATCTGAGGATGGAATTATTGAAGTACGAAAAGGTCTTTATTCTAAGACCTATAAAATGCAGGATATAAATTTCAATCTAGCAAAATTAGAGGATAAAGTAGATATCTATATGAATTGGAGAGAAGCTTTATCCTCTTTTGATATTGATAATAGAGTTCAAATCACGATTATCAATAGAATTCTAGAAAGTGATTCTATGATTAAAGATGTGCTATTACAAGAAGCTGGAGACGGATATGATGATTTCCGAGAGGAGTATAATGAAATAATCCGGGATAATGTCCACAAGGAAAAAAATGTACTTAGAGAAAAGTATATTACGATTACGGAAGAAAAGGATTCATTAGAAGATGCTATAAATGAATATAATTCGGTTGAAGAAAATATTTTTTCTCCACTTGAAAAGATGCACGTTTATCTAAATTCATTGGACAGAACGGAAAGATTAACTTTACTAAGAAGTCTTTATAATCCGGATTCAGACCAGGATATAGAGGAAATATCGGTAAATGGAGAAGCTATCTCTGCTTTTAATTTAAATAATTTATATGGCCAAGGCCTAGATATTAAACGTATGTTGCTCCTTCATCTATGGAATTTTTTTCTAATTATTTTAAAATTGGAGATAAATTTGGAGCCTGCCTTTCTGTCCTTTCTTATCCTTCAGCTATCCCGGATAAATTTCTTACTGAGCTTTCTGAGAGAAAATTTGACTGTATAGTGAGTTTTAATCTTAAGAAGATAGATAAAGCTACATCTTACAAAATGGTGAAAAACAAGCTTCTCAATATTGAGGGTGATGCTGCAGCTATGCAATCAAAAACCTTTTTTATTCCATATACCACAAAAAGAGATTTGGATAATACAGAAGAAATGCTTGACGATCTTTCATCTAGAGATCAAGACTTATGGGAAGTACAATTCCATATTACAGTTTTTGCAAATACATTAACTGAAGTGAAAAAACACATTGATACGATTAGAGATAGGTGTCGTTCAAAGGGGGTTGGTTGCCAAAGAGTATCTACGAATGTAGAGCAAGTTTTCAACTCTTGTCTTCCTTTTGGACAAGACCAAAGCGGAAGAAAAAGAACACTAACAACTGAGGCCATTGCAGGATTTATCCCTTTTTCTGCTCAAGATCTTAGACAAAAGCTTTCTGGAATTTATCGTCCACAATATTTTGGCATTAACAAAGCCACAAAATCCTTGATTTCATATAGTCGATCTTCCGGAGATTCTTACAATATGTTAAGACTAGGATTTACCGGTTCCGGAAAGTCTATGTTTACGAAATTCCAGCAGCTTTCAAATTTTCTTCTAGATCCTGGAGCAGACATTATTTGTATAGATCCGATGGGGGAATATGGAACATTATGCAAAGCATTAGGCGGTCAAGTTATTCATATTACGGGATCCGGTAAAGATAGGATTAATCCCTTTGATATTAATAACTTGTACTCCATCAGTGACAATGTGGATCCTATTGCGAATAAAATAGACTTTATTACTTCCATGGTATCCGTTATGTTTGGCTCTCACACAATTTTATCTTCTTTGCAGCAAACAGAAATTACTCAAGCGGGGAAGAAGATATTTGATGAGTGGAAATATAGCCAAAAAGAAGAAGACATTCCTACTATGGAGGATTTTTATAATGCTCTTATGGAAGTACCGCCAACAACCTTAGATATGGGACAAACCTACGAATTGCAAAAAACAGTTGAAAGATACACACAAAGAGGAACGGATATTTTATTTTCAGAAAAAACAAATATTGATTTAAAAAATCGCTTTGTTGTATTTGATCTAGTAGGTTTAGGAGACAATCTGAAAGAACTAGCCATGCTAGTTATTTTGGAGTACATATATCAAAGAGCTTGTGCTAATGCAAAGCAGAAAAAAATAACTATTTTAGATATTGATGAGGTACATCTATTCTTTAAGTCAGAGTTGGTGTCACAATACTTCTCAAAAATATGGAAAGTTGGTAGGCATATACTTTTATATACTTGCGGTATAACGCAGAACGTAACAAATCTTCTAAACTCTGAATCCGGAAGAGATATGATTAAGAACACTGCGTTTGTCCAGCTATTAAAGCAGCATCCTCAGGATGCGATAAGATTTGGAGAGCTACTTAACCTTTCAAAGACAGAACTTGATTATTGTCACAACTCTCAGCCTGGACATGGACTTTTATCTATTGCTGCATCGCAAGAGTATCCGGTTACGTCAGTAATACCTTTTAAGAATATAATCTCTAAAGAGTCGCCAATTTATAAATTAATATCAACAAAAAAATCATTAGAGATGAAATTTAAAATCTTAGGGAGGCAAATACAATGCCTCTCTTTTATTGCAATTCCTTTTTTGCTGAAAAGGGGTTTTTAGTTAAGGAATGGAGGGAAAATGGCAGCTGATAAGAATTTACAGAATGGGAATAAAGTCACTTTAGATTATCACGGGAGAACATCTGTGGATTCTATGGTAGAATCTGCCCTGAAATCTCCTACTACTGTCGTAAAAGCAAGTGCAGAAGAGTCTTACGAAAGTGCAAATGATTTTCATAAAAAAACTAAGGATATCCAGGAGATTATTGGTGCTGTTGGCAATATAGGTGAGACTAATTTTTTAATTAAAGAATTACAGAAAGAAAGTAATCGTTATATTGCTTCAGAGGTTTTTTTCAAAGGGGATGGTAAATATCTATCCATTGAAAATTACATGAAAGACCAGGAGGCATTAGGAGTATATAAAGGCTATACTAGGGGAATTGATAGAGCTTATTCTGAGCTAATCAACAATCCAGAGCGTTTTTATATGAGAGGATCTAATTCAATTGATGAAAAAAAACTTTTAATATTTATCCAAAACAAAGATGTAAATGGAACTCCTTTTAATTCCGGATTCCGGAAGAGAGCAGATAGGGCAACGGAATTTATCGAGCTGCATGGACTAGAAGAAAAGATGCGTGAAGCCAAGGGTATTTTTTCACACTCTCAACTAAAAATCCTTCAGAATAATAATCAGATTTTTAGATTTAAAAGCCTTAAAGATTTTGAAGCAGCTCAAGGAATTATTGATACGTATCTTCTTCACAATTTAAATAATACAAATCTTCACATTCTTGGGGCAGCAAAGAAGGAATTAGGGGATTTACCTTTAGCTTTAAAAAAAGGAGGAATTAATCTCGAAATTCTTAAGCGCATGAGGGAGAAAGATATTAAAAAAAGGCAATAAAATCCTTTTGAGGCACTTGGACAAACAGATATTGTTTCTATATTTCGAGCTAAATCCTTATTATCTCATAGCTCTAAGAAAATGAAGGGTTTAGTACAACATAATGCCGTTGGATCTGCTTTAAATATATTAGGAGTCAATCAATTAATGTCTATGGAAGGTGCTGAGGGGCTATCCTATTTAAAAACCTCTTCATCCATAGCGCTTACAAGTGGCCGAATTCTAAAGGGATCAGCTTCAATAGCCGCAGCTACCGGAAGAAATATTTTAAAAGAAACCCCTCTTGGTGAATTGAAGAATCCTTTTTCCGGAGCTTCAGAAAAGATTTTGGGAGGTGTGAGTGATCGTCTGAATCACTCCTTTGCCGGTAATACTATTCGTTTATTGAAGAAAGTCAATGTTGATATTACATATCAAGCCAGACAGAATTTTTTTCTTCGCCTTTTTGGAAAGCTAAAACAGCAGCTTGGGAAAGCATTTCATTTTTTTACTTCTCCTATACGACTGTTATCCCAATCTGTTAATTTTTTCAAGAAGAAAATTATTATGCCCATAATTTGTATCTTCGGCCTATTTATGTTTTTCATCTTAATTATTGCAAATTCCGGAGGTGGTGGAGGCGCCACTGCATCTAGTGCTGTGAGCGTTATTTTGTCTGACAAAGAGCAACTGGAAGAATTTCAGACTACTTATGATGCTCTAGACAGTAGCTTTTCTTCACAAATATCCGGAATTATTAATGGGTATGCTCATACGACTAATTTAAAGGGAGAGCAAATTCACTTTGGAATTAATGAGCCGGATGAATATAAAAATGGAGTGTTTCAAAAGTTTTTTTATGATGGTAATGCTACGCAAGGTATTTCCAGTAATATAGGAGATTGTATTTCTTGCTTAGTGGTTATGATGCAAAATAATCAATCGCAGCATAGAGAAGAGGCGAAAGAATTATTAACAGCACTTTATAAATCAACTCATAGCTACTCGACTTCAGAATCAGCTTTATATCCTGGAACTAAAGGCTGCAGAGATGCAACATATTTTTGCAATGAAAATAAACCGCAAGTAGATTTAGATTCTTCTCAAGTAACAAAATATTGGTCTACTGATTTAAAGTATAATCCCTGGCTCTATGGTGATCTTTATTCGCCAACTAAAGACCAGGAATGTGAAGTTTGCCGGGCAAAAGGGGATATCCCCTATTCAGGCTATGCAGGCTGCACGGTTACCGGAACATGTTACCATGGAGATGGTGGAAATATGGGACGTAGCTATGGAACTTGCTCTCATTATCAGGCCGTATATTCTTGTCCCGGCCATGAGTATGGAGATAGAAATGGTAATATCAGAATAAGACATTGTGCGGGACCACTTGGATGCGAAGGTTATTATGAGTGTCTAGGCCATAACCATTATGGATGCCCTGGCCATAATACTTATACAGATGGTTCTCCTCTAAAGGTATGCTTTGGTCATACGGATTTAAATATGAACGTAAATATTGCATCTCAAGTAAGAATATTCCAAATTGGTGCAGTTCCTGTGTCTGAAGATAATTCAAATTCTACTACTACACTTATTTATGGTATGAAGGAAGAGGACTTTAATAAACTGTCTGCAGAAGAGCAAGAAAAAGTAGCAGAAGAATGGTCTAAGAAAGAAGAATCTGCACTAGAGGAGAATGGAACAGAGTAAAGAACGAGGAATTTCCTTGTTCTTTTTTTAAAGGGGAATAGATGATTTGTAGATATAAGATAAGTGGAATTTTAAAATATAAAAGAATATTTTATGTAGTTTTTCTTCTTTGTCTAATAACTATAGCGTTCTCTTTTCGACTTTACTCATTAGCTGCATCTTCAGAGGAAGATGAAATCTGGATGGGATTTGTGCAATATGAGTCTGGAGCTGAAGGAGGAAGAAGCGCCGGATCCGACTATAGTCATGCATATGGAATTGCACAATTTGATGATCGTTATGATCTTTGGGGATTTGTTGGTAGAGTGTTAGCTGAAGACGAACAGAAATATGCTGCATTTAAAGAGCTGCATAATAAGTACAGCAATTCCAAGAGTTTAATCTCTGCAAATTCAGCAGATACGGCAGCTATGGTGAGTGCCTGGCATTCAGTTTACGATGCTGATCCTGAAGGATTTACCAAAAGGCAAATTGAAGAGTTTATCTCAAAATACTATCCTCCATGTGTTTCCGGAATGAGTAAACAAGGAATTGATATATCCGATACAGAAAAATATTCTCCGGTTCTTCGAGGCACTTTGCTTAGTATATCAATTTGGGCTGGAAGCAGCGGTGTTCAAAAGGTTATTCAGAAATTGAAATCTTCAATGTCAGAAGAAGAAATGCTTAATATATGTTACTCGCCTTCTACATCTGAGCTTAAAGGTATTAAAACAAAATACTTAAATGGATTTAGAAATCGCTGGGAAAAAGGGCAAAGAAATTCAGCTATTCAGGATTTCGCTAAGTGGAAAAATGGAGAGTCTATAGCCACTTCAAGTGCAGGAGATTTAGGATCTATGCTGCAAGGAGCTGGAATTTTATATGGAATTGATGGTGGTTCTTATACGGATTATGTTAAAGCTTTTATAGATAGTCATGAAGAGTTAATGACTGGGTTTAGAGAATCTGGAGGATGGAATTCAGCCAATCAAGAGTGGGCAAAAGCCTTACTGACTGAAAGTGACTGGTATAATGACTATGGAATTACATTTACTTCACTTTCTACTACTTTATCTAGTGGAACGGCTTCAGGTTTAGAAATTGCTGGAATTATCGCAGAAAATTACCTTGTGCCGGATAATGGCGGTAATAATCCAGTTGTTTATTTCTCTCAGAGTGGAGGACAGCCCTGGTCAAGTGTACCCTTCGGAGGAGGCAATATTTCCTCTTCAGGTTGTTCGGTAACATCGTTATCCATGGTTCTATCTTATCTAAAGAGTGGTACAGATAAGAGTGGATGGATTTATCCTTCAGATGTTGTGCAAAAAATTATTGAAAAAACAGGGAACTATAATCACTTTTACGCTGGAGAAGCCGGACAAGGGTGGGGAATATTTCCTGCCGTAGCCGGATATTATGGCACGAAGTGTAAAACAATTTCTTCATCTAAAATTACTGAAGAGCTTGCAAGTGGACATCCGGTTATAATGAGCTGCAAGCCTTCAGAATTTACCAATGGAGGGCATTTTATTGTTCTTACAGGAGTTACGGACGATGGATATATTGTAGTTAATGATCCTAATTCCTCTCATCGTGACAAAAGTAGCAGAAAGTACACACAATCTTATCTTTCCTCTGTTGGAAAACAGTGGTGGTCATTTAGTGAATAGTAAATTTATAATATATTAAATATATACATTATAGGAGTAATATGGATAAATTTAGAAAGTTCTGTATTATGGCTTTTGATATTAAGCCAACAATTCATATTTTTTTATCTTTAGGTGGGCAAGAAAAAGGAGGAGATAATGCTTTTTAATCAGTATATGAGTACCTTTTCCCACCAATGAAAATGGAGAATATGTTAATGAAGATGGAGAAGTATTAGATTGGGATTTTTTTCAGGATTTAGTGGAGAGGATTCAGCTGGTCTTGAAAATCAAAATACAGCTTCTGAAAAATCAAGAAACCATGTCATTTTCTGAAGCTGTTAAAAATCAGCAAATTATCGAAAGTGCCAAAAGCTTCTGATGCCTCAGATACTCCTTCTGAAGTAGGAACTATAACGATATTTTTTTATGATAATCCGGATTTTTGACTGGTCAAGAAATAACATCAAAGTAGTCCCTATGGAGAAATAAAAAAACCAAAAAAAGAAGAAATATATCTATACAAGCAAAAATGATTTTTTTATACAACAAAAATCTATTCCAATAGGAGAATATACTTTTGAAAAAGGCGAGAGTCTTGATAAGGACTTTTTTTCTTTTCTAGTGATACCGGGAGTTTCGAAATAAGCCAGGATAAGCCTACTATGATTGAACTTCATTTTGGTAAATCCGTTCCGGAAATCACACTTTCAGAAGAATTGAATGGTTTGCAAGAAAGCCGGAGAATTTAATCTTACAAAAGAATACAAAGCTGCAGAATCAGCAAAGAAAAATGAGCTATAAAATCAGGATATTTATTTTTGTATGTATTGTGTTACTATTTGGCCTTACCTTTATATTTATTAGAGCAGAAAGAAAGAAGATGAAAGAAAGAGAGGGATTGATAGATTAAGTGATTATATCAATATCATTCTAGAAAAAATACTAATTATTGTTTCCTGGAGAGGTAATGGTAACGTCCTTGAAATGAAGCGTTTTTTTGCGTTAAACTTATAGACCGAAAAAGGATTTAGCATTTAGAAGTATTATGTTTCCTGTTTCGGTAGAAGGAACATAACGCAAAAAATAAGTGTGTCAATGGTTTCCCGTAAGGGTTGAGGAAAATAGGGAGTATTTTCCGAGACCATTGACACACGAAAAGCATTATAATGTTTATTGTCCTTTTATTTTATCGTATTCAATCAATTTTTCTTCGTTTTCTTTTATATATTGTTCTATTAGATTTCCAATTACTTCACTGGCACTTTGGCGATCTACATAAGCTATTTTTTTTAAGTCATTGTAGGAACTAGGATATACAGTAATAGCAACAGTTTTCTTGCGCTCCTGGCTAAGTCGTGGACGTCCGACTTTTTTTTCCTGGGGCGTTTCTTCTTTTGTCTCCTCCTCTATTGAGTCATTTAATCCCACTATTGATTTAAAAGCAGATTCCGGATCAAATTTAGCTCGTTTCTTTTCCATTATTTACATCCTTTCAAGAATTCATCTATAAAATCTTTATAGTCTTCAGACACCGTGGATTTATGTGCATAGTTAAATATATCCATTTTATTGGCCTGTGCCTCTTCGATAGCCACTGCAGTTCTTATATATGTTTTATATATAGGTGCAGATATGTATTTACTTAGCTGTTCGGTTAATTCCTTTATTTGCTTACTTATATTTGCCCTAGGATTGAATCTGGTAAATAGAATTCCAGTAATCTTTAAAGCTGCATTACAATACTTTGTACGCTTTTTACAGTGATATTTAATTGATTTATCCCTGTTGTCGCAAAGATTCCGGCTGTTGTAGGAATAATAATATCTGTTGCTGCAGTAAAAGCATTTACAGTCAGAATTCCTAAAGATGGTGGTGTGTCTATAATTATAAAGTCATACTTCTTCTTCACTGACTCTATAGATTCTTTTAAGCGATATTCTTTTCCTGTTTGAGATAGCTCTTGCTCTGCTCCGGCCAACATAATATTTGATGGTATAATATCAAATCCACTCTTCAGAGATTGAATTGTATCAGTAATATCGGAGTCTCCTCTTATTAACTCATATATTGTTGATACATCCAAGTTTTCTGCTCCACAAGCAGCGGAAAAATTTCCCTGTGGATCCATATCTATTCCCAGAACTTTAAATCCTTTTTGAGCAAGTCCAGCACACATAGCATGAGAAGTGGTTGTTTTTCCGACTCCACCTTTTTGATTAGCTATTGCAATAATCTGCATTTCTTCCTCCCAATTATCTGCTTTATTATTTAAGGGTTCTTGATTTATTATTTTCTTTACTAGTTAATTCGCTTTGTCGTTTTTTGCCTCGTTCTATCACTTCCTTTAGCGTGGGTTTCCTTTTTTCTTCATTTATTTGATCTAATTTAGGAATGTCTTTAATTACTTGATTAAGCCAGTTTGTTTCTTTCTTTTCTATAATTTGTCCTTTATCATAAAGTGCTATAGTTTCGAATTTTTTAGAGTTATCAAAAAACTCGATATAGTCACATAAAGGAATTACTTCTTTTAGCGTTGATAAAGAAGTGTCATATCTTCTTCGTATATCTCCTTCGTCTATTCCGTGACCACCTTCTTTAACTCTATTTGATACTCTCTTTATTGCTAGCTCCGGAGACTCCAGCCCCTACATAACACATCTGAACTGAAAATCCTTTTTTTCTTTAGCTGCTTTTTATCGTGTTGATTATAGAATGGCCTGCAAGAGTGGTTTCTTGATTAAAGGATTTTCCCTCTTCTATGCAGCTTTTTATCTTTTCAACAGCAATCCGCATAGCTCTGAATTGTGCCTTTGTATCTCTCCAATCCCATCCACTTTGAGTTATAATTTCATCAGAATTTATACGGATTCCAATGTCCTTTCCATCAAATAATTTATATAAAGTGGATTTCCCGGCTCCATTTACTCCGGCAAATATTGTATATTTTTTTAGTTTCTTCCATTTTTTTAGTTCTCTTTTTTTCTTAAAAAGTTCATCTTGTTTTTTTGCTGCAGAAAAAAATCAGATACCATCATGTAAAAAGGATTGCTCCTCAGTATTTTTCAAGCTCAATATTTCTATTGAGTAATGAGTGTTTAGGATTCATTACTTCCCGGCATTGAGAATACAAACTGTGAACTTTTGTTTTGAATTGTTTCAATTCTTCCTGTGTCATAATTTTTCTCCTTTTTTTGAATTTATACAATGTTTTACATATACATAATATCATATATAAAAAAATAGTATATATGTTTTTATGTAAATATAAAATAAAAGGAGGAATTTCCCCCTTTATTTTATACTGTTACTTTGTCTTTCATTTCTATATTCTCGAACATATCTATAGTAAGTTGCTTGAGACATTCTGTTTTTTAATTCACTGAAGAGTAGGGCATTAGTAATAACTCCATCCTCTACATTCTTATATTTTTCAAAGAACTTCTTCTTTGAAAGCTTTCTTGGCCGACCATAATCGTCCCAGGAATCACTTAGTCTTTTTTGAGCAATGCCTTCAGCCTGTCGCTTTTGTTTTCTATCCAACTCTGTTGTGGCAAGAAGCTGAAATACAGAAATTAATGTGTCATTAATAAAACTATAAATCGTTTTCATCATTCCGGAATCATTACCTTTTTCTAAAAAAAGATATGTTGTAGGAATATCTAAAAATATAACATCAACTCCTTTTTCTTTAAAGTATGCAAGCTCCCGGGCAGTTTCATCGGCTCGGCCTAGACGATCATATTCGGGTATAATAACAATATCATCCTTACGGACACATTCTTTCAAAGATATATATCCGGATCTTTTGAAATCTTTCCCAGTTTGTTTATCTGTTTTAATATTTCTATCTACGTCAATCTTAAGATCATGTTCAGCACAAAATGTAATAATCTCCTGGATACCTCTTTCTAGATGCTGCTCTTTTGTGCTAACTCTTGTATATCCAAAAATTTCTCTTCCCATATCTCTCCTTTACTATCAAAAAGCATAAACTGATTTATGATACTATCATAATATATATTCTGTAGATTTTTGATAGTAAAAATTTGGATAATTTTAAATACTATCGAAATGTATACTTTTTAATACATGCTATTCCTATTCCAAATTTACCGTTCTATCAATATTTATAACATAACAATGGTTTCTGTCTTGACATAATACATTTTCCACGGTTTTCTCTTGTTCTTATTTTCATAAACCCACATTTCAGTTTCAACTTCCTTGTTAGGTATATCAATCCCCCCTTTAACGATATGGGGTAACCCTATTCTTCCTATAATATATTCTCCATTATCAACTCTTTGTCCTTTAAAAACAAAACTATTTATATAATGTACATCCTCATGGTAAGGAGGCACATAAGGCAAACTTCTCATCTCTCTTTCACCTCTCTTTTTCTCTACCTGTCTGTATATCCTCACCGTGAGGATATACAGACAGGTAGGTTTAGTTTTCCTTTTCCTTTTTATATTTCTCAGGTTCTTCTCTTAGCTGCTCTTCTCTAAACTCTCTTAGTTGGTCATCCAATATCTTTTCAAGTTCTCTACTAACATTTATATCCATAAATCCACGTTTAAGAATTACGCAAAATGCCAAAAAAAACATTGCATACATCCACTTTGTCATAAAGGCATCATATATTATCACTTCATTTTTTATGCCAGAAAAAAATATAAGGAAAAACAATAAAATATATCCAAAAATTGCTATCACTATACTTAGAATCCCACGCTTTCGCATAAAATATACTGCTCGATATCCATCTTCTTCCGCTATTCTTCTTGTTAGTGTCCAAAATACTTGTACTATTCCCGTCGATAACATCAAACTACAACCCACAAAAGCAATAATTCCTGATTCCTTAATTATTTCACTCATCTTAGTCCTCCTTTTCCCTGATATCTTGGTCTATTAAAATCTTTTCCACTTTGTTTATGTATACTTTTGATAAAAAATAAACCTTAGTGTTTAGATTTGTAGTTATTAATAGTATTGGGTATATTGTTAAGGTCTCTAGAATTAAAATTATCTATTATTTTATGAATACTTTTTCTTGCCATATTTGGTTTCTGTTCGAGGGGCTTAGTAATTCTTTCACATCTTTGTAAAGCTATATCCAGTATCTTGGCCTTTCTATGGGCTAACATAGTACGATAGAATTCTTTTTGTATTCCTGAAATAAACGGAGTATTCTCAATAATTAAGTTAATCTTATCCATATCGATTCTGGGGTGAATTCGATTGAGCGCTTTTAAACAAGCAGTATTATCAGTAGTGTTTAAAAAAATTCAAAATAGTTAATTTTTTTATTATCATACTTAATAGCTGAAGTGGGAAAAACATAAATTCTTTCGTTTATTTCCTCTTCAGACATAAGTATTTTTTTCATACCAGCTTCGCTTAATTTTGGATACAAACAAGAACCACAATCATATACAGGTGCTAAACGTATACTTCCTTCCGACTTATTTATAAGAAATCCCCAATTACCATTATGTCTATCAAAATTTCCAATTAAAGCATCTACAATAAACATATCCCAAAAAAATATTCTTCCAGTAATTTGGCAGATATAACTTCTTGTGTTTGTATAGTGTCCAAAATATCATCTAATTCAGTACCATAACCATTCTCTGAACTATATATAATGGTATTCTTGAGTGAAGCAAAATCCTTTAAGTCAAATCCATTAACTGTAAAATCCTTACATGCCACGACAATTTTATTATTAAATGTTCCCAGAATAGTTTTTTTGTGTTTCTATTCCAACACTTTCAAAAAAATATGACAAGAAATATATTCGCTTATAGAACTATTTGAATATTCCGGTTCTAAGCTATTTCTAACTGTGGAAGGAAATTTTAGCATATATGTTTCTCCCTCATATATTATTCCCTTCTTTTTCCCGTTTCCTCCTCCATACATAAGAAGTCTATTTCTGGACAATTAGTAAAGTCTATCAACATTTTATTCATCCTCCAATCCTATTCCCAAATACTTGTTTCTTAAAAATCTTGCCTGTTCATCAGAGATTTCATAACTATATAGGGCAGAGTTTATTGATCCGTAAACCTCTCCCCAAAGGCAGTCAAGAAGACTTGAATTTTCTTTAATACCCTGCACATATGCTTTTATATCATTTCGTAAATATCTAGGGAGTGTCATTTCCCAAATTTCTTCTTTAGTCATTCAATCTCCTTTCAAGGTTATCTTCTAAAAAATGCCTTATAAAGCTTTAAATCATTTTCTTTATTATCGTTATAGTTCATCTCTTGTATAGTTTCAACTTGCATTCTTTCATACTCTTCTTTTTTATTAGAAATAAATTTATCTAGTTCTTTCCGGAAAACAGGGGATTCCATTAATTCCGGAAGTTTTTTTTGAGGACAATTCTTAAGCTTATCGGCTAGCTCTCCTTGAGCTATCTCTTTTAGCTTTTGGATCCTCCTTGTTACATATGGATTATATATACCTGAATCATAAGACTCTCGTAGTTTTTTTGCGAGTTCCGGTAGACTCTCTTTGAATTCGATTAAATAATCCAAAGGCAAAGAGTCTAAGCTTTTAGAGATGTTCTGGAATTCCTGTGTATCTCCTGCAAATAGGCTACCAAATATAAATGCCTTATTGGTGGCCAACGATAAAGCTGTATTTGTCCTGGATAAGTCTCTATATAATTCAGTATTAGTATTAGCTATTTCTTGTAATTCTCTAGCTTCTTTTTCTAGCGCTTCTATCCTAGACTTGAATAGAATAACATCTTCTTCAGTTTGTAACCCGTACTTTAAAGTTAAATCTTTAATACTTTTATAGGGATATACTATTCTTTTTTCTTCTTTAGTAAAATGCTGCAGCTTTTCATCTAATCCGGGATTTATAATATCTTCTGATTTAACTCCCTTGTTACGCTGCACGATATCCTGAAGGATAGTATCTACTTTCCCAAAATAATGCTGAATGATATTATTGGCTTCTTTTTTGTGGACTTTACTAATATCAATTGCTTGAAAGTTATCAGGGTATAATTTTACAATTAATTGTAGTGTTTCCATTTCCCATTTAGTTAATGCTACATTATCCTTTATCCCCTTATTATTTGATATAGGGGTTTCTAATAGAATATTTAGTAATCTATTTGCCTCATCTTTTCTTAACTCATGTATATTTACCCTACTTTGATCTTCACTAGACAATAACTTATTTAATGTATAAGCTTGCTTCTTTGTGATTGCTTCATCATGTTGCTTTTTTTATAATTTTTTTCAAAAATATTCATTAGCCTTTTTTTAGAAATATTTCTTCATTATTCTTACGTTCATATTCCTGTTTAGAGATTAGGACTGGTGGCCGAACAGCAGTTTTTCTCTTGCAGAAAAAAAGCAGTATATCTTTAGCATCAGTATTTGAAAGATTATTAAGGTTCTCTTTTTAGAATTCTATATTCAGATCCAGAAAGTATACTCATTATTTGCTTTTTTTCGAAACTCTAGTGGATCTAGAGAGGCAATATTCTTTTTTTATATCTTCCGTTGAATATACATTCCTAGATATTTCCTCCGGATTTATACCTAGACTAATTAATAACTTTTTCTGCTGTTTTTTTGCTTTTTCATACTGTTGTAGAATATTCTCCATCTTGTCTATTAATGTATATAATTTTTCTGACTCTCGGCTAGATACAGCTTTTGTTAATCCTGCTTTAAAAATCCTATCATCTATATCACCTTGTGTATTTATTCCGTGCTTTAAACAAGTTGATATAGCAAAATTTAGTAATTCTAATTTGCTTTTTGATGATGCCATGGCTGTATCTTTTTACTATTTCTTCTGCCAGTGACAATTCAACAAAAGCTGTCTCCTATTCTAGAAATAATCTCTTTAATTAAATTCAAAAAGTTGTAATAGTGCAGGAATTCTTTTTTTCCAGTGACATCATATTTTTTTGAATATAAATTCCAGCTAAATTTATTTTGCTTGAATGTTGAACTTTGCTCTGATTTATCTTATTAAGTAAGTATTTTTTTTCTTTTATTTTTACATTTTTTTCAATCAAATACTCAAGACCTTCTCGCATATATTTTTTACCTAGTCGATAATCAGAAATAGTAATATCTCCTCTAACATAGGTAAAACTTGTAGACTTTTCCTCTTTTTTTCAATTATTTTTATATCCCTTTTTCCTCCATTTTCTTTTTTTCATATCTTCTATATTATTACTTGATAAAGCACATTCTCTGATATCATTTTTTTGACTTCTTTTTGTGAATGATACTATATCTTTTTTTGCTACTTTATCTTCTAAAATCTCAGTCCAGTTTTTTTCTTTCCCCAATCCCTTTAATTTCAAAAATCTAATCCATATCGTAAAGATATATCTTTTGATAGTTCTTTAACCTGTTTATATAAATGATACGAGTCTTTAAATTTGTGATTTTTTTATCTATAGCATATGCGCATATGGCAATATGGTTATGAATATTTTTCTGTATCTAAATGAGTAGTAATTTTTACCTATGAATTCTTCCTCACAAAGAGCTTCGCATAATTCAACTCCTGCTTGATGAATTATTTCAGGATCATAGTCTTTTTCCTTTATAAGATGATATAAAATGAAATACATCATTTGCTAAATGTCCTTCATTTAGCCTCTCACTTTTTTAGCATGATAACTTTTTTTCTAAATAATGAGCATACTTAACAAATTCTTTGTCTGAACAATTTATCTCTGTTACTAGTAATCTATTATCTTCTTCATAGAAAATTTTTTTCATCTCTTTCCATATATTCACTTAATGAACTTATAGATGATTTTTTTCATCAGAAAATGTAACTTTTTCCGGATTAGAAATGTAGTTATTTAGAGAATCAATTCCTCTTGATTTTTTTCATTTTTTTATGTTTTTATTTTTTTATATTTTTTTCTACACTCATTTTTTTCTAAACTCTTTCATAAAAAAATCAATATTTTTTTAAATGTGAGACGGCTGAGCTTTGCTCAGTTTAAGGTTGAAAAACCTTCATAAATAAAGTTGAAAACTTTATCATTTGACTACATTGTAGTCATTTCTTGCTACTGTTTTTTTAAGCTATACAGAAATGGCTAATTCACTGGCATTATTCATATTATTTCTGCTATGCATTTTACCTATATCAATCACTTTGTACTTTAAATATTTCATATTTCTCCTTTTTTCTATTCCGTTTCCGGAGTGTATATTTTTTTAGTTATATTTTTTTATGTATCTACAGTAGAATCTATCTCGTTTTTAAAGACCTTGAGAGCCTACATAAAAGATAATCTCCCGGCTTACTATTTGCTATGAGATTTTTCTATATCAATTTCATTCTCATTAGGCAGCTTCCAGCCATCATAAAAAATAGGGACTAAAAGTATTTTACTGTTTTCATAATCTTGGTAATCACTTTGCGTTTCACAAATAAAATTATCGAGAATAGTATTGACCTCATCAATTGTTAAGTTTGCCTCTTGATACTTTCCGGTACTTTTTATTTTTTCTAGTAGGTAGTCTTTACAATTTTTATCTTTCTCCAAAATTGCTCGTAGAACATCAGGATTAGATTTATTACTATCTACTTCCAGCACCTTTAGTATGCAGCCTTCTTTTTGTGTCATTCTAATTGTTTCAAGTAGTATTCCTTCTACTATTTTTTTTGGGGCATAGCGTTTCATGAAACATATTTCCTTCTCTTTTTTTCCTTTTGCTTTTCGAAATATCTTTTTGTACTCATACGCAAAGTGTCTTTGTTTAAAATATCGCAAAAATCTCCAACTGCAATTTCTTGCCAGGTCTTTAGATCCATATAATATCTTTCTATAACTGTTCGTATTAATATATCTTCTACTTCCATTAACTCTTTTCTTAGTTTCTTTTCTTTTTTTAGACGTTTCTCGTTAAACTCGACTATTTGCTTTTCAATCTCCACAAGTTTAACTGCAAGCATGGATGTTCGGTCTGATATATCCGTCCCTCCGGGAATTCCGGTTTGAGCTTTTGAAGGAACGCAGCAAGCTTTCGCTTTAAACATCTGATAGTTCTCTTGTATCTTTAATAACTCCTTAGATAATTTTCGATACTCACAAAAATCTTTTTCTTGCATAATTTCCTCCTTACCTTGTTCCTTTCAGACGAGCTTGGAACCTTTGCATTGCAAGTTCATCATAATCCAATTCATCTTTCTCATTTTGCAGTACATCCATGGAGTTATTTTTTTGTCTGTAGCATTGTAAATCATGTTGTATCTCACACGATAGGCCTATATTTGCAGAATTCTTTGAGTTGAAGAGACAAGTAAGTAGATAGCTCCTAATATTTTTTTAATCTCATTATTTTTGGCTTGCTTTTTGTTAGAGATTTCAGAACATAGTCCAGGTGAGAATCATCGAGCTTTAGAAGCTGAGCCTTTACAACAGAATAGGGATAATTCTTTTGATTAATTCTAACCTTATCTTGTGGTATAGAAATGATTTCGGCCATAAGGTCTATAATTTCATCTACCTTATCCTTTGCTCCTGGGTTCTCTAGTATATAGTCTTCATAGCGAAAATTCTTTTTGATGAGATTTTGATACTCTAAAAAGGCTGAAGCAGGATCTCCAGCGATACCCATCTCATCTTCATCCATCTTCGCAGCCGGATAGGTAGATTGTTTTTTATCAGTTGTTATATCTTGTTTATTATATGGTATTGGTCTGCCCTCAGAGGCAAATGCATTTTTCTCCTGGGGCAAATCCATTTGCCCTGTGGGGCGGATGCATTTGCCCTGTAGGGCAAATGAGGATTTATGCGGTTCTACGGAGTTTTTTTCGGCATAATCCTCCGGATCCACTATGTGATACAGAATTAGAGTTTTTCTTGTTACTGCATACCACGCAGTTCTGTCGTATTGATTTTGATTATAATTACCCTTTAATAAAAGACCTTCTAGAATAAGCTTATCTAGTGAGGTTCTAATCACTTTAGGAGTCATATAAGGGAAAAGCTTTGAAAAGGCCTCATTGGAATTGTAAGTCCAGTAAAAGCCATCATAAAAGTTTTTCTTATTCGCCTTGTTTTTCTCGCACCAAAAGAGTATATTATCTAACAGTATTGCACAATTCACACCATATGAAGTTGCAATCTCTACATTGAAATAGTGTTGCATAAATACCTCACTTTTATGAGGTAGTAGCTTGTAAAATCGGAAACGGGTTCGATTCCCGTCTCGCGCTCTCAGAGATTAGTAAGAAGCCTGATGATTTCAGGCTTCTTTTTACTTTACAATTTCATATCGTTCTATTATACCGCTCTTCTCTTAGTTATCTCCTGCATCATCCTCGGATACCGTATAGGTAAATCTCTTCTTGATATCCTCATCGGATGCCAGATACTCATCATAGGTCGTAAGCTTGTCAATGAGCTTTCCGTCAATGATTTCCATGATACGGTTTGCGGTGGTTTCCACAACCTGATGATCACGGGAGGCAAAGATAATCACACCCGGGAAGTTCTTTAAGCCGTCATTCAAAGCGGAAATCGCCTCCATGTCCAAGTGGTCTGTAGGCTCGTCCAAAATGATGACATTGGAACCCGAAATCATCATTTTCGAGAGCATACAACGGACCTTCTCTCCTCCGGAAAGGACATTGACCTTCTTCACGCCGTCATCCCCCTTAAAGAGCATTCTGCCAAGATAACCGCGGACAAACTGGGTATCCTTGTCCGGGGAATACTGGGTAAGCCACTCTACAATGGTGTCTTCGGAATTGAATTCCTTACTATTGTCCTTTGGAAAATAGGACTGGCTGGTGGTCAGTCCCCACTTATAATCTCCGGAATCCGGCTCCATTTCTCCTGCAATAATCTGCATGAGTACCGTCTTGCAAGCTCGTTCGGGCCTACAAGAGCCACCTTATCGGTACGGTTTAAGATAAAGCTGATGTTATCGAGAACCTTTACGCCGTTAATCGTCTTTGTCAGGTTATTGACTTCCAATACATCATTTCCGATTTCCCGGTTCGGCTTGAACTGAATATAGGGGTACTGTCTGGAAGACGGCTTAATGTCATCGAGCTCAATCTTCTCGAGCGCACGCTTTCTGGAAGTCGCCTGCTTTGACTTCGAGGCATTCGCGGAGAAACGCTGGATAAATTCCTGTAACTCCTTAATCTTCTCCTCTTTCTTTCTGTTGGCTTCCTTCTGCTGACGAACAATAAGCTGAGACGACTCAAACCAGAAGTCGTAATTTCCTGCAAAAAGGGTAATCTTTCCGTAGTCGATATCCGCAATATTGGTGCAAACCTTATTCAGGAAATAACGGTCATGGCTGACTACAATGACCGTATTTTCAAAGTTAATGAGGAAATCTTCGAGCCACTCAATGGAAACCAGATCCAAGTGGTTTGTCGGCTCGTCGAGAAGCAGGATATCCGGATTTCCGAAAAGGGCCTTCGCAAGAAGCACCTTTACCTTCTCGGATCCCTTCAGCTCGTTCATCATCTTGTGGTGCAGCTCCGTTTCGATTCCCAGACCGTTTAGCATGGTCTCCGCATCCGCTTCCGCATTCCACCCGTCCATCTGGGCGAACTCGCCTTCCAGCTCCGCCGCACGAATGCCGTCTTCATCGGAAAAATCCGGCTTGGCATAGAGGGCATCCTTCTCCTTCATCACTTCATAGAGGCGCTTATTGCCCATGATTACCGTGTCCAAAACGGAATAATTATCATATTTAAACTGATCCTGCTCGAGAACGGACAAGCGCTGTCCGGGAGTCAGGATAATCTCTCCGGAGGTGGGCTCCAGAGCACCGGAAAGAATCTTTAAGAGGGTAGACTTTCCGGCACCGTTCGCGCCGATTACCCCGTAGCAGTTTCCTTCCGTGAATTTGATGTTTACATCCTCAAAGAGGGCCTTTTTCCCCACTCTGTAGGTTACATTACTTGCAGCAATCATGTTTTACCTCTATATTTCCTCATAAAAATACGCTATATTATCCTCCGACAATATAGCATTTATAAGGGGAAAAGGGAAGGGCAAAGGAAACGGGAAAATGATGTCTAAAATGATGAATGAGAAAATAATGGAAGGGATTCGTGCGCACATGCAGGACCTCTCCGGATTTGACCGGATAGAGCTTTTAGAAATCGAGCCGGGTCACAGTCTTTTCAAAATAGAAGTCACGGAAAAGATGCTGAACCACTACGGGGCCGTGCATGGCGGGGCACTTTACACGCTCTGCGACATGGTTTCCGGTATGACCGCCTATGCCTACGGCGTAACTAATGTCACCCTCTCCGGAAACATCAACTATGTCCGTCCGGCAGGTGTCGGCACACTTTATATTGAGTGCAACACCCTGCACAAGGGAAGAACAACCGTTGTGCAGGATGTCATTGTTCGAGACAAGAAAGAGAGGCTCCTTTGCACGGCCAGAATGACCATGTATATCACCGGGGAAGTAGGAGTATAAAGTAAGGAAAATAATGTATATAAAAATGGGCTGTAAAAAAAGAGATATAGGACAAAACGTGTTGATGGCTAATCCCAATCAACAAATGTTTTATTCACCTTATGGAGATCACTCCATACAATAGCATCACCCCAAATCGAAAGGCTTTTTTCTAACCTTTGCTTCTCATTCATCTTTTTATAAAGCCTTGCGATGCTTTTATCAGTTGGCATTATATTCAATATTTCAGACGAAGAAAGCGGCTCCGGAGAGTGCATATAGCACCACCAGAAGACCGCTTTTATTCTTCTTTCTATCGATAACCCTCTATGATTTCTTAGCATTTCCCTAAGACGCGAATTAATACCACCCTCTATTCTATTATTCGTTGATGGTGTAGAAAAACTGGCAGTTAATTCATCATCAAGATATGTAAATAGAGTATTCTCTCGAATGAGTCTTAGTAAGGATCTTTCTGCCTTTAGGACTCTTTCATGCGTTGGTCTTTTATTCCCATACTCATCTATAGTCATTGCACTAAGAAATTCCCGATATTTCTTAACCCAGTCTGCAAAGCGTTTTACCCAGTTTTCACCTTCATTTTTATTTTTTACTTTTAAGAGATCTTTAGCCAGAGAATAAAGCTCTATACCCGCCATAGTATTTGGCCTTGAAGTTGTATAACGCTTTACTTGGCAGAACACATGAAATATACACCTTTGATGCTTGGCATTAGGCCATATTTGCTTTAGTGCCTTTCCAAAGCCGGTTCCCCCATCTGAAACAACCATTCTTGGTTCTGCTATCCGCTTCATAAGAGCTATCCAGGCACCCGCATGTTCATATCTGCAGAGGTACCATCCCAGTACATTTTTTGCATCACAGCAAATGAGTATACATGCCTTTCGCCCAAGATATATTCCATCCAAAAATAAGACATCCTCGGGGCTTTCTACCTTAGGCGGCATTGCCCATATATCCCAAAATTTAGTAGTTTTTCTTCTGAAACTTCTTCCTTCTCCAGGCATAGTGGATTGTGCATCTTTGCCGAATAGCCACTCTAAAAAGCTCTTCAATTCCTTTGAGTTATTATCAATCTTATGCGTGAAAGAACTCTTACACGCTTTGCATAACCACCTTTGAGAGCCGGCATTGGTCTTTCCTGATTTAACACATTTCTTTCCGCAAATAGGGCAATTTATTTGATTCATTTCATCTTCCTCCAAGGAGTATGGTTTCAAGGAAGATTAAACCCTCATAACTCGTTACTGCACAAGGACTTACAGCATTTTTATCAACACGTTTTGTCCACCCTCAAAGTTGTTTTGAAAAAGATTGAACCGCCCTACAGCCTTTATTTATCTAGCTGTAGAGCGGTTTTCATCAACACGTTTTGTCCTATAACCCTAAAAAAATCAAAATGATTTTCTAAGCAATATGGGTCTGAACTTGGGTACGCTCTCGCTAGCTTCGCCACGTAACGGATACTAAGCGAAAAACTGCGTTTCTCTTGTTTTTCGCAAGTACCGACGGGCTCAGACTACCCCGCATTCAGGCCCATATTGCAAAAATCACTTTATTATTTTGACTTTTTTACGGCCCCTTTTTATATTTATTCCAAATTCTCTTTCAAACGCTCATAAGCAAAGCTTGGATTCAACGTCATGCTCCTGCCGCCTGACACCTCTATGGTAGTTGCGGTCATATAACTTGCGGCATCAGACGCCAAAAATACTATCGGCTTTGCTATTTCTTCCGGCTCAGCCATGCGTCTTAGTAAGGTTCCCATGGCATTTTTCTTTAGCTCCTCTTCCGGAATGGCGGCCTTTGCCAGTGGTGTTGCCGTAAAGCCCGGCATAATGCAACAGACGCGGACATTGTGAGCACAGTATTCTCCCGCAAAGGTATTGGTCAGGTTGTTGATGGCTGATTTCAAAGGACCATAGAGGGTACTTCTTCCCGCCGAGGAACAGCGTGCAGCCAAAGAACTTACGTTCACAATGGCACCTCCGCTCTTTTTCATATAGCGAAAAGCAGCCTGACAACCATATACCACAGACTTAAAGCAGGTATCTACCATGAGGTTAATCTCTTCCTCATCATATTCTTCCCCTTTTTTATATCCTGTCGTACCTACATTGTTCACCCAGATATCCAGTCTCCCAAAATGCTGAAAGACCTGCTCCGCAAAATGATAATTCTCCTCTCCTTGAGAGACATCCACCACTTCCGCATAAACCGGTCCAAACTTCTCAAGTGCTCCTTTTGCTTCTTCCAGCTCTTCCTTCTTTCTTGAGCAAATAGCAACTGAAGCTCCCTCTTTTAAAAAGGCCTCTGCCGTAGCATATCCGATTCCCTTACTGCCTCCGGTTACGACTGCCACCTTCCCTTTCAATCCCAAATCCATATTATCCTCCTTCTCTCAATCCCCTTCCCTGCGCGGGTTGCATTTTCTTTTGTGTTTTAGGACAAGCCATTTCTTTCATTTTACTGTAATGACACGAACTACCAAAAGAAAAAAGAAAAATCCTACAATTTAGCCGGATTATATTTCCTTGCTAAAGAGCTTTAGGGGGGGA
>BNJS01000689.1_pt1 | contig 183260 bp, 199 predicted proteins | sample 8540461 | NCBI WGS metagenome assembly BNJS01 (sample SAMD00202454, study PRJDB9452) | human saliva metagenome | isolation source: human saliva | place: Japan
AACGCTTTTATGTTTTCAGACAGCCTTGTATAAATCTTTTCTTCAGGAAATAGGCTACTTTTTATCCCATGCAAACCCTACGCCAACTGCGGTATTTCCGCCCACGGCTGTATCTGTTCCAACTGCGCGGCGAGGCTAAGCAGCGTGTCTTCGCGCCCGTGTGCGGCGGCGAACTGGGTACCGACGGAGCGGCTCGTTATGCCGGTAAAAGCGGCACGCTCATGGCGGGGTTGCCGCTCATGTTCAGCGGCGACGTATAGCCGACGTATTGCAGCGTCGTGGCGGCTTCTTTTTCTAAAAACGGGTTGTTTTTCAACAGAAAACCCAAGCGCAGCGTGCCGAACAGCAGGCGCATGGCTTTTTGCGCGGCGGGCGGCGGCATCATCTCGCCGATTTTCGGCGTGGTGCGCGGGCAGACGGGCGTCATCAACACGTCGTAGCGCGTGAAAAATGCTTTGGCGGCACGTTCCTGCGCCAGCATCACGTCTCGCGCCCATGCCATTTCGCCCGCGCTGATTTGCCGTCCCTGCACAATCATTGCCCACGTTGTCGGCTCAAGCAGGCGGTGCGGCAGTTTTTGTCCGGTTTCGTATTGATATTGGTAGAACAGTTTTGCCGTTTCGCCCATGACGATGATGCGGGCGGCGCGGTTGAGCTGTTCGGGTGGCGCAAAATCGGGCGTGGCTTCTTCCAATTCGTGTCCCGCGTTTTGCATCAGTTTCAAACTATGGGCGAACGCGGCTTCCGTGCCTTCGTCGTTGCCGCCGCCAAACCATGTCTGTTTCCAAAAAGCGATTTTCAGACGACCTGTTTCTTGTTTCAGTCTGTCTGCAAAACCGTTTTCGGGCGGCGGCGGGCAGGCATACAGGGCGCGGGCTTGGGTTTTGGCGGCGATGTCCAGCAAAACCGCGCTGTCGCGCACGCTGCGGGTCAACACATGGTCGCATACCAAACCTTGCCATGCCTCCGATGCGTTCGGCGCGTAACTGCTGCGGCCGCGCGTGGGTTTCAGCCCGAACACGCCGCAGTTGTGCGCGGGTAAGCGGATGGAGCCGCCGCCGTCGCTGCCGTGCGCTGCGGGGACGACGCCCGAAGCCACTGCCGCCGCCGCGCCTCCGCTGCTGCCGCCAGCGGTGTAATCCAAATGCCACGGATTGTGCGTGATGCCGTAAATTTCTGTTTCGGTAACGGGATACGCGCCCCATTCGGGCGTGGTGGTTTTGCCGAACACGCGCAGCCCCGCATCGAGATAGGCTTGGGTCAAATCGCTGTTTTGCTTAGCAATGTAATGCTGCATCATGCGCGAACCCGACCATGTCGGCGCGCCTTCCCAATCCGCCAGCAGGTCTTTGAGCAAAAACGGCACGCCCGCCAGCGGCGTATCGGCATTTTCAGACGACCCCTGCCACGCCGCCGCGCGTTCGCGCAAATCGTGCGCCAACAGATTGAGCTTGGGATTGACTTCGTCCAAGCGGTTTAAAGCAGCCTGCAACACTTCATCGGCGGACACTTCTTTTTTGCGGATCAGCTCTGCCAAACCGACGGCATCGTAACGGATGTAGTCTTGAAAATTCATGGGTTTTTCCTTTCGGATCGATATAGTGGATTAAATTTAAATCAGGACAAGGCGACGAAGCCGCAGACAGTACAGATAGTACGGCAAGGCGAGGCAACGCCGTACTGGTTTAAAGTTAATCCACTATAAACACTACGTTTTTTCAGTCAGGCATGGCTGCCCGCCGCCTCGCCGTTTGTCCGCATAGGCAATTTTTTTAAGAAACAGTAACACCGGATAAGGCAAAGAACAAGTTTGCCGCTGCTGCAAAAAGGTCGTCTGAAACCGCCTTGACGTTTTCAGACGACCTTTGAAGCAATGTCGCACATGGTTTACGGCAGAATCTCAATTTCCGCGTTGTGTTTCACGCTGCGGTAGAGTTCGTCGATTTCCTCGTCCGTTACCGCGATGCAGCCGTCGGTCCAGTCCCTTTGCAGATGCTTTTTGCCGATAGAACCCCAGCCGTTTTTTTGATGCCGTGGATTTTTAATCAGCCCGCCCGGGCTTTTACCTTGTGCCGCCGCGTAGGCTTTGTCGGCTTCGTTAGGATAGGAAACGCCGAGGTTTTTATGGTAGCCACTATTGGGATTACGCTCATTGATGCGGTATTTTCCTTCAGGCGTTTTGCCGTCGCCTTCAAACTGTTTATGCCCGACCGGTTGCTTGCCCAACGAAATGGGATAGGTTTTCAGCAGCCTGCCTTGCGAGTACGCCGACATGTTGCGCTTGCTTTTATGCACGACCAATCTGTCAATAACCGCATCTTCAGGCAACGGCGCTTCACCTGGCATGGCAACGGTTGTCGTGGAACGAATCGGCGCGGCAAACCAAAACACCAAAGCAGCGACAGCCGAAAGCACGACTGCCGCCAAGCCGATCTTCAAACCCACTTTCATCTTTTAGACGGCCTTACAAAGCCTTAAACGCTTCGATAAACACTTCCGAACGGTGTGCATAGCCTTTGAACATATCGAAGCTCGCACAAGCCGGGCTGAGCAGTACGATATCGCCCGCTTCGGCTTGGGCATATGCCGTCTGAACCGCTTCTTCCAAAGTGGCGCAGTCGGTCATATTCAGACCGCAGCCGTCCAAATCGCGGCGGATTTGCGGCGCATCGACACCGATCAGGAACACGCCTTTTGCCTTGCCGGCAAGCGCGTCGCGCAGGGGTGTGAAGTCCTGCCCTTTGCCCATGCCACCCAAAATCACGAAGAGCGGATTTTGCAAACCGGCAATCGCGGCAGCGGTCGCGCCGACGTTCGTGCCTTTGCTGTCGTCGATGAATACCACGCCGTTTTTCTCGCCGATTTTTTCCACGCGGTGCGGCAAGCCTTGGAAGGTTTTGACGTGCTCCAGCAATGCTTCGCGCGGCAAACCGACGGCTTCGCACAAGGCGACGGCAGCCATAACGTTGGCGGCGTTGTGCAAGCCTTGCAACGGGATGTCTTGCGTGGCAATCAAATCTTCATTGCCTTGTTTCAGGCGGCCTGTCTCGCGCTCCAACCAAAAATCAGCTTCATGTTCCAACGAAAACCATTTCACCTCGCGTCCAGCACGCTTCATCGCGCGACAGAACGCATCGTCCGCATTCAAAACCTGCACGCCATCGCCACGGAAAATCTTGTCCTTGGTATGCGCATAGTCGAGCAAGTCGTCGTAGCGGTCGAGATGGTCTTCGGAAATGTTCAGCACCGTCGCCGTAGTCGGGCGCAGGCTTTCGGTGTTTTCCAGTTGGAAGCTGGAAAGCTCCAACACCCACACGTCCGCCTTTTTGCCTTCGCGCTGCAATTCAGCCTCCAAAACCGGCGTGCCGATATTGCCTGCGATAACGGCATCCAGCCCGCACTTGATGCAGAGATAGCCGACCAAGCTCGTTACCGTCGTTTTGCCGTTGCTGCCGGTAATCGCAATCACCTTGTCGCCGCGGCGGTTCATAATATCCGCCAGCAATTCGATGTCGCCCAACACACGTCCGCCGTTTTGCTTGAACGCTTCGATATCCGGCTGCCGCTCGCTGATGCCGGGACTGAGCGCCAGAATATCAAAACCATTATCCAACGCATCTTTCAGACGGCCTGTATAAAACACCAGCCCGTCAAACATCTTACCGATTTGCGACACGCGCTCCGGTTTCAGCTCCGCATCATACGCGGCAACCTCCGCGCCGTTTTTGCGCAGGTAGGCAATCATGGAAATACCCGTGCCGCCGAGTCCGGCGACGAGGATTTTTTGGTTTTGGAAAGTCATTTTGGTTTTGTCCTAAAACAAATTATATTGAGCAGGGAGATGTCCGCCCCTGCCCAAGCCGCTTTCAGACGGCATCGCGAGCCGATTAATAACCCGCTTTCAGGCGTTGGTAATTGTAGCAGCCTGCTGAGGTTCCGTTTTGACAAGCCTTACCGTACCATTCTCGGGCAAGGGCGCGGTTTTTGCGCACGCCGCGTCCGTCAGCATACATATTGCCCAAATTGTTTTGGGCTGAGGCATCCCCCTGCTCCGCCGCCTGCCGATACCATTTGACCGCTTCGGCATTATCCCGGCGCACGCCGCGTCCTTCGTCATACATCAAGCCCAAATTGTTTTGGGCATCGGCATCCCCCTGCTCCGCCGCCTGCCGATACCATCTGACCGCTTCGGCATAATCCTGGCGCACGCCGTGTCCTTCGGCATACATCAAGCCCAAATTGTTTTGGGCTGAGGCTAACCCCTGATCTGCCGCCTGCCGATACCATCTGACCGCTTCGGCAGCGTCTTGGCGCACGCCGCGTCCGTGAGCATACATCTTACCCAAATTGTTTTGGGCTGAGGCATCCCCCTGATCTGCCGCCTGCCGATACCATCTGACCGCTTCGGCATCGTCTTGGCGCACGCCTTGCCCATTTTCATACATCACACCCAAACTGTATTGGGCTGAGGCATCCCCCTGCGCTGCCGCCTGCCGATACCATCTGAACGCTTCGGCATAGTCTTGGCGCACGCCGAGTCCACTTTTATACATCCAGCCCAAAAAAAGTTGAGCTTGGACAACCCCCTGCGCTGCCGCCTGCCGAAACCATTTAACCGCTTCGGCATCGTCTTGGCGCACGCCGAGTCCGTTGAGATACATCACGCCCAAATTGTATTGGGCTGCTGCATCCCCCCGTTCTGCCACCTGCAAGGTTTCCCGAAAATCCGGTACGTCATCCGCCCACACCGCTTGGTTCAAGCCCAAGGCAATCAGGGCGGCGGCAAGCCATTTGGTTGGTTGTTTCATGGTTTCTCTCCTGTTTCAGTATAAGGTGGGTTTCAGCCGCCGTTAAAAATAGGGATTCGGCAGGCTGGGGCCTGCGGATTTATCCCTGTTCAAATGCCGTCTGAAAGGTGGTCGGACGGCATAGGTTCAGCGGATTTTGCCCTAAAACAAATCATATTGGGCAGGGGGGATGTCCGCCCCCTGCTCAAGCCGCTTTCAGACGGCATCGCGAGCCGATTAATAACCCGCCTTCAGGCGTTGGTAATTGTTGCAGCCGTCTTGTTCTCCGTTTTGACAAGCCTTACCGTACCATTCTTGTGCAAGGGCGCGGTCTTGGCGCACGCCGCGTCCTTCGTCATACATCCAGCCCAAATTGTATTGGGCTTTGGCATGCCCCTGCTGCTCCGCCGCCTGCCGATACCATTTGACCGCTTCGGCATAGTCTTGGCGCACGCCGCGTCCGTATTCATACATCTCGCCCAACAAAAATTGGGCTCTGTCATGCCCCTGCTCCGCCGCCTGCCGATACCATTTGACCGCTTCGGCATAGTCTTGGCGCACGCCGCGTCCGTATTCATACATCTCGCCCAAATTGAATTGGGCTGTGACATGCCCCTGCTCCGCCGCCTGCCGATACCATTTGACCGCTTCGGCATAGTCTTGGCGCACGCCGAGTCCGTATTCATACATTGAGCCCAAATTGTATTGGGCTTCGGCATTCCCCTGCGCTGCCGCCTGCCGATACCATTTGAACGCTTCGGCATCATCCCGGCGCACGCCGCGTCCGTCGGCATACATCAAGCCCAAATTGGTTTGGGCTTGGGCATCCCCCTGTTTTGCCGCCCGCAAGGTTTCCCGAAAGTCCGGTACGTTAGCTGCCCACACCGCTTGGTTCAAGCCCAAGGCAATCAGGGCGGCGGTAAGCCATTTGACTGTCTGTTTCATGGTTTTACTCCTGTTTTAGTATAAGGCGGGTTTCAGCCACCGTTAAAAAAATAGGGATTCGGCAGGCTGATGCCTGCGGGTTTATTGCGCGTTCAAATGCCGTCTGAAAGGTGTTCAGACGGCATAGGTTCAGCGGATTTTGAGGGTACTCAAGCCGATCAGCACCAAGACGATGGTAATAATCCAGAAACGGACGACGACTTGGGTTTCTTTCCAGCCTTTTTGTTCGTAATGGTGATGAATCGGCGCCATCAGGAAGATGCGTTTTTTGGTGCGTTTGTACCAACCGACTTGCAACATAACGGAAATGGCTTCAACGACAAACAGACCGCCCATAATGACGAGGACAAATTCTTGGCGGATGATGACGGCAACGGTACCGAGCGCCGCACCGAGGGCGAGCGCGCCGACATCGCCCATAAAGACTTGCGCGGGATAAGCGTTAAACCACAAAAAAAGCCGAGACATGCTCCACACATGGCGGTACAGAAAATTACCACTTCGTTTGCGCCGGCAACGTAAGGCAATTGCAGGTATTGGGCAAATTGTGAGTGGCCGCTGGCATAAGCAAAAATGGCAAGACCGGCGGCAACGAGGACGACGGGAAATGCGGCCAAGCCGTCCAAACCGTCGGTCAGGTTAACGGCATTGGATGTGCCGACGATGGTCAGGTAGGACAATACCAAGAAGCCAACAACGCCAAGCGGCAAGGCAACTTGTTTGAAGAAGGGAACAATCAGGATATTGTTGGCAGAGTTTGTAGCAAGGTAGAACAATGCCAAACCGGCGATGATGGCAACGCTGGACTGCCACACCATTTTAAATTTGGCAGACACGCCGTTAGGATCTTTATAAACCACTTTACGCCAGTCGTCGTAAAAACCGAGTGCGCCGGTAGCAAGCAAGACGCCTAAGAGAATCCAGATATAAGGATTTGCCCAGTTGCCCCACAAGATTGTGGACACGGTTATGGCGGTCAAAATCAGCGAGCCGCCCATGGTTGGCGTACCGTTTTTGATCAGGTGGGTTTGAGGGCCGTCGGTACGGACGGCTTGGCCGACTTTAAGCGCAGTCAGCTTGCGGATGGTCCACGGACCAAGCAATAGGGAAAACGCCAGAGCAGTCAAAGCCGCCATCACGGCGCGGAATGTGGTGTATTGAAAAATATTCAGGCCGGTTAACCAGTTACTGAAATGTGCGAGCCATAAAAACATGGGGCTTCCTTTTTTGTTTTTGTTGTTACAGCGGGCTTATCGCCCAATTAAAAATAAATCGGTATGCCGTCTGAAATTGCAGACGGCCTTGTTGAGTAAGATTATTTCTCTACCACGCAAATCGGATAGTTTCCAGGATTCTTTCCGCCTCCTAAGTCCAAACAGGTATCTTCATAGATAAATGCCTGTACTTTCATTCCAGCATAAAACGCGGCAATCAGCAAACCAGTCAATAGTAAAATCTTTTTCATATTTCAGACGGCCTTTTACGCAGTTGTTGTTGCCAACGCCTCGACCACTTCTTCCATCTTCATAAAGCGCGAGCCCTTGACCAATACGGTGGCGCGTTCGGGCAAATCGTGGCTCAACACTTGAATCAGCGGATCTTTGTCAGCAAACCACAAACCTTCCGCGCCAAATGTTTCTGCCGCTTCAACGCTGTTATCGCCGACAAAATACGCGGCCTCGATGCCTTTATCCCGTGCATACGCGCCAACTTCGGCGTGCATGGCAGCGGCTTCATCCTCACCCAATTCGCCCATGTCGCCCATCACAAAAATACGCGGCGCAGGCATAGCGGCGAGCACATCAATGGCGGCTTTCATGCTGTCGGGGTTGGCATTATAAGTATCGTCAATCAAAGTCGCGCCTTTAATGCCTTGCTTGATATTCAGACGGCCTTTGATATTGCTGAAATTTCAGGCCGTCTGAAACTTCGGCAAGGCTCAAACCTGCCGCCAAAGCCAGAGCAGCAGCCGCTACGGCATTATGCACATTGTGACGGCCGGGGACTGGCAACACCACGGCAACACGTTCATTGCCACGCACCAAATCAAATTCGCAGAACAACGGTTTCAACTCAATATTTTCTGCATGGACATCGCCACTGGCAACGCCGAAAGTCTGAGCGTTCAATTGCGCAGTAGCAGCTTCAAATGTAGCGATATTGGCATCTTCACACGGAATCAGCGCAATGCCGTCTGAAAGCAAACCTTCGTAGATTTCACTTTTAGCTTTAGCAATATCGCCGACCCCATCAAAACCGCAACCGACATGCGCGCGCAAAGCGTTATTGACCAGAGCAACATTCGGACCGGCGATTCGGGTCAGCAAAGACAACTCGCCAAAATGGTTCATGCCCATTTCAATGACGGCATAGCGGTGTTTTTCGTTTAATTTCAACAAAGTCAGCGGCAGGCCGATATGATTGTTGAAATTGCCGGCAGTCGCCAACACAGCTTCATCACCGAATCGATGACGCAATACGCCGGCCAACATCTCTTTAACTGTCGTTTTGCCGGAAGAGCCGGTAATGCCAAAGACAAACGGATTCACATTTTCACGCCACGCCTTCGCCAGTTTTTGCAAAGCCGCAAGCGTATCGTCAACCTTCAATGCACCTTTCAAAGCCGCGCAATCTTCGCGCGAAACCACAACCGCCGTTGCCCCTGCTGCCAATACATCTTCAACAAAGTCATGCGCGTCAAAGCGTTCGCCGGCAAGCGCGAAAAATACGTCGCCTTCCTGAATATCGCGGCTGTCGGTAACAATACGTGAAACGGGTTGATTTTCAGACGGCATCGGAAGGTCGAGGGTCTGACAAATAAAATTAAGGTCTAGTGGTTTCATGATTGTGTTTCTCGTCCTTGTTCTACTTGTTCTAACGGTTCCACATTTTTATCCGTATTTTGGGAAACCATTTTTAAATGACGACAATTGCGTCCTGCCAGCACAATAAAAAGAATAGCGGCAAAATTTACACCGACAGTAAGCTTATGTACCGTAAGGCTAAATGATAATTGCAGCACACTTTCTATATAATACGTAAAAGAAAATGCCTCTCCTACAAAGACTATTTGCAACAAGCATGGCGTGTACACATATGTCATTCTATTAAAACCTATTTCACGGAATTTAAACGCATTCCATGCTGCAGACAGCGCCAACACACCCAAAATGAAAAGTAAAATCCCAAAAAACACAGCCCATGCCATGTTGTTAATCAGTCCCTGCACACTCTGAATTGATGCTAGAATCAACCAAACCACGCCCTGTACAAAAGTCAGCCATGCCATAAATTTGCCGCTTTTGGGCAATTTTTTATATTCGGGAAATGTATTGGAAAACCAACTTTTCATTTTATAAATTTCTTTCATTAACTGCCGATTTTCCCGTACTGCTGGTAATCGGAAAAACACAATACAATGGTTTTACCGTTTTGGCGGTAGGGGTGGCAAAGGCTGTAATTGCCGTCTTTTGCCTCATAACGTATTTCATTTGTTTGTCCGGCAAATATTCTTTGCAAGTATTCACGCTCGCTCAGAGTTGGCGCATAAAGATATTGCGTTTTGCTGATTGTTTCTTTATTGCCATTCCGAGTAACGACAAAACCATTATCATCACCTACTCCCTGAGTATCAGGTGCCTGCTCATCAATCCCACTTAACTGGGAATCGGCTGAGAAAGCCAAATAAACCTGTTTATTACCGATCGTATCCGGCACAATCACCGTAGCCGCTTTAAAGGCAGAATCTTCCTTCGACATCAGCTCAAGGATTAACGCTGCTTTTTGATATACGCAAAATCAAAACGATAATCTGCCAAGGCTTTGATTTGCGATGGATTATCCTTGACGATGCGCTCTAACGATTGAGTCAAAATCTGACGTTTTTTCTGAACAGTCAGATAATTTCCGCCAAATAGCAAAGCTGCCAAAACAGGAAATACTGCCAACAACAAATATAAGGTTTTCCGGCCGCCTTTGCTTTCTTCCTCTTGTCCTCGCTCGGCGATACGGGTCAAATTCAGCATGATGTTCAGTATCAAGGCACCCGCCATCACGGCAAAAATCCCCAAAATACTCATCAGGAAAATTTCCGTAATGTATTCGCGGAATACCTTAAGCCCGAAAACATTGGATAGAATCAGAACAAATACCCAGTACACCAGCAGCACGACTGCCACCATACCGACGATATTCGTTGCCTTAACCAATTTCTTTGCGTTCATACTCTCAAATCTTGTTCAGACGGCCTATCTGTTCTGATTAATCAACGGATACGGATTCACCGCACCGCTCGGCAGATACACGCCGTAATGTAGGTGAGCCGGTGTGGTTCTGGCATTGCCGGTTTTACCGACATAGCCGATGACCTGCCCTTCTTTTACTCGCTCATACAGGCGGATACGGGCAAATTTATTCAGGTGGGCATAATAATGCCACGCACCCGGCCCTTGAATACCGATAACTTTACCGCCCAATCGGTTGCGCCCGATTTTGGTCACGATGCCGGGCGTAGTACTGCGTATCGGCGTGTTTTTCTTAGCAAAAATATCCACACCTTCATGCCTGCGGCCTTGGCTACGCGCTGCGCCCCAAGTATCGTCAAACCGTTTGCCTTTAACAGGATTGGGCAGGCTTTGCTCGGCCGGAGGCTGTTGCGCCCTCAACTGCTCGATTTCGGCAGTAGGACGCGGAAGTTGTTTGGTTGTACAGCCTGCGAATAAAACTACGGCTGCACTGATTAATAAGGTTTTTGTCGGCATTTTCAGCATCAAATCGGTCTCCTTGTTGTTCAGACGGCTTTGTTAAAAAATCCTCTGAAACAAACAACTGTGATGGGTTTAATGGCTGACGTGCCGTAATGCGTGTGTCGTATTGCTTTTATTGTATAGGTTTAAATCTTTTTCAGACGGCCTTAAGGTTTCGGGCCGTCTGAATATTTGCGCTTTAAGGCTAACCGCGCTCTGCCAATGCTTTTTCTGCGATTTCAAAATCGGAGAAATGGTGCTTCACGCCTTGTACATCCTGATAGTTTTCATGTCCTTTACCGGCAATCAGAATGATGTCGTTCGCGGCAGCCTGTTCAACCGCATAACGGATGGCGACGGCGCGATCAACTTCGACACGCTCAGGATTAGGCACGGCAGGCAAAATATCGTTGATGATTTCTTGCGGATTTTCCAAGCGCGGATTATCGCTGGTAACCACCACTTTATCGGCACCCTGCACGGCTGCCGCGCCCATCAATGGGCGTTTGCCGCGGTCTCGGTTGCCGCCGCAGCCGAATACGCACCACAAAAGCCGCGCCCTGCGGTTTGATTTCCTGCAAAGTGGAGAGTGCTTTTTCCAGTGCATCGGGCGTGTGGGCATAATCGACAACGACCAAAGGTTTGCCGCTGTACATAATGCAATCCATGCGACCTGAAGCAGGACGGATTTTTGCCAGTACTTCCAAAACGTTATTGAGTAGATAGCCGTTGGCACACAGCAAAGCAACGCAGGCGGCGAGGTTTTGCGCGTTGAATCGTCCGAGCGAGGCGGGTGCGGCATTTTCCTTCGCCCCCACGGGGTTTGGAATACGGCTTCCATGCCGTCTGAAGAAGCGGTGAAATCGGTAATGCGGATATCGGCGTGTTCGCTGAAACCATAGCCGTAAACGGCTAAATCGGGACAGTCTTTTTTCAGACGGCCTACCAGTTCTGCACCGTATTCATCATCGACATTGATGATGGCGTGTTGCAGACCATGCCAGTAGAACAGGCGCGATTTGATGGCACCGTAGGCTTCCATGGTGCCGTGGTAATCGAGGTGGTCGCGGGTGAGATTAGTGAAGATTGCGCTGCGGAACGGCACGCCGTTGACACGCGATTGGTCAAGGCCGTGACTGGAAACTTCCATCGCGGCGGCTGTTGCGCCTTGCTGGCGGAAGCGGTAGAGCAGGGGTTTGAACATCGACAGGGGGCAGGGCGTGGTATGCGTGGTCTCTTCAATGCGCCCCCAAAAAGCCGTTGCCGACTGTGCCGATAATGGCGGTTTTTCGCCCAACAAATCGGCGGCTTGCGCCAGCCATTTGTGTGATGGAGGTTTTGCCGTTGGTGCCGGTTACGCCCCAAACTTTAAAGGCCGTCTGAAACATTGCCGTAAACTTGCGCCGCCAACATACCGGCGCGATGTTTCAGATCCCTAATGCCTTGATTGGGAACGTTCCATTCAGGATTCCATGTGAATTTACCGTCATCATCCCAAAAAACAAAGGTGGCACCGTTGGCGATGGCGGCAGGAATATAGCTGCGGCCGTCTGTATATTCGCCCTGACAGGCAACGAAAATGTCACCCTGTTTAATTTGTCGGCTGTCTGAATGCAACAAACGCCCTGCTGCGTTTTCACACAGCAGAGGCGGAAAGTTGGTTTCAGCCAAGGGGGTTAACTTGCTGAACATAAACAATATCTCTTTGATTGTTTGGATTATGACGGTACTTTGACAGTAGCGGTATTACTTAAAAAGGCTTGGTCGGGGAAACGCCCAAGATGTTCAAGCTTCCGCTCATGACTTCTTTGAATCACGGGACCGGCAACCACGCCGCCGTAATAGCCGTTGGCGAGTAGGTTCGTCGATGGTAACGGCCACAATCACGCGTGGATTTTTAGCCGGGGCAAAACCGATGAATGTACCGACGTGTTTGTTGTCCACATAGCGGCCATTGACCAGTTTACGCGCAGTACCGGTTTTCGCACCTACGTCGAAACCATCTACCGCACCGGCAGTACCGGTACCGCCGGCTTCAGTAACGAAACCATCAACTCGCGCACTTTTTCGCAGTAGAGGCTTTGATGACGCGCTTGCCTTTAGGGGCAACCGCTTGTTTTTCAAAGCTGACCGGCAACAATTCGCCATCATGGGTCAAGACAGTATAAGCTCGCGCCAATTGCAACTAGGCTTAATTGCAGGCCATAACCGAAAGACATGGTTGCCTGTTCGATTTTTTGCCATCTGCGCCAGCTTCTCAACAAACCTGCAGTCTCACCAGGAAAGCCCGAATGCATACGCACGCCAACACCTAAATCGTGATAGAAATCGTACATTTCTTTAGGCGTAAACATGGCAGAAAGTTTACTGGTACCGACGTTGGAAGATTTTTGCATAATACCGCGCACATCCAAAGTAGGATAAACGTGGGTATCTTGTACGGTAGCCGGACCGATTTTGTAAGGCAGGGTATTGAACGTATCGGTTGCATCCACTTTGCCTGAATCCAATGCTTTGGCAATGGTAAACGGCTTCATGGCAGAACCGGGTTCGATCATGTCGGTTACGGCACGGTTGCGACGCTGTTCGCTATTGGCCTGACCTGGTTGATTCGGATCGTAAGCCGGGCTGTTGACCAAAGCCAAAATCTCGCCGGTTTGCGCATCCAATACCACAACCGTACCCGCTTTGGCTTTGTGATAAGCCACCGCTTTGTTTAACTCGTCATAAGCCAGCGTTTGAATACGCTGATCCAAAGACAAAATCATGTCTTGGCCGTTTTTAGGCACGCTGTTGCGTGGAGAATCGAGGCTGTCTACGATATTGCCTTTGTTGTCACGCAATACGACTTTCGCACCATCTTCACCGCGCAGGCTGTCTTCACGGGAAAGCTCCAAGCCTTCCTGGCCTTTGCCGTCAATATTGGTAAAACCGATAACGTGTGCAAACAGATTGCCCATCGGGTAATGGCGTTTCAATTCTTTTTGGAAGGCGATGCCTTTAATGCCCAATGCTTTGATTTCTTCTGCTTTCTCGTAACTGAGTTGACGTTTCAGGTAGATAAAGCCTTTGTCTTTTTTAGACAATTTATTTTTCAAAACTTCAACAGGCACATCAGCAATGGCCGACAGTTTTTCCAACTGCTCGTCAGTCGGCATTTCTTCCATACCGGAAGGCATGGCATACAATGATTCGGTAGGCGCACTCAAAGCCAATGTGGCACCATTGCGGTCGGTAATCATACCGCGTGATGCCGGCAGCGGAAGCGTACGCACAAAACGTTGGTCGCCCTGATTTTTCAAAAATTCATGCTGACTGGTTTGCAAATAAACCCCGCGTACCAACAGACCGGTAAATGCCAGCGCAACAGCGCCCAGTACCAAACCGATTCGCCCGTTACTTGTCAGCGGCTTTTTCGTTTTTGTTGTTCCAGACAGCATTTGAGGTTTATATTCGTTCTTAATTAACATGTTGAACTTCTCATGACTTAGCTGCTCAGTGAGCCATCAAATCCCGTAAATCTTGCACCAATGCAAGGCTCTATATTCTTATTTTTTGCGTTCCAGCATAGCCGTATTATGCGCACCCGGCGGAAGCAGATGTTGCTTTTCGGCCGCCACTTTAATCAACTTGTGGTTTGCCAGCCTAGCCTGCTCCAATTTCAAGCGCGCGTAATCCTGTTCCAACTGAATTTCCCGTTTTTGTGCCTTATCCAACTCGATAAAATGCAAACGGGACTGGTTTTCTTAAACACTACGGCAAAAGGCTGAGACCGTCACCAAAACCAGTAATAAAATATTCAATTTACCCATCTCAAACTTTCAGACGGCCTGTCAAATAGAAACATCCCTTGCGACAATGCCGAAACGCTTTCCCTAGTCAACAACCGAAAATTCGCCACTGCTTCGCTCTGCCACACGCAAAACTGCACTACGCGCACGTGGATTGGCTTCAGTCTCTGTTGAACCCGGTTTGATTGCTTTGCCCACAGCCTTCAAAAGGCGGCTGAGGCAAATCCGCTTCCTTGACCACTGCCCAGCGGGGCAAAGGCGCATGTTGTGAATATTTTTTAATAAACTGCTTCACAATTCTGTCTTCCAACGAATGGAACGCAATGACAGCCAAACGTCCACCCTCTTTCAGACGGCCTGCAACCTGCGGCAAAACTGCCTCTACCTCTTCGAGCTCGCGGTTAATAAAAGATGCGAACTGCTTGGAAGGTGCGCGTTGCAGGGTCTTGTCCGCGCTCACGAGTACGGACGTTTTGCGCCACTGAGCTGCGCCAGCTTGCAGGTTGTATCGATGGGACTCTCCTCGCGTTGCGCAACAATGGCGCGCGCAATCTGGCGACTAAACCGCTCTTCACCATAATTCTTAATTACCTCGTGTAAATCCTGTTCGGATGCGGTTGCAATCCATTCTGCCGCAGACATCCCGCGAGTCGGATCCATCCGCATATCCAACGGCGCATCAAAGCGGAAACTGAATCCGCGGCTGCCATCGTCAATTTGCGGCGACGAAATCCCCAAATCAAAAAGCGCACCGTCAATCTTATCGATGCCCCAATTCATCCAGGCCGTCTGAAATGTTTCAAAACCATTGTGTACGACACTGACACGTTTATCTTGCGCCGCCAGCTCATTGGCTACCGCAATCGCCTCAGGGTCTTTATCAAAAACAACCAAACGACCCTGCTCACCCAAACGCGACAAAATCAGCCGGGAATGCCCTCCCCTACCGAACGTACCGTCCACATAAATCCCGTCTTCACGGATTGCCAACGCATCCACCGCCTCATGCAACAAGACAGTAACATGCTGATAATTCTCAACTTTACTCACAATTGCAAATCCGTTTGACTCAATTGGAAAGCCAATTCATCAGGATCGATATCCAAAGCCTGATTCATTTCCTCTTCCCAATGTTCGCGGCCCCACAACTCCATACGGTTTGCACGGCCAACCAAAGTAACTTCTTTTTCAAAATCCACGCGTTTGCGCAGATTCGCCGGAATCAAAACGCGTCCGGCGCTGTCCCACTCCAAAATCTCCGCATTGTGCAACAGTAAATTCTGATACCGTTGCAAAGCTTCATTGCCGGCTACTTTCAACTTCAAAATCTGCTCGGCTTTTTCTTCCCAAACGGGCTCGGGGTACATCAATAATTTTTTTCGGGAATCCAGTGTGACCACAATTGCAGGCGTATAACGGCGCAGCAAAATATCGCGGAATTTGGCAGGAATCGCCAACCGCCCTTTACCGTCCATACTCAATTCATGAGCACCGCCAAACACATTACACCCCAATTCGATTAAAATAAAACTAGAGTGGGATCAAAAATCCCACCTCCCTAAAATATTTCGTTTTCACTTCCTCGGAACACTTTTTAGGAAAAAGTAACCACTTTCACCCACTATGCCCCACTAACCGACACTATAAGAAATTTTGGCAATCAGGTCAAATCAACCCCTTATCTGAAATGAAACACTAAACACTTTAAAAATTCAATAGGTTATATATGTAAAAATGCATGACAAATTAATATGCCGACCATTTCATATAGCATAAAACACTACATATAGTATTATTTATGTTTTTAAAATACTAAATATAGTATTTTTATACCCGATTACCACCCCTCTCACAAGGGGCTATAATATACAAACAAATTCAAATTTTTTACATTATCTAACAGTCATGAAGCCACAACTCCCCCTCCCTTCCCCTGATGCACAAGCCTCTTCAGCACACCTGACCAAGCTCATAAAAAACGAAATTGAACAACATCAAAACTGGATACCCTTCTCCCGTTTTATGGAGCTTGCCCTTCTACACACCTCAATACAGCTATTACAGCGAGGCAGCCATAAAATCGGTACGGACGGCGACTTCATTACTGCCCCCACCCTCTCCCCCCTATTCGGACAAACTCTTGCCAAACAACTTGCCGAATTACTGCCGCAAACAGCAGGTAATATCTACGAATTTGGTGCAGGCACAGGTCATCTCGCTGCTACACTCTTGCAAAATCTTTCAGACGGCCTGAATCATTACTATATTATTGAGCTATCGGCAGAACTTGCAGAGAGACAACGCCAACATATTCTTGAGCACACTTCCCCTGAAGCAGCCGCCAAAGTCATCCACCTCGCCACATTACCCGAACATTTTGACGGCATCATCATCGGCAACGAAGTATTGGATGCCATGCCGGTTGAACGCTTGATTTATCAAGATGAAGGGTTTCAGCAAATTGGCGTCAGCCTAGAGAATGACGAGTTAATCGAAGCCATCAGACCATTAACCCAAGCCGAACTTTCGCAAACAGCTGCCTTGTACTTCCCTCCCCTTCCTTCATACACAAGCGAGCTGCATCCGGCACAATATGTCTTTATCCAAACCCTGGCCGCCAAATTGCAGCGCGGCAGCATGATATTTATCGATTACGGCTTCGATGCCGCTCAGTATTACCACCCGCAACGTAAGGAAGGCACATTTATCGGCCACTATCGCCATCACACTATCCATAACCCATTTTTCAATATCGGCCTGACCGATTTGACTGCACACGTCAATTTCACCGATATCGCACGCGCCGGCACGGAATCAGGTTTGGACTTAATCGGCTACCTGCCCCAATCTTATTTCCTGCTCAATCTCGGCATCACCGATCTGCTGGCACAAATCGGCAGCCCGGATGCGGTTGAATATATCCAAGCCGCCGCCGTAGTACAGAAACTGATACATCAGCACGAAATGGGCGAACTTTTTAAAGTGATCGCTTTTGGCAAAGACATCGATATCGATTGGACAGGCTTCAGCCACGGCGATATTTGCCATAAGCTATAGCCTGACAAATTACTTTTTATTTTTTAAAAACAATAAGAAATAAAAAGCTAAATTAACGCTTGCCAAATATTCACAAAAACTATAATAGCGACTTCACGAAACGGCGAATTAGCTCAGTCGGTTAGAGCAGAGGAATCATAATCCTTGTGTCCGGGGTTCGAGTCCCTGATTCGCCACCAAATTTCGGGGGTATAGCTCAGTTGGTAGAGCGCTTGCATGGCATGCAAGAGGTCAGCGGTTCGATCCCGCTTACCTCCACCACTAAACAAAAAAGCTCTTGTTAAACACAAGAGCTTTTTGTTTAACTAATAATAACTGATTGCCCATTAATTTTTGCCACTAATACCCCCAATCAATAAAGGCCGTCTGGAAACATTTCAGACTGCCTTTTTGTCTTTCAAATTACTTCACAAGCTTCAATACTTTCTTCGGTTTATCTTCCGCAGATTCAGCTTTTTTATCTTCGGCCTCCGCAGCTTCAACAGAAGCAGGCTGATATGGTTCTACCTCAAAACCCATACCCTCTCCACTTTCGCGGCCAAATATACTGACAATATGACCGACTGGAATCCAAATCTCGTGCGCCACGCCGGAAAAGCGTGCAGAGAAATTGACCCATTCGTTGTCGATATTCAAGTTATGACTGGCGGTAGGACCGATATTTAAAACAATTTCATTATCGCGCACATACTGCATCGGCACTCGGGTATGTTCATTTACCCAAGCCACGATGTGTGGTGTTTGGTTATTATCCAAACACCATTCATACAAAGCACGCAATAAATACGGTTTGGTTGAAGTTGCCATAGATCCATCCTTTAGCGGCGCATAGCTTTTTCAGCCGGCGTCAATGCTTCAATAAAGGCTTCGCGTTGGAAAATACGCTCGGCGTACTTCAGCAAAGGCGCAGCAGATTTACCCAGTTTGATGTCGTAATAGTCCAAACGCCACAACAGTGGAGATAAGGCAACATCAATCATAGAAAAGTCATCGCCCAAGATGTATTTGTTTTTAGCAAAAGACGGTGCCAACAGTGTCAAACCATTGCCAATGGCTTCACGCGCTTTAGCTTGTTCTTTATTGGTAGATTCAGGGTTTTCCAACACTTGCACCAAGCTGAACAATTCTTTTTCCATACGGTACAGTACCAAACGGCCGCGACCGCGCATAACAGGATCACCCGGCATCAACTGAGGATGAGGGAACCGCTCGTCAATGTATTCGTTGATGATGTTTGATTCGTGCAAAATCAGATCACGCTCAACCAGAACCGGTACTTGGTTATACGGATTCATCAAAGCCAAGTCTTCAGGTTTATTGAACACGTCCACATCTTTGATTTCAAAATCCATGCCTTTTTCGTACAGCACAAAACGGCAGCGTTGACTGAATGGACAAGTAATACCCGAATACAATGTCATCATAATCTTTTACTCCTGATAAATCTTTTCAGACGGCCTTAAGCCTTATAAAAATTCAGACAGAATTATACAAAATTTCAAACACTTAATCCAGAAATTTCACATATCATATTGTTTATATTAAGTAATTTTAAAATTTACATTATTTTTCGCATAAACCAATTTCACAAACAAAAAAGGCAAACCTGAGAGAGGTTTGCCTTTTTGATTCAAAAGAATTAGTGAACGTCTTTCCAGAATTCTTTTTTCAGGAAGTAAGCCAATGGCAGCATTACCGCAAACAGGAATGCCAGAACCATGTAGCCGATGCGGTGGCGTTGCAACTGAGCAGGCTCACCCATGTACACCAAGTAGTTCACCAAGTCGCGTACATAAGTATCGTACTCTTTTTGGATCCACTTTACCGTTAGGCAGGGCGACGGCTTTTGCAGACCGGTAGATTCCCAATACAGCTTAGGAGTCAGGTTGCCATGCTCGTCTTTAATCATAACGGGCTGACCTTTGGCATCCAACTCAACGGCTTGAACACCTTGTTGCTCCCACAATGGGTGAGGCATACTCGCACCGGCCAAAACAGTATTGTTCCAACCGGTCGGACGAGTTGGGTCTTTATAGAAGCCGCGCATATAGGCATACAGGTAGTCTGCACCCTTAGAGCGGGCAATCAGGGTCAAATCCGGCGGAGCGCACCCAACCATTTGAGGCATCTTTTCGGATCCATTGCCGCTACCATGACATCACCAACGTTGTCTGTTGTGAACATCAGGTTTTTCTTGATTTCATCTTCAGTCAAACCGATGTCTTTCAGACGGTTGAAGCGCATACCGCTTGCAGAGTGGCAAGACAAACAGTAGTTTGTAAAGATTTGCGCACCGTGCTGCAGGCTGACTTGGTCACGCAGGTCGATATCGACTTTTTCGTAGTGTCCGCCGCCGCTGGCAACGGCTGCACTCATAGGCACTGCCAGCAATAAGGCAGCAAACCAGTTTTTCAGAGTTTGTTTCATTTTCGCTGCCCTCATCAGATATTGGTTGCAAACAAGTAAGCACCGACAACGGTAATACCGACGTAAACAAAGAACATAATTTTTTGTTTAGTAGTGCTCATGGTTACGCGTTCAGGAACTGGTTTGTTGGTATCCAGTTTGGTATAGAACGGCATACCCAGGAAGAATGCAAAGTAGACGAAAGACAGGATACGTGCAACCAAAGTACGAGTATCAGTTGCTACCATTGCACCCAAAATACCCAAACCGATGAAGGCAATGATGAACAGAACCAACGCAGTTTTGAAGATTGGGCCGCGATAGCGGACAGATTTAACCTCGCCTTTATCCAACCAAGGCAACAAGGCGATCAGTACAACTGCTGCGCCCATACCGATTACACCCCATACCTGAGTACCGGCAAAGGAAGGAATCGCACGCAGAATTGCGTAGAACGGAGTGAAGTACCATACCGGCGCGATGTGCGGAGGTGTTTTCAGCGCATTCGCTGCATCGAAGTTTGGCGCTTCCAAGAAGTAGCCGCCGCCTTCAGGTGCAAAGAACAACACAGAACAGAAGACAATCAGGAATACAACGACGCCCAAGATGTCTTTAACGGTGTAGTAAGGATGGAATGGGATACCATCGCGTGGAATACCGTTTTCATCTTTGTTTTTCTTGATTTCAACGCCATCAGGGTTGTTAGAACCCACTTCGTGCAGGGCGATGATGTGTGCCACAACCAAGCCGAGCAATACCAGAGGTACTGCGATAACGTGCAGGGCGAAGAAGCGGTTCAGAGTAACGTCGGAAACGTTGAAGTCACCGCGGATCCAAGTGGACAAATCAGGACCGATAACAGGGATGGCGGAGAACAGGTTAATAATCACCTGCGCACCCCAGAAGGACATTTGACCCCAAGGCAACAGGTAACCCATAAAGGCTTCTGCCATCAATGCCAAGAAAATCAGGGAACCGAAAATCCACACCAATTCACGAGGTTTTTTGTATGAACCGTAAATCAGACCACGGAACATGTGCAGATAAACGACAATGAAGAAGAAAGATGCGCCGGTGGAGTGCATGTAGCGGATAATCCAGCCGCCGGACACGTCGCGCATGATGTACTCTACTGCGGTAAAGGCAGCAGGCAGATGGTAGGCGTTAAGGTTGCCGTCCGGTTTGTAGTTCATGGTCAGGAAAATACCGCTGACGATTTGAATTACCAGGACGAGCAGAGCCAAAGAGCCGAAGTAATACCAGAAGTTGAAGTTCTTCGGCGCATAGTATTGAGCCAAATGCTCATTCCACATTTTAGACAGAGGGAAGCGATCGTCCATCCAGCCTAACAATGCTTTTGCTTTGCTATTGGTTTGGTTTGCCATAATTATCGTTCCTTATTTTTAGTCTTCGCCCACCAAAACAGTCGTATCGCTCAGATATTTGTAAGGCGGTACAACCAAGTTGGTCGGTGCAGGAACACCTTTATACACTCGGCCTGCAATGTCGAATTTCGAACCGTGGCAAAGGGCAGAAGAAACCGCCTTTCCAGTCTGCGCCCAAGTCAGCGGGAGCAATATCGGGACGGTAAGTCGGAGAGCAACCCAGGTGGGTACAGATACCGATAGCGACGAGGAGGTTCGGCTTGATCGAACGGTGCTCATTTTTAGCGTATTCCGGTTGCTGATCCACTTCGGAATTAGGATCTGTAACTGCGCCATCCAAACTTTTCAAGTCTTTGAGCTGTTGATCTGTGCGGTTGACCAGCCAGATCGGTTTGCCCTGCCATTCGGCAGTCAGCATTTGGCCTGCTTCGATTTTGCTGACATCTACTTCGACAGCAGCACCGGCAGCCTTAGCTTTCTCCGATGGGAAGAAGCTGGCCACGAAAGGCGTAGCTACGCCCAGAGCCGCCACACCGCCTGCACCGCATGTAGCCAGTGTCAGGAAACGGCGGCGGCCGTTGTTGATTTCTTGATTATCCATTATTCAGTCGTCCTAAAATTTTGGGAATACCGAGCCATTAAACAGCGTAATTCTACCTAGTTTGTTGTAATACTCAAAGCATTATTTAAAATAAGGTAAAGTTTTATGATATTTCTCAATACTCAAGCAGGATTGTTTTCATCAAAGTGAACCACTTCGATACCAAATTTTTCTGCCACGGCATCGCCTAAGGCGCGTACGCCGTAACGTTCGGTCGCATGGTGGCCGGCACTGATAAATGCCACACCCGTTTCATTGGCAAGATGATATTGCGCTTCGGAAATTTCACCGGTCAGATACGCATCGACACCTTCGTCTACTGCCGTCTGAAAAAATCCCTGCGCACCGCCGCTGCACCAGGCAATACGTTTGATTTCACGTTCAAGATCGCCGATAACGGTCGGCTTGCGGCCGAATACCGCCTCAATGCACTCAGACAACTGCGCCAATGTTTGCGTGGTTTTCAGACGGCCTGTATTCAACAGATTTTGCTCGCCGAATTGTTTTTCGAGCGCCCAATCGAGTTTCTCGGCCAACTGTGCGTTATTGCCTAGTTGCGGGTGCGCGTCCAGCGGCAGGTGGTAGCCCGCCATATTGATTTGGTGTTGCAGCAAGGTTTCAATGCGTGCTTTTTTCCAACCGGTAATCGTGACAGGCTCGCTTTTCCAAAACATGCCGTGGTGAACCAAAAGCATATCCGCCCCCTGCCCTACGGCAAAATCAATTGCAGCTTTGCTGGCGGTAACCGAAGTGGCGATTTTGGCAATTTCTTCTTTGCCTTCGACCTGCAAACCGTTGGGCGCATAGTCCTTAAACAGCCCGACCTGCAATGTCTCATCGCACCAAGCCAGAATTTCGCGGCGTAAAGCCATATTCCGCTCCTTATATCTATCTTCAAAAACAGCTTCGCATTCTAACCGCAAAATCTGTTTATGCCTCAAATTCTTACATTCCGATTTCAGCAATCATTCCCAACATTAATCATTTGCACATCATCATGAATTATTTTAATATACCCCACCTTACCCACAGGCCGTCTGAAAACACATGGACTCTATTATCGAATTGCGTCATCTCAAAACCTTGCTGGCTTTAGAAGAAACCGGCAGCGTTTCCCTTGCCGCCAAACGGGTTTTCCTGACCCAATCCGCCCTGTCGCACCAAATCCGCGCCTTGGAAAATTATTACGAAACGCCGTTGTTTGAACGCAAATCCACACCTTTGCGCTTCACTCCGGCCGGTATGCGCCTATTGCAACTGGCACGCGAGCTGTTGCCGCAGGTTGCCGCCGCCGAACGTGATTTGGTGCGGATTATCGAAGGCGAAGCCGGCGAACTCAGGCTTGCCGTCGAATGCCACACCTGCTTCGACTGGCTGATGCCTGCCATGGGCGAGTTCCGCCCGTTATGGCCGCAAGTTGAATTGGACATCGTTTCCGGTTTCCAAGCCGATCCAGTCGGGCTGCTGCTGCAACACCGCGCCGACCTTGCCATCGTTTCCGAAGCCGAGCCGCTCAACGGCATCAGCTACCGCCCTCTGTTTGCCTATGAAATGGTCGGCATCTGCGCAGAAGACCACCCGCTTGCCGACAAAGACGTTTGGGAAGCGGAAGACTTTATCGACGAAACCCTGATTACTTATCCCGGTCCCCGACGAAATCGCTGGATTTGCCCAAAAAGTGCTGCTGCCCAAAGGCATTAATCCACCGCGCCGCCACAGCGAGCTGACCGTGCCATTATTCAGCTGGTTGCCAGCAAACGCGGCATCGCTGCCCTGCCCTATTGGACGGTCATGCCGTATCTGGAAAAAGGCTACGTCGTCCACCGCAAAATCACTTCAGACGGCCTGCAAAGCAAACTTTATACCGCCATTCGTACTGAAGATGCCAACAAAGGCTATCTGGACAACTTCTGCCAAATCACGCATGACCGCTGTTTTGCCGACTTGCCGGAGCTTGAGCGAATTGGAAATGTAAAACTTAAAAACAATCAAAAAGGCCGTCTGAACAATTTTCAGACGGCCTTTTTTTAATACATACAAAAATTTCACTGCTTCTATTCGGACTCATCCGAACCCAAACACGCCGACAAATCGATTTCAGACGGCCATGTCTTATCAGGTGCAACCCGAATATCGAAATGCTCACCACGATAGTCGAAAACCAAACGCCAAGCGTGCAGAAACAGATGTTCCGCCTCATCGCCGCCATACAGCGTATCGCCCAAAATCGGACTGCCTATGCTTTTCATGGCCACTCGCAGCTGATGGGTTTTGCCGGTAAACGGTTGCAACACAAACAGGCGCAAACCGGGCTTCAGGCTTTGGCTGCTGAAACGGGTGACGGCAAAATTATCCTCATCACGCGTCAGCTTCCATGTACCGCGCCGCGAACGCGCCATACCACCTTTTACCCAACCCTGCTTTTTCACAGGCTTGTGCGTACCGAGTGCCAAATAAGTTTTACGCATGGTTTTCTCGGCAAACTGTGCCGACAAAGCTGCCGCGCTGTCGCGGTTTAACGCAAACAGCAATAAGCCGCTAGTGGCTTTGTCCAAACGGTGAACCAGCCACACGCGCTCAACGCCGAGCTGCTGCGCCAGCGAAGCAGTCAGGCAAACATCTTCTTCCGATTCGCTGTGTACCGATACACCGCAAGGCTTATTGATGACCACAAAGTCTTTGTGTTCAAAAACAATGTCCCACATTTCAGACGGCCTTCAACACAATACCGTCGCCAAGCAGGGTCAAAATACCCAGCAGGCAGAACAAGATACACGCAACAATGCGCACTGCTTTGGCCGGAATCTTGCGCATCAGCATTTCGCCCAAATACACGGCAGGCACAGAAGCAATCATCAAACCGGCAATACTGCCGACCACGACCAGCAGGATAGATTGGTATTTGGCTGCCAAAAGAACTGTTGCAATCTGCGTTTTATCGCCGATTTCAGCCAAGAAAAACAGGACGACCGTCGCCGTAAATGCGCCGTATTTCAGCCACTTGCCGTCAGGGTCTTCGTCTTTGTCCGGCAACAGCAGCCATAATCCAACCGCAATAAAGCTGCCGCCGACCACCCATTTCATGACTTCGGGCGAAATAGCGGATGCCAGCCAGACACCGAGTGCGGCTGAAACAAGATGGTTCAACAGGGTTGCAACAAAGATACCGGCAACAATCGCGTTTTTGTGGGCAAAACGTGCTGCCAAAAAGAGCGCGAGCAATTGCGTTTTATCGCCGATTTCGGCAATAGCAACGCCCAGTGTCGAGGAGAAAAAAGCTTCCATGATTTAAGATACTCAACCGAAAAGCGGGCAAACAAAAAGCGCTGTGCATACCGCCCGCAAGGGTATGGACAACGCTACGTCTTGCCTGTCTTCCGATAAAGCAGAGAAGATACCGCTGCCACGGCCGCACAAGCCGATTATGTTGACAACGGTTTCGGCATTGCGCCGAATGGCTACTCCCGTAAGAGTGAAGCGCGAATTGTAAGGCAAACCATGGCTTGAAGCAACAAAAAGAAAAACAAAAGGCCGTCTGAAACCTCATTCAAGCCAAGTTTCAGACGGCCTTTTTCACAGCGATGAGTGTATCGGAGAACAAATCGCCTACTTTTTCCCAAAACGATTTTTGCGAGGGGTTTGGCTGAGGTCGAGGCCGGAGGAGATTTTTCAAATTCTTCCAGCAACTCTTTCTGACGGTCAGTCAGGTTGACTGGTGTTTCAACCAAAATGTGGCAGTACAAATCGCCGGTTGAGCTGGAGCGCAGAGACTTGATGCCTTTGCCTTTTACACGCATACGGCGGCCGGTTTGCGTTTCTTTCGGAATGTGCAGTTTGACTTTGCCGTCCAAAGTCGGCACTTCGACTTCGCCGCCCAATGCGGCAATGGCAAAGCTGATCGGCAGTTCGCAATGCAGATCTAAGCCGTTGCGCTCGAAGATTTTGTGCTGTCTTACGCGAACATTGACGTACAAATCGCCTGCCGGTGCGCCGTGTTGACCCGGCTCGCCCTCGCCGCTCAAGCGGATGCGTTGACCGTCGTCGATGCCTGCCGGAATATTGACTTCAACCGTTTTGCTGGTTTTGGTGCGGCCTTCGCCACGACATTTGACGCAAGGATCTTTGATTTCTTTGCCTGTACCGTGACAAGTCGGACAAGTCTGCTGCATTTGGAAAATGGCTTGGCGGACGTGTACCGTACCTGAGCCGTGACAGGTCGAACAAGTCGATGCGGATGTGCCTGGTTTGGCACCTGAACCGTGGCAGACATCACATTCTTCGTAAGTCGGAATGTTGATGCGTTTTTTCACGCCTTTGGCGGCTTCTTCAAGTGAAATCTCTATGCCAACCTGCAAGTCCGCGCCGCTGTAATCCGGCTGACGGCCGCCTGCGCTGCCGCCACCGCCGAACATTTGACTGAAAATATCGGAAAAATCGAAGCCTTGCGCACCACCGAATCCGCCTTGGCCGCCGAAACCGCCAAAGCCACCGAATCCACCCGCACCTGCGCCCTGTTCGAACGCGGCATGGCCGTATTGGTCGTACATGGTACGTTTTTCCTTGTCAGACAAGGTGTCGCTAAGTTTTTGGACTTCTTTAAATTTTTCTTCCGCTTCTTTGTTGTCAGGATTGCGGTCGGGATGGTATTTCATTGCCAGCTTGCGGTAGGCTTTTTTGATTTCATCATCGCTAGCGCTGCGGGCAACACCAAGGGTTTCGTAATAATCTTGGGTACTCATAGTTTGATAGTGTTTTGAATAAGTTTGGACTGGGTCGGATATGTGGGCGAAAGGTAAAAAACTCAAGTCGATATTTTTAAGGCCGTCTGAAAATTTTGTTTCAGACGGCCTCCCTCGCCTTGTCAAAGCATGATAATGGCCTTAAAGTATATTTGACCCTATGCCGCTGTTTTTATATTAGAAAGGTTTTCCCTCCATGATGAAAACCGCTTCCTTTTTATGCCTGATGCTGATGGCGACCGCTGCCCAAGCCGCGCCGTCCGACAGCGAACGCATTGCGGCACTGGAGCGTCAGGTGGCCGAACTGACTGCCCAAGTAAACTTTCTCCTGAGCGAACGTTTGGACGAGCGTTCCGCACGCAGAAACAACGAGGTTCATGTGTGTACGTTGTCGGCATTTACCGACACGTTCCATGCCGAAAACGTCAACCGCGGCCGCGCCCGCTTGGATGTAATTCAGCAATGCCGCCGCCAGCACGCGGAAATGTTCTGTAAGGAAGAAGCTGTCCGTTGCCAGACTTACCGTTAACCTTTCATACTCAGGCCGTCTGAAACCCTGTTTTCAGACAGCCTTTTGATTGTTTGCGTTCTTCCATATCAAAACAAACGGGAAACAACAATACCAAAGCGGTTTGACATGATGTTACGACACAAGCAATCCGCTTCTGAATCCGCTATAATCTGCGTTTGATTTTATTTTCCAACGCCTTTGTATAAAGCGAAACATCATGCAAGAACAATATCAACCCGCCGCCATTGAGCCTGCGGCGCAGAAAAAATGGGATGACGCCCGTATTTTCAACGTCTCCGAAGACGCTTCCAAACCAAAATACTACTGCCTTTCCATGTTCCCCTACCCCAGCGGCAAGCTGCACATGGGGCATGTGCGCAACTACACCATCGGCGACGTATTAAGCCGCTTCAAACTTTTAAACGGCTTCAACGTCATGCAGCCTATGGGTTGGGACGCGTTCGAGCATGCCTGCGGGAAAATGCGGCGATGAAAAACAACGTCGCCCCCGCCGCGTGGACTTACGACAACATCGGCTACGCGAAACCCAGCTCAAAAGCCTGGGTTTTGCGATTGACTGAGGAACGCGAAGTCGCTACCTGCAAACCCGAATACTACCGCTGGGAACAATGGCTGTTTACCAAACTGTTTGAAAAAGGCATCGTCTATCGCAAAAACGGCACGGTAAACTGGGACCCGGTCGATCAAACCGTGCTTGCCAACGAGCAAGTCATCGACGGGCGCGGCTGGCGTTCGGGCGCGTTGATCGAAAAACGCGAAATCCCGATGTATTACTTCAAAATCACCGATTACGCCGAAGAACTGCTCAACGACTTGGACAAGCTGGAACACTGGCCGGAACAAGTTAAAACCATGCAGCGCAACTGGATCGGTAAATCTCGCGGCATGACCGTGCGCTTCGCCGTTTCAGACGACAGCAAACAAGGCTTGGAAGGAGATTACGCGAAATTCCTGCAAGTTTATACCACCCGCCCCGACACGCTGATGGGTGCGACTTATGTCGCTGTTGCCGCCGAGCATCCGCTGGCAACCGCCGCCGCAGCCGACAAGCCCGAATTGCAGGCATTTATCGCCGAATGCAAAGCCGGCTCGGTTGCCGAAGCCGACATGGCGACAATGGAGAAAAAAGGCGTGCCGACCGGCCGCTACGTCGTCAATCCGCTCAACGGCGATAAGCTGGAAGTGTGGATTGCCAACTATGTATTGTGGGGCTACGGCGACGGCGCGGTGATGGCGGTTCCGGCGCACGACGAACGCGATTTCGAGTTTGCCACCAAATACAATCTGCCGAAAACAAGTCGTTGCCGTCGGCGACAACGCATTCGATGCAGACCAATGGCAAGAGTGGTACGGCGACAAAGAAAACGGCGTATTGGTCAACAGCGGCGACTTGGACGGCATGAATTTTCAGACGGCCTTCGACGCCATTGCCGCCAAGTTGCAAAGCCAGAGACGCGGGCGAACCGAAAACCCAATACCGCCTGCGCGACTGGGGTGTTTCAAATCAACGCTACTGGGGCTGCCCGATTCTATCGTCCATTGCGAAAAATGCGGCGACGTCCACAGTCCTGCCGACCAACTGCCCGTCGTTTTGCCTGAAAAACGTCGTACCAGACGGCATGGGTTCGCCTTTGGCAAAAATGCCCGAGTTTTACGCAACCACCTGCCCATGCTGCGGCGGCGCGGCGAAACGCGAAACCGACACCATGGACACCTTCATGGAATCGAGCTGGTATTTCTTCCGCTATATGTCTCCTCAATTCGCAGAAGGCATGGTATCGACTGAAGCCGCAAAATACTGGGGCTCGGTCGACCAATACATCGGCGGTATCGAACACGCGATTCTGCACCTCTTGTACGCGCGCTTCTTCACCAAACTGATGCGCGACGAAGGCTTGGTCAATGTTGACGAACCGTTTGAACGCCTGCTGACGCAAGGCATGGTCGTTTGCGAAACCTACTACCGCGAAAACGACAAAGGCGGCAAGGACTGGATCAACCCTGCCGATGTCGAGCTGACTTTCGACGACAAAGGCCGCCCCGTTTCCGCCGTCCTCAAAGCCGACGGATTGCCCGTAGTCATCAGCGGCACGGAAAAAATGTCCAAGTCCAAAAACAACGGCGTCGATCCGCAAGAACTGATTAACGCCTACGGTGCGGACACCGCCCGCCTGTTCATGATGTTCGCCGCACCGCCAGAGCAGTCCCTCGAATGGAGCGACAGCGGCGTCGAAGGCGCGCACCGCTTCCTGCGTCGTCTGTGGCGTACCGTTTACGAATACTTGAAGCAAGGCGAAGCAGTCAAAGCGTTTGCAGGCAGTCAAGATGGTTTGTCTAAAGAACTCAAAGACCTGCGCCACAAACTGCATTCCACCATCGCCAAAGTCAGCGACGACTACGGCCGCCGTCAGCAGTTCAACACTGCCATCGCCGCCGTGATGGAATTGCTCAACCAATCGACAAAAACCGACACCGGCAGCGAACAAGGCCGCGCCGTCGCCCAAGAAGTATTGGAAGCCGCCGTACGCCTGCTGTGGCCCATCGTGCCGCACATCTGCGAAACCCTGTGGAGCGAATTGAACGGCGCGAAACTGTGGGAAGCAGGCTGGCCGACAGTCGACGAAGCCGCCTTGGTCAAATCCGAAATCGAAGTGATGGTTCAAGTCAACGGCAAACTGCGCGGTAAAATCACCGTCGCCGCCGACGCATCCAAAGCCGACCTCGAAGCCGCCGCCCTTGCCAACGAAGGCGCAGTGAAATTCATGGAAGGCAAGCCTGCGAAGAAAATCATCGTCGTTCCCGGACGCTTGGTGAATATCGTCGTCTAAACCGCTTTTAAGGTTTAGCCATACGGATAAAGGCCGTCTGAAACCCTATATTCAGGTTTCAGACGGCCTTTTTATCTGCACGATTTTATTCGCCGTAATAAGCTTTGGTCAGGATTTCTTCCATATCGGCCACCATCGCGAGGCGTGGGTTGGCCGGGGTGCATTGGTCTTCAAAAGACATCATGGCCAGCTCTTTTCTGCCGTCGAGGAAGGTTTTCTCATCGATACCCTGCTCTTTCAACGACATTTTGATGCCGACGTTGACTGCCAGCTCATGGCAGGCGCGGGCGAAGGATTCGACGCCTTCTGCCGGTGTGCTGCATGGCAGGCCTAAGATACAGGGCGATTTCTGATATTTCAGGTCGGCTTTGTAGTAGTTGTACTTCGGCCAAGTGGCGGTTTTTCTGCGGGCGCGTGCCGTTGTAGCGGATGACGTGCGGCAGCAGGATGAGTTGGCGCAGCCGTGCGGAACGTGATATTTGCCACCGATTTTGTGTGCCATCGAGTGGTTGATGCCCAAGAACGCATTGGCAAATGCCATGCCTGCGATGGTAGAGGCATTGTGCATATGCTCGCGCGCTTCAGGATCAGCCGCACCGTGTTTGTAGGAGCGTTCGAGGTATTGGAACACGAGCTTAATGGCTTGCAGGGCGAGGCCGTCTGTAAAGTCGTTCGCCAGTACGGAAACGTATGCTTCTACGGCGTGGGTCAATACGTCCAAACCGGTATCGGCGGTTACGCCTGCCGGCACGGTCATGGTAAACGCAGGATCGACAATTGAAATGGTCGGTGTCAGCGAGTAGTCGGCAATCGGATATTTCTTATCGCCGTCGCTGATGACGGTAAACGGCGTCACTTCGGAGCCGGTGCCCGATGTGGTAGGGATACCGATAAATTTGGCTTTACGACCCAACTCAGGGAAGCGGAACGCGCGTTTGCGGATGTCCATGAATTTTTGCACCAAGTCTTCAAAATCGACTTGCGGCTGCTCATAGAAGAGCCACATGGCTTTGGCCGCGTCCATTGGCGAACCACCGCCCAGCGCGATAATGGTGTCGGGTTGGAAGCTGCGCATCAAATCCGTGCCTTTATAGACGGTTTGAACACTCGGATCGGCTTCGACATCGGTAAACAGCTGAATGGTTACTTTGTTTTTGCGTTGGTGGAGCTGGTGGGTCACTTTATCGACGAAGCCCAAATCGACCATCGAACGGTCGGTTACAATCATGACTTTTTCGCAGTCTTTCATATCTTGCAGATATTGGATGGAATCGCGTTCAAAATAGATTTTTGGCGGGCACTTTGAACCATTGCATGTTGTTTCTCCGACGGCCTACTTTTTTGATGTTTAACAGATTGACTGCGCTGACGTTGCCGCCGACGGCATTTTTACCGTAAGAGCCGCAACCGAGGGTCAGAGAAGGCAGGAAGGCGTTGTAAACGTCGCCGATGCCGCCAAAAGTAGAAGGCGAATTCCAAATCACGCGCAGCGCTTTGACGCGGGAGCCGAACGTTTTGACCAATTCTTCGTCGGCGGTATGGATTGCGGCGGAGTGTCCCAAGCCGTCAAAGGCAACCATTTGTTCGGCAAACTGCAAGCCTTGTTCGGTGGAATCTGCTTTGAGCATCGCCAGTACAGGCGAGAGTTTTTCGCGGGTCAGCGGCTCGTTGGGGCCGACTTCGCGGCATTCGGCGATGATGATGTTGGTTTTTTCAGGCACTTTAAACCCGGCCTGTTCGGCAATCCATGCCGCCGGTTTGCCCACTACCGCAGAATTGAGTTTCGCTCCGCCGCAGCTGGCACAATTCGCCGTTACGCCGAAGATAAACTCTTCGAGCATGGCTTTTTCTTTTTTGTTGGCAAAGTACACACCGTAAAGATTTGAATTCTTCGGCCAACTCTTTTGTAAATCTCTTTATCGGCAATCACCGCTTGCTCGCTGGCGCACACCATGCCGTTGTCGAAAGATTTCGACATCACAATATCGTGTGCCACCTGTTTGATGTCCGCCGTTTTTTCAACATAAGCAGGTACGTTGCCCGCCCCGACGCCGAGCGCAGGTTTGCCGCAGGAATACGCGGCTTCCACCATCGCATTGCCGCCGGTCGCCAAAATCGTTGCCACACCCGGATGCTTCATCAGCGCGGAAGTGCCTTCCATAGACGGCTTTTCAATCCACTGGATACAGTTTTCCGGCGCACCGGCCGCAATCGCCGCATCACGCACGATACGCGCGGCATGGGCGGAACACTGCTGGGCGGAAGGGTGGAACGAGAAAATAATCGGATTGCGGGTTTTCAGCGCAATCAGGGATTTGAAAATGGTGGTGGAAGTCGGATTGGTCGTCGGCACAATACCGCAAACCACGCCGACAGGATCGGCAATTTCAGTAATACCGGTTACATCGTTTTCGCTGATGACACCCACGGTTTTCAAATCGCGCAGGCGGCGCACGACGTTTTCGCAGGCAAACAGGTTTTTCGTCGCCTTATCCTCAAACACGCCGCGTCCCGTTTCTTCGACCGCGTGCATGGCGAGTACACCATGTTTGTCCAGCGCAGCGATAGAGGCTTTGGCAACAATAAAGTCAATCTGCTCCTGATCGAGCTTAAGAAACTCGTCCAATGCCCGTAAACCCTTGTCAACCAGGCTGTTTACCTCGGCTACGGCTGGGCTGACGACGTTGTCGGCTGATGCGTTCATGGTGTATCTCCTTAATAAAAGGTGGCAATAAGGTCAATAAATTTTCACTACGATAACTATAGGTAATTTAGTTACATTTTGCTTTGATCTACATCACAAAACCATGATTGAACTTTTTCAGACAGCTTCTTTATTATTTATTCATTTTAATTTATTGAAGTATAATGATTTTTACTCTCACGCAACCGAAGACGGTTATTCTTGGTCGCTTTCTTCGTATATTAAAAATAAGAACAGAAAACCAATGTATCAAAATTACATACTTAAATAGAAACAAAAGGCCGTCTGAAAATATTTTTCAGACGGCCTTTTCATGTATGCCTTTTATTGACTGATGTCTTCCAGCGTACGGCCTTTGGTTTCTTCACCCAATACCAAGATTACCGCCACAATCAACAGCATAACCAGCGCAAACATCATAAAGATATTGCCGAAGTCGCCGCTGTTACCCACCATCGCCGCCACCACTATGGGCGCGAGTATGCCGCCGATGCGGCCGATGGCGCCTGCCCAGCCGGATGCGAAGCACGGAAGCGCAAGGGGTAGAGCTCGGGGGTGTAGGTGTACAAAACGCCCCATGCACCCAAGTTGAAGAAGGACATCAGGCTGCCCCAAATCATGACTTCGGCTGCAGTGGTGCTTTGCCCGAAAAACCATGCGCATGCGGCGCACGCGGCCAAAAAGCCTGCCAGCGTTGCTTTGCGGCCGATTCTTTCCACCAAAGCCGCGGCGGCTATATAGCCGGGAAGTTGCGCAACAATCATCACCAGCACATATTCAAAAGTTTTGACCACGGTATTGCCCTGCTCGACCAGCAATTTGGGCAACCAAGTGAAAATGCCGTAATACGAAAACACGATGCCGAACCAAACCAGCCACAGCATCAGCGTACGCCGTGCAAACGGATGTTGCCAAAGTTGGACGAAGCGGATGCGTTCACGCGGGGAGGCCGGCGCGGCAACGGCTTCTGTCGGCGGCGTTATGCCCGATTGAATTTCCAGCGCGGATACCAAACGGTGCGCTTCGTTGGTTTTGCCGCGGGAAAGCAGGTAAGGCACGGATTCGGGAACGAATTTCAACACCAACGGCACATAAAACAGGGGCAAGGCGCCGAATAAAAACGCGCTGTGCCAGCCGGTTTGCGGAATAAAGAAATAAGACACCAGCGCGGCCGAGAGCCAGCCCAAGCCCCAAAAGCTTTCCAGCAACACAATAAAACGGCCGCGTACTTTCGGCGGCGCATATTCGCTGACCAGCGACACGGCGACGGGCAGTTGGCCGCCCAAACCGACGCCGACAAAAAAGCGGCACACCAGCAAAACCGTCAAATCAGGCGCAAGCGCGCACAAACCTGTGGCAATGCTGTACACCACCATTGTGCCGGCAAAAACGGTTTTCCGTCCGAACCTGTCCGCCAGCCAGCCACTGAATACCGCGCCCAGAGCCATGCCGACGAAGGCAATGCTGACAATCCAACCCAACTGCGCCGGAGCCAGCGCCCAATCTTTGCCCAAAGCCGGCAATACAAACGACACCAAGCCTGTATCCATGGCATCAAACAGCCAGCCTATGCCGACCAACACCAAAAGTTTGTAATGGAAGCGGGAGGGCGGCAGATTGTGCAGCCGCGTCAGAATATCCATAACTTCTTTCCTTTATTTGTGTATTATCGAATTAGATTTTATAAATAACTGCTTGAGTTTCAGCTACAAACCTAAAAATAGAGCATTGTGTCGATTCTAACATTTATACAATATGCAAAGAATAGGAAGCACGCGTTTTTGGCTATTTTTGAATATCTTAATCTCGGCGATAAACCGCATACCATATTTAAACATGAAACAAGAAATCACTTCAGGCCGTCTGAAAGTTGATGGTTTGGGTTTCAGACGGCCTGTCGTTTTTTGCAAAGGCTTCATGCTTGGGTTATGATGTTTATTTGTAATATGTAAACAGATGATTGCCTGTTTTTACATAACAGGCCGTCTGAACAACGGAGAACGATATGAATGCGGTTGTAATTGCGGTCATCATCATGCTTGTGCTGTCTTTATCGCGCGTGCATGTAGTGCTCAGCTTGGCTGTCGGCGCGTTTGTCGGCGGCTTGGTGGCCGGTATGCCTTTGGAGAATGTAACCAACACGGCCGGCGATGTGGTGCAGCAAGGGATTATTCCTGTTTTTAACGAAGGCCTGAAAGGCGGGGCGCAAATCGCGCTGTCTTATGCCATGCTCGGCGCGTTTGCCATGGCCATCACGCATTCCGGCCTGCCGCAACAGCTCGCCGGTGTGATTATCCGCAAGCTCAACGGTGGCGAAGGCAATACGAAAGGTGAAGGCGCGGTCAAATGGCTGCTGCTGGCGATTATTTTGTGCATGGGCGTGATGAGCCAAAACGTTGTGCCGATTCATATCGCGTTTATTCCGATGATTATTCCGCCGCTGCTGTTGGTGTTCAACCGTTTGAAACTCGACCGCCGCTTGGTGGCCTGCGTGATTACGTTTGGCTTGGTAACGACTTATATGTTCCTGCCTTACGGTTTCGGCTCCATCTTCTTGAACGACATCATGTTGGGCAATATCCGCTCGGCAGGCATGGACACCAGCGGCATCAATGTGATGCATGCGATGGCGATTCCGGCTTTGGGCATGGTGTCCGGCTTGTTGCTGGCCTTTTTGCACTACCGCAAACCACGCATTTATCAAAACAATACCACTGACACGGAAGACAACCATGCGGCAGTGCAACAACAAGAGCCGTCAACTTATCGCAGCTTGGTGGCGGCCGTGGCGATTGCCGTGTGTTTCGCCATTCAGCTTTTGTACGATGGTTCGCTGGTATTGGGCGCCATGTTGGGCTTTGCCGTGTTTATGATGTTGGGCGTAATGAACCGCTCCGCCGCCAGCGATGTGTTCGGCGAAGGCATCAAAATGATGGCGATGGTCGGCTTTATTATGATTGCGGCACAAGGTTTCGCCGCCGTAATGAACGCGACCGGCGAGATTCAGCCTTTGGTCGAACACAGCATGGCTTTGTTCGGCGGCAATAAAGGCATGGCCGCATTGACCATGTTGTGCGTCGGCTTGCTGGTGACCATGGGCATCGGTTCGTCCTTCTCGACTTTACCGATTATTACCGCGATTTATGTGCCTTTGTGCATGAGCTTGGGGTTCTCGCCTATGGCAACCGTCGCCATCGTCGGCACGGCCGGTGCGCTGGGCGATGCAGGCTCCCCTGCTTCCGACTCGACACTCGGCCCGACCATGGGTCTGAACGCCGACGGCCAACACGACCACATCCGCGATTCGGTTATCCCGACTTTTATCCACTACAATATCCCGCTGATGGCTGCCGGCTGGATTGCCGCGATGGTGCTGTAATATGAGCGATATTCAGGAATTAGAACACCGCGTCACGGAGCTGGAAATTCAGACGGCCTTGCAGGAAGATTTAATCGGCAGCCTGAACAACACCATCGCCAAGATGCAGCAGGCTTTGGATTTGCAACAAGGCCAGCTGCGGCTTCTGTATCAACGGATGCAGGACAAAGGCGCAAACGGCGAACGCGAACCGTACAGCCTGCGCGACGAGATTCCGCCGCATTATTGATCAACTGAAAAAGGGCGTGTTGGATACATGCCCTTTTCTTTCATAACAAAGGCCGTCTGAAAGTCAATCAAGCTTTCAGACGGCCTTTTAAACAATCAAACCTTACAAACAAGCCAATTCGTTGGCCATTTGCTGCTCGACGGTTTCACGTTGGCGGATAAGTTTGCATTCGTTGCCTTCAACCAATACTTCCGCCGCACGATTGCGCGTGTTGTAGTTGCTCGCCATGCTTGAACCATACGCACCGGCGCTGCGGATAAGCAGCAAATCCCCTTCTTCGCAGGCGATGGTGCGGTCTTTGCCGAGGAAGTCGCCGGTTTCGCAAATCGGGCCGACGATATTGGCCGTCAGAGGCTCAATGTCTTTGGTTTCGACCGCTTCAATGTGATGATAGGCATCATAAAGCGCCGGACGCATCAAATCGTTCATCGCCGCATCGACCATCACAAAGTTTTTCTCTTCGCCATGTTTGACGAATTCAACTCGCGTCAACAACGCGCCTGCATTGCCGACCAAACTACGACCAGGCTCGAGAACCAGTTTCAGACGGCGTGTACCCATCAGTTTTTGAACTTCTTTGGCATACGCGCCCAAATCAGGCACATTTTCGTCTTGGTAAACAATGCCGACACCGCCGCCCAAGTCCAAGTGTTCTAACACAATGCCTTCGGCTGCCAGTTGGTCGACCAAGGCCAAGATACGTTCGCAGGCTTCGACAAGCGGGCTGAGGTCAGTCAGTTGCGAGCCGATATGGCAGTCGATACCAACAATTTCAAATGGCTTTGTCGGGAAGCATGACGATATGCCTCAAGCGCATCGGCATAGGCAATACCGAATTTGTTGGCTTTCAGGCCGGTGGAGATATAAGGATGGGTTTTGGCATCGACATCGGGGTTGACACGCAGGGAAACCGGAGCGACTTTACCCAAACGCGCGGCAACTTTCTGAATACGGTCGATTTCGGGAATGCTCTCCATATTGAAGCATTTCACGCCTGCATTCAGCGCAAACTCGATTTCTGCTTCACTCTTACCCACACCGGAAAAAATCGTTTTTGCCGCATCGCCGCCTGCCGCTAAAACACGCGCCAACTCGCCGCCGGACACAATGTCAAAACCGCTCCCCAAAGAAGCAAAGTGCTTGATGATGCTCAGGTTGCCATTCGCTTTCACTGCGTAGCAGACAAGCGGATTTAAAGAGGCAAACGCGGTTTGGTAGTTTTCAAACGCCTCGGTCAGCGCAGATTTGCTGTACACATAAAGCGGCGTACCAAACTCTTCGGCAAGATGTGTATAGGGGAGTTGTTCGCAGAATAAGGTCATGTTTGTGAAGTCTTTTTTAGTCGTTGGTTTGAGTGGTCGGTTCTTTGGCCGTATCGAATTTCAAGCCGGTTTGAATCACGCCGAAGCGCGCCTTGTCGCCTTCTTTGGGCAGGTAGAGATCGCCTTTATAGCCGCAGGCAGAGAGCAGCAGAGCAGTTGCCGCTGCAAAAAATACGCCGTATTTCATCAGTAAAACTTTCTTCATCATTACGAATGTGGCAAGATTCGGTATCTTAAACAAAAACCACACAAAAAGCCATGATGACCGAAAGCGAATTCATCCGCATGAGCGAAGAATTGTTCGAACATATCGAAGACCAAATCGACGAAAACGGCTGGGATTTCGACTGCCAGTTTTCCGGAAACGTACTGACCATCGAAGCCGAAAACGGCACGCAAATCATCGTCAACCGCCACACGCCCAACCAAGAGTTGTGGATTGCCGCCAAAAGCGGCGGCTACCATTTCGCCGAGCAAAACGGCAAATGGCTGGCAACACGCGACAGCCGCGATTTCTACGACGTTTTAAACGAAGCACTGAGCGAGGCTTCGGGCGAAGCAGTTGAGATTGCGGAATTGTGATTCAGTCTTCAAATATCCCTAGCTAAAAATCTATTTACCTCAAAGGACACCCAAATGCCCCTACTAGACAGTTTCAAAGTCGACCACACCCGTATGCACGCCCCTGCCGTACGCGTGGCAAAAACCATGACCACGCCAAAAGGCGACACCATTACCGTGTTTGACCTGCGTTTCTGCGTTCCCAACAAAGAAATCCTGCCTGAAAAAGGCATTCATACGCTGGAGCACCTGTTCGCAGGCTTTATGCGCGACCACTTAAACGGCAACGGCGTTGAAATCATCGATATTTCCCCGATGGGCTGCCGTACCGGTTTCTACATGAGCCTCATCGGTACGCCCGACGAGCAAAAAGTAGCCGACGCATGGCTCGCTTCAATGCGGGATGTTTTGACCGTTCAAGACCAAAGCAAAATCCCTGAGTTGAACGAATACCAATGCGGTACTTACCTAATGCACTCGCTTACCGAAGCGCACGAAATCGCCCAAAACGTTTTGGCACGCAAAGTCGCTGTCAATAAAAACGAAGAGCTGACATTGGACGAAAGCCTGTTGAACGCTTAATACGTAATGACAGCAAAGGCCGTCTGAAACTTTATATGACAAGTTTCAGACGGCCTAAGACCTTTTATTCCAATTTTCAACCTTTCAGCCACAGTTTTACACCGCCTAAAAATAAGTTGGCGGATGCTGACAGTGTACATAGTATAATTACACTTTAAACAAACAACCTGATTCTATTGCCTTTATGAAACCGTTTTTCTGCAAAACCGCCATTGCCCTCAGCCTGACTCTCCCCGCCGCCGCCAACGCTGCCGAGTATGTCTGCAATGTTGAAGGCATCACTGTTTATACCTCACACCAGATCAACAATACCTGCCGCGTTACCGATTCATACAGCCTAGTAGAAACAAATGTATCTCAAACAAACACTGAGCAGCTAAATTTGAATTCAACTCTTACAGAACAACAAACAGATCCGAAATTGGTTGGAACACAGAACATTTCCGATAAAACAGGAGTAACAAACCAAAAAACTACTAGATCAACGGCTGATTACTATGTTCCTGTTATAGAAACACAACCGGCAATGGCTCCTGTTGAAACCAAGCAATATCCCGTTAATACTTCCGCCATATTCAATACCACACCTGTTGTTCAAGTATACCCCTCTGCACCTATCGCTCAGGCACAAACTACCCCTCAGGAAAATCATGGATCGGATAGCTTTTTCTCTCCTCATACTGAGCAGATATCTACCCAAACTCTCGCCGCCCCGAACATGCACACTGACCAAGCTACCACCCCCCAATTCCTGAATCATTCTCTAGATTTGGAGCCATTGGACAACAAGACCGCAAAAAGTACAACAGCCGAAGAAACGGCCAAAACTGAAGTTACACACACAGAACAAACCGTTTCCAAAACATCGATAAACCGCAAAACCAAAATTAAAAAAACAGTAACCAAACCACTTAACGCTGAAAACTCTTCTGCATCGTCCGACAAAAACAATATATTAACAGGATCTACAACCGAGATTTTCGCACTGACAGACTCGGTCAAGCCGATCGAAGCCATACCAGCGGCAGCAGCAATTCCAACGAAGCCTACCAAAACCCCATTGCCCAAAGCATATGGACCAACCACTGATGCACTCTTCAGCGATAAAGATGTCGATAACGACATCAAAATTCTGCTAAATGGTCCGATCGGTGGCGTTACCAATACTGCCGAAGCTGCTAATCCGCGTCTGAATATCCTCCTACGCAACAGCATACAGAAACGCCAGGCCAAGCAAAACAGCCAGCAATACATCCGCCACAAAGCACCGGTTCGTACCATTCCTGCAACCATTGCTGCACCTCAACCCAAACCTAAAGAAACACGTAAACAGGTATTACAAGGGGAAATTCGCAACGAACAGGCCGCTATTATCCGCCTTCAAACACAGCTGAATGCGGCCAAACAAAAAGGCGACCAGATTAAAATCCAACAGCTGACCCGTACCATCAATGCCCGTCAAGCGAATATCCGCGCTATTCAAGGCGAAATGTCTCGTTGATTGGTTTTTGATACAAAAAGGCCGTCTGAAAATATTTCAGACGGCCTTTTTAATGACGTAAACTTTTTTATTTAACAGACAAATACTTTCTCTAAAATCATTTGCTAATTACGCCAAAGTATATTTCTTCACATCTCTACCCTCGTGCGCCATTACTGCTTCTATCCAATCGGCGATATTTTGCCAATAATATTGCGGCTTTTCAGACGGCCTATCAGTCTGAGTACCTTCATCATTCAACACAACGGGAATCCCTTGCTCTGCACCGGCTTCAAGCACAATCCAGATACTGCCTTCATGGGTATCGGCACGGGCTACTTGATGTTCATATGCCCAGCCAACCGCAGCTTGTCCGCCATTTGCAAAGATTGCATTGCCAGCAACAATGGCTGAAAGCAGGTATCCACATTATTGTCGGCAGTAACGACCAAAGTTGCACCATGCGTTCCTAACGCTTGCGCGGCATGAAAAACGGGGGAGTTGTGCAGGTTGGCAATAAAGTCAAACGGCATCGCTGCGTGATGATTCAGCACATTGTCTGCCATTTTTTCAAATACGGATGGCGAAGAAAACGGCGTACCGAGAAAAACGGCGCAATCAGAACGAATTTCGCATTGCTCTTTCAGCTGCCCTGCACCAAGCGCGGCAATCAAACTCAAGCGGCTGAGACGGCGGGTATCTATACCGCTTTGCTGCTTTAAGGTTTGTTTAAGGATTTTACCGCCGATACCGGCGTCAGTATCAAAACGCACGGCGGCGGTAATACGGATATTAGGATTTACGGTTGCCATTTCCATACCAAAGATGTGTTGCTGCCGCCAAAACCAAACTGATTGGCCAAACAGAAAAAGCCGCCTTCTCGTGAAGCCGCGCACTCGGAAAAACGAATTTCCCGCCCCTGATAATCGCTGCTTCCGCCTTGTTTTAAAGCGGATAAAAGCAAAGCTGTTTCAAGGGCCGCCGTTGCGCCAAGCGTGTGTCCGATTTGCGGTTTGAACGCCATCAGAGGCGGCAGTGTACCGAATATATTTTCCAGTGCGGCCAATTCGGCGGCATCGCTGTCAGCCGTGCCGATGCCGTGTGTTTTAACGGCTGCAATGCTTTCAGGAGCGATGCCTGCAACATCCAAAGCCCGACGCATCACCTGTTCTTGCGCTTGGCCATCGCTTTGAATCAGGTCATTGCCTGTATTGGCGGCGTGTCCGATAAGTTTCAGACGGCCAGAAGAAGAATCAGGAGCAGCGGAAGATAAGGCAAGTGCGGCAACACCTTCGCCTAAAATCAAACCGTTTCCGCCAAAAGGCCGATACTGCTCGGCCAGCAAACCCAAGCTGTGAAAATGCAGCAAAGTCAGCCGGTTGAGATTTTCAATACCAAGCACAAAGGCACGCTCCGCCCCGCCGCACAAACAATTGTCCGCCTGAATCAGCGCATGAGCAGATGAAGTGCAGGCAGTAGCGAAACTGAAAATTTGCCGATTGCCGCTGCGCCGGCGCAAATCTTCGGCGAGATAAAGCAAATTGTGTTCTTCTACCGCCCTATTGCCCGCAAAATGGCGGTTTTCATATTCGGAGATGGAATAGGAACTGGAACCGATAAACACAGGCGCATCATGCCAACTTTCAGACGGCCAGCCTGCATTTTCAGCGGCTCGGCGCAAATGTTGTTCGGCAATATCCGCAAATTCCTTCCGCCCCAAACTGTCGCCGGAGAATGCACGAAAATAAAGCAGCCTGCTGCGGTTGGTTTAAAAACGTATAAGACACCGCATCAGGCCGTCTGAAATCCGTTTGCGGATTCAAGGCAGAAGTGGCCGCCGTACCGCAAACCCAACTCACGCGCCATGCTCCGCACGGATAAACGCCGCCAAATCGCGTACGCACATCATGTGTTTGCGCACCATCCGGTCGCCCTGCAGGCGCACTTGGAAATACTGTTGCAAGGCAACGCTGATTTGCAGCGCATCAAGCGAATCCAAACCGACCGGACTGTCATCGCCAAACAAAAGTGCATCGTCGGTGAAATCATCCATATCCACATCATCGGCCTTATCGGCCTCTTGTACGATTAACTTTCAATTCCGTTTCCAGCTCATGCTCAGCCAGTGTAAAGGTGTAAGACATTTTTTAAACTCCCATTTTTATCTCATGAAGCAACAGCTTGTTTTAGCGAAACTCGTTACACTCGTTTTAGCGAAACTCGCTACGCTCGTTTTCAGACGGCCCGAACTTTATGCAAAATCGCCCCAAAGTGTCTGCATGGCCGCAATGGCCGCAAGTGAGGCGGTTTCGGTACGCAACACCCGTTTGCCAAGCGTAACGGATTGAAAACCGGCATCAAATGCCTGCTGCTCTTCCTTCTCCGTCCAGCCGCCTTCCGGGCCGACCATAAACACGACCTTACCGGATTGCGGCCGAACATCGCTCAGTTTTTGTGCGCGGTTCAAGCTCATTAACAGTTTGGTCGTTTCCTGAGGCAACTGCTGCAGAGCCTGTACATAAGTCGTCAGCGGCAAAACCTTCGGCACAATATTGCGGCCGCTTTGTTCACACGCTGAAACAACAATTTCCTGCCAACGTGCCACCCGCTTTTCAGCGCGTTCGCCGCTCAAGCGGACGACACAGCGTTCGCTGATGACCGGGCGGATTTCCGCCACACCCAATTCCACGCTTTTCTGCAAAGTGAAATCCATGCGCTCGGCGGAGGATACCGCCTGTACCAACGTAATGTTCAGCGGCGATTCGTTGTCCGTTGCCTCTTCACGCAAAATCCGCACGCTGGCGCGGCGTTTTTCCAAAACTTCGGGCAAAGCCGGATATGCCTTGCCATTGCCGTTAAACAACACGATTTCTTCCGTGTTTTTCACGCGCAATACATTCAGATGGCGCACCACATTATCGGGCAATTCGACCACGCTGTCGGGGCTTAAGGCAAAATCAACATAAAATCGGGGCATGGTTTCCTGCTTTATTCATGTATATAATTTGAACTTTCGTGAACGAAGTTGAAACACGGCGACATACTCCTGCCTGATTTCGATTTCATCCACTATAATTTAAACCTTCCTGAATTTAATCCACTGTCACGCAAAACTGCAAAAAACAAGGATACGCCGTGCTATACCGTTTACAGAAAGTCGTCCGCCACATCGCTCAAACCGAAGTCATGCCGCGTTTTCTGAACACGCCATCACGACGCAAGGAAGACGGCTCGGTTTTGAGTGAAGCAGATTTGGCCGCACAAACCGCTTTTGCCGCCGCCCTACCCTTATTGGAAGATTGCCCGATGTTGGGCGAGGAGATGAGCGTTCAGGAGCAAACCCGTTTGTGGAACGAACATTCAGACGGCCTGTGGATTGTCGATCCTATCGACGGCACAAACAACTTCGTCAACGGTTTGCCGCATTTTGCCGTATCCGTCGCGCTGGTTAAAAACGGCCACGCCGAATTGGGCGTGATTTACAATCCGGTCAGCGGCGAATGTTTCTATGCCGAACGCGGCAAAGGCGCATTCCTCAACGGCACGCCGCTGCCGCTGCGTTCGGAAAACAAAAAACTCAACGAATCCATTGCCGGCGTAGAAATCAAATACCTGCGTTCGGGCAAACTCGCCAGCCGCATGAATACCCTTGCCCCATTCGGCACAATCCGCAGCATGGGCAGCAGCACGCTCGATTGGTGCTACCTTGCCAGCGGCCGCTACGATATTTACATCCACGGCGGACAAAAGCTGTGGGACTACGCTGCCGGCGCATTGATTTTTGAAGAAGCCGGCGGCTGCCTGACCACTTTGGAAGGCGACGATTTTTGGAGCGGCGAACATGTATTCAAGCGTTCCGTCATCGCCGCATTGCAACCCGAGCTGTTTCAGCAATGGGTGAAATGGATTCGAGAAAATCAGTAAAAATACCGTTTATCTTCAAAAAATCACGATTATCTTGCAACTTATTGAAATTATTTCACTTCTTAACAGCATTTAATACTAAAAACGGTAGAATATTAATCGCTGACACAACACCGCTCTTTCATCCCTTTTGGGCGGTGCAGCAAGTAAGACGTTTTCCCGCAATGTATTGGCCATTCATACTTCTCCCTTAGTATGAATGGTTTTTTTTATCTGCAAAAACAGCTCAGGCCGTCTGAACGTTCAGACGGCCTGTTTACATTACTATTTGAAAAACTGTCCGCAACACACCTTAAACTTTTTGCCCGAACCGCACAAACAAGGCTGTTTCATCGTCGGCAAAGCAACGGTCGGATCAATAAAGCACCAACGCCCGTCTATTTTCACAAACGCCGACAATTCATGATGACACTCAGTTTGCCCATTCTCTTCAAAATACGCCTCAAACTCGACCAAAGCATGCAGCTTGCCAAACGGCACATGACGGACAACCTTCAATCCCGACCACTGCGTCTGCTTACTCCATGCCGCCAAATCCTGCTTGTCCAACAAATTCTGTTGCGCAGGGACAGTCGTGTCCACGATATAGTCTATTTCCTGTAAAACATACGCGCTATAACGCGAACGCATCAACTCTTCCGCCGTCGAGGCCGCCGCCTCACGCGTATGAAACGGTGCGCAACATTCCGTATAACCGCGCCCCGACTGACAGGGGCAAAGTGTAGCCGTCATTACTAATTACCCGAATAAATCCATTTCAAAATTATAACGCAAACCCGACTCAGGCCGTCTGAAAATGGGCGTAGCGCGTTTCGCTAAAACGAGTGTAACGAGTTTCCCAAAACAAGCATGGAAAGGTTCGCTAAATAAGCAAAGCGGGTTTCGCCAAAATAAACGCAACAATCTGATATAATGCGCCTTTTCGATTTTGACTATCCATGATGACCATTCCCATCCAAAGCATCAGCCGCCTATTGCCGCAAACCCAATGCCGTGAATGCGGCTATGAAGGCTGCTTACCCTATGCACGCGCCCTGTCGGCAGGAGAAGCGCCGGTAAACCTGTGCGCGCCGGGTGGGGAAACCGTCATGAAAGACATTGCCGACCTATTGGGCAAGCCCTACCTCGCGCCGGCAAAAACACAAATCAAAGCCATAGCCCTGATTGACGAAGCCGTCTGCATCGGCTGTACCGCCTGTATCCGCGCCTGCCCTGTTGATGCGATTATGGGCGCGTCCAAACTGATGCACACCGTCATCAGCGACGAATGCACCGGCTGCGGCTTATGCGTTACCCCCCTGCCCCGTCGACTGCATCGACATGGTTCCCGTATCGCAGCCCTTCCTGCCGTCCGCACGCCATTTCAGCACCTCTGCCAAACCGCGCTTTGCCGCCGCCGAACACGCGCAAAGCCGTTTTGAACGCCATACCGCGCGCAAACAGCGAGATGATGCCGAACGCAAAGCCCTGCTGGCGCAACGCGAAGCCGCCGTCAAAGCCAAACAGGCCGCACAGATACAAGCCCAAACAGCCGCACCAAGCGCCGCATTCAACCCCATGGATTTGATTGCCAAAGCCATGGCAAAAGCGCAATCGCAACAGGACAAACTCGTCTCCTCCGATAACCGCGAAGACTTCAAAGCGCGCCAAATCGAAGAAGCCAAAGAACGCGCCGAACTGCGCCGCGCCCAACGTGATGCCAAATACGGCAACGAAGCCGAAAAAGCCGCCGCCATCGAATTTCTGCGCCGCCACAAAGCCGAGCAGGAAGCGGCCAAAGAAGCCCGCTGATTTCCAAAACAACAAACCCATTCCGACCGCTTCAGGCCGTCTGAAAACATTGCACGAAAACCAATAACTTTATGACCACACAAGAATTTCCACACCAGCATACCGCCCATTGCGAAAGCGGTGTGATGTCCACCCTGCTCAAATACCATGGCCACAATTTAGACGAAGCCATGATTTCGGCATTGCCCACGCACTGACATTTGTCTGGATGCCGCTGATCAAATTAAACGGCATGCCGCTGGTTTCCTACCGTACCGCGCCGCGCAGCATCATCAAAAACACCTGCAAAGCATTGGGGCTGAAATTATCCGTCCGCAAATTTTCCGACGCACAAAGCGGACAAGCCGCATTGGATGCCGCGCTGTCCTCAGGCAAGCTGGCAGGTTTGCAAACCTCCGTCTTCTGGCTGCCCTACTTCCCGCCGCAAATGCGCTTCCATTTCAACGCACACAATCTTCTAGTATACGGCAAAGACGGTAACGACTACCTCATCAGCGACCCCGTATTTGAAACCGTACAACGCTGCGCCGCCGAAGATTTGCAACGGGCGCGCTTTGCCAAAGGCGTATTAGCGGCAAAAGGCATGATGTACACCTTGGAAGACAACAGGCCGTCTGAAAAAATCATGGCAGACTTGCCCGCCATTATCCGCAAAGCCATACGCAAAAACGCCAAACATATGCTCGCACCGGTCTTTTTCATCGGCGTAAAAGGTATCCGCACGCTGGCCAAAAAAATCGAATCCCTGCCCGCCAAACAAAATGACAAATACCAAAAACTGTTTCTCGGCCATTTGGTACGGATGCAGGAAGAAATCGGCACCGGCGGCGCAGGTTTCCGCTACATCTACGCCTACTTCCTCGAACAAGCCGCCCATATCTGCAACGAACCTGCGTTTCAGACGGCCTCGGAACAAATGACCGCCATCGGCGACCAGTGGCGTCAGTTTGCAGCCATGTGCGTGAAACAGTGCAAAAAACCATCTGAAAACGGCTGCCGCAACATTGCCGAATTTCTACGCAAAATTGCGGATAATGAAGAAGTATTGTGGCGCGGATTATTGAAATAATCAGGATTTATTCGATCCTGATTAATCTACCGTGAATTATTTTGACATTCAGGCCGTCTGAAAACTAAAAGAAATTAAAAATGCGTTACCTAGCTACTGTCTTATTCTTGTGTTCCGCCTTAACCCATGCCGCGCCGCCAAACGGCTTTGCCTTGGTGCATGATGCCGACGGACACACCAACTTGCGCAAAAGCCCAAATTTGAATGCCCAAGTCTTGGCAAAAATTCCCAACGGTACGCCGTTGGAATGTCTGGGTGATGGCGGCGAAGGCAGCCTGAGTTTCTGTACTGCCCAGCTGCAACAACCTGCCGCCGAAGACTACGGTTTCATCCATTACAGCCGTCTGATATTTCCCGCCGCCGATAAAAGCTTTGTCCGCCTGCGCGAACAATCCGGTCGCGACGATACGCTGACTTTGTCCGGTAGCGGACAAAGGTACACATCGTTGCCCGCCGCCTCCATCTAAAACGCAGTGATTTCTCGGGTATCAGCAAAGACAAATACACCGCTCGCCTCTATCAAGGTAAACCGTTCTATGGCGTGGACTCTATCATTCCCAAAAGTGTATTCGCTCTTGAACGCATCACGCTAAACGGTCAGGCGGTTCCCGCTGCCGAACTGCAAGGACTGTTCTCGCCTGATTTTGCCGCCACTGCACGCAGCAGCAATGTGTATGAAAAATGGGAAGCCTATTACCGCGGCAGCGATAAGACGCTTTATCTGTTCGGTAGACAAGGTTCGGACGGCGATCCCTTCGGCGTCTGCTTTATATTTAAGGACGGCAAATTCCAGCGCCGTTATTTATGGAGTGGTGTGATATAAATATCGCTCAAATAAGGCCGTCTGAAAACTAAAAGAAATGATAAAAATGCGTTACTTAGCTGCTCTCTTATTATTGTGTTCCGCCTTAACCCACGCCGCGCCGCCGGACGGCTTTGCCTTGGTGCATGATGCTGACGGACACACCAATTTGTGCAAAAGCCCCGATTTGAGTGCCAAAGTTTTGGCAAAAATTCCCAACGGCACGCCATTGGAATGTGTAGGTGAAGCCAGCAAAGACAATCCGAATTTCTGTACCGCGCTGTTGCAACAGGCAGCCACCGGCGGTTACGGCTTTATCCACCGCAGCCGTCTGATATTTCCTGCCTCCGACAAAAACTTCGTTACCCTACACGAACACTTCGGTCGCGGTGATACGTTGACTTTGTCCGGCAGCGGACAAACGGTACACATCACTGCCCGCCGTATCCACCCCAAACGCAGCGACTTTTCAGGTACAGCCCCAAATAGTGATACCGCGCCTCTCTATCGGGGCAAACCATTTTACGGCACAGACGGCTCTATTCCGAAAAGCGTATTTGCAATAGAACAGATCACGCTAAACGGTCAAGCAGTTCCTGCCTCAGAACTGCAAGGGCTGTTCTTGCCCGATTTTGCCGCCACTGCACGCGGCAGCAATGCATACGACGACTGGGAAGCCTATTACCGCCGTACCGACAAGACGCTTTATCTGTTTAATTCGGTGAATAATGATGCCGGTTCTTTCGGTATGTGTTTCGTATTTAAAGACGGCAAATTCCGACAGCGTTATGTATGGACTGTATCACTATGAATATTCATTAAAGGGCAATTTGGAAGCCATGATTCAAATCCAATCCCTCTCCCACCGTTATCCCAAAGCCGAAACTACCGCGCTGGACAATGTGTCGTTCGATATTGCCGACGGCGAATGTTTGGGGCTACTCGGTCACAACGGTGCGGGAAAAACGACGCTGATGTCGCTTTTGGCCGGCTTGCAGGAAGTACGGCAGGGCGAAATTTTGTTTGACGGCAAGCCGTTGCGCCTGTTGAGCCGCAGCGAACGGCAGAAAATCGGTTTGGTGCCGCAGGATTTTGCGTTTTATCCGCAGCTTTCAGTGTGGGACAACCTGCTGTTTTTCGCCTCGCTTTACAAAGTGCACGACAAAGGCCGTCTGAATGCGCTGTTGGAACAGACCGACCTGACCGCCCACAAAAACAAGGCGGCAAAGCACCTTTCGGGCGGGCTTAAACGTCGTCTGAATTTTGCCATCGGCCTGATTAACACGCCGCAACTGGTATTCCTTGATGAAATCACGGTCGGCATCGACCCGCAGTCGCGCCGCTTTATCCTCGACAGCGTGGCGGATTTGACGCGACAGGGAGTAACAGTGGTTTACACCTCGCACTATCTGTCGGAAATCGAGCAGCTTTGCGACAAAATCGCGCTGCTACAACACGGAAAACTGGTGTACCACGGCGGTTTGGACGAGCTTTTAAGCACGCAAACCGGTGTCGTGCGTTTTACTGTCGATCCACCATTACTGCCTCAAACGCTGGCCGCTTTGGGTGCCAAGCAAGTGGACAGCCGCGGCATGATGGAAACGACACACGATGCCGCCGCCGTTTACGCCGCTCTGCAACAAAGCGGCGCGCAAATCCGCTACTTCCAGCAGGGACACGGTTCGCTGGAAACGTTTTACCTTGATTTCCTGCGCAAAGACGAGCCAGCAACAGATAAGCAAAATCCACAATGACGACCTCCTCCCTCCTCAAAGAACTCAAACTGCTCTGCCGCGACTGCACGGTTTGGCCGTGTTGTTTGTGATGCCCATCGCCTTCATGCTGATTATGTCGTTGGCGCTGAGCCGCGACCAAGACCCGCACACCGACAGCCGCATTGCGCTGGTCGGTGCGGCAAACGACAGCGTCAATACCGCGCTGGCTGCCGCGTTGGAAAAAGAGCAGATTCATGTCACACTGATGTCGTCTGAAAAACTGACCGACGCGCAAAACGGTCTGCACGACAAGCGTTTCCAACTGGTGCTGCACAACCCGAACGCCGCCTCCGGCAAAATCGCCGACAACAAAGCCTTGCAAATCTATGTACCGCCCGATACCGAGCCTTCATGGCTGGCGGCGGTCAAAGGCGTTTTGCAGCAGCACTACACCCAAACGCGGCTGGACGCTTATTTCGACAACAACGAAGGCATCAAAATCGACAATAAAAAACTGCCCCGCGCCATCCGAAAAGACATCCAGAAAAAAGTCGATGAAAAAAACGACGAACAATTCGCCGCCGTGCGCAGCTTTTTAGATAAAAAAATGCTGGAAGAACACTATCTGAGCGCAGGCAGCGGCACTGTGGAAAAACCCAACGCCGTACAGCACAGCGTCCCCGCATGGCTGATTTTCGGTATGTTTTTCATCATGATACCGCTGTCGAACGTCATGGCACTGGAACGCCAGACCAACACCATTACCCGCCTGCGTCTCGCCCGCGCTTCCGCGTCCGGCCTGATTGCCGCCAAACTCGTCCCCTATTTCCTGATTAACCAGCTTCAGTTTGTCGGAATGCTGCTGCTCGGCCGCTACCTGCTGCCCGAAATCGGCGTACCCGCCCTCATACTCAACGGCAGCCTTGTTCCCTACGCGCTGCTGTCCGCCGCCGTCAGCGCCGCCGCACTCGGCTACGCGCTGTTAATCAGTGTCTGCGCAAAATCTACCGAACACGCCGTCGTACTCGGCGGCGGCGGCATTATCCTGATGGCGGCAATCGGCGGCATTATGGTGCCCGCCCACGTCATGCCCGAAACCATGCAGCAACTCACTTGGATTTCCCCAATGGCTTGGGGCTTGAAGGCTTTTCAGGAATTGCTGCTCAACCGCAGCGGGCTGGACGGAATCGGCCGTTATCTGCTTTTATTATCTGCATTCTCTTTTGCCACGCTGACTGCTGCCGTATTGGTTTATCGTAGGCAGTTGCAGACGCAGGTTAGGTTTTAAACCTATTGATATCCTTTTACCCAATAAAAAGCAGTATGCATAGCATACTGCTTTTTCTTCTAGCGTTCTCGCAATGCTTGTTTCATTCTAGTTATCGGTTTGATCAAGTATTGGAACACAGTTTTCTCACCAGTTTTCACGTCAACTGTTGCCACCATACCTGGAATAATTGGCATTTCTTTTCCATCCTTATCCAATAGTTTACTGCCAGAAGTTTGAACCAAAATGCGGTAATATACATTATTCATATTCAATTTCAAATCACCGGTATTGCGTTTCTCATCACTCAATGTATCCGGACTAATCAAAATAACTTTACCCTCCAGACCACCATAAATAGCATAATCATAAGCCGTTAATTTCACTACAGCAGGTAACCCTGGTCGAATGAAGGCCACGTCATTCGGGCGGATATAGGCTTCAACCAAAAGGTTATCCTCAATTGGTACAATTTCTAAAATATCCTGCCCAGCATTGACCACACCACCAATAGTATTGATACGGATATTTTTCACAATACCTTTCATCGGTGCACGAATTTGTGAACGATCAACCGGGTCAGCACGCATGGCCATGTTTTCCTTAGCTTGTGCAAGCTCAGCTTCAGTTTTAACCAATTCGTTACTTGCATCTGTCGTGTAACGGTTTTGGCGCTCAGTGATTTGTACAGCCAAATCCTGTGAATCACGTTGCATACGCAATAGCTCAACCTGAGACATAACACCTCTTTGAACCATAGGGCTGACAATTGAAATCTGTTTGTCCAAAGCCGCCTTACTTTGCCGCAAGCCGGAAACTTGCTCTTCCATTGCCTTACGGCGAGAAATATAGGCAGCTTCTTCACGTTTCTTCAACTCAGAAGAAATACCTTCAGGAAAAGTCAATTTACTATTGTAGGCTTCAGCTTTCAGACGAGCAGCCATTGCTTCCAAATTTTCTACTTTGCCTGACTTTCGCGCAAAATAGCCGAACTTCTAGTATCGTCCAGCTTCAAAAGGACTTGCCCTTTTTCAACAGTATCACCTTCTTTAACCAACATTTCTTGAACAGTTCCTGGGTCTAAGCTCTGCACAATCTGTTCACGACTACTCGGAATAATCCGCCCCTGCCCTTGTGCTACTTCTTCAAGCGGACTGAAATAAGCCCATACAATAAAAACAATGACAAAAGACAGAAACAAACTGATAACTGCAAAATAACCTGTATGTTTTTCAGACTGTAAAGCTGCACTCAAATCGGTAATCAACTTTAAATCTTCTTGATCGATATGTTCCGGTTGCTGATTTGACATATTATTTCCCTTTTCCTTATTTTTTTTCAGCTGCAACCTGTGCCGCTTTTTGAGCTTGCGCCTGTACTGCTTGAGCTTGATGTTCTTCGTTTTCACGCAATTTTGCAATCACTGCATCGCGAGGCCCATCGATAATGACGCGGCCGTTATCAACCACCACGACACGATTAACCATAGGTAAAACTTGTAAACGGTGTGTAACAACAACAACGGTTTTATCATGCGCCCATTGAGCCAAAACACCCAAGGCCTGACGCTCTGTCTGTTCATCCAGACCAGTTGTTGGCTCATCCAACAATACTACGCGAGGATGAGAAAGCGTCAAACGTGCCAACGATACAATTTGTTTTTGTCCACCCGAAAGTCCTAAGCCGTCTTCACCCAAAGGCATATCTAAACCTTTAGGATGATTACGAACAAGCTGATCCAAATGGAAATTGTGTAAAGCCCCCAACAGTTCCTGATCGGTTGAATACCCATTCATACGACCCAGATCCAAGTTCTCTCTCAATGTACCGAGGAATAATCTTGGAGATTGATTCAGCAAAGCAACTTTATCACGCAGAAAATTCGGATCAATTTGGCGGATGTCCACGTTGTCCAGCAAAATATTGCCACCTGTCGGATCATACAGGCCACTGGCCAACTTTAATAAAGTACTTTTACCGCTGCCAATCCGTCCTAAAATGGCAACTTTCTCACCAGGGCGGATGATCAGATTAAGATTGGAGATAGCAGGTTGCGTGTCTTCATTGTATTTGAATACAACATTGTCAAAAGTGAGCTGTCCCTGAACTTGGTCAAGTGTTACATAGGCACGCTCAGGGTCACGCTCAATCGGTCTTTCCACAATCGCATTAATACCATGAAGCGCATTTTTCGCCTGCTGGAAGCGTATAGCCAATCCGGCAATTTTACCTAATGCGGAGAGTGCACGACCTGAAAGGATGACTGATGCAATCACCGCACCCATAGTAATACGAGCTTCAACAACGCTGTCATGAATTAAATAAGTACCTAGAACAACCAAACCTACGGTATTAAGCTGCTGTAGGCCTACGGTAAAGTTGGATACAAACTCATTAATTTCTTTAACTTTCATTGAGCTGGCTGCCGTCACAGCATTCAACTTATCCCAACGCTGCTGTGCCCAGTTAGTCGCATTGTTGACTTTAAGTGTTTCGATACCTTCCACGGCCTCAACAGCCAAACCTTGACGTTGTGAGCTTTCTTTCATACTTCATTAATGCGTTTAGCCAACATAGGCTGAACCGCAAAAGAAACTACAATTACCAAAATACAGGTAATGATTGGTACGATTACAAGTTTTCCACCAATAATGAATATTACAAACAAGAAAAGTAACAAAAACGGCGCATCGACCAAAACCAACAAACTAGCACTAGTCATAAATTCACGTACAGCTTCAAAATCCCGCAAATTGTTGGCATATGAACCGGATGAAATCGGACGCTCAATCAGACGTAAAGCCATCACACGTCTGAACAACGCAGAACTAATAATTAAATCTGCCTTTTTACCCGCAATATCTGTCAGACGCGAACGTATCATTTTACCGATAAACTCAAAGACAATCGCCAAAAATACGCCAATACTCAGCACCCACAAAGTAGAGTAAGCCTGATTTGGAATTACACGGTCATATACATTCATGACATACAGCGAACTGACCAATGCCAAAATATTGATAAGGAACGATGCTAAGATTACTTGGTAATAATACTTTTTAAACCGTCCGATGACTTTCCAAAACCATGCTTTGGGTAAATGGTACTCTGGCAACTCAGAGCGGTGGTCTGCAGTTAACTTGGGTTTAATGAACCAACAAAACCCCAAATATTGAGTTTCAAGCTCTTTATGGCTGACTTCATGCGCCGGCGCATCCCCAGAACGGATGACATAAACACGCTCTTCTCCTCGCCCTTTTACCTCACTGACAACTGCAGCCTCATCATTATGGAGAATAATGACTACAGGCATCGCAAGTGAAGGGATCTCAATCAGTTTGCGACGGGAAATATGGTTTTCAAACCCATAACTGCGTAAAACTTCACTCAGCGATTGGATATTGGCATTTAAATTTCGTTCTCTAGCAATGTTTGCTGCAAGAGCCTCTTCTGCAACAGGTTGATTAAGCAATTTTGTTGCAATGGCTAAATGTTTAATAATTGAATTCATAAAATCTATCTACAAAATAACGACAAATCAAAAACGGCCGTTTGCATTAAAATCTGGCACTTTAGCCCACTTGGCCAAACTAGCTTTGGCAAGCAGATACGCAACTGCTGCATCGCGGTAGTCGTTTTGCGCCTCAACATAGTTGGTTTCAGTTGCCGCCAGTTCCGCATACGAACCCAAGACATCCAACAATGTTCGATTTGCAATATAAAACTGTTGCTCATAGTCTTTGGCTACTTTGGATTGTGTTGCAATCAATAATTTCGCAATTTTGGCACGACGTTCATTCTGCTTCATATCCACTTTGCCGTTTCTGCACGCTCTTGAATATCTCGTAACAATTCATCTGAACGCGATTTTGCCGACAGTGCTACTGCATGGCTTTTTTTGACAGCATAATCAGAAGATTTATTATAAAAATCCCAACTCATTGTTACAGCAATACTTCTATCGCGATGCGTCGCACTACCTTCCAAATTAATGGAAGGGTATCTTGAGGCCTTGTTTACCTTAATATCAGATAATGCGCTGTTGTATTCTGACTCCTGCGCTTTCACGCTTGGATGTTCTTTTGCCTGTGCCTTATCAAAAGAAGCAATCAACTGATCCGCATTCTGTTTACCAAATGGATCGACAATATCTTTCTCTGTCAAACTCTTAGCACTGTATTTATTCAGCTTGCTTAATGCTACCGATAAAGTTTTTTGTAAATTAGCTTCATTCGACAAAGCCTGTAAATAGCGAGATTCTGCTTGAGTCTTTTCCGAACGGCGACCTGGATCATATTTACTAATAATACGTAAGTCAGCCAAAAATTTTTCATGGCGTTTGATGTTTCTCTTAGCAATCTCTATTGACTCTTTCGCACGTAACGCAGTCAGATAGAGCGTACTGATTGTATTGGCTAGCTCCTCTCGGGTCTCATAATATTTATATTGGTAATACTCCATTTTATGCTTGTCGCGTTCGACAGCAGCCTGAATACCGCCCCAAGCATACAAATTCAAGCGCGATTTAATCCCTAAATCATCGCGCATTTTGGAATTGCCGGAAGTATGCCGCTGAGCCAAAACATTTTGCCCTGTTAAAGAAAACGTCGGGTAATGCCCGGCCTTTGAGGCTTTCATGTCATTGTAGGCACCCTCTGTATTGGCATTAGCTTCCTGTAATGTCGGGTCGTTTTGCAGCGAATAACGAAGTATATCGACCAATTCTACTGCGAAAGCTGAAGGTGACTGCAAAATGCCATACAGTAGCAATGCAATAAACTTCTGATGGGGATTTTTTTCATAAACAAATTTCTCTTTTTTTAGTGCAGAAAATAAGACTTTTTTCACTTTAGAAATTATAAATCAAATTAGTTAAATAAAAGTACAAAAATACAAGGTTTTCAGACGGCCTCAATGTGTAAAGTAGATAAAAAAACGCACCCGAAGGTGCGTTTTTCTAATAGATGTTACAAATTAAGCAATGGTGATATCTGAATCAACCCAAAGTTCATTAGAACCGGTGTTGTAAACATTATAAGTATTGCCTTCATAAGTAACTTGTGAGCTTGCAGGTTTGCTAATACCACTTAAGGTCACTTTATCGCCTGCATCACCATCAACAATTAATACGTTGTTGTGAGATGTACCAGTTGCATCAACAGTTGCTTTAGCATTGTGGTTTCTCTCAACATCGCTTGCGCTGATAGTAACCGAGTTGTTTAGCGTGCCGGTAATATCAATTTTCTCAAAGTTAGAGATCATTGAAATAGGGGTTGTAATCGCTTTGCCATCTCGGTTCACAAACTCAAGTGTATCGAAATCACTGCCTCCATCAATAGACGCTCTAGTATTAATCGTACTAGATGTTCTCACGATATCATCACCAGTCCCCATATTGATTGTTGGATTACCACCAGCTAAATAGAAGAACCCATTGCCTGTCTGACGAGCTTCAACGATATCATTACCAGCTCCCATGTTTATAGTACCAGCAATGTTTAGGAAACTCGCGAAGTCGTTACCGTTACCCATATCAAGTGTATTACTACGGTATTGAACCCCAGTTGCATAGACAGAATCATCACCGTCACCAGTAGTTAGGCTAGATTTAATTAACGCACCTAAGTCACCAGTACCACCTTTAGTACCAATTAAGATAACATCATTTTCGCTACCATAACTATCATTGGTATTACCCCCATAACGACGGTAGTAGGTGTAAGCAACATCTTTAGACACAGAGTTACCCGCTAAGTCTGTTTCAACTACAGAGTAATGTACTTTCTTCGCTGTCGTACCTGAAGCAATACCCGTAGCAAACTCAAACTCACCATTAGCATTTGCTTTACCACTTCTATTATTGATAGAAATCGTTGAATTTTTCTCAGCTGTTCCGATTAAATTCATACTACCATCAATAATCGCATGGAATTCACCTGCTTTTTGGTCAAGAGTCATATTTAAGGTGTCGCTGGTTGATGCCGCATTACCTTTCACACGAGCTTGTAAGCTGTATGCAATACCACCTACTTTGGTGTTGTTTGGCAAGGTAAATGAGTTACCTGAACCAGAAGTCCAATTTTGACCACCGTCTGTACTGTATTCCCATTCAGAGCCTGATGGAATACCAGACACGTTAACTTTACCATTATTAGTATAGTTATCGTTATTAGACGCACCAGTATCTTGAGCTAGTGATAGTTCAAGTTTAACAACCTTATTGTTACCTGCCGGTTGACTCACAACCGCACTTTCGTTGCCTGCTGGGTCTTTCGCTTGAGCCGTCACATTAGAACCATCTTTCACTTTGTCTTGTGGAATGGTTGTGCTGCTCTGACCTGCTTCAACGTTTGGCACGGTTTCAGGTTTGTCTGATGTCCAGCTGCCGTCTGCCTGTTTGGTCAAGGTCACTTTTTCTGGGGTGTCAGAACCTTCAGGGGTGACGGTCACTTCTACAGTATCACCTGCTTGGGCATCACTTGGCACTTTCACGGTTACTGAGCCATCGGTAGCCGATGGAGTCACTTCCGGTGCGCTTGGTGCTGTGTGGTCTGCGTTATTACCCGCATTACCTTTAGATTCAGCACTTTCGTTGCCTGCTGGGTCTTTCGCTTTCGCAGAAACTTCAGAACCATCTTTCACTTTATCTTCAGGGATAGTGGTGCTGTCTTTACCTGCTTCGACGCTTGGTACGGTTTCAGGTTTGTCTGATGTCCAGCTGCCGTCTGCCTGTTTGGTCAAGGTCACTTTTTTTCTGGGGTGTCAGAACCTTCAGGGGTGACGGTCACTTCTACAGTATCACCTGCTTGGGCATCACTTGGCACTTTCACAGTCACTGAGCCATCGGTAGCCGATGGAGTCACTTCCGGTGCGCTTGGTGCTGTGTGGTCTGCGTTATTACCCGCATTACCTTTAGATTCAGCACTTTCGTTGCCTGCTGGGTCTTTCGCTTTCGCAGAAACTTCAGAACCATCTTTCACTTTATCTTCAGGGATAGTGGTGCTGTCTTTACCTGCTTCGACGCTTGGTACGGTTTCAGGTTTGTCTGATGTCCAGCTACCGTCTGCCTGTTTGGTCAAGGTCACTTTTTCTGGGGTGTCAGAACCTTCAGGGGTGACGGTCACTTCTACAGTATCACCTGCTTGGGCATCACTTGGCACTTTCACAGTCACTGAGCCATCGGTAGCCGATGGAGTCACTTCCGGTGCGCTTGGTGCTGTGTGGTCTGCGTTATTACCCGCATTACCTTTAGATTCAGCACTTTCGTTGCCTGCTGGGTCTTTCGCTTTCGCAGAAACTTCAGAACCATCTTTCACTTTATCTTCAGGGATAGTGGTGCTGTCTTTACCTGCTTCGACGCTTGGTACGGTTTCAGGTTTGTCTGATGTCCAGCTGCCGTCTGCCTGTTTGGTCAAGGTCACTTTTTCTGGGGTGTCAGAACCTTCAGGGGTGACGGTCACTTCTACAGTATCACCTGCTTGGGCATCACTTGGCACTTTCACAGTCACTGAGCCATCGGTAGCCGATGGAGTCACTTCCGGTGCGCTTGGTGCAGTCGTGTCAGGAGCCGCAGCGTTATTGCCTGCGTTGGCTTTAACCGGAGTGCTTTCGTTACCAGACGGATCTTTCGCCTGTGCAGTTACTTCAGAACCATCTTTCACTTTGTCTTGTGGAATGGTGGTGCTGTCTTTACCTGCTTCGACGCTTGGTACGGTTTCAGGTTTGTCTGATGTCCAGCTACCGTCTGCCTGTTTGGTCAAGGTCACTTTTTCTGGGGTGTCAGAACCTTCAGGGGTGACGGTCACTTCTACAGTATCACCTGCTTGGGCATCACTTGGCACTTTCACGGTTACTGAGCCATCGGTAGCCGATGGAGTCACTTCCGGTGCGCTTGGTGCTGTGTGGTCTGCGTTATTACCCGCATTACCTTTAGATTCAGCACTTTCGTTGCCTGCTGGGTCTTTCGCTTTCGCAGAAACTTCAGAACCATCTTTCACTTTATCTTCAGGGATAGTGGTGCTGTCTTTACCTGCTTCGACGCTTGGTACGGTTTCAGGTTTGTCTGATGTCCAGCTGCCGTCTGCCTGTTTGGTCAAGGTCACTTTTTCTGGGGTGTCAGAACCTTCAGGGGTGACGGTCACTTCTACAGTATCACCTGCTTGGGCATCACTTGGCACTTTCACAGTCACTGAGCCATCGGTAGCCGATGGAGTCACTTCCGGTGCGCTTGGTGCAGTCGTGTCAGGAGCCGCAGCGTTATTGCCTGCGTTGGCTTTAACCGGAGTGCTTTCGTTACCAGACGGATCTTTCGCCTGTGCAGTTACTTCAGAACCATCTTTCACTTTGTCTTCAGGGATAGTGGTGCTGTCTTTACCTGCTTCGACGCTTGGTACGGTTTCAGGTTTGTCTGATGTCCAGCTACCGTCTGCCTGTTTGGTCAAGGTCACTTTTTTTCTGGGGTGTCAGAACCTTCAGGGGTGACGGTCACTTCTACAGTATCACCTGCTTGGGCATCACTTGGCACTTTCACAGTCACTGAGCCATCGGTAGCCGATGGAGTCACTTCCGGTGCGCTTGGTGCAGTCGTGTCAGGAGCCGCAGCGTTATTGCCTGCGTTGGCTTTAACCGGAGTGCTTTCGTTACCAGACGGATCTTTCGCCTGTGCAGTTACTTCAGAACCATCTTTCACTTTGTCTTCAGGGATAGTGGTGCTGTCTTTACCTGCTTCGACGCTTGGTACGGTTTCAGGTTTGTCTGATGTCCAGCTACCGTCTGCCTGTTTGGTCAAGGTCACTTTTTCTGGGGTGTCAGAACCTTCAGGGGTGACGGTCACTTCTACAGTATCACCTGCTTGGGCATCACTTGGCACTTTCACAGTCACTGAGCCATCGGTAGCCGATGGAGTCACTTCCGGTGCGCTTGGTGCAGTCGTGTCAGGAGCCGCAGCGTTATTGCCTGCGTTGGCTTTAACCGGAGTGCTTTCGTTACCAGACGGATCTTTCGCCTGTGCAGTTACTTCAGAACCATCTTTCACTTTATCTTCAGGGATAGTGGTGCTGTCTTTACCTGCTTCGACGCTTGGTACGGTTTCAGGTTTGTCTGATGTCCAGCTACCGTCTGCCTGTTTGGTCAAGGTCACTTTTTCTGGGGTGTCAGAACCTTCAGGGGTGACGGTCACTTCTACAGTATCACCTGCTTGGGCATCACTTGGCACTTTCACGGTTACTGAGCCATCGGTAGCCGATGGAGTCACTTCCGGTGCGCTTGGTGCTGTGTGGTCTGCGTTATTACCCGCATTACCTTTAGATTCAGCACTTTCGTTGCCTGCTGGGTCTTTCGCTTTCGCAGAAACTTCAGAACCATCTTTCACTTTATCTTCAGGGATAGTGGTGCTGTCTTTACCTGCTTCGACGCTTGGTACGGTTTCAGGTTTGTCTGATGTCCAGCTGCCGTCTGCCTGTTTGGTCAAGGTCACTTTTTCTGGGGTGTCAGAACCTTCAGGGGTGACGGTCACTTCTACAGTATCACCTGCTTGGGCATCACTTGGCACTTTCACAGTCACTGAGCCATCGGTAGCCGATGGAGTCACTTCCGGTGCGCTTGGTGCAGTCGTGTCAGGAGCCGCAGCGTTATTGCCTGCGTTGGCTTTAGACTCGAGTGCTTTCGTTGCCAGACTGGGATCTTTCGCCTGTGCAGTTACTTCAGAACCATCTTTCACTTTGTCTTCAGGGATAGTGGTGCTGTCTTTACCTGCTTCGACGCTTGGTACGGTTTCAGGTTTGTCTGATGTCCAGCTACCGTCTGCCTGTTTGGTCAAGGTCACTTTTTTTCTGGGGTGTCAGAACCTTCAGGGGTGACGGTCACTTCTACAGTATCACCTGCTTGGGCATCACTTGGCACTTTCACAGTCACTGAGCCATCGGTAGCCGATGGAGTCACTTCCGGTGCGCTTGGTGCAGTCGTGTCAGGAGCCGCAGCGTTATTGCCTGCGTTGGCTTTAACCGGAGTGCTTTCGTTACCAGACGGATCTTTCGCCTGTGCAGTTACTTCAGAACCATCTTTCACTTTGTCTTCAGGGATAGTGGTGCTGTCTTTACCTGCTTCGACGCTTGGTACGGTTTCAGGTTTGTCTGATGTCCAGCTACCGTCTGCCTGTTTGGTCAAGGTCACTTTTTCTGGGGTGTCAGAACCTTCAGGGGTGACGGTCACTTCTACAGTATCACCTGCTTGGGCATCACTTGGCACTTTCACAGTCACTGAGCCATCGGTAGCCGATGGAGTCACTTCCGGTGCGCTTGGTGCAGTCGTGTCAGGAGCCGCAGCGTTATTGCCTGCGTTGGCTTTTAGACTCGAGTGCTTTCGTTACCAGACGGATCTTTCGCCTGTGCAGTTACTTCAGAACCATCTTTCACTTTATCTTCAGGGATAGTGGTGCTGTCTTTACCTGCTTCGACGCTTGGTACGGTTTCAGGTTTGTCTGATGTCCAGCTACCGTCTGCCTGTTTGGTCAAGGTCACTTTTTTTCTGGGGTGTCAGAACCTTCAGGGGTGACGGTCACTTCTACAGTATCACCTGCTTGGGCATCACTTGGCACTTTCACAGTCACTGAGCCATCGGTAGCCGATGGAGTCACTTCCGGTGCGCTTGGTGCTGTGTGGTCTGCGTTATTACCCGCATTACCTTTAGATTCAGCACTTTCGTTGCCTGCTGGGTCTTTCGCTTTCGCAGAAACTTCAGAACCATCTTTCACTTTATCTTCAGGGATAGTGGTGCTGTCTTTACCCTGCTTCGACGCTTGGTACGGTTTCAGGTTTGTCTGATGTCCAGCTACCGTCTGCCTGTTTGGTCAAGGTCACTTTTTTTCTGGGGTGTCAGAACCTTCAGGGGTGACGGTCACTTCTACAGTATCACCTGCTTGGGCATCACTTGGCACTTTCACAGTCACTGAGCCATCGGTAGCCGATGGAGTCACTTCCGGTGCGCTTGGTGCTGTGTGGTCTGCAGCGTTATTACCCGCATTACCTTTAGATTCAGCACTTTCGTTGCCTGACTGGGTCTTTCGCTTTCGCAGAAACTTCAGAACCATCTTTCACTTTATCTTCAGGGATAGTGGTGCTGTCTTTACCTGCTTCGACGCTTGGTACGGTTTCAGGTTTGTCTGATGTCCAGCTACCGTCTGCCTGTTTGGTCAAGGTCACTTTTTCTGGGGTGTCAGAACCTTCAGGGGTGACGGTCACTTCTACAGTATCACCTGCTTGGGCATCACTTGGCACTTTCACAGTCACTGAGCCATCGGTAGCCGATGGAGTCACTTCCGGTGCGCTTGGTGCAGTCGTGTCAGGAGCCGCAGCGTTATTGCCTGCGTTGGCTTTAACCGGAGTGCTTTCGTTACCAGACGGATCTTTCGCCTGTGCAGTTACTTCAGAACCATCTTTCACTTTGTCTTGTGGAATGGTGGTGCTGTCTTTACCTGCTTCGACGCTTGGTACGGTTTCAGGTTTGTCTGATGTCCAGCTACCGTCTGCCTGTTTGGTCAAGGTCACTTTTTCTGGGGTGTCAGAACCTTCAGGGGTGACGGTCACTTCTACAGTATCACCTGCTTGGGCATCACTTGGCACTTTCACAGTCACTGAGCCATCGGTAGCCGATGGAGTCACTTCCGGTGCGCTTGGTGCAGTCGTGTCAGGAGCCGCAGCGTTATTGCCTGCGTTGGCTTTAGACTCGAGTGCTTTCGTTACCAGACGGATCTTTCGCCTGTCGCAGTTACTTCAGAACCATCTTTCACTTTATCTTCAGGGATAGTGGTGCTGTCTTTACCTGCTTCGACGCTTGGTACGGTTTCAGGTTTGTCTGATGTCCAGCTACCGTCTGCCTGTTTGGTCAAGGTCACTTTTTTTCTGGGGTGTCAGAACCTTCAGGGGTGACGGTCACTTCTACAGTATCACCTGCTTGGGCATCACTTGGCACTTTCACAGTCACTGAGCCATCGGTAGCCGATGGAGTCACTTCCAGTGCGCTTGGTGCTGTGTGGTCTGCGTTATTACCCGCATTACCTTTAGATTCAGCACTTTCGTTGCCTGCTGGGTCTTTCGCTTTCGCAGAAACTTCAGAACCATCTTTCACTTTATCTTCAGGGATAGTGGTGCTGTCTTTACCTGCTTCGACGCTTGGTACGGTTTCAGGTTTGTCTGATGTCCAGCTGCCGTCTGCCTGTTTGGTCAAGGTCACTTTTTCTGGGGTGTCAGAACCTTCAGGGGTGACGGTCACTTCTACAGTATCACCTGCTTGGGCATCACTTGGCACTTTCACAGTCACTGAGCCATCGGTAGCCGATGGAGTCACTTCCGGTGCGCTTGGTGCTGTGTGGTCTGCGTTATTACCCGCATTACCTTTAGATTCAGCACTTTCGTTGCCTGCTGGGTCTTTCGCTTTCGCAGAAACTTCAGAACCATCTTTCACTTTATCTTCAGGGATAGTGGTGCTGTCTTTACCTGCTTCGACGCTTGGTACGGTTTCAGGTTTGTCTGATGTCCAGCTGCCGTCTGCCTGTTTGGTCAAGGTCACTTTTTTTCTGGGGTGTCAGAACCTTCAGGGGTGACGGTCACTTCTACAGTATCACCTGCTTGGGCATCACTTGGCACTTTCACAGTCACTGAGCCATCGGTAGCCGATGGAGTCACTTCCGGTGCGCTTGGTGCTGTGTCAGGTCTGCGTTATTACCCTGCATTACCTTTAGATTCAGCACTTTCGTTGCCTGCTGGGTCTTTCGCTTTCGCAGAAACTTCAGAACCATCTTTCACTTTATCTTCAGGGATAGTGGTGCTGTCTTTACCTGCTTCGACGCTTGGTACGGTTTCAGGTTTGTCTGATGTCCAGCTACCGTCTGCCTGTTTGGTCAAGGTCACTTTTTTTCTGGGGTGTCAGAACCTTCAGGGGTGACGGTCACTTCTACAGTATCACCTGCTTGGGCATCACTTGGCACTTTCACAGTCACTGAGCCATCGGTAGCCGATGGAGTCACTTCCGGTGCGCTTGGTGCAGTCGTGTCAGGAGCCGCAGCGTTATTGCCTGCGTTGGCTTTTAACCGGAGTGCTTTCGTTACCAGACGGATCTTTCGCCTGTGCAGTTACTTCAGAACCATCTTTCACTTTGTCTTGTGGAATGGTGGTGCTGTCTTTACCTGCTTCGACGCTTGGTACGGTTTCAGGTTTGTCTGATGTCCAGCTACCGTCTGCCTGTTTGGTCAAGGTCACTTTTTTTCTGGGGTGTCAGAACCTTCAGGGGTGACGGTCACTTCTACAGTATCACCTGCTTGGGCATCACTTGGCACTTTCACAGTCACTGAGCCATCGGTAGCCGATGGAGTCACTTCCGGTGCGCTTGGTGCAGTCGTGTCAGGAGCCGCAGCGTTATTGCCTGCGTTGGCTTTTAACCGGAGTGCTTTCGTTACCAGACGGATCTTTCGCCTGTGCAGTTACTTCAGAACCATCTTTCACTTTGTCTTGTGGAATGGTGGTGCTGTCTTTACCTGCTTCGACGCTTGGTACGGTTTCAGGTTTGTCTGATGTCCAGCTACCGTCTGCCTGTTTGGTCAAGGTCACTTTTTCTGGGGTGTCAGAACCTTCAGGGGTGACGGTCACTTCTACAGTATCACCTGCTTGGGCATCACTTGGCACTTTCACAGTCACTGAGCCATCGGTAGCCGATGGAGTCACTTCCGGTGCGCTTGGTGCAGTCGTGTCAGGAGCCGCAGCGTTATTGCCTGCGTTGGCTTTAACCGGAGTGCTTTCGTTACCAGACGGATCTTTCGCCTGTGCAGTTACTTCAGAACCATCTTTCACTTTGTCTTGTGGAATGGTGGTGCTGTCTTTACCTGCTTCGACGCTTGGTACGGTTTCAGGTTTGTCTGATGTCCAGCTACCGTCTGCCTGTTTGGTCAAGGTCACTTTTTCTGGGGTGTCAGAACCTTCAGGGGTGACGGTCACTTCTACAGTATCACCTGCTTGGGCATCACTTGGCACTTTCACAGTCACTGAGCCATCGGTAGCCGATGGAGTCACTTCCGGTGCGCTTGGTGCAGTCGTGTCAGGAGCCGCAGCGTTATTGCCTGCGTTGGCTTTAACCGGAGTGCTTTCGTTACCAGACGGATCTTTCGCCTGTGCAGTTACTTCAGAACCATCTTTCACTTTATCTTCAGGGATAGTGGTGCTGTCTTTACCTGCTTCGACGCTTGGTACGGTTTCAGGTTTGTCTGATGTCCAGCTACCGTCTGCCTGTTTGGTCAAGGTCACTTTTTCTGGGGTGTCAGAACCTTCAGGGGTGACGGTCACTTCTACAGTATCACCTGCTTGGGCATCACTTGGCACTTTCACAGTCACTGAGCCATCGGTAGCCGATGGAGTCACTTCCGGTGCGCTTGGTGCAGTCGTGTCAGGAGCCGCAGCGTTATTGCCTGCGTTGGCTTTAACCGGAGTGCTTTCGTTACCAGACGGATCTTTCGCCTGTGCAGTTACTTCAGAACCATCTTTCACTTTATCTTCAGGGATAGTGGTGCTGTCTTTACCTGCTTCGACGCTTGGTACGGTTTCAGGTTTGTCTGATGTCCAGCTGCCGTCTGCCTGTTTGGTCAAGGTCACTTTTTCTGGGGTGTCAGAACCTTCAGGGGTGACGGTCACTTCTACAGTATCACCTGCTTGGGCATCACTTGGCACTTTCACAGTCACTGAGCCATCGGTAGCCGATGGAGTCACTTCCGGTGCGCTTGGCGCAGTCATGTCAGGATTATTACCTGCATTCACTGTACCTTCTTCGCCTGCATTACCCGCAGTGTCAGTTGCTTTCGCAGTCACTGGAGAGCCATCTTTCACTTTTTCTGCTGGGATGGTTGCTTTACCAGTCGCTGGGTCTACTGCAACATCTGGGTTGTTTGAAGTCCAAGTACCATCTTCACCTTTTGTTACGGTTGCTGTTTTCGGTGTACCCGCTTCATCGGTGTAGCTCACTTCTACAGACTTGGTATCCGCATCTGCAGGAGGAGTCACTTCTACTGAACCGTTGTCTTTTGCTTCAACAGTCGGTTTAGCCGGTGCAGTCGTGTCTGTACCACCAGATGCCTTTCCACTATCACTTGCAGCAGCAATAATGCCGCCTACTGCTGCCACTCCAGCTGCAACCCACAGCCAATTTGGATTAAATGCCCAAAATGGTGTAGCTACGCTGTTACCACCTAATGCCTGTGGAGCAAATACTTCTTCTGCCAATAAGGTAACTGCATCACTTTCAACACCGCTTTGCGGTACATAGGCGTAGTATCGGCCGTTTTCCGCCTTACCCAAAAGTAATTCGGTATTGTTGTTTTCGTAATAGCCTTCCAGTACTAAATCGGATTCTTGATTAATGTCGGTGCCTTCAAATGCAATGTGAAGGTCGTTACCGATGCGTTTGGTATCGATAGTTTCTGGGGCATATTGGGTATTGTCGTCAACCAATTCGTAGTTCACATTCGGTTGTGCTTTGATAATGACTTTTTTATTCGTTGCGTTCAGTTTGACGGTCTCAACGGTTTCGTTGCCACTATTGATTTTTACGCTGATATTCTTTGACATGGATTTTTCCCTTTTTAAATTTGTTTAGTTGGCCGCACAGGCTGTTTCGTTAATGCGTGAAATTGTGTGGGCTTGATGCTTAAGTTTCTTTAATGCTTCTTGTGCTGTTGCTGCATCAACCTCTTTGATTTGAGGCACTGAAACGTTTGTTGCATCAATTTGATAATAGTGCACTGATTGTTCTGTTAGGCTTACGTTGAGTCTTGTTGCAGGCTTGGCTGCTACGTAATGCGCTTCGAAAGTTGTAGGTTTGGCGCAAATTTCTGTTTTTGCAAAACCGCCTACTTGGAGAGACGATAGGTATTCACCATTGACTTTGATATTGACTGCCGTTGGGTTTACGCCCGCATCGGCACGATAGAAGACCAAACCGGTTTGATTTACTTGCGGTTTAATTTGAGATGAGTGGTTGTCAAAGTTTGACCATCTGTTGTTACTTAATGTACAGGCAGACAGCATAGATACAGCTAAGGCTGCTGCAACCGTCAGTTTTAAACGTTGCATCATTTACATTCCTCGCAATTAAGCAATTAAATAGAATGGACATAAATCCACCCTCTGTTTAGACATTATATGCAAATTGATTATAATAAAATTTCAGCTTTACTTTACCATAACCTTCAATCACGCAACTCGCATATACTACTATTATATCTACCATTTATAATAAAAAAATAACATGCTTATAAAAAAACTTTATAAATAGTAACTTGGGTTTTTATATTTAATTAGCATTTACAAAAAAATTTCATTAGTAAACGAACTTTATTTCGCACATTTAATTAGTATATTAAAAAAATATAATGATTTGAAATTTAATGTAATTTAAGAAAATCCAATTAACTTAAAAAAATAATTACCTTATTTATTATTAATATCTTTATAAAAGTGATTAAGATTATATTGTAAAGAAACTTTTTACAATAGACTTGAAATCTAAATATCCAATTTTTCCAATATCTCTCTTAAAACAACAGCATAAAACCATAAACTATGATTTCCTGATAGCCTCATTACTGGCGAAACATCATCTAAAACCATCCCTTGCTTAAACTCCAAACGTAAAAAAAACCTGCTTTTTTCAAAGCAGGTTTTTATATTTGGTGGGTCGTGAGCGATTCGAACGCTCGACCAACGGATTAAAAGTCCGCTGCTCTACCGACTGAGCTAACGACCCGATAAGCTGTGCATTATAGAGATGGGGCGCACAGCTGTCAACACCTTTTTTAAACTTTTTTATTCGACGACGATTTTCGGGAAGCGGCTGCTGAAGTCTTTGCCTTTATCGGCAATGGCCAGAGCGATTTGGAAGGCGGCTTCGGTGTAGATGTCGGCGATGGTTTGGTTGTTTTCAAACAAGGCTAAAGATGTGCCGCTGTCCATGGCTTCGCGCACGGGCAGGCTCAAGGGAAGTTGGCCGAGCAACGGTACATTCAAACGCTCTGCCAAGTTTTTGCCGCCTTCTGCGCCGAAGATTGCTTCGGCATGGCCGCAGTTGGTGCAAATATGGACAGACATGTTTTCCAAAACGCCCAAAATCGGAATATTGACTTTGTTGAACATATCCACGGCTTTGCGTGCATCAATCAGGGCGATGTCTTGCGGCGTGGTGACGACAACGGAGCCGGTTACGGGGATTTTTTTGCGACAGGGTCAATTGGATATCGCCGGTACCGGGCGGCAGGTCGATGAAGAGATAATCGACATTGTCCCATTCGCTTTGGAACATAAGCTGTTGCAAGGCTTGGCTGACCATCGGGCCGCGCCAAACGACGGCTTGGTCGGTATCGACCAGGAAACCGATGGACATCACTTGAATGCCGCTTTCGGCTTCAACGGGAATGAGTTTTTTGTTTTGTTGATCGGGTTTGCGGTCTTGTACGCCGAGCATGGTGGGCTGGCTTGGACCGTACAGGTCGGCATCGAGTACGCCGACGCGCGCGCCCATTCTGGCCATTGCGGTGGCAAGGTTGGCAGTGGTCGTTGATTTGCCGACACCACCTTTACCCGATGCAACGGCAATAATGTTTTTCACGCCTTTGATGGTTGCTACGCCGGGTTGAACTTTGTGCGTACCGATTTCGGTATCGATACTCAAGTGAATGTGGGTATCGCCGGTATGTGAAATGACGGCTTCTTGAACGGCGTTGGCAATGTCTGCGGCAATATGGGCAACCGGGAACGCGAATTTCAGGCCGATATGCAGGCCGTCTGAACGCTCTTCCAGAAGCGAAACGGCTTTTTCGCTGCCCAAAGTGCGTATTGTGGTGGGAATCAACACGGCATCGAGTGCGGTTCGGATGGCTGGAATATTCATAATCTGCCTCTTGAATGTGGGAAATTGTTTGATGTGCGCGATTTGCCTGCCTGACAAATCTGCTGAATTATACCCTTGAACGCCATGTAAGGGATACGCCCGAAAAACTTCAGGCTGCCTGAATCATCGGGCAGCCTGAAAAACGGGTCAACTGAAACGCGGCCTTATTCGCTCAAGAGCGCAATGTCGGCAACTGCGTTCATTTGTTCTGCCAAACGGTTCAGCAGGTTCAAACGGTTTTGTTTCACGGCAGCATCTTCGGCCATCACCATCACGCCGTCGAAGAAGGCATCGACTTGCGGTTTGACGGAAGCCAGTTCGGACAAAGCAGTTTGGAAATTGCCTTCGGCAACGGCGGCGGAGATTTTCGGCTGCAAACCTTGCGCGGCGGCATACAGGGCTTTTTCTTCATCTTGTTGCAACAGGCTTTCGTTAACCGCGCCCAACTCGGCATCGGCTTTTTTCAGCAGGTTTTGCACGCGTTTGTTGGCTGCGGCGAGCGCTGCGGCTTCGGGCAGCTGTTTGAACGCGGCAACGGCTTGCAGTTTGGCGGTCAAATCATCCAAACGGTGCGGCTGTTTGGCGAGTACGGCGGCAACGATGTCTTGCGGATAATCGTTTTGCAGCAACACGGCCAAACGCGCCTGCATGAAGTCGGCGGTTTCAGACGGCGTTTTTCGTTGAGCAAACCTTTGGGGAAGCTGTCGAAGGCCGTCTGAATCAGTTCGTTTACATCCAAACCGTACTGCATCAGCATACGCAAAATACCCAAGGCGGCGCGGCGTAGGGCGTAGGGGTCTTTGTCGCCGGTCGGAATCAGGCCGATGCCCCAAATGCCGACCAAGGTTTCCAGCTTGTCGGCCAGCGCAACGGCGGTGGCCACTTTGCCGTTCGGCAGATTGTCGCCGGCAAAACGCGGTTGGTAATGTTGCTCGATGGCTTCGGCGATTTCTTCGGTTTCGCCGTCCAAGCGGGCGTAGTATTTGCCCATCGTGCCTTGCAATTCGGGGAACTCGCCGACCATTTCGGTCACCAAGTCGGCTTTGGCCAAACGTGCGGCGCGTTCGGCTGCGGCGGCATCCGCGCCCAATGCTTTGGCGATATGGGCGGCAATGCTTTGCAGACGCTCGATGCGTTCGGCTTGCGAGCCGATTTTGTTGTGGTAAACCACGCTGGACAACTTCGGCAGGCGGCTTTCCAAAGTTGCTTTTTGGTCTTGTTTGTAGAAGAACTCAGCATCAGACAGGCGCGCGCGTAAAACGCGTTCGTTGCCTTGGATGATGTGTGACGGGTCTTCAGTTTGCAGGTTAGACACCAGCAGGAAGCGGTTCATCAGCTTGCCGTTTTGATCGAGCAGCGGGAAGTATTTTTGGTTTTGCTGCATGGTCAGAATCAGGCATTCTTGCGGTACGGCGAGGAAGTGTTCTTCAAAAACCGGCTTCCAATACCACAGGCCATTCGACCAATGCGGTCACTTCGTCCAACAAGGCTTCATCGGCGGCAACGGTCGCGTTCAGACGGCCTGCCTGCTCGTTCAAGGCCGTCTGAATGGCAGCTTTGCGTTCGGCAAACGATGCTTCCACTTTGCCTTGCTCGCGCATTTGTACGGCGTAGCTGTCGGCATTTTCAATGGCGATTTCGCCGCTGGAGAGGAAACGGTGACCCAATGTTTGATTGCCGCTTTGCAGACCCAAAACGCTGACGTTTACTATGTCGCCGCCATGCAGCACAATCAGGCTGTGTACAGGGCGCACGAAGGTAAATGTGCTGCTGCCCCAACGCATGACTTTAGGAATCGGCAGTTTTTCACAGCGGCATTGATGATGTCTTCCAAAAGCTCGCCCAGCGGTTTGCCGGTTTGTACGTATTCGTAGGCGTACACGTCTTGCTTGCCGTCGTGGACGATGGTCAGGTCTTCGATTTTCGCACCCGCACCGCGCGCAAAACCTTCCAAAGCCTTAGTCGGCACACCGTCTTTCATGGCATTCGCTACGGCCGGGCCTTTTTTCACGATTTTTTGATCGGCTTGAACGGCTTTCACGTTTTTGACTTGAACGGCCAAACGGCGCGGAGAAGCGTAAGCAGTGTATTCGGCTGCGCCGTCAATCAGTTGCGCTTTTTCCAAGCCTTCGGCAACGGAAGCGGCAAAATGGTTGCCCAGATTATTGAGGGCTTTTGGCGGGAGTTCTTCAGTGAGAAGTTCGATTAAAAGGGTTTGGGTTGTCATGTGCTTATCGTTAAATAGGAAATTGGTTTGGCGTCTGAAACGGCATGATGCGGTTTCAGATGCAAGGTTAATTGAATTGACGGCGATTTTATCATTTTCAGACGGCCTGTGGCTGTCTTTCACAAACAATTTGCCCGATTTTCAAGCAACTTCGTCCGCAACGGCTTCAATTTGCGGCGCGGATATACGGCAAACCGCTGGTTTCGTCGTATTCGGGAATGTCGCTTCCGGCAAACAGCGCACCGGCCAAACGCACGGCCGCGCCGGTAACGGCCGGGGAAATCATAAAGCCGTGGCGGAACAGGCCGTTGACTTCAATCAGGCGGCGTTCGCGGTTGAAGCGGATTTCGGGGTTGTGGTGGTTTAAAGTCGGGCGCAGGCCGGTGGCCAGTTCCAAGAGATTTGCCTCGCCAAATGCCGGATGCACGGCATACAGCGCGGACAAAAGTTCCAAACCGGAACGCACACTTGCCGGCGCTTGGCTTTCGCTTTCGATTTGGGTCGCACCAATCACAAAAATATGGTTTTCCTTCGGCACGATATACAAAGGATAGCGCGGATGCAGCAGGCGCACGGGGCGGGACAACTCGATTTCGGGGGCGTAAACGCGTGCCACTTCGCCGCGAATGCCGCGTAAAACGCTTTCAGACGGCCTGTTCCACGCTGCTTTGCACCATAACCGCGGCAGTCGATGACCCAATCGTATTGCGCCGCCAAATCTTCGACTTCGCGTTCGCACGACCAATGACACGCCACATTCATTGATTCCAAAGCATCGGCAAGCGCATCCAATACCTGCCGTCCGTCCAACTGCCCTTCCGTCGGCAGATACAGGCCGTCTGAAAACCGCCCGGCCAGTTGCGGCTCGTTGGCCGCAATTTCATCCGCGTTCCAACGTATGGCTTCATGTTCCGCCACACCGCCGCGCTTCAAATGACGGGCAAACTCGGCAGAAAGCGGCTTGTCCTGCGTGTGCCAGACAATCAGGCTGCCGTTTTCCTGCATCATCACCGGCGTATTCAGACGGCCGACAATCGCACGCCAAAGCGCGATGCCTTGTTTGCCCAAACGGATGACTTCGGGCGTTGCCTCCACCGCTTCGGCAGACGGCGCCAACATGGCCGCGGCAACATAAGCGGCGGCTTGCGCGCCGTTGCGTTCGCCTTTCTCAAACAACTCTACCGCCACGCCCTGCTCCGCCAATTGGAACGCAATAAGGCGACCGGAAAGGCCGCCGCCGAGTACAGCAATCTTAGACATCAGTTTCTCCTTGTTTTTAATATATAAATAAGCAGCATATTTTAGAACTTGTTTTGCTGTATCACAATATCGACAGAAAACAAGAACTGCTTTTGCAGATCATGCTCAAGCTAAATCAGCAATACGTAAACAAAAATCTTCCCTCTATACCCGACAGTTAACCGCTTCAAGCTGCCAATCAGTTTTTATAAAAATATCTTCCTTACATAAAACCTACTATAATGCCATCTTTTGACATATTCGACATATTTACATTCACTCAGCTTCATTGCACCTGCCGATTGGTCCTGAAGCACACATTTGATTTTATAAGGAATAATGATGAAAAGCTTGGGCAGTACTTTATTTATCCTCGGCGTATTGGCATTTGGTTTGAATTATATGAACGCCGTACCCAAAGTTTTAGCCTGGATTTACGAATGGGGCGAAGATACCGCCCTATGGATTAAAGCAGGCATTACAGGCAGTGGCGCTTTACTGTGGTTGGCAGGCAACTTCCTTGAAAAACCTGCAGAGACAGAGGCAGAACAGGAAGAGGAAGAAGAATAAATGCCATAAAGGCCGTCTGAAAAGTTTCAGACGGCCTTTTTATTAGGTTCACCAAACAACGCTTTTTTTGTCCGAAAGTATGCCTTAATCGGATAAATTGCTGCTTATCCAAACTTCACTTCTGCTCCGAATACTTCCTGCCACAGTTTTCGCACATTGCCGTAATGGGTCAGCAATTCGTCCGTCACTTCGGTTTTTTTGGCATCGCGCAGTTTGGTGTTGTGTTGCTGCTGGCGGTAGAAGCGGTAGGCGGTGCGGCTTTGTTCGGCAAGGGTTTTGTCGATGAGGCCACAGTCGGCGGCGATGTTCAATAGGGCGATGTTGCCGTAGTTGTCCAAGAGTTGCGGATACTGGCGGGCATGGGCAAGGATGAGGTATTGGACGATAAATTCGACATCGACCACGCCGCCGCGTGCGTATTTGACGTTGCTGTCAACCGGCGGATGGGTGGGGAACATTTTTTCGCGCATTTCGATGATTTCGCCTGCTAAAACGGTTTGGTCGCGTTCGGCGGTCAGCATTTCGGTGCGTATGCGGTCGAAGGCCGTCTGAATTTCGAGTGTACCGCAGATAAAACGGGCGCGGGTAAGGGATTGGTGTTCCCACGTCCAGGCGTTTTCGCGCTGGTATTTTTCAAAGGCGGTGATGCTGTGCGCAAGGAAACCGGCGTCGCCGTTGGGGCGCAGGCGCAGGTCGGTTTCGTAGAGGCTGCCTGCGCCGGTGGCGGCGGAAAGCCAGTTGGTCAGGCGGCGGGCAAGGCGGCTGTACACGTCGCCTGCATCGGGATGCGGATCGTCGTAAAGATAAACCAAGTCGAGGTCGGAGGAATAGCTGAGCTCTTTACCGCCCAGTTTACCGTAGCCGATGATGGCGAATTGCGGCGTGTCTCGGTGTTTTTTGGGCATGTCTGCCCACGCGCACGGCAGGGCGGCGGCGAGAATGGTGTCGGCCAAGGCGGAAAGTTGGTCGGAGAGGGATTCTACCGTCCACAGTCCGGCGAGGTCTTGGACGGCAAGGCGGAAGACTTGGGCGTGCTGGAAGCGGCGCAGGGTGTCCATTTGCGCTTCGGTGTCGCCACCGCAGGCTTTGAGGTCGTTTGAAAGCGAGGTGGCGAGGGCTTGCCAGTCGAACGCGGTAACTAAAAGCTGCGCGCTGATGAGTTCGTCCAGCAGAATCGGATATTTGCTCAGATACGCTGCCACCCATGAGCTTTGGCTCATGATTTGTGCTAAATGCGCCAAGGTTTGCGGATGTTCGTTGAGGAAGGCGAGATAGGCGGAGCGGCGGCTGATGTTTTCGAGGAAGTCAAACAGCCGCATTAATGTGTCGGTCGGGTTGGGTTGCTCGGCCGCCGCCTGTACCAACAACGGTATAATCGCGTCAAAACGCGGCTGGGCATGTGCGGAAAGGTGGCGGTATTTATGGCCGTTGCGGATTTGGTCGAGCCGCGTGGCGATGGTTTCGGCATCAAACCCATATTCTTTCAGACGGCCTAGCCGCTCTTCTTCGTCGGGTTTTTCCTGCCATACCCATTGCCATTCGCTGTTGCTTTGCGTTTGTTCTTCGGGTTCGCTCAAGATTTCGTTAAACAACTGATTGACTTTGTTCCGATGAACATTGAGGCCGTCTGAAAAAGCGGCATAACTGTCGAAACACATGCTTTCGGCAAGCAGTTGTTGCTGTTCGGGCGAGGTCGGCAGGGTTTGGGTTTGCTGGTCATCCCAGTATTGCAGGCGGTGTTCGACGTCGCGCAGGAAGCGGTAGGCGGCCAGCAGGGTTTCGACGTTTTCAGACGGCATGATGCCCAGCTCGGCAAGCTTCTTCAGCGTTTCCTGCGTGCCTTTCAGTTGCAGCGCGCGCATTTGGCCGCCGCGTATCATTTGGAAAATCTGGGCGATAAATTCAACTTCACGGATGCCGCCCGCGCCGAGTTTGATGTTGTCCGCCATGCCTTTTTTGCTGACTTCGCTGCGGATTTGGCGGTGCAGGTTGCGCATTGCTTCATATGCGCTGTAATCCAGATATTTACGGAACACAAAGGGACGCACCAGCGCTTTAATGTCGTTCGGATACGGCGTGACCACGCGGCCTTTGCACCACGCATAGCGTTCCCATTCGCGCCCCTGCGTAATCAGGTATTGCTCCAGCGCGGTTTCGCTCAACACCAGCGCGCCCGAATCGCCGTCCGGCCGCAGCCGCATATCGACGCGGAACACCTGCCCGTCGGCGGTAATGTCGTTCAACAATGCAATCAGTTTCTGCCCGACTTTGGTGAAAAACTCTTGGTTGCCGCGTTCGCGCCTGCCGTCGGTGTCGCCCGATTCGGGATAGATGAAAATCAAATCGATGTCGGAAGACACGTTCAACTCATAGCCGCCCGCCTTGCCCATCGCCACCACGCTCAAATGCTGCGGCGATTTCGTATAACGCCCGATCGGCGTGCCGTACATATCCTGATAATAGGCGTAGGAAAAGTCCAACGCGGTATTGACGGCAAAATCGGCAAACAGCGTAATCGTGCGGGTCACTTCGTTCAAATCGCTGATGCGGTTGATATCGCGCACGATAATCTGCGACACGACATAACGGCGCAACTCGCGCAACTGCCGCGCCAATTCCTCCTCTTTTCTTCCGCGCGGATTTTGCCCCAGTCGGCAAAAGCTTGGAAATCCGCTTCGGTTAAAACCTTGTCCAGCATGGGCAGGAAAATTTCGGGCTTGAGTTTGCCGTTGTCGAGCTGGCGGGCGAGAAAAAGGGAATAACGGCGGGCAGTATCGAGGCGGTTCATAGTCTTTGCCTGAATAAACAGAAAAGACCATCATAGCAAGGTTTCAGGCCGTCTGAAACCCACGCTTTCCCCTATCCGTGCAATCGGCTAAAATACTAACCTTTGCAACCCCACATAAGGAAACCGCCATGACCCGTATGGTTCACTGCGTCAAACTCGGCAAAGAAGCCGAAGGCATGAAATTTCCGCCGCTGCCCAACGAATTGGGCAAACGCATTTTTGAAAACGTTTCCCAAGAAGCATGGATGGCTTGGACCCGTCACCAAACCATGCTGATCAACGAAAACCGCCTAAGCCTTGCCGATCCGCGCGCGCGCGAATACCTCGCCCAGCAGATGGAACAGTACTTCTTCGGCGACGGTGCAGACGCCGTACAAGGCTATGTTCCGCAAGAGCCTAAATAAGCATTGAAAAGCCAAGGCCGTCTGAAACCCGATTTTCAGACGGCCTTTAAAATTCCCGATTGCCCCGCATATTAGGCAAATAGAACAGATAAATCATACAAACCCATGATTCTCTGTTAAAATCCAAATTTCATTCATTTTCAATCCACACTGGAGCAAACGCCATGCAAAACGACGTTTACGACTATACCTCGCAAGGCTCGGTTGCCAAAAATACCGTCCTGCAAAAAACCTACCGCCTGCTCGGCCTGTCTTTCATTCCTGCCGTTGCCGGCGCGTTCTTTTCCGCCAAAACAGGCTTTAACATTTTCTCCATGTTCGGTTCATACTATGTTGCCCTGGCCGCCTTCTTCGGCTTCTTCTACGGCATGACCTTCCTGATCGAGAAAAACCGTTACAGCAACGTCGGCGTAGCCCTGTTGATGATCTTCACTTTCGGCATGGGCCTTGCCATCAGCCCTATGTTGCAATACACCCTGTCTATTAACAACGGCGCGCAAATCGTCGGTACGGCCGCCGCCATGACCGCTGGTGTATTCTTCACCATGTCCGCCATGGCGCGCCGCACCACAATGAACATGAACAAACTCGGTAGCTTCCTCGGTGCCGGTGCGATCGTGCTCATGATTGCCGTTGTGGCCAACATCTTCCTCAACATCCCTGCCCTGAGCCTGACCATCGCGGCCGGCTTCGTTGTCTTCAGTTCCCTGATGATTATGTGGCAGGTGCGTGCCGTTATCGACGGCGGTGAAGACAGCCACATCAGCGCGGCGCTGACCATCTTCATCTCCATCTACAACATTTTCAGCAGCCTCTTGAGAATCCTCATCTCTATTAGTGGTGATGACTGATAAAGCCGCAAAGGCCGTCTGAAATTTCAGACGGCCTTTTTGATTTTTGACATCACCGGCAAACTCCCCTATCCTGAACGCCACACAAACCCCATTCCCAACCCAAAATGACCACGACCACTCCACGCCGTGCCGTGTACGCAGGCAGCTTCGACCCTCCCACCCTCGGCCACCTGTGGATGATACAGGAAGCCCAATCCCTCTTTGACGAACTCATCGTCGCCATCGGCACTAATCCCGAAAAGCGCAACACCTACACCATAGAAGAACGCCGTGCCATGCTCGATGCCATTACCCACCCCTTCCCCAACGTCCGCATCAGCGTGTTTGAAAACCGCTTTTTGGTCGATTACGCCCGCGAAGCCAACGCCAATTTCATCGTCCGCGGCATCCGTTCCTCCGCCGACTACGAATACGAACGCTCAATGCGCTACATTAACAGCGACATCGCCCCCGAAATCTCCACCGTCTTCTTGATGCCGCCGCGCGAAATCGCCGAAGTATCCTCCACCATGGTCAAAGGCTTGGTCGGTCCACAAGGCTGGCGCGACATGATAGGCCGCTACCTCCCCGACCCCGTCTATCAAAAAATCCTGCAAGACCACGAAACAAACACATAAAACAAAGGCCGTCTGAACATTTCAGACGGCCTTCCAATTTCCATTGATTATTTACGGGCAGACATCAACGCCTGCAGGTTTTGATTCAACGTTTCCATGTCCAACCAACCGGCGGCAATAAACAGCATCAGAATCACCGTACCCACACACAGCACGCCGATACCATACAACAGATAGCCCACCAAAACACGGCCTACCGTCGCATTCCCCATCCACATCAAACCGCGCACCTGCACCACAAAAACCCAAGCTTGCCACAACAGCGCAAACGCAGCCAACGCCGGCACATACAACACCAGTAACAGCGGCAGCAGCAAAGCCTCAGACACCAAAATAAAGCCCCACAAAGGCAGCCGGGGCGCACCGTAATAATGCAGCACCTTGCGCATCGAGCGGCTCAACACCAACCATTTCACAATTACCAAAATCACCGACAGGCATACCGCCGCCGCGCCACTGCCAAACAAAGGCGACATGCTGGCCGCGTTCACCACACCCAACAGCAGCAACACCGCCGCCATCACCAAAGGCGAATACAAATACGTCTCCGGTGAACGATAGCGCAAACGCAAAACATCCCACATATCACGAACAAACATATACAGCATGGCATAAATCCAAAGCAAAAAAGCCGATTGTATCTTAGGCCGTCTGAAAATTAAACCGGCAAACCTAAAAACTGCGCCAATTAAAACGAAAAATAATTCAATACAAAACAAAATCTTAATTTACCGCCTCAAAAATAAAGCCTACAAACGCTTGCACAAGGCAACGAAATTTGGTTTAATTCACATCTCGCAACGAAACACGCGAAGGCCAGATAGCTCAGTTGGTAGAGCAACGGATTGAAAATCCGTGTCGGCGGTTCGATTCCGCCTCTGGCACTACCAACCGCCTTAAAGCGGTTATTTTTATCTATACGATTTGCGCATGTTTTAAGCGCAAAACCCCGTTCCAGACCATGCATCCCGATTTTCACACAGGCCGTCTGAAAAATTTCAGACGGCTGTTGTTCATGCTGGCATAGCATAAAATCCGCTTCACCGCCCCATTCCGACAGAATACGGCGCTTCCATCCAAACTGGCTGAAACCTTCGCGAACATACTGAATATGAATAAGGTTCAAGGCCGGTCGGTTTACTATATAATACCGTCCAAACCAACCATAACTTACTCATTGCAGGGAAGATAATGAAAAAAGTGCTGATTGTGCATTACTCGCAAACGGGGCAGCTCTCCAGCCTGGCGCGAAATTTTGCCGCGCCGTTGCAAACAACCGGTATACAGGTCGATTGCGTCAATATCGTCCCAGAGCAGGCATTTCCGTTTCCGTGGCCGTTTTGGCGTTTTTTCGATACCTTTCCTGAAACCGTCCATTTAAAACCCGCCCCGATTCTGCCGCCGCACATTCCATCCGAAGATTACGATGTGGTGGTCATTGCCTACACCGTTTGGTTTCTCTCCCCTTCGCAACCGATGACCGCCTTTTTGCAACGCGAAGAAACGCGCCGGCTACTGGACGGCAAACCGGTCATCACGCTTATCGGCTGCCGCAATATGTGGCTGGGCGCGCAGGAAAAAATGAAATCTTTGCTGAAACAAAATGGCGCCAAACTCATCGGCAACATCGTAAAAATCGATGCCTGCAACAGCGCGGCAAGTTTCATTACCACACCCGCCTGGATGCTGACCGGCGACAAACGCTATTTCCGCTCCCTGCCCTCTGCCGGCATTGCTGAAGAAGAATTGGCGGATGCGGCGCGATTTGGGACGAAATTGCGCGATGCGCTGTTAAACCAACAGCCTATGGATGAAACCCTGTTTCAAAACATGGACGCGGTGACAGTGAATGAAAAACTGATTTTCAGCGAACGCGCCGCCGGCCGAAGCTTCTTCGTCTGGGGCAGGCTTTTGATGGCGGCAGGCCGTATTTCTCCACTTTTGCGCCGTGCCTTGCTGTGCTTTTACATCGTCTTTTTATTGGCGATGATTTTGGTGGTTTTGCCTGTCAGCATAATTTTGAAAAAACTGCTGCATCCGCTGCTCAAAGGCCGTCTGAAAAAGCTGGCGGATTATTATGAGCAACCGTCAGGCAGATAATACTTTTCAGACGGCCTCAAACCAGGAATCCATCATGCCCGAAGTTATCCACTACCCCGAACGCCGTCGCTTTCAAATCGATATTGACGGTTTGGAAGCAGGCTATATCAGCTATACCGAACACAACGGCGGCTGGGACGTAAACCATACCGAGGTCTCGCCCAACTTCCGTCATCGCGGCATTGCCAAACTGCTGGTGGACGCGCTGATGGAATACGCCGAGGCACACCACATCCCGTTGACTGCAAGCTGCGACTACGCGGCACGGTTTATCGGTTGATTATTTTGACAAACACATCATGACATCGAATAACACACTCAAAGACGTTTATCTCAACCGCGTTTCTGCCTTTTTGCCCAATGCCCCCGTCGGCAATGACGAAATGGAAGCCGTACTCGGCATGGCAGGCGATGTGCCTTCACGCGTGCGCCGTATGATTTTGCGTTCCAACGGCATTTTGTCGCGCCATTACGCCATCGACCCCGAAAGCCGCCGTACGACGCATACCAATGCCGAATTGGCCGCCGAAGCGGTCAACGGCCTGTTTGCCCAAGGCGTTGCGGCAGAAGCCATCGGCAGCCTGGCCTGCGCCACTTCCTATCCCGACCAAACCATGCCCGGACACGGCGTGATGGTGCATGGTTTGCTGGATATGCCGCCTTGCGAAGTATTCAGCATGGCAGGCGTATGCGCGGCAGGTATGGCGGCGATGAAACACGCCTACAACGCCGTGCGCACCGGCGAACACGCACATGCGGTTTCCGTTGCCTCCCGAAAACGCCTCGGCGGTCATGCGCGGCGAAGTGTTTCAAAGTGAAACCGACCATAAAAAACTGGAAAACGCGTCCCCCGAAATCGGGTTTGAAAAAGACTTTTTGCGCTGGATGCTGTCTGACGGCGCAGGCGCGGTGTATCTGTCCGACCGCCCCAATTCAGACGGCCTCAGCCTGAAAATCCATTGGATAGACCTGCTTTCCTACGCCAACGAAATGCCGCCCTGCATGTATGCCGGCGCAGAATTCCGCGACGGCGTATTTGAAGGCTGGAAACACGCCGATGCCGATTACGGCCGCCGCCACAGCCTGATGGCGGTCAAGCAGGACGTCAAACTGCTGAACGAAAACATCGTCCGCTATACAGTGGAAAAACCCCTCTCCCAAATCGCCGCCAAACACGGCATCCGCGCCGAAGAAATCGATTGGTTCCTGCCCCACTACTCTTCCGGCTTTTTCCGCGACCGCCTTTCAGACGGCCTGAAAAATATCGGCTTCGACATTCCGCAGGAAAAATGGTTTACCAATCTGCACAGCAAGGGCAACACAGGTTCAGCCTCAATTTACATCATCCTTGAAGAATTTATGCGCACTTTCCCCATCGAACACGGCCAAAAAATCCTGTGTTACGTTCCGGAAAGCGGCCGTTTTTCAACATGTTTCATGCTTTTGGAAGCAGTAAAGGCCGTCTGAATGAAGATTGACGACATCCCTCAAGACAACAGCGCCAGCTACCACGGCCACCGCAAAGTCATCTACGGCACCCGCGACGGCCACTACGAAGCGGCCACCAGCAACGGTTGGCAGGACGAAGCCTACGCCACCGAAATGGCAGTGTGCGAACTCGATGCCCAAACGCAGGCCGCGCGCGAAGCCGTCGAAAAAGGCGAATACTCACCGCTGTACTACCATATGTTCCGCTGCCGTTATGATGAAACCGGCTTGGCCATGGCGGCAGGCGTATGGAAATGGCAGTTGCGGCGGCATTTCCGCCCCGAAGTGTTCGCCAAACTACCGGCCAAAACCCTGCAAAAATACGCCGATGCCTGCCAAATCAGCATAGACGACCTCAAACAAACCAATATTTAAAACCTCTCATGATTACCCTGCATTCGCTCGACCAATCCCGCGCCCTGCGCATTGTTTGGCTACTTGAAATCCTCGGTACACCTTATCGTCTGCAAACCTACCGCCGCCATCCCGACACTTTGCTCGCCCCTGACGAACTCAAAGCCATCCATCCCTTGGGCAAATCGCCTTTATTGGATGATGACGGCTTTATCTTGGCGGAAAGCGGCGCGATTACCGACTATCTGATTCAAACCTACGGCAACGGCCGTCTGATGCCCGAACGCGGCAGCCGCGAATACTGGCAATATCAGCGTTGGCTGCATTATGCCGAAGGTTCTCTGATGCCGTTATTACTGCTCGGATTGGTATTCCGCCGGATTGAAAGCGCGCCCATGCCGTTTTTCGTCAAACCGATTGCCCGCAAAATCAGCGGCAGCGTCAAAAGCAGCTTTATCCATCCGCAAGCCGCGCTGCATCTTTCCCACATCAACAGCGAGTTGGAAAACCGCGAATGGTTGGTCGGCAACAGCCTCAGCGGTGCCGACATCATGATGAGCTATCCGCTGCAAGCTGCGGCCGACCGCTTCGATTTTTCCGACTACCCCAATATCCGCGCTTATTTACAACGCATCGAAGCGCATGACGCCTACCGCCGCGCCGTTGAAAAAGCAGGTTCGCCTTTATTGAAACTCGACAAATAAAACAAGGCCGTCTGAAACGTTTTCAGACGGCCTGAAACCTTGGTTCACTTATCGAACAGCTTTGCGGTAAACGGCGTTTTTTTCCAAGCGCCGCCCGAGTGCTTTGTTCCCCCTCGCCGTTCCACTATAATGGCAACCCATATCCTTCTAAAAAATAATACCATGCCAACCGACAACCGCCCGACTCTTGCCATCGACACCAGCACATCCTTTTCTGTCCATCGCATTGGAACATCAAGGCGAAAATCCGCCTGTTTCACGAAAAACGTCGGCACCAAGCAATCCGAACAAATCCTGCCGCAAATCGAGCGCCTCTTCAAAGAAGCGGGCATCACGGCCGCCGATTTGGGCTGCATCGTTTATGCACAAGGCCCCGGCGCATTTACCGGCCTGCGTATCGGCACGGCGGTTGCACAAGGTTTGGCCACGCCGTTTGACACGCCCATGATCGGCATTCCCTGCCTCGATGCCGCCGCTTCGCTGCTGCCGCCATCAAGCTGCGTACTGGCGGCCACCGATGCGCGCATGGGCGAAGTATTCTACGCATGGTTTGATACGCAAAACCACGTCCGCTTGAGCGATTACACGGTTGGCAAAGCCGTCGCCATTACCGCGCCCGAAGGCAAAACGCCTACCGGCGGCATCGGCAATGCCTTTGCCCTCGCCGACAAACCGCCTTTTGACGGTCAGGCCGATATGCCGACCGCCGCCGACTATCTTAAACTTGCCCGCAGCGGCCGCTATCTTGCTACTGACGCGGCGCATGCCGAGCTGCTCTACGTCCGCAACAAAATTGCCCTGACCGCACAAGAGCAAGCCCAACAAAAGGCCAAACCGTGAACCTGCGCCCAGCCGTACTTGCCGACTGCCCCACCCTTGCCGCCATTGACGCACAAGGCAATCCTTCACCGTGGACGGCGCAGCAGTTTGAATCAGCCGTTCAACACCATCCCGACAGCGTTTGGCTCAGCCAAACCGACCGCCAAATTACCGGCTTTATCGTGTGGCAAACCGTATTTGACGAATCCGAGCTACATTTGATTGCCGTCACGCCCGAATACCGCCGCCAAGGTATTGCGTCCACCCTGCTGCAACACTGGCAAAACGCAGTGCAACAGCAAGACGCAACCCGATTACTGCTCGAAGTCCGCGCAAGCAATGAAACCGCGCAACAGCTCTACCGCAAACACGGCTTCCAAACCTGCGGTCGCCGCAAAAACTACTACGCCCTGCCCGACGGTGGCAGCGAAGATGCCATATTGATGGAGAAATCATGTTAAGCAGCCGCTACCTGCACCTGCACGAAGCCTTGGGCTTGGGCCCGATGTGGCTGAACCAAAACGCCAAAATCATCCATGCCGCGCCTCAAGCCGCAGCATCAGCCGCACCCGTCCGCCCTAAAGCCATTGCTGCCGATACCGCGCAAGCCGTGCGCACTTTATCCGCAGGCGCCCATCGGGCACGCACTGCCGCCATTGCCACTGCGCAAACGGCCAAACCTGCTGTCCGCGTTCCCGAAGCAGCACCCAAAACCATTGCCGAAACACCGGCAAAAACAGAAAAAGCCGCGCATTCAGACAACCTGCCCCGTCTTGACGTAACCATCAGGCCGTCTGAAATCATGGTGATCAGCATTTGCCCGTCCACCGAAGACAGCCTGCACGGTACGCTGTTTAGCGGCGACGTCGGCACGCTTCTCGACAATATTCTCGCCGCTATCGGCCTCAAACCCGAGCAGGCGCATAAAACCGCATGGGTCAAAACCGCACCTGTGTTCACCGCCCTGCCCGATGCCGAACACATCCGCTCCGAGCTTGCCGAAATGCAAAACGAGCTGTCCGCTTCGCAAGCGTGTGCAGTCTTATTTCTCGGCAAAATCTTCGACAGCCCCGACATGATCGGGTTGATGAACGAATTGTGCGCAGAGCGGCCGCATTTTGTCATTCCCCACCCTGCCCGCCTGCTGATGCAGCCGCAACTCAAAGCGCAGGCATGGCAAATCTTAAAGCCACTGAAACAGCTTTTGACCAAGGCCGTCTGAACATTCTGTTCAACCTGAAATCAGGTTTTCCACCAACAAAAAAGGGCGTGTTCGACACGCCCTGACGTTTATCAATATTCCGCCGAATGCCAGAAAGGCTGGCCCACCGTCGGCGTACTGGCGCGCGCTTTCTCACGCGCCTCCACAGGTTCCGCCTCATAAGCCAGACGGCCTGACTCGACCGCAAGCGCAAAAGCGCGTGCCATATTGACCGGATCGCCGCTGCGAGAAACAGCGGTATTTAACAACACGCCGTCAAAACCCCATTCCATCACTTGCGCTGCCTGCGAAGGCAAACCCAACCCCGCATCAATAATCAACGGCGTGTCGGGCAGGCGTTCGCGCAGGACTTTCAGCGCATAAGCATGAACCGCGCCCAGACCCGTGCCAATCGGTGCCGCCCACGGCATCAACGCCTGACAGCCTGCGTCGAGCAGTCGGCGGCAGGCAATCAAATCTTCGGTGCAATAAGGCAGCACTTTGAAGCCATCTTTAATCAGGATTTCCGCCGCTTCGACCAGTTGGAATACATCGGGCTGCAACGTGTCATCATCGCCGATAAGTTCGAGCTTGATCCAATCGGTATCAAACACTTCGCGCGCCATTTGCGCAGTGGTCACGGCTTCCTGCACACTTTGACAGCCTGCGGTATTGGGCAAACACAGGCACGCCCATTTCTTCCAACAACGACCAAAAACCTTGCCCGTGCGCTTCGCCTCCGCTGCCGGCGCGGCGCAACGAAACGGTAATCATCGCCGGTTGCGCGATTTGGACGGACTGCTTGAGGATTTCCGGCGTTGGATAAGCAGCCGTACCGAGTAGCAGCCGAGAAGGGAAAGTTTCTCCATATAGGGTAAACATGATGGATTCCTTTGTAATATTATTTTTGGGGCAATAGCCTTCTGAAAAATCGGTTCAGATAGTTTCCAAATAGTTCTCAAGTCCTTCGGCGACCTTAGTCGGAATAAACTCGGTAATCGTGTATTTCGCTACGCCTTCTCGGTGAAATGGGTCTTCTGCAATTAACTTTTCCACCTGTTCCCTGCCTGATGCTTTCATCAGGATAATGCCGCCCTGTCCGCGGCTGTTTGCGTCCAGACATCACAAATACACCTGCTTGATAATACCGTTCGAGATACGCAATATGCTCGGACAGGTAGGTTTCAACCGCAGCCAAGTCTTTAATATATTCCAACGATACGATAAACATTTCTTTTCCTTTTCTCAGCATTAAACCAATAGCGCAGCTATACACGCAGTAAAACCGCTTATCCGCCGACTACGGGGCGCACAATGTCCACTTTGTCGTTTTCGTTTAAAACCGTTTCCGCATACGCGCCTTTGACGACAAAATGGGTATTGACGGCAACGGCAAAAGGCTTTTGCGGCGCGGTTTGGGTGATAAGGTCGGCAACGGTTGTGCCGTTTAATGTGATAGCTTCATTGTTCAATATAATCTTCATAATGCTGCTCCTCTTGGGGACTTTATGATTGTTCAGACAGCCTTATTCATTCCACAAAGCCTGAAACGCTTTAACTACCGCTTCGGGATTTTCCGCTTCGGTCACGGCGCGGACGACGGCAAGTGAGGAAACGCCGGTGGCTAATACATCTTCGGCGTTGTTCAAATCGATGCCACCGATGGCGACGACGGGCGTGCCGCGTGCCTGTCTGACGTATTCGCGCAGTTTATCCAAACCTTGCGGGGCGGTGGGCATTTGTTTGGTCGTGGTCGGGAAAATCGCGCCGCTGGCGACGTAGCTAGGGTGCACGGACAAGGCGCGGTCGAGTTCGGCTACGGAGTGCGTACTCAAACCCAAGCGCAAACCGGCGGCTTCAATCGCAGCAAGGTCGGCAGTGTCCATGTCTTCCTGCCCGAGATGCACGCCGTATGCACCTGCGGCAATCGCTTCACGCCAGTGGTCGTTGATGAAAAGCTGGGTTGCACTATTTTTGACGAGGCGGCGACGCAACGTTCGATTTCACGTTTCAACTCGTCGCCATGCAAGGTTTTGCAGCGCAGTTGCACCGTGTCGGTACCTGCTTTTGACCATGCGCTCGACCCAGTCGGCAGTGGGAACGACGACATAAAATTTCAGGGGGGATTTGAGTGGCGGGAAATTCATGGCGGCTCCAAAAAGGAATAATTCGTTGTTATATTATCAGAAAAGGCCGTCTGAATAATATTTGTTTTCAGACGGCCTTTTAAACTGAGTTTGAAAAGGACGTGTCGAACACGTCCTTTTGTGCCTATTACAACAGGAATACAGTCGCCAATCCCAAGAAAATCAGGAAGCCGCCGGAGTCGGTTACCGCGGTAATCAGCACCGAGCTGCCCAATGCTGGGTCGCGTCCGGCTTTGTCCATCATAACGGGGATGAGGACACCGACGGTCGCGGCAAGCAAAAGGTTCAAAGTCATCGCGGCCACCATGACCAAACCGATGCCGATGTTGCCGTAGAGCAGCCATGAAATCACGCCCATCACGGTGCCCCAAATAATGCCGTTGACAAGGGCGACGCCGACTTCTTTTTTCAGCAGGCGGCCTGCCTGTGATGCTGGTCATTTGTCCCATTGCCATGGCGCGGACGATCATGGTGATGGTTTGGTTGCCGGAGTTGCCGCCGATGCCGGCGACGATGGGCATCAGCGCGGCCAGTGCGACGATTTTCTCGATACTGCCTTCAAATGCGCCAATTACGCGGCTGGCGATAAAGGCGGTACACAGGTTGATGGCAAGCCACATCCAGCGGTTTTTCACCGAGTCCCAAATCGGGGCGAACAAGTCCTCTTCTTCTTGCAAACCGGCCATGTTAAACATGTCGGCTTCGGATTCTTCACGGATCACGTCCACCATTTCGTCAATGGTGATCCTGCCGATCAACTTTTTGTTTTCATCGACAACCGGCGCGGTTACCAAGTCATAACGTTCAAACGCCTGCGCCGCTTCTTCCACGTCGTCTTCGGGACGGAAGCGCACGACTTCAGTGGCCATCACGTCTGCCACCATGTCTTCGGGATCGGCGACCAAGAGTTTTCGGATGGGCAGAGCACGCCTCGCAACACGTCGTTTTCATCGACCACGAAAATCTTGTCGGTATGGTCGGGCAGGCTGTCGAAACGGCGCAAGTAGCGCAACACAACCTCACACGTCACATCGGCGCGGATGCTGACCAATTCAAAGTCCATAATCGCGCCGACTTGGTTGTCTTCGTAAGACATCGCCGCTTTGACCTGCTCGCGTTCTTCTTCATCACGCGTTTGCAGCGCTTCGTACACCACTTGGTGCGGCAGGTCGTCTGCCAGCTCTGCCAATTCGTCTGCGTCCAAATCATCAACGGCGGCCAACAGCTCGTCTTTGTCCATGGACTCGATCAGCGTTTCGCGTACGGCGTCGGATACTTCCAGCAACACTTCGCCGTCGTCTTCAGGGGCGACCAAAAGCCAAACGATGTTACGCTCGCGCGGCGGCAGGGATTCCAAGACGGCGGCCACGTCGGCAGGGTGCAACTCGGCCAAGAGGACGGTCAGCTCGGTAAACTTGTCGCGCAGGCTTTCGTCTTCAATCGGCACACCGGCTTCGATTTGTTCAAAGGCCGGCTCGAGGACTTCGCATAAGGCATGGATGCGGTCGATATCGTCAGAGATGCGATCGTCAGAAATGCGGTCTTCTACCACATCATTGTCGGGGGTATTGTCGAGATTCGGAGGGGTTTGTTCGATGCTCATCAATGCTCCGCCCGCCGGACGCGGGAAGGCATTTCGGCGGGATGATTATTGTTGTTGTGTATCAGATGGGAAGTTCAAAGGCGAACTGGGAAGGTCCATAATTCAAGCCTACTGAGAGGCGAAGAGTTGCAAACAGTGCATATTCTACTCTTTTTTAGGCCGTTTTACCATTTTTAACGGGAAAGGCCGTCTGAAATCGGGTGATATCGATCCCCTTTTTCAGACGGCCTGATGATTTGATTTTATTTGTTCCGCCTGCCAAACGCTTCTCTGACCACGTCCAACCAAGCTCTTAAAGCCGGCGTCGGGCGTTGGTGTTTTTTCCATGCCATGGTGAGCTGCCAGCGGATTTCAGGTTCGACCAAAGGAATGGCGGCAAAGACATCGGGATTGATTTTTCGGGCATAGTATTCGGGCAACAAGGCAATGCCCATATTGTGCGCCACCATATCGGCAACCAAATTCCATTGTCCGGTACGGCAGACAACGTTGGGCGTAAAACCTTGATTGCGGCAGGCCGTCTGAATGGTTTCATTAAGGGAAAAACCCGCACCGAAAAGGATGAAGGGCTCGTAGTGCAGGCTTTTAAGCGTCAGCGCATCGTGTCTCGCCCGATTTTTCGGCATCAAGACAACCAGCGGATAGTCGCACAACGTGATGCTGTCGAAGTCTTCGTGAACCGGCGCGAGCAGTTGTCCGGCATCGAGTTCGTTGTTGCGCAGGGATTGCTCGATGGCGAGTGAGCCTTGTTCCAAAAACGACAATTCGATGTCCGGCCATTTTTGGTGGAAATCAAACAGCGCATGACTGAGCAAATCGCTGCCAAAACAAGGCCAAACCCAAACGCAGCGTCCCGCTTTTGACATGGCGGTAATCGTCAATGCGGGCAAGCAGCAAATCGCGTTCGTGCAAAAGGTTTAAAGCGTGGCGATAGACTTCTTCGCCGATTGCGGTCGGCTGCACCTGCCGCTTTTTGCGTCCGTTTTCTTTGCACAAAAGCGGTACGCCCAATTCCTCTTCCAAAGCCTGAATGATTTTGCTGACCGTCGGCTGCGTAACGTTCAACTCAGAAGCGGCGGCCGAAAAACTTTGCAGGCGGATGAGTTCGGCAAAACAATGCAGGTTTTTGAAATCCATTATTCCTCTAAGGCATGATTATTCATTTAATAATTCATATTATGCAGAAACCAGGTTTCTATAATCAAGCCTTTCATTCAACACACACCGGCATCATGGATTCCTTCACCAGATTTTTTCAGACGGCCTTGCAACTTGCCATCATCGGCGCAGTATGGGGCGTTTCCGAACTCATCGTCCGCTTCACGCATCTGCCTGTTTCTTCAGGCGTATTGGGTCTATTCCTCATGCTCGCCCTGTTAGGCTGCCGCATTATCCGCCCCGGCATGGTCGAACACGGCGCCAAATGGACATTGGGAGAACTCGTCTTTTTCTTCATTCCCATCATGGTTTCCGTCTTGCAATATCAAGACTTGCTGATGTCCGAAGGTTGGCAGCTGATTTTGACCATCGCCGTCGGCACCGCGCTTGTGATGATCAGCACCGCCCTCACCCTCGACTTCTGCTACCGCTGGAAACGCCGCCTCTACAAAAAAACTCCACTCCTAAAAATAGAGAATAAAAATGGACTACACCGCCCTCGCCTGCTTCATCTGGACTTGTTTCGCCTACGTCGTTGCCAAAAAAATCCACCGCAAAAAACCCTTAATGATTTTCTCCCCCGTCGTTACCGTCTCCGTCAGTACCATCCTCCTGCTGCTGGCATTCGGCATCAGCTACGACACCTACCATCGATACACCCAAGGCATCGTCTTCCTGCTCACTCCTGTTACCGTTGCCTTTGCCGTCCCCATCTATGAAAACCGCGAAGTCATCCGCCGCCAACTGCCTATTTTGTCCATCGCCATTATGGTGGGCATGTTTGTCGGCGTAGTCAGCGCATTCCTCATGAGCCATATGTTCCACTTCAACAACGAAGTGACCAACAGCCTGATGGCGCGCTCCATCTCCACCCCGTTTGCCGTCGTCCTTGCCAGCGAAATCCACGGCTCCGCCTCGCTTGTTTCCCTGTTCACCATCATCACCGGCTTTGTCGGCATGATATTCGGCGATCTGTTTCTGGCCTTCACCCGCATCCGTTTCCATACCGCCAACGGCGTGGCATTCGGCAATGCCGCCCACGGCTTCGGCACATCGCGCGCCGGACAACGCCACGAAACCGAAGGCGTCATGGCCAGCCTGACCATGATTTTGGCCGGACTGTTTATGGTATTGGTTGGCCCGACCATGGTGCATTTGGTGATTTGGATGATGAGTTAACCTTTTCTCCATTCTTGCAGATACATAAAAAGGCCGTCTGAAAAATGACTTTCAGACGGCCTTCAATCTTATAGAAAGGTTACAGTGTAGGAACTGAAGTTTCCGCTAAATCATGAATGGTATCCAAAGCAGATGAAGCAATACCATGACTTGAATAGGTCGCCTTGTCTGTGGAAAGACCGGCAGAAGAATCAAGAGGATCAGCCTCACCAAACGCACGACTCAAAAGTTCATCGCCATTGAAAGCTTTGGATTCCAATATCGGCTTCGCGGCTGGCTGTGCAGGCTCGAAACCTTCCCACTCACGCGGATCAAGGCGGATGATACGCCCATTATCGTCATGGCCATTATCAGATTCTATTCCTTTTGAAAAGAAGCTGTTCCACTCACGCGGATCAAGACGGAAAACATGCTCATTATGACCATTATCGGACTCTACTCCTTTTGAAAAAAAGCCGTTCCACTCGCGCGGATCAAGACGGAAGACATGCTCATTATGGCCATTATCGGCCCCTATGCCTTTTGAAAAAAAGCCGTTCCACTCACGCGGATCGAGACCGAAAACAAAATCTTTAGAATCAATTTCTGTACCTGGTTGATATACTTTAGCCACGGAACTCTCCTTAAAAATAAACAGTTGCTATACCCAATGCCCCATCAGGTCGATGAGAGCCTTTATTCTAAAACAAAGAAAACGGCAGGCTGAGGCCAAAGGGAACAACGGTTCATTAAAACGACAATCGGACTAAAATCTTTTAAAAACAAATAGATATAATTTACATATCATAATAAATAATACATAATCAAATATCCGGACTACCCCGCCAATCAGGGGAATCCTTCTTTCCCACCTTCCCCGTAATCATGTCGCAAAAAGGCCGTCTGAAACTTAAATTTCAGACGGCCTGAGACCTCTGCAAAAAAGCCTTTCCTCCAACAGCTGAAATCCAAACACAGGTTTTCGGCTGTTTTCGCCTCAAATCACTCCTGATTTTACCCAAATGCCCCCTTAATCCCCCTCGAATACCTGATTAATCAGGCATTCTGGCCACCTTTTAGGCGGCAACAGGCACACTTAGCCTGTTAGCCGCTTTCAACAGGTTCAAACACATCGCCTTCAGATGGCTTTGCGCACTCACTTTACACAGACCAAAATAGGCTGCCCGGGCGTAGCGGAATTTACAGTGCAGCGTACCAAAGCTTTGTTCGACCACATAACGGGTCTTCGACAAATATCGGTTGCGTTTGGTTTGCACTTCCGTCAGTGGACGGTTGCGGTGGGCTTTGCGCATAATGCCGTCTAACAACTGATGCTCTTTCAGATGTTGCCGGTTTTCCTTACTGTCGTAGCCCTTGTCGGCATAGACGGTCATGCCTTCGGCAATTCCCTCCAACAAAGGGAACAGATGGTTGCACTCATGGGTATTGGCAGGGGGTGATGTGCGGTTTCTCGATATAGCCTTCCTCATCGAGTGCGGGTATGTTGTTTGTAACCGAGTTTGTAGAGGCCGTTTTTCTTTGTCCAACGGGCATCTTTGTCCTTACTCGGTGTGGTTTGTCCGCTGACTTGTCCTTCCTCGTCGACTTCTATGGCCTGACGCTGTTTGCTGCCAGCGGTCTGAATAATGGTGGCGTCAACGACGGCGGCGGATGCCTTCTCTACTTTTAGTTTTTTTTCGGCCAGTTGTCGGTTAATCAGTTCCAGCAATTCGGACAGGGTGTCGTCTTGCGCCAGCCAGTTGCGGTAACGGCATAAGGTGCTGTAATCGGGGATGCTCAGTTCGTCAAAGCGGCAAAACAGGTTGAAATCGATGCGGGTGATGAGGCTGTGTTCGAGTTCGGGATCGGAGAGGCTGTGCCATTGTCCGAGCAGGATGGCTTTGAACATGGACAACAGGGGATAGGCCGGACGGCCGCGGTGGTCTCTAAGGTAACGGGTTCTTTGACGATTCAGGTACTGTTCGATCGGTTGCCAATCAATCACCTGATCCAACTTCAATAGTGGGAAACGGTCGATGTGTTTGGCAATCATGGCTTGTGCGGTTTGCTGGAAGAAGGTACTCATGAGAAATCCCCTAAATGTCTTGGTGGGAATTTAGGGGATTTTGGGGAATTTTGCAAAAGTCTCGGCCTTTTCATTTGCCCAAGCCTTATTCTTTAGGCAGGCGCAGGACGGAGACGATGAATCCGCCCCAAATGACGATCAATGCGACAAGCATCATAATAATGGCTGAAGTACTCATTATTCGTCTCCTTCACGTTCGTGTTCATGTTCGTCTTTGACGTTGAAGTTCTGACCATGTTTCCACGGCAAGAAAGACAGCAGGACAGACAATACCAAGAGAGCGCCCACCATGCCCCAACCGAAGATATTGAGGAAACTGTCAGGATAGCCGCTGTAATTCTCTTTTAAGAGGCCGACAGTATCTTGATAAAGCATATAGCCGAGCATGGCGACGGTAACCACCACGCTGGCGGTCCACACTTTGCCGACACGGATGGAAGACAGCGCGTTCAAGTGGTTGCGCAGTTCCGGCAGCTTGTGCAACAGGACAATCGCCAAAACGTAAACAAAACCGGAAGCCACAATGCCGTAAGTATTGATGAATTTGTCCAATACGTCCAACACAGGCAGGCCGGTGGTCGTACCGAACAGCAAGGTGGAAATAATCGCCATTGGCACGCCTGCAATCAACGTTGCGCTGACACGGCCGAGGTTCATTTTGTCTTGAATCGCGGCTACAATCACTTCAACGATGGAAATCATGGAAGTTACACCGGCAAACACCAGCGAGCCAAAGAACAACACGCCGATCAACGCGCCCATAGGGGCTTGGTTGATGATGGTCGGGAACGCGATAAACGCCAAGCCGATACCACTGGATGCCACTTCGCTGACTTCCTTGCCTGCGGCTTTGAGCCATAAAGCCCAATGCGGCAAATACGCCGATACCGGCGAGCAGCTCAAAGCTGCTGTTGGCAAAGCCGACAACCAAGCCTGTGCCGCCCAAGTCGGTTTTTTTCTTCAGGTAAGAAGAGTACGTAATCATAATGCCGAAGCAGATGGAGAGCGAGAAGAAGATCTGGCCATATGCGGCTACCCAGACTTTCGGATCCGTCAAACGGCTCCAGTCAGGCGTAAACAAAGCGTCCAAACCTTTTGCCGCACCCGGCAGAGTCAGGGCGATACCCACCATGATGACAAACATCACCACCAACAAAGGCATGAAGAATGTGGACGCACCGGCCACGCCTTTTTGCACGCCCAAAGCCATAATCGCCAGCGTAAACACCCAAACGGCAATCAGCGGACCGGCCACTTTACCGACAAAATCCAAGCCCAAGTCTTTGGCATCGGCCATTTGCAGGAAGTCTTTGAAGAAGAATGCCTGCGGATCCGCACCCCCATGCCGAAGTCAAAGAATAATAGGCATAGCTTGCCGCCCAGCCGACAATCACGGCGTAGTAGATACAGATGATAACGTTGGTCAGGAAGTTCCACCAACCCATAGGCTCAAACAAACGGCCGAGGCGGCGGAAGGCCAAAGGTGGCGAACCGCGGTAACGGTGGCCGATGGCGTAGTCGAGTAGCAACAGCGGAATACCTGCCGTCAACAGCGCAACCAAGTAAGGGAGGACGAAAGCACCTCCGCCGTTGTCGAAAGCGATGTAAGGGAATCGCCAAATGTTGCCTAAGCCCACGGCCGAGCCGATGGCAGCAAACATAAAGGCGCGGCGACTGCTAAACGTCGCGCGTTCGCTGGATTGAGAATTTGACACGATGAACCTCTTAAAAGTCGAGTGCCGCCAAGGCCGTTCAGCCTTGCGCGTATATATTTAGGAATCAGGCCGGGCAAGCCGGTCGGTTAAAGTAGATATTCGGACAAGGATAATATCCGGTATAGAGGATGCACCGCTTATGGCCATGCAAACATAATCTGACCTTATCGTAAAAAAATTTAACAGTGTTGACAAGTCATAATTAAATTAAAATCACAAGCAAAATCTTCATACACTACGACTAAAACCTTCATACACTTATTTATATAACCCCCAAACACAGCTCAATCCACCGTTTTTCCCTCCCTTGTTCCGACAATTTTCCCTTTTGCTAAAAACCGCCCTCCCTTAACCGGCAAGGAAAATCAGGGAATCCAAGGCGTTTAAATTCCACGTCATCAAAAATGTTCAGACGGCCTTTTACTTTTGCCCGATTAAACCTAGGCCGTCTGAAAATTCCACTGTTGTATGTCGTAATCAAAAGCCACACTCAAATTCTGTTTAATATAAACAAAAACAATCCGCCTTTTCCCGTTTCCTTCATTACCATGATTTAAAACGAGCATAAAACACCAAAAAAATAGAATTAATAAAAAAACAAAATTTCAAAAAAATACAAAAATAACAATAAATTTAAACCTGTATTTCTACTCTAATCATCTACAATCAAAAATAATCGAACCTAAAAATTTCAATAAAACATTAATTACACAGCACTACATTTTTGCTATAATTGCCACCATTCACTCCACAACCCAAACCCAAAAGAAGAGGAAAAGCCATGGGTATCAAAGTTGCCATCAACGGTTACGGCCGCATCGGCCGCCAAGTAGTGCGCGCTATTTTTGACTACAAACTGCAAGACCAACTCGACATCGTTGCCATCAACGCCAGCGGCAGCATCGAGACCAATGCTCACCTGACCAAATTCGACACTGTTCACGGCCGCTTCAACTCTGAAGTTTCCCACGATGAGAAACACCTCATCATCGACGGTAAAAAAATCCCTTACTTCTCTACCCGCAACCCGGCCGAATTGCCATGGGGCGAATTGGGCGTTGACCTGGTCATGGAATGTACCGGCGCGTTCACCAGCAAAGAGAAAGCCAAAATCCACTTGGAAAGCGGCGCGAAAAAAGTACTGATTTCCGCTCCCGGCGGCGATGACGTTGACGCAACCATCGTTTACGGCGTAAACGACGACGTGATTACCGACGACATGACCGTTATCTCCAACGCGTCTTGTACCACCAACTGCCTGGCGCCTGTTGCCAAAGTGTTGAACGAAAACATCGGTATCGTAAACGGCGTGATGACCACCATCCACGCGCTGACCAACGACCAAACCGTAACCGACGTACGCCACAAAGACCTGCGCCGTGCGCGTAGCGGCGTGGAAAACATGATTCCGACCAAAACCGGCGCTGCAAAAGCCGTCGGTTTGGTATTGCCAGACCTGAAAGGCAAACTTGACGGCCTCGCCATCCGCGTACCAACCGTCAACGTTTCCCTGGTTGACCTGAGCTTCCAAGCAGGCCGCGACACTTCTGCCGAAGAAATCAACGCGCTGATGAAAGCCGCTTCCGAAGAAGGCCGTCTGAAAGGCGTATTGGCCTACAATACCCTGCCGCTGGTTTCTATGGACTTCAACCACACTACCCAAGCCAGCACATTTGACTCTACACTGACCAAAGTCACCGCAGACAAAATGGTTAAAGTGTTCGCATGGTACGACAACGAGTGGGGCTTCAGCTGCCAAATGCTGAACACCGCGCGCCGTATGTTCGGTTTGGAAGTACGTCCGTTCTAATCGGCTTCCAACACAAAGGCCGTCTGAAACATCTTTTCAGACGGCCTTTTGTATTTCCTTTAAAATATCGCATTCCCATTTATTTTCAGACGGCCTCTTCATGTTTCCCAACGAATCCGCCCCAAACCTCCTGCAAGGCTTAAATCCCGAACAACTTTCCGCCGTAACCTGGCCGCCGCAATCCGCACTCGTTTTGGCAGGCGCAGGTAGTGGCAAAACGCGCGTACTGACCACGCGCATCGCCTGGCTTCTGCAAAGCGGACAAGCCAGTGTGCACAGCATTATGGCGGTAACGTTTACCAATAAAGCCGCCAAAGAAATGCAGACACGTTTGGGCGCGATGATTCCTGTCAACGTCCGCGCCATGTGGCTCGGCACGTTCCACGGTTTGTGCCACCGCTTTTTGCGCCTGCACCACCGCGACGCAGGTCTGCCGTCTTCCTTCCAAATCCTCGACAGCGGCGACCAGCTTTCCCTGATCAAACGCCTGCTCAAAAGCCTCAACATCGCCGAAGAAATCATCGCGCCGCGTTCACTACAAAGGCTTTATCAACGCGCAAAAAGAATCCGGTTTGCGCGCTTCCGTATTGAGCGCGCCCGACCCGCACACACGCCGCATGATTGAGTGCTACGCCGAATACGACAAAATCTGCCAACGCGAAGGCGTGGTCAATTTTGCCGAACTCATGCTCCGCAGCTACGAAATGCTGCAAAACAACGAAATCCTGCGCCAGCACTACCAAAACCGCTTCAACCACATTCTGGTCGACGAGTTTCAAGACACCAACAAACTGCAATACGCCTGGCTGAAACTGATTGCCGGCAACCACGCCGCCGTCTTTGCCGTCGGCGACGACGACCAAAGCATCTACCGTTTCCGCGGCGCAAACGTCGGCAACATGACCGCGCTAATGGAAGAATTCCACATCGACGCGCCCGTCAAACTCGAACAAAACTACCGCTCTGTCGGCAACATCCTTGCCGCCGCCAACGCCGTCATCGAAAACAACGACGAACGCCTCGGCAAAAACCTGCGCACCGACGCCGAAGCAGGCGACAAAATCCGCTACTACTCCGCCTTTACCGACCTCGAAGAAGCCCAATTCATCGTTGACGAAACCAAAGCCCTCGAACGCGAAGGCTGGGATTTGGACGAAATCGCCGTCCTCTACCGCAGCAACGCCCAATCGCGCGTCATCGAACAAAGCCTGTTCCGCAGCGGTATCCCCTACAAAATCTACGGCGGCCTGCGCTTTTACGAACGCCAAGAAATCAAACACGCGCTCGCCTACCTGCGCCTCGCCGTCAATCCCGACGACGACAACGCCCTCTTGCGCGTCATCAACTTCCCGCCGCGCGGCATCGGCGCGCGCACCGTCGAAAACCTTCAGACGGCCTCAAACGAACAAGGCATCACCCTCTGGCAGGCAGCCTGCAATGCCGGCGCAAAAGCCACCAAAATCGCCGCCTTCGTCCGCCTGATTGAAGCCCTGCGCAACCAAGTCGGACAAATGCCTCTGCCCGAAATCATCGTCGGCATCCTCAAAGACAGCGGTCTGACCGAACACTACAAAACCCAAAAAGGCGACAACCAAGACCGCCTCGACAACCTCGACGAACTCGTCAACGCCGCCATCGAGTTCAAAACCCGAAGACAGCAACTTTGAAACCCTGCCCGAAAACATTTCAGACGACCCCGCCTTCCCCATCCTCGCCTTTCTTGAGCAACGCCGCCCTCGAATCCGGCGAAAACCAAGCAGGCGCAGGCGAAAAAGCCGTCCAACTGATGACCGTCCACGCCTCCAAAGGCTTGGAATTTAACGCCGTCTTCCTCACCGGCATGGAAGAAGGCCGCTTCCCCAGCGAAATGAGCCTTGCCGAACGCGGCGGCCTCGAAGAAGAACGCCGCCTCATGTACGTCGCCATCACCCGCGCCCGCAAACGCCTCTACATCACCATGGCGCAGCAAAGAATGCTGCACGGGCAAACCCAATTCGGCATCGTCTCCCGCTTCGTCGAAGAAATCCCGCCCGAAGTGCTGCACTACCTGTCCGTCAAAAAGACCGCCTACGACAGCTACGGCAGCCCGCGCCAAACCGCCACGTTCAAAGACAAAATCATCGACGACTTCAAACAGCCGCAAACCTACGCAGGCTTCCGCATCGGACAAAACGTCCGCCACGCCAAATTCGGCACCGGCGTCATCATCGATGCCGTGGACAAAGGCGAATCCGCCCGACTGACCATCAACTTCGGCAAACAGGGCGTGAAAGAGTTGGACACCAAGTTTGCAAAATTAGAAGAGATGTAGAAATTAGAAAGCTAGAAATGATAAAGGCCGTCTGAAAATTTTTCAGACGGCCTTTTATTAACATCTACTCATCAAGCCGAAAAAGCCTTATATGCCATTGAAACGATAATCAGCAAAACCGTTACGACCAAAACCTTACGAATAACTTCCCCGTTTGAATTTATAGCATGGAGGCTGCCAAAATGATTGCCCAACAAATTTGCCAAAATCATCAGGGATTCCGATTAGGAACGCCATTTTCCCTGCTATCAAGAAAGCAACAAATGCCCCGATATTAGAAGCAAAATTGAAAATTTTTGGAAAGTAGCCGAAGCCTGCAACAACGACAATTTGTTAATGACAAACAAAGCAATGATGAAAAATACTACCTGTCCCCGGGCCAAAAAAACCGTCATAAAAACCAACAATCAGACAAGTTAAAAAAATACGGCGATAACGGATTTTTTTATCTCGCCACGCTCGTCTTCTTTTTTCAGCAAAATGCCTTTGAACAAAGTTGCCAGCAAGCCTATGGGCAAAAACGCAAGAATAATGTAATTGATGGTTTCCACCGGAAGAATCAAAATGACTTTTGCACCGACAAATGCCCCAATTAAAGCCGCAACAATACCAACCGGCACAATATGCCATACGATCGAACTGCTCTTCATAAAGTTTTTAATCGCAGCCACCGTACCGATGGTACTCACCAATTTTTCCTGTGCCAACGCGACCTGCGGCGGTAAACCTACCATCAAAAATGCGGGAATCAAAATCAGCCCAGCTCCGCCCGCAATAGCATCAACGTAACCCGCAATTAAAGACGCGGCAACCAGCAAGAAAAGGCCGAGATAAAAATAATCGGCAATAATGCTGCCGGGAATAAATAATTGTTCCATGGATTGTTTCCTCTTGATTAAATTTAAATTTTTGTATGCATTTGGTGTTTGCACGAAACATCTGAGAAATAGTTATCCCAAACACCCTAAACTCAATGTGTCGGGTAACGTACTTCAGACTCCACACCCTCCTCGCAATCTTAAATACATATAATAATAACTAAAGAAATTTTTTTAATATGTGATTAATATTGTCGATTTTGTCAACAATATTAATTTATGTAAAAAAATATACTATGAGTTAGTTAATTTAATCAAGAAAAATTCTTATTTAAGAAAAATCGTTTTGAAGCATGCTAAGATAAGGCAGATTGCAGATCATATACTCTATACAACTTTTAAAAAAGATAAGGCCGTCTGAAAATTAAATAGGTTTTCAGACGGCCTAAAATTTTCTATTGTCTCACGTTCCAAATCATGTATATATAAAACTTATAGTCCCATGGTTTAGATTCTCAACCGATATTCTGGGGACAATCAGGCAAATAAAAGTCGTTAACTGCTCAATACATCGCCCTTCTTTGTCAAAACATATTGATAAACTTCTTCTACCGTAGCCTCGTCATAGCTTTTGCCAAAGCGTTTTTTGTAGCCCAGTTCGTATAGTTTCACATGATGCCCTTCCGGGATTTCAACGCCTACATTTTCCAAACACGATTTAGCGCAATGCAGATGACAGCCGTCAATAACCAACATCGGCCGTCCGGACTGCGCTTTGCGTACCAACGGCGCGACTTTGCCGCCTACGCCGGAAATGCACGACATTTCAAATTCTCCGGCATGATCGAGTGCTACGGCAGTGTTGTTGGCCAGCTGCGCCACATCGGAGCATCCGGAACAAGAATAAATTAAGGGAAGCTCATTGCGGTTAGGCATTTTCTATTTCCTTCGGTAGCGGTTTTTATCTTTATGTGTCCACCCATGGTCAGTCTGCCGGGCGCATCATACATGGTATGCGGATATTCGGGGTGCACCCGTTTTCTTTTTTCAGACGGCCACGGCTTATCCATTTACATATTAAAAGGCATCATAACCCAATACAATTAGACATGCCAGAACAAAGCAGATTGTACCTTCTAAAAAATAAAGGCCGTCTGAAAACAGATGACGCTGCTTTTTTCAGACGGCCTTTTCCTTTGGGGATTAATGATTAGGCTTTAGGTTCGCCATCATTCTCTGCTTTGGGCGGAACGGGTGCAAACCAGCCGACCAGAAGCAGCAGCAAGCCGACGATGATGAAGGAGGCAATGCGCTCGATACCGCCGCTGTTGGAAAGCTCAATCAGGAAGAGTTTGACGACCACGATGCCCATCAGCGTCGCACCTGTCATCCAGTAGGAACGCTGTTTACGGCGGTTGCCGAGTACCATCAAGATGATGGCGGTTACTGCCCAAACGACGGAGAGGCTGGCTTGCAGGCCGAAGGATTGGAGCATGATGTCGAGACGCCAAGTGATGCCGTCGTAGAAATGCCATACGCGCATCACGCCTGCGCTGATCAGCATAAAGGCCAAGGCGGAAACTGTGGTTGCCGTGGTACGGCGAAGCTCGGGCGGCAAGGCTTCGGGCAGGGATTTCAGGGCAAACCAAAGCATGCCGGCGCTGGCGAGTTCCACCGGATTGAGCACGGGAATATACGGCAACGGCGAAGGTTGGAACGGCGTGGAAAAGTTGGTCCACAGCATCCAACAAGCAGCGGCAAGGGCGCACAACGGCATAGCAAAATGCTGATAAATGGCTTGATGCCGTCTGAAAAATTCGCATTGGCGTTGCGTATGGAAAACAGTCCACATTGCCAGTGGCACGACAAGCCATGAGAGCTGCGACCAAACGCCGTAAAAACGCTCACCGACATACAGCGCCGTCCAAAGCGTCCACAGCGCGCCGAGTATCGTGATATTGAGTTTGTGCAACCAAGACAGATCATGGCGCGGATAGTTGTTCAGAATGATGAAGTTCAACACAGTGGCGGCCACAAGCGGCAAGGCTGCGGCGGCTGTCACCGCATGTTCGGTATGGTAGGAGAGGAAATGCAGGCCAAACAATGGCAAGAATGCCAAATTGGTTTGCAGAAGCTCTTCCCATTTCAGACGTTTGGCAAACAGCAGCAGGCCGGCAAATATCGGCCACAGCCATAACTGGGTAAACAGGGTTTCCTCGCCTGTCCATTGCATATAGAGGGCGTAGCTGCCTGTCGCCAACGCAGTAAGCAGGATGATCCAGCCTGCAACCTGCGCAAAGTAAACCTCGTTTCCTTCCGGCTTTTCGCTTGCAACCGGCACGCGTGGATATTGCAGCGCGTAGGCAGCCCCAAACAGCAAAGGCGTAGCGGCAATAAGGTACAGATGGGTCAGGAAGCCTTTGGATTCATAAATAATACTGCTTTGCAACAACAGGGCGAACAATACATTGCCCAAGACAAAAGTGATAAACACATTCGGCTCGTGTTTGCGCCGGCAGAATGCCCACGCCGCCGCCAAAGCGGAAAGAGCGACAATGCTGCCGCGGTCGGCCAAGAAGAGCAAAGGCAAAATAGAGATGTACAGCAAGGCGGCAGACAACACGGCCGTCTGAACAGATTTTTCCCATTGCGCCGAACCTTCGCGACGCAAGAAATACCACAGCAAATAAATCGCCGCACCGCCAAGCAACACCACAACCGTCGTAAACCACTGCCCTTCCAGAACGGTATCGGTGCCGAAGCCCTGATAATTGCCCAGCTGAATCAGTGCCGCCAAGAGATAAACAATCAGCGCACCCAAACGGATATGCGGACGCTGTTGACGCAGACCGAAGAAATAAACCAGTGCGGATTCTGCACTCCACAGGATAACCGTATTGCTCGGTTCAAAATAAAGCGGAACGGCAATAGTAAGGAACAACACCGCCAAAGCAAAAAACGCCTGACGCAAAATATACAAACCCTGCTGACGTTTCAGCAGCAGCGCGGCCAGTCCGTACACAGCGGCAAAACCCAATGCAGAAAGCGCATCCGCAGACGGCCAATGCTCCACCATGCGGTATTGCAGGCCGAACGCCGCCGCCATCGTGCCAAACAATAAAGTATGGTCGAGGACATGTACGCGCAGGCCGTGTGTATAAATGCTGTTGCCAATCTCCTCCAAAGTCGCATTGTCGGCAATCGGCGTAACGCTGTCTTCGCTGTTTTCCGTCAGCTTACGGCGTGCGAACAGATACGCGATAAAGGTATAGAGCAGCCAGTGGTAAATCAGGAAAGGCTCGGTAGTGGCGAAATGTTGCGGCGTATAACTTCGCATGCCCCACAGCGCGGCAATGGCAAAAGTAGCGGCAAAACCCGTCAGGTTCAGCGGTCGCCATGCCTTAAACCACGCAATCGCCGCCACACCGCCATTGAGCAGGGCAAGATAAGAAAACAGCACCAAATAATTGCCGCTGCCGTCTGAAGTCAGCAAAGGCGCGGCCATACCGCCGATTAAAGCAACCTGCGCCATAATCTGCGCATTCTGCCTTACCGCCAGCCACGCCATCAGCACAACCATCGCCACCATCAGCCCGAACACGACCGACACAGGCAACAGCGGATGCAGTTTCAACGCCGCCAACGCCGTCAAATACATCACCGCCACGCCGAAACCCTGCAACACCAAGCCATATTCACGCTTACGGCTTTGCAGCTTCCAGCCGCCAACCACCGCCGCCAAACCAGCGCCTGCCACAGTCAGATAACGCAGCTCCACCGGCACATGAACTCGCTCGGAGGCATAGCGCAGCAAAAACGCCAGGCCGAGGAACAGCACCACAATACCGGTTTTCAACAACGGATTGCCGCGCAAGAACCAAGCAACAATCGGATTGTCGGAAAACTTGTACTCTCCGCCTTCCGCCTGTTCTTTATGGATAACGAATTGACGCGATGGCGCTTCTTCGCTTTCAGACGGCATCGAAGCAACAACAGCCTCTTCCTTAGGCAGCTCTTCTTGTTCAGCAGCAACCGCCTCGACAACTTCTTCCACAACAGGCTCAGACGAAGCAGCAGCCTTGGCAGAAACAGGATTAATAGGTATAGAAAAAGAAGGTGCAAACGCCTCTTCAATTTTCTGCTTAACAGGCGCAGCCTCAGGCTCAACCCGAACATGAAGCGGCTCAGAGGCCGTCTGAACATCGGCAACAGCCCGAACCTCAAACCCCTGCCCTACCTTCGCCTCATCACGGACAGCCTCATGCTCCAACACCGACAAACGCTGTTTCAGCAGCTCGATTTCCTGCTCCAGCTTTTGCATTCTATCGCCTGCCGTAGCAGATTCAGCCAGACGCTCTTCTTGACGCTGTTTGGCAATCGACCAAGCAACCAGCCAAAACAACGACCCAATAATGACGCCGGTGAACATCTCATCAGCAAAATAGCCGATAATAATAGGAATAAGCAGGCCGAAAAACTGCATGAAACACCTGTTTGATAACAATAAGAATATGCCGATTGTAACACCGGCACCATTATTCATGAAAAAAAGAGACAAAAGGCCGAGAATAAAAGCATACGGCGAATAGAATGTAGAGAATTGGAATAGAAAAAGGCCGTCTGAAAATGTTTAGGGATTTTCAGACGGCCTCTGCCTATTTCAGCAACCCAACGCAAGTCATGAAAAGAAACGCATTGGGTCTTGTTTCAAACTACGGCTTACCTTCCCGACAATACCGCTGCACCTGCTTTTGCGACGCTTTCGTCTTCATCGACCGAGCCACCGCTCACGCCGACGCTACCGACGATAACGCCGTTTTTATCTACTAACAGCACACCGCCGGGAAAAATCACCAAACCGTCGTTGGTCACCTCAATACCGTAAAGCTCGCCGCCCGGCTGCGAAGCCTTGCCCAAATCGCGGGTGGACATATTGAAATAGCGTGCCGTTTTCGCCTTTTTCTGCGCAATATCAATGCTGCCGATAAACGCATCGTCCATACGCGTAAACGCCTTTAAATTACCGCCCGCGTCCATGACCGCGATATTCATCGGCACCTTGATTTCACGCGCCTTTTTCATCGAAGCCTGCACCACCGCCTGCGCCTGAGCCGTCGTCAAATCGCCCGGCAGCGTTTTGGTCAAACCCGCCGAAAACGCCGGCGCACCCAATACCAAAGTACACAACAATGCAATTGATTTTATGCCACGCATAACTGTCTCCTTGTATTGAATCAATGAAAGGTACTGCACTTTTGATTGTATGCCTGTCGGCAGGAAGAATAAAGGTCGTCTGAAAACCATAAGATAGGTTTTCAGACGACCCTGGATGGGTTTCGTAGTTCAATTACCATGTGTTGTACTCAAAAGTTCATATAGCCCACAGGCAGGATGTAATCCGCAGTTTTTTCTACTGCTCACTAAAAATCAGATAAACACCTCTGTACTATCAAATCTGGTTTCTCATATGAATCAAAATTATAAAATATACTGGCATCTGCATCTCCCGATTCTGATGCATATTTAATAAACCCCCATAAATCTTGCTCTGCGGACATTGTTTTATCTACTAAAAACATATTTATATTGTGTATCCATATAAATAATCTTTTTATTTTTTTACTCTCCGCTGAAAGATTGCACACTTCATTAGAATAAAAAAATCTAATTCTTTAGCCAGAATATATGCCTTTTTTTAGGTAAAAATTTTATTATTAAAATATACATTATTAAATTTATATGAAAAATACTAAACACGCTACTGTAGATATAATAAAAAAATGGAATATTTAATATATACAGGCCAGCCATCTATGCCACTTTCCTTAATTATATCAATAATTTGAAGTAGATAATATAAAATCATTAATATCATTAAAAGTATGGAAAATGGGTAAACCTTTTTTAAAAAAATAATATTCCTGCTAGAAAAGATCTTGAAAATGGCAACAAAGAAGCATCTACAGAGAAAATTTTTATTTAGCATTTCAGACGATTGCACCATACATATCATTAACAACCCAGTTACAGATAGCGTAATGACGAGTTTGGTTAAAAAAATAATTCTACAATGGGAGAAAAAAAAATTTTTTTCTAAAGAACTTACAAGAAATAAAATAGAAAAAAATATACCAAATAAAAAAATAATGATTCAGGAGAAAGATTAAAAGATTTTTAGAAAACTATCATTAGTATCTTTCGACCATCCCCAATAAATCATTAGACAACTCAAACCAGCAAAAAGCCCCTCGTACAATCTCAATCCATTCAAATTTATTTTTCTTGATTGTTGTTACTCATTTCTTATGTTCTTTCTATAACTCATTAGGATTTGATAAATTTATTCTAATTAGATCAAGATTCTTAAGCTTTTTTTATCTTTATGTCCTAGGTCTTTACGGATAGCACGATATACATTATCAATTTTTATCCAACGTATTCTCACTAGAGTTTTTTCTGAATTCAATCCATGTTTGAATAACTTCATCGGAAGCCCATAAGATAAACCCTCGATTTAGCTTTTCAAATTTAGCTTGCAGATCAACATCTGACAAAAATATCAATCTCTTGGTCATTTTTAATTGATTTTTTTGAAATTTTTTTCAATAATATCAAAAAATAAAGAATAAGTTTCTATTTTGCTATTTCTATGACTTTCTGCAATATCTCTTGACTTGGATTGCCACTGAGTCCACATTACACCAATCAAACCAATAATTGCTGTAATGATTGGAATTGCAACAGTGTTATTTTTTTCTTTACCCAAATCGACGCTTGAGACAGAAAAAAATAAAATTATTGATAAACTAAGAATAAAAATAAACTGATTTTTTCAACATAGATATTCCTTGACTCATTGTTTATCTCAATGCGCCTCTTCCCAATTCATACCCACGCCCACTTCTGCCACCAGCGGCACGTTCAACATCCCTTCATCCACTTTCGCCATAATCTGCGGCAGTTTTTCTTTCACTAAATCCAGTTCGGCTTCGGGTACTTCCAGCACCAGTTCGTCATGCACCTGCATGATCAGTTTGCTTTGCAAGAGGTCGTCCCACGGGGAGGCTTCGCACTCTGAAAGCCAGCGGGACACGTCTATCATGGCGCGTTTGATGAGGTCGGATGCTGTGCCTTGCATGGGGGCGTTGATGGCGGCGCGTTCGGCTCCGGCGCGGGCGTTGGCGTTTTTGTTGTGGATGTCGGGCAGGTAGAGGCGGCGGCCGAACAGGGTTTCGACGTAGCCTTGCGCGGCGGCTTGTTCTTTGGTGCGCTGCATATATTCGGCGACGCCGGGGTAGCGGGCGAAGTAGCGGTCGATAAAGTTTTTGGCGGAGATGTTGTCGATGCCCAATGATTTGGCAAGGCCGTATTGGCCCATACCGTAGATCAGGCCGAAGTTGATGGTTTTGGCGTAGCGGCGTTGTTCGGATGAGACGTTTTCGGGGGCGATGCCGAATACTTCGGCGGCGGTGCGGCGGTGTACGTCTTCGCCGTTTTGGAACGCGGTAATCAAGGTTTTGTCGCCGGAGAGGTGCGCCATGATGCGCAGCTCGATTTGGGAGTAGTCGGCGGAAACGATGACGCTGCCTTGCGGTGCGGTGAAAGCGCGGCGCACGCGGCGGCCTTCGGCGGTGCGGATGGGGATGTTTTGCAGGTTGGGGTTGTTGCTGGCGAGGCGGCCGGTAATGGCGACGGCTTGGGCGTAGGTGGTATGCACGCGGCCGTCTTTGGGGGAAATCATTTCGGGCAGTTTGTCGGTGTAGGTGGATTTGAGTTTTGCCAGGCTGCGGTTTTGCAGGATGATTTTTGGGCAGAGGGTAGTCGGGCGCGAGCTGTTCGAGCACGGCTTCGTTGGTGGAAATGCCGCCTTTGGCGGTTTTTTTCAGTCCTTTTGTTGGGATGCCCATTTTTGTCGAACAGAATTTCTTGCAGCTGTTTGGGCGAGTTGAGGTTGAACGGCTGGCCTGCGGCGGCGTAGGCTTCTTGTTCGAGCTTCATCAGCTCGGCGCCGAGTTCCGCGCTTTGGCGAGCGAGTTCGGCGCGGTCGATTTGTACGCCGTTGCGTTCCATTTCAAACAATACCTGCGCAACGGGCAGCTCCATTTTTTCATACATTTCAAGCTGTTTGGCGTCCATTTGCGCGCGCAGGTGCGCTTCGAGGCGCAGGGCGAAATCGGCGTCTTGGGCGGCGTATTCGGTCGCCTGCCCGATAGCGACATCGGCAAAACTGATTTGCTTCGCGCCTTTACCGCACAATGATTCGTAGGTAATGGTTTCCAAGCCCAGCCAGCGTTCGGACAATTCGTCCAAGCCGTGTCCGAGATGGCTCTCAATAATGTAGGAAGCGAGCATGGAATCGCCGGCAATGCCCTTCAAGGCGATGTCGTAGTTGGCGAAAACGTGTTGGTCGTATTTGAGGTTTTGCCCGATTTTTTTCAGGGCGGGGTTTTCCAAATGCGGTTTCAGACGACCTAATACGTCTTGCAAATCAAGCTGTTCGGGCGCGGCAGTCAGACTGTGTCCTACGGGGATGTAAACCGCTTCGCCTGCTTGGAACGCGATGCTGATACCGACCAGCGCGGCGTTCATCGCGTCTAGGGACGTGGTTTCCGTATCGATGCCGATTTTGTCCGCCTGAGCCAGTTTGTCCAACAAGGCGGCAAACTGCGCTTCGGTGGTAATAGTTTGATAATCCAGTTTTTCGGGGGCAGGGGCGAGTTCGGGTTGTTTTTCAGGCTGCGTTTCCATCGCCAATGCGGCTTGTTCGCCGATATGCTCGCTGCCGAACAAATCTGTGTTTTGCGCTTCGTGCATACGGCTTTCCGCCTCTTTCAGCCAAGTGCGGAAGCCCCAGCGTTTGAAATCGACAACCAGTTGCGCCCATTTAGGCGTAGTACGGCGCAGGCTTTCAAGGCCGTCTGAAAGCTCGGTGTGCAAATCCAAATCGGTTTTAATCGTTACCAAATCATACGACAGCGGCAGTTGTTCCAAAGCGGCTTGCAGGTTTTCGCCGACCTTACCTTTGACTTCGCCAGCGTGTTCCATCACACCAGCCAGCGAGCCGTAGGCTTCCAGCCACTTCACCGCGGTTTTCGGGCCGCATTTTTCCACACCTGGCACGTTGTCCACCTTGTCGCCCATCAGCGCGAGATAATCGCGGATTTGGTCGGGACGCACGCCGAATTTCTCCTTCACGCCTTCAATGTCCAGCGTTTCGCCGCTCATCGTATTCACCAGCGTCACGCGCTCGTTCACCAACTGCGCCATGTCCTTATCGCCGGTAGATACCACCACGTTCCACCCTGCTTCGCTAGCCATCTTAGCCAAAGTGCCGATAACGTCGTCCGCTTCCACCTGCGGAATCACCAGCACCGGCCAGCCCATCAACCGCACCAAATCCGGCAAGGCTTCCGCCTGCGGGCGCAAATCGTCCGGCATCGGCGGGCGCGTCGCCTTATAGTCGGGGAACATCTCATGGCGGAAATTCTTACCCTTAGCGTCAAACACCACCGCGCAATAGTCGTGCACATAGTCTGCCCGCAGCCGGCGCAGCATGTTCAACACGCCATACATCGCCCCTGTCGGCGCACCGTCGGGCGCAGACAAATTCTGCCCCATGGCATGATAGGCGCGGTAAAGATAAGAAGAGCCGTCAACGAGAAGGAGTGTGGGTTTGTTGGACATGGAGAACCTGCTGTGTATATGAAAATAATGTACGGATTATAAAGGAAAAGGCCGTCTGAAAACCGAAAATCAAGTTTCAGACGGCCTGATGTTTACATAAATATACGGTTTCAGGTATTGCGCCTAAGAATCCCATCTTGTATATTTGTATTCAAATGAATACAAACCAAAGCGAACGAATATGAATGCAACGAACCGTATCCCAATTAGTGTGCGCATCACTCAGGAAGATGCTGATTTATTGCCGAACTCAAAATCGAAGGTGCGAATACGCCGTCTGAAAAAATCCGCGAATTGCTCAAGCTGGCGCGCTTGGCGCATACACAGACACGCGATTACGGCTCTGCACTGACGGCGCAGGAGCAATTTTTCCAAGCAGCAAAACACGAAATCTTGCACGCGGAAAAGCAGGCCGGAGTGCATTCACATATCGTAGCGAGATTGTTTGAACAGCTTCCCGACTTGGGCGCAACACTTGCCGCCGACCTGCCCGAAGAAGCCGAACTCGATGATTTGAAAAAATACGAGCGCGAATTGATGTGGCGCATCGTCCGCCTCACGGACAGCATCTTGCAACTCGCCATAACCGGAAAAGGCGCGGCATACGACGATACCGTGCTGCAACAGCTTGAAAACACTTTGAAACTGGCAAAGATTGTGCAGCAGGCAAATGAAATTTAAGGTCGTCTGAACAATCCTCCTTTATTCCTGAATACTAATGCTTAACAGGCAACAAGATGAAAAAATGGATAGCAGAAGCATATGAATTATTTGCACCTTACAACGTGCGCTTCCCGCTGAATATCTGCACTTGTAATAGCTGCTCTCCCGAAGATTTCCAACAGGCGTTGTTAAAATATCCGTTACGCGAGATTCCTGCCGATATGTTGCAGGCGTATTTGGGCAGCGTACCTTTAGACAACAAAGCCGCAACGGCTTTAGACATGAAACATTTTCTGCCACGTATTTTGCAGGCTTTGGTCAACAACGAAGATGTCCGATCGCTTGATGAAACGTTGCTCGATAAATTGTGTTGCGATTTGCCCGAATGCTGGACAAAAGAAGAAATCGATTGGTTAAAACGTTTCGCCGCTGCTTGGTTTGACTCGCAACTGACCGAACCCCGTTACGAAGGCTGCTTGGTCGTTTGGCTGAATATGTTTCAATTCGCCGGATTAGATGTTATCGATGAACTGCTGGCTTTGTGGACGGAACAGGCGGATAAAACGGCAGCTTTACGCGATTTTGTCGACTTGTATTTAGAAATTCCGTATGGAAGCGATGAGCCGGATTGGTACAAAGTCTGCTATCTGCCCGAGCATTGTCCGAATAGAACGCAATTCGCTGCCCGACTATCGGCTTGGTTTACCCACCCGGACACCCGCGCCACATTCAGACGAGCTTTAGAACAAGCCCTGCTGGAAGGCAAAGAAGACAAAAACGAAACATTGTCATGGGAGCAATGTTACGACTGGTTGGCACAATCGAATGCCGGCTAAACACAATATTTCTCATGATTTTTATAAAGAAAGGAAAAATCCAAATGAGCGAAACCCTATCCCGTCGAGTAGGCCGTCTGGTGAGCGGCGGTTTTCATGCCCTGATTGATGCGGCGGAAAACCTCGCGCCTGAAGCGGTAATGAACGAAAGCATCCGCGAAATTGAGAGCGCAGTAGATGAAGTGCGTGCTGAATTGGGCAAAGTGTTGGCTCAGAAACACCTTGCCGCCAAGAAAATGGCCGATGAAAGCAACCGCCACGAGGCCATCGATGCCAATCTGCAAGCCGCCGTAGATGCCGGTCGCGATGACCTTGCCGAAGCGGGTATCGCCGAGCAGATGGACATCGAAGCGCGTCTGCCCATCTTGGAAAACACCATTGCCGACTGTGCCGCACAAGAAAAAGAGCTGGAAGGCTTTATCGCTGCCCTGCAGGCGAAAAAACGCGAGATGCAGCAGCAGTTGCAAGACTGGCGTACTGCACAGCAAAGCATGGGTACAGGCAAAACAGCCGGTGGCAACGGCAGCGACCTCAACCGCATTGCCCGTGATACCGAAAAAAGCGGCAATGCCTTCGACCGTGTGATGGGTCGCCAAAACTCGGTACACAGCAGCACCGATGCAGCTCAGTTGGCCAAGCTGAAAGAACTGGAAGACTTAAGCCGCAACAACCGCGTTGCCGAAAGATTGGCGGCATTGAAAGCGAAATCATAAGCCATATTGAGAAAATCACGGTTTCAGACGGCCTCTATCTTCACGGGGCCGTCTGAGAAAAAAAACATACACACCTCAATAACAAAAATAATGCCGAATTGGGAAAAATCCTGTCGGTTACGACAAATTAATAAAAATACCCATATCCAATCGGCTTAACTTTAAAATAAAATATATGCCGTCTGAAAATTAAAAAGAATAAGGAAATGCAATATGTGGAATTTAATCAACGCCCCCGAAACTGAAATCTTCGGTATTGCCATTGCGCTGATGGTTTTGCTCGGTGTGTTGGAAGTCATTTCCATGCTGGCAGGCGGTATCAGCGACTGGTTGGACAACCTGTTGCCCGACAGCCTGACCGAAACCGCGCACGCCGAGGTCGGATTGGATGTAGCGGATGCAGGCATATTCGTGCGTTTCCTAAGCTGGCTGTATGTCGGACGTATCCCGGTATTGATGTTGATGGTGGTATTTCTTGCCGTATACGGACTGACGGGTTATCTGTTTCAGACGGCCTTTGCCACTGTATTCGGCAGTTATCTGAATGGCACGTTGGCAGCAGTCATCGTTTGGTTTCTTTCCCTACCCTTAGTACGGGTGACTGCTAGCGGTTTGTACAAAATTATGCCGAAAGATGAAACCACTGCCGTTTCGCAGGAAAGTTTAATCGGACGCGTCGGCACAGTAGTGTTGGGCGAAGCTCGGGTAGGCAGCGCGGCGCAGGTGCGCGTAAAAGATGCTTACGGCCAACAGCATTATGTGATGGTAGAGCCTGACTCTGAAGATGTATTGAAACAAGGCGATGCGGTATTGCTGGTGTCGCTGGACGGAAATACATTTAAAGCAATTTTGAATCCGAGCGGCAGCTTGGTAGATTAAGGTCGTCTGAAACCGCTGATTTATCGATACGGTAAAAATAGATACTTCACCGCCCTAACTTCACCATCTAGAAATTTGAAATAACAATTAGAAAAAAACAACCACCCTATTATTTCAACCCATATTTTTTTAACCTTTCAGACGGCCTCTCTCCCTCAAAAGCCTTCTGAATCCACCGCCCCAAAGGCATATTAACAAGAAGAAAGGAAAAAAACCATGAATTTGGTCTCCATCGGCACTATCGCCGGCGTCATACTCGTCGCGCTGTTTGTACTCGGCCTTATCCTGACCCGTCTGTATCGCCGTGCCAGCAAAGAAGTCTCATTTGTCCGTACCGGTTTTGGTGGCGAAAAAGTCATCATGAACGGCGGTGCGATGGTGCTGCCTGTATTGCACGAAATCATCCCCGTCAACATGAATACACTGCGCCTTGAAGTGCGCCGCGCTGCCCAACAAGCGCTGATTACCCGCGACCGTATGCGCGTTGACGTAATGGCGGAATTTTACGTCCGCGTTAAACCCAGCGCCGAGAGCATTGCGACCGCCGCACAAACGCTGGGTATGAAAACCATGTCTCCCGATGAGCTGAAAGACCTCGTCGAAGGTAAATTCGTTGATGCCTTGCGCGCCGTTGCCGCTGAAATGGCAATGGAAGAGTTGCATGAAAAACGTGTTGATTTCGTTCAGAAAGTACAACAAGTCGTGAGCGAAGATTTGTTTAAAAACGGTCTCGAACTCGAAACCGTTTCCCTGACCGGCCTCGACCAAACCAGCTTTGAGTTCTTTAACCCGCAAAACGCCTTTGACGCGGAAGGTTTGACCAAACTGACCGAAACCATCGAAGGCCGCCGCAAAAAACGTAACGAAATCGAACAAGACACCGACTTGGCAATCAAAACCAAAAACCTCGAAGCCGAGCAGCAACGCCTGAAAATCTCGCGCGAAGAAGAATACGCCAAACTCGAACAAGAGCGTGAAATTGCCGTCCGCCGCGCCGAACAAGAGGCCAGCATTGCCGAACAAGAATCTCAGAAAAAACGTGAAGCAGAAGAAGCGAAAATTGCCGCTGAACGCGAAGTGGATTTGAAACGTATTGCCGCCGAACGCGACATTAAAAACGAAGACATTAGAAAAGCACAAGCCGTTGAGCAGGCAGAGGTTGAACGCCGCAAAGCCATCGAATTGGCCGAGCAAGACCGCGCCATTGCCGTTGCCGAAAAATCGCGTGCCGAATCCGAAGCCAAAGCCGAAGCCGACAAAGCCCGCGCCGCCGCTGTTCGCGAAGAAGAGAGCGTGATTACCGTACGCGAAACCGAACGCGCTGAGCGTGCCAAAGCGGTGGAACTGATTGCCGCCGAAGAGGCTGCGCAAAAAGATGCGATTTCGCTCACTGTTGCCGCTGAAGCTGAAAAACAAGCCGCACAAGACCGCGCTGAAGCCGTACGTATCGCCGCCGAAGCCGAAGCCGAAAAACACCGCCTGCAAGCCAAAGGTGAGGCCGATGCCAAAATTCTGTTGGCACAAGCGCAAGAGCAACAATACAAAGTTGATGCCGAAGGTACCCGCGCTGTGAACGAAGCTGCCAACGTCCTGAGCGTTGAACAGGTTGAAATGCAAGTCCGCCTTGCCCTCTTGAAACACCTGCCAGACATCATCCGCGAATCCGTCCGCCCGATGGAAAAAATCGAAGACATCAAGATTTTGCAAGTCAATGGTCTGGGTGGCTTTGCCGGTGGTGCAAACGGTGCGGAAGGTGTTTCAGACGGCCAAACCACACAAGCCAGCCTTGCAGACCAAATGGTCAACAGCGCCCTGCGCTACCGCAGCCAAGCCCCGTTGGTTGACGGTCTCTTGAAGGAGTTGGGACTGAATGGTGGCGACATCAACGGTCTGACCCAAGGACTGGATAAAACCATCGACCAATCATAAACGAATGCCGTAATAATGGTTTAAAGGCCGTCTGAAACTTTTCAGACGGCTTTTTTGTATGCGAGCTCAGAAAAACGCTAATATTTTCAATACCGATAAATTCAGATCTGTTGCGGTTGCAATAAATTAGGAATCATCCAATCTATTTTTTGAGGATAAAAAGATTGGGCAGGCTATTTTAAATGACTCACAAGGCTAGCTGCTTCAATAATAATGATCCACCAACAATTTAGTCATCAAAGCCGGTTCTACCATTTCGATTTCAAACTTGTCATCTACTCAAATCTATCGACATTTCAATATCAAGCCGCTTATCTCCAGGCAAATAAAAAAGCACAACATTTCGTTGTGCTTTTTCTTGATGAACCCACATTACTTGTTTTTTTGCGAACGAAGGTAATCCAAAGTTTTCAGCTGGGCAATGGCTGCGGCCAATGCTTTGTGCGCTTCTGCCAAAGATTTTTCGTCTCTGGCTTCAGAAACACCTGTTTCGGCTGCTTTTTTAGCTGCTTCAGCACGCGCCTGATCCATTTCGGTACTGCGGACGGCAACGTCTGCCAATACGGTAATCTTATCAGGCTGTACTTCTAAACGCCACCGGAAACGGCAACCAGCACTTCTTCAGCTTCACCCGGAACAGTCAAACGCAATGCTCCGGGGCGTACCAAACTCATAATCGGCTCGTGTCGTGGATAAATACCAAGCTCACCTTGAACGGTCGGAACCACCACAAAGCTGGCCTCGCCCGAATAGATGTTTTGCTCGCTACTAACCACTTCAACTTGCATGGTGCTCATGCCGGCCTCCTTAGTTTAAGGTTTTCGCTTTCTCAGCCGCTTCTTCAATGCCACCTACCATATAGAACGCTTGTTCAGGCAGATGGTCGTATTCGCCGTTCAAGATGGCTTTAAAGCCGGCGATGGTGTCACGCAATGGAACGTATTTGCCTGGAGAACCGGTAAATACTTCGGCAACGTGGAACGGTTGAGACAGGAAGCGTTGGATTTTACGGGCACGCATCACAGTCAGTTTGTCTTCATCAGACAATTCGTCCATACCCAGAATGGCAATAATGTCGCGCAATTCTTTGTATTTTTGCAGAGTAGACTGTACACCGCGCGCTACGTCGTAGTGCTCTTGACCCAATACCATCGGATCCAATTGGCGTGAAGTAGAATCAAGCGGGTCAACTGCCGGGTAAATACCCAAAGATGCAATATCACGGCTCAATACGACGGTTGCGTCCAAGTGGGCGAAAGTTGTCGCTGGAGACGGGTCAGTCAAGTCATCCGCAGGTACATATACGGCTTGGATGGAAGTAATGGAACCGGTTTGGGTAGAGGTAATACGCTCTTGCAAACGACCCATTTCTTCAGCCAATGTCGGTTGGTAACCCACTGCAGAAGGCATACGGCCCAACAGTGCAGATACTTCGGTACCGGCCAGAGTGTAACGGTAGATGTTGTCAACGAAGAACAATACGTCGCGACCTTTACCGTTTTCGTCTTTTTCGTCACGGAAGTATTCGGCCATAGTCAAACCGGTCAAAGCAACGCGCAGACGGTTGCCTGGAGGTTCGTTCATTTGGCCATACACCATGGCTACTTTATCCAATACGTTGGAATCTTTCATCTCGTGGTAGAAGTCGTTACCCTCACGGGTACGTTCACCCACACCTGCGAACACGGACAGACCGCTGTGCGCTTTGGCGATGTTGTTGATCAATTCCATCATGTTCACGGTTTTGCCCACACCGGCACCACCGAACAGACCTACTTTACCGCCCTTAGCAAACGGACACAGCAAGTCGATCACTTTAATACCGGTTTCCAACAATTCGGTAGTTGAAGACAACTCGTCGAATTTCGGAGCAGTTTGGTGAATGGCACGGCTCTTGTCGGTATCAATCGGACCTGCTTCATCAACAGGCGTACCCAATACGTCGACAATACGACCCAATGTACCTTTACCTACCGGCACAGTGATTGGCGCACCAGTATTGCTTACAGACATACCGCGTTTCAGGCCGTCTGAACTACCCATTGCAATAGTACGGACAACGCCGTCACCCAGAAGCTGTTGAACTTCCAGGGTCAGACCGTTCTCGTCCAATTTCAGGGCATCGTAAACATGCGGGATAGCGTCGCGTGGAAATTCCACGTCAACCACCGCACCAATAACTTGTACGATTTTGCCTTGGCTCATTATCGTATCCTAATTTCCTGTTCAGGCTTCAGACGGCATTAAACTGCCGCTGCACCTGCTACAATTTCTGACAATTCTGTGGTAATCGCGGCTTGACGCGATTTGTTGTACACCAAGCGTAATTCTTTAATGGCATTGCCTGCGTTGTCGGTTGCGGCTTTCATCGCTACCATACGCGCGGCTTGTTCAGATGCCATGTTGTCGCTCAATGCCTGATAAACCACAGACTCTAAATAGCGGCGAACCAAATATTCCAATACGGCGATAGGACTCGGCTCGTAGCGGTATTCCCAAGCAAATGAAGAATGACCCGCTTCGTCGTCAATAACGTTTTCACCGATAGGCAGCAAAACTTCCATACGCGGCTCTTGGCGCATTGTATTGACGAAACGTGAGTAAACCATATGGATACGGTCTAATTCATGCTTCTCATAACGTTGGAAGATTTCGGTCAGAGGTCCGAGCAGCAATTCCATTTTTGGGGTATCGCCCAAATTGGTTGCGCTGGCAATAACATTCAAACCGATGCTTTGGCATGCAGCCAAACCTTTACTACCCAGGCACACGACTTCGACTTCGATGCCTTGTTCCTGATACTCTTGAACTTGCGCCAAAAACTTTTTCAGTACGTTTGCGTTCAAGCCACCGCACAAACCTTTATCCGAGGTAATCAAAATGAAACCGGCACGACGCACTTCGCGGTGCGGCTCCAACAATTTGATACCATGATCGGCATGGGTCTGTGCAAGATGGCTCATCACTGTACGCACTTTTTCGGCGTACGGACGCGCTAAGCGCATCCGGTCTTGAGTCTTCCGCATTTTAGAGGTCGACACCATTTGCATCGCTTTAGTGATCTTTTGGGTATTTTGAACACTACGGATTTTGGTGAGAATCTCTTTTCCGACTGCCATTTCAGACTCCTTTCATCTCAATACTTATGCTTGGTAAGCGTAAGAAGATTTGAAAGATTTCATGGCTTCGGTTAATGCTTTTTCGCTTTCGTCAGACATTGCGCCTGATGCATTAATCGCTTCCAGAACCTCAGGATGTTGCGTACGTACAAAACTCAAGAATTCTGCTTCGAAAGCCAAGGCTTTGGATACCGGAACATCTGCGTAAGAACCGTTGTTGATCGCCCACAAAGTCAATGCCATTTCGGCAGTGTTCAATGTGCTGAATTGTTTTTGTTTCATCAATTCAGTAACCACTTCACCGTGTTGCAGCTGTTTGCGTGTTGCTTCGTCCAAATCGGAAGCAAATTGCGAGAACGCCGCCAATTCACGGTACTGTGCCAACGCCAAACGGATACCGCCACCCAGTTTTTTGATGACTTTGGTTTGTGCTGCACCACCCACGCGCGATACGGAAATACCGGCATTGATTGCAGGACGGATACCGGCGTTGAACAAGTCGGTTTCCAAGAAGATTTGGCCGTCTGTAATCGAAATTACGTTGGTTGGTACGAATGCTGATACGTCACCGGCTTGGGTTTCAATAATTGGCAACGCAGTCAGAGAACCGGTTTTGCCTTTTACTTCGCCATTGGTCAGTTTTTCAACTTCGTTTTCGCTGACGCGGGCCGCACGTTCCAACAGACGGGAGTGCAGGTAGAATACGTCGCCAGGATATGCTTCACGACCAGGAGGACGGCGCAACAGCAGGGAAATTTGACGGTATGCAACGGCTTGTTTAGACAAATCATCGTATACGATCAACGCATCTTCACCACGGTCACGGAAGAATTCACCCATGGTACAACCAGAGTAAGGAGCGATGTATTGCAGTGCAGCGGCTTCAGAAGCAGTTGCAGCAACCACGATAGTGTGTTCCATCGCACCATGCTCTTCCAATTTGCGTACTACGTTGGCAATAGAAGATGCTTTTTGACCGATAGCCACATAAATACAGATAACGCCTGTACCTTTTTTTGGTTAACGATGGCATCCAGTGCTACGGCAGTTTTACCGGTTTGACGGTCACCAATGATCAACTCACGTTGGCCACGACCAACCCGGAACCATAGAGTCAATAGCTTTCAGGCCGGTTTGCATTGGTTGGTCAACCGATTTACGCGCAATCACACCTGGTGCAATTTTTTCGATTGGAGCAGTCAATGTTGTGTTGATTGGACCTTTACCATCGATAGGACGACCCAATGCATCAACTACGCGGCCAACCAGTTCACGACCGATCGGCACTTCCAAAATACGGCCGGTACAGGTAACTGTATCGCCTTCTTTAATGTGTTCGTACTCACCCCAACACTACGGCACCGACGGAGTCACTGCTCCAAGTTCATAGCCAGACCGAAAGTGTTACCGGGGAATTCGAGCATCTCACCTTGCATCGCGTCTGACAAAGCCATGAATGCGCACAATGCCGTCTGTAACAGAAACAACGGTACCACGGGTACGCACTTCTGCATTGACGGACAGATTTTTCGATTTTTGGCTTTAATCAAATCGCTAATTTCAGCAGGATTAAGCTGCATGAAAACTCTCCTAATTCGTCATAGTCGCATACAAAGCATTCAGTTTGCCTTGTACGGACAAATCCAAGACCTGATCACCCACTTCTACTTTGATGCCGCCGATTAATTCAGGGGCAACTTTAGCTACCACATCCAATTTGCTGTTGAAGCGTTTTGTCAGGATATCGGTAACATCGGCCAGCTGCTGAGAACTAAGCTCATACGCGCTGTAAATTACTGCCGATTTCGTATTGTTGTGTATCAAGGTCAAATCTTGATATTGGGCATAAATTTCCGGCAATACCAGCAAACGCTTTTGCTCGGCCAAAACGGTAATGAAATTTGCCAATTCGACATTTTTGATACCGACAAGACCTTTGAGCGTTTCTGCTTTTTCGGAAGCTCCCGTTTCCGGTTGCTCGATGAAAGCAATGACTTTCTCATCTTGAACAACCGCTGCGAGTTCTTTCAGTTCGCCCAACCAAGACTCGATTTGGTTTTTTTCCTGAGCCAGACTAAACAATGCTTTCGCATAAGGTCTGGCAATCGTTGCGAACTCTGCCATAAGATTACAGCTCCTGTTTTAAGGTACTGAGCAAATCTGCATGTTTGGAAACATCAACTTCTTTACGCAAGATAGATTCCGCACCTTTAATAGCCAGTGTAGCAACCTGTTCGCGCAACACTTCGCGCGCACGGTTAACTTCTTGCTCCACGTCAGCTTTTGCTTGGGCTGCAATGCGCGCTGCTTCATGAGAAGCTTGCTCTTTAGCTTCTTCTACAATTTTTGCAGCACGTTTTTCGGCGTTGGCAACCATTTCGGTTACCTGATTACGCCCTTCGGCCATAAGTTCTGCAACTTTTTTCTCTGCCTGCTCAAAATCGCTCTTACCGCGCTCGGCAGCAGCCAAGCCCTCGGCGATTTTTGCGGCACGCTCATCCAACGCTTTGGCAATCGGAGGCCATACGAATTTCATCGTAAACCAAACCAAGCCAAAGAAAACTAGGATTTGCGCAAATAAGGTTGCATTAATATTCACGTTACTTAACCTTCGTATCTGGGTTAATCAAACAGACCATAAGCCTGTATCTGAACGGATCGCTCCGTCTTGATTACGCAGCACCAAACGGGTTAACGAAGGCGAACAACAGGGCAATAGCCACACCGATCAAGAAGGCCGCGTCGATCAGACCAGCAATCAAGAACAGTTTGGTTTGCAGAGGACCGATCAGCTCAGGTTGGCGAGCAGAAGATTCCAAGTATTTAGAACCAACCATTGCGATACCGATAGAGGCACCCAATGCGCCCAAGGCAACGATCAAACCACATGCGATAGCAATCAAACCCATTTTTAAACTCCTTAAGATAGTAAAGGTTAAACTACAAAAACAAACTACGAAAAAACTACTTGATTAGTGTGCATCATGCGCTTGTCCGATATATACGAACGCCAACGCCATGAAAATAAATGCCTGCAAGGTGATAACCAAAATGTGGAAAATCGCCCAAGCCAAACCGGCAATCAGGTGGAACACAAATAAAATTGGATCCAAAGTCTCGATACTGCCGGTTGACGCCCATGCACCACCCAACAAAGCGATCAGCAGGAACACCAGCTCACCGGCATACATATTACCAAACAACCGCATACCGTGGGATACGGTTTTGGACAAAAACTCTACCAAGTTCAACAGGAAGTTGGCCGGAGCCAGCATCGGGCCAAAAGGTGCGCTGAACAATTCGTGAATCCAACCACCAAAGCCTTTGATTTTGATATTGTAATAAATACATACCAACAATACGCCAATTGCCAAAGCCAAAGTCGTATTCAAGTCAGCAGTCGGTACAACGCGCAACAGTGCATGATGATTACCGGTAATGCCTTGCCATGCCATCGGCAGCAAATCAACCGGCAACATATCCATGGCGTTCATCAGGAAAATCCAGACAAACAGGGTCAAACCCAAAGGCGCAACGGCTTTACGCGATTGTTCGTTATGGATAATGCTCTTACACATGTTATCCACGAATTCGAATAAAATTTCAACAGCCGCTTGAAAACGACCGGGCACGCCAGCCGTCGCTTTTTGGGCTCCACGCCACAAAAGGAAACTGCCGATTACGCCCAACAGAACAGCAAAAAAGATTGCATCAAGGTTAATGAACGAAAAATCAGCGATGTTTTTCAGTCCTTGACCCTGAGTAACATCCGACATACTGGTCAAGCTTTGCAAGTGGTGCTTGATGTAGTCGGCAGCGGTCATAGTTTCACCTGCCATAGTGTTTTACTCTCAACAATACTAAAAAAACCAAATGACTGACGCCAAGAAACGCCAATAAAAATGGGTAAAATACCAGTGATCGATGCCATATCGCAAAAACGACCAACATAGATACCAGCGACAGCACTACTTTTAAAACCTCTCCGCCGATAAACATCGAACTTTGCAGATCGGGATTTCGTCGGGAAAACTTTAAAAGTAAAACTGCAACCAGGGTAGGCAAAATGTACGAAAATCCTCCCGCCAAAGCAGAGAGGAAGCCGGGCAATCCGGAAAATAACGCACAAACAACTGAAATTATTAACAATACAACTACTTGCAATGGGACTATCTGATTCATTGTACTTCACACCCCAAAAACGCAAGGTAAATTAATATAATCAAGAAGTTTGTTAACGTCAAGCAATATGTTAATCTTTGTGAACCTTTCACAGATAAATGATTAACACATATAAAACAAATCTTTGCAGAAACGGAGTTTAACACAAATTACATGTTGCTACACAGATTTTACAGAAGATTTTGATTTGTATTGTAAACATCTGTACAACCAGTCCTTTTATCAAAAATTCAGGCCGTCTGAAAAACTTTTTTCAGACGGCCTGTTTATAAAACCGTTAAAACTCTTGATTAATGCCTAACTGTTTCAGCAAATATTCGAATGTTTCCGGCGTATCAAAATGCAGTACGATTTTGCCTTTTTTCTGATTGCTGGTTTTGACTTCGGCATTGACACCCAAACGCTCGGTCAGGGCATCATTGATACGGCGGATATCCGGGCTGATGGTTTTGGCTGCTTCCGGCTTGGCTTTTTGATGTGCCAACTGGCTGCGGCGCTCTACCTCGCGCACCGACCAACCGTTTGACAGCTTTTTGCGCCAACTCCAATTGGTCAACCACATGCAAGGTCAGCAACGCACGGGCATGCCCCATTTCCAGACGGCGTTGATAAAGCATTTCCTGAACCGGCTCAGGCAGACTCAACAGGCGCAGGCTGTTGGAGATGGCACTACGGCTTTTACCGACGGCTTTTGCGATGGTTTCATGAGTCAGGCCAAATTCGTCGGCAAGACGTTTCAAACCTTGAGCTTCTTCAATCGGATTGAGGTTTTCACGTTGCAGGTTTTCAATCAAACCCATGGCCAACGCGGTTTCGTCGCTGATGGTTTTGATAACGACGGGAATTTCGGTCAAACCGGCCAACTGGGAAGCGCGCCAACGGCGTTCGCCGGCAATCAATTCATATTGAGACAGACCACGTTCGCGTACGATAACCGGCTGGATAATGCCTTGCGCTTTAATGGAATCGGCCAATTCCTGCAAAGCTTCGTCATCAATTTGCACACGCGCCTGATAACGGCCGGGCTGAATATCGGCGATGGCAACCGTTGTCAGGCGGTCGCTACTGCTGCTATCCACTGCATTGGAAATCAGCGAATCCAAACCGCGTCCCAATCCACCTCTTGCTTTTGCCATATTGTTTTCCCTTTCAGACGGCCTCATTGTTGAAATGACGTATTCTATCGGATATTGCCGCTTTACGACAATTTGAATCACAATGATTTGACTATTGCCATTTATTTACGGAACGAAACCGCAAACACGCCCCTTAAAGCGTTGCTTAAGCGGATTTCTTCCGCATTTTCCAACATGGCGCGCGTGATATGTGTTTCCCTTATCGTATCCGCACCTAAATATAGCTGATGCTGCTTCAATACCGTTTGGCGCATTACCCCGTTCAAAATATCCAAATCCAAAGACGGCGTGAGCCATTGTCCTTGATATTTGACGAACACATTGCTTCTTCCACCCTCTAACAACAGGCCGTCTGAATTGAAAAACAGGCTGTCAAATGCGCCCTGCCCTTCTGCCGTTTTCCATGCTTGGTCAAAAATTTCACGGCGTGTGGTTTTGAAACGGCGCAGATAATCACGTTGGCTTAATGTGTACTCACTCAAGATGACGTATTGTTGCCCATCCAATTCAGAAACAGCTGCATGGCTCAATGCAAGGCCGTCCGAAAACAAAGCGGCTTTGACTCTAAATAACCCGCTTGGCAAGGCATCTATATAGTGTTGGATTTGCTCTATTGTATTTTCAGGCCAAGGCAGGTTGAGTGCTTGTGCCGATCTGTTCAGACGGCCTAAGTGCAAATCAAGCAAACGGCATTGTTTGTCTTGCACGCGCATGGTTTCAAATACCGAAATCAGGCCGCAAGTCATTGAGGAAACGCGCCTTCCAACCACACTCGCGATATTCGGCTTCAGGATCGCTATCAATCACAATCCCCGAACCCACGCCATAAACACCTTGATAAAGGCCGTCTGAAACCGGCTTCAGGGACAAGGTGCGGATCACAACATTAAACACACCTTCAAACCCCAAACCCGTATCACACGGATGCAAAAAGCCGATGCTGCCTGTGTACAAACCGCGCGGTTCGGATTCAAGAGACTCAATAATCTGCATACTCATGAGTTTGGGCGCACCGGTAATACTGCCGCACGGGAAGGCTGCACGGAGAATATCGGCAACCGAAACATCAGGCAGCGCCTGCGCCTCGATGGCACTGGTCATCTGCCAAACACTGCCGAAACGGGAAACTTTAAACGGTTCAGGCACGCGTACTTTGCCCGTTTGCGCGATTTTGCCGAGATCGTTTCGCAACAAATCGACAATCATCACATTTTCGGCGCGATTTTTCGGGTCGTTTTGCAATTCAACGGCGCGGCGTTCATCTTGTCCGTCATGAAGAATCGGCGCAGTGCCTTTCATCGGCTCGGTTGTGATCAGGCCGTCTGAATCGATTTTGAGGAAAAGTTCGGGAGAAAAACACAAAGTCCACGTGTCCTGCCCTGCCCCGTCGGGCAGACAAGACAAAACGGCATACGGCACAGGCTGGCGCAAGCGGCGGTAAAGCTGAACCGGATTGCCGTAAGTTTGCAGGTGCAGACGTGCAGTGTAATTGATTTGATAGGTATCGCCGCGGCGGATGGCTTCGTGGATTTGGTTGATATGCTCGAGATAATCGGCTTCGGATACGGAGAATCGGGGAGTGGAGATGCCTGCCTCAAGGCCGTCTGAATGATTGGCCAGCCAGCTTTCGGCATCGATTTCGGAACAATCGGCAAACCAGTGCAAACGCAAATTGCCACTGCACGCGGATGAAATATCCATCAGTGGCAATCCGAATTCGTAGTCTGCAAACAACACTGCATGCAGGCCTTTTTTCCAACCTGCCTGCAAAACATCATCCAACGACGCCAGTTCGTTATGATGAAAAAGGCAGCTTTCCACATGATTTTGATAGAGTTTTGCACGACCGCTTAACGCATCGTCGAACAGGGCGAAATAAGGCATGATGTATTATACAAATAGGCTGATTATACGCTGTTTTTACAAAAATTATCAAACAAGCCAGGAAAAATCGCTTATGTGTAATTTTATGTAGGCTAACACAGCATAAAGAGGTAAAATCAAGTCATACCACACCATATCATTTAAAACTTAATCGATAAGGAGACTTTATGGCAGACCACCAATTAGAACCGTTCGAGAATGTTGAACTGGGCGAGAAACAAGACCAGCTGCAAGTATTCGAAAAGGCTGTTTTGGAACACGAAGGACGCGGCACTGACGAAGATTCCGGCAGCGCACCGCTTCCTGCCAACTACCCGTACAAACAACGTATGCGTCGCTCTGTTTACGAAAAAGAAAAACAGAAGCTGCAAATCGAATTGTTGAAAGTACAAAGCTGGGTTAAAGATTCCGGTCAGCGTATCGTCAGCCTGTTTGAAGGCCGCGACGCAGCCGGTAAAGGCGGTACCATCAAACGCTTCATGGAACACCTGAATCCGCGTGGCGCGCGCGTGGTTGCTTTGGAGAAACCAACCACTACCGAACGCGGCCAATGGTATTTCCAACGCTACATCCAAAACCTGCCGACCGCAGGCGAAATGGTATTCTTCGACCGCTCATGGTACAACCGTGCCGGCGTAGAACGCGTAATGGGCTTCTGCGAACCTAACGAATACCTGCTCTTCATGCGTCAAACCCCTGAATTGGAACGTATGCTTGTTGCCAGCGGCATCCATCTGTTCAAATTCTGGTTCTCCGTATCTCGTGAAGAACAACTCCGTCGCTTCATCTCCCGTCGTGACGACCCGCTGAAACACTGGAAACTGTCTCCAGTGGATATCCAGTCGCTCGACCGCTGGGACGACTACACCGAAGCCAAAAACGCCATGTTCTTCCACACCCACACCGGCGACGCGCCTTGGGTCATCATCCGTTCCGACGACAAAAAACGTGCACGTTTGAACTGTATCCGCTACTTCCTGCATCAGCTGGACTATCCGGGCAAAGACGTGAAAGCCATCGGCAAAGTGGACGAGAAAATTGTTTTAGTTCCCGATACACGTCACAAAGAAAAAACTGTCGATCTCGGACACGATTAATTTGTAACATTACCAAAGGCCGTCTGAAATTTCATCTTTCAGACGGCCTTTTCTTAATCCTCGCGATTCCAGTACGTTTTTTGTGCGAATACCAATTTATTGTCAGTGAATTTCACACTGTCCAAATTCAATGCCCAAACATCGCTTTTCATCACTCTGGCAGCAGGATGCGCTTTGTAATACAAAGACTGCGCCGCTTTCAAATCCGCTTCATCCTCAATCAAAGCGGCAGTCGCCGCAAACTGAATGCTACTGATTTTTGCGATGCTGTCAGGTTGCCCGGCAATGGTACCGGCTACTTTGGCAGAACGGCTCATCATTCCGCCATGCTTCGTTTTCAAAGATGTCAGCACAATCAATCGAGCATTCGCCTCATCAAACACATAAAAACAGCAAGCCGCCCAAACTTCGCCCTCTTCCGCAGCAGCAATACTGACGACATGATGATTGCTCAAAAAAACTTCACTATATTGGCAGGGAATCGTTTGCATGGTTTTTTATCTTCCTTCGCAGTAGACTAAATTATACTCAGGCCGTCTGAAACATCAGCCCTGCCAGCGCGGCACATTGTTTTGAATGATACCGAACAAGTCCAAAGCATGAGAGACACTGTGTGTAATCATATCTTCGATGGATTCAGGCTTCTGATATAAAGCCGGAACGGGAGGAAACACAATGCCGCCCATCTCTGTCACGCGGCGCATGTTTTCAATGTGCGCTAAGTTTAACGGCGCTTCACGCACCATCAACACCAGCTTGCGCCGCTCTTTCAACGTTACATCCGCCGCACGGCTGAGCAAATTATCGGCGAATCCATGAGCAACCGAAGCTAAGGCTTTCATTGAACACGGCGCAATCAACATTCCATCTGTCAAAAACGATCCGCTGGCAATACTTGCCCCGACATTACGGACGGAATGCACGACATCCGCCAAAGCATAAACGTCTTCTTTGGTGTAATCCGTTTCCAAAGCGCGGGTCATCTCCGCCCCTTGCGAAACCACCAAATGCGTTTCTACCTGATGCTCACGCAAAAGCTGCAAAGCCTTCACGCCATACTGAAAACCGCTGGCACCGCTGATGCCGACAACCAAACGCTTCATTGTATTTCCCTGTCTCAGCCTAAAGATAAATGAAAGGCAGATTCTCAAGACGAAAAAATAACCGCTAAAAAGCGGTTAGATTTTCTAATGTGGTGCCGACAGCGAGATTTGAACTCGCACAGCCTACGGCCACTACCCCCTCAAGATAGCGTGTCTACCAATTCCACCATGTCGGCATAAATCAAATTGTCTTACTGCTGCTGAGGATTCGGTGCAACAGGAGTTGTATTGTTTTGAGCAGGCGTTGCAGGCTTAGGAGCTTGCTGGGTCTGCTTCACATCGCTGAAGTCTAAACCGTGCTTACTGGAGTGGGTGTGAATATACACCATCGCCATGCAGGTCGCAAAGAAAAATGTTGCGGCAATGGCAGTCGAGCGGCTGAGGAAGTTGGCGTTACCGGCAGAACCGAATACGCCTTGCGCGCTACCGCTGCCGGAACCGAACGTTGCGCCGGCATCCGCGCCTTTACCGTGTTGCAACAATACTAACACGATTACGGATAAAGCGGAAATAATATTAATGATCCAGATAAGGGTTTTAAAGGCTTCCATATGTTTTCTACGAGGCTTGTGCTGCGTTGATGATGGCGGTAAAGGAGTCATATGATAATGACGCGCCACCAACCAATGCGCCGTCTACATGAGGTACTGCGAAGATGTCGGCTGCGTTATCCGCTTTCACACTTCCGCCGTAAAGAACGCGGATTTTAACATCGCTTCCGCACAAAGACAAGATTTCTTTGTAGATAAATGCGTGCATATCGGCGATTTGTTCGACGGTGGCGACTTTGCCTGTACCAATCGCCCAAACCGGCTCGTAGGCAACGGCGATGTTTTTGGTGTTCAAACCTTGCAGGATGGAAAGCTGGTGGGCAATGACTTCGTGTTCTTTACCGGCTTCGCGTTCTTCCAAGCTTTCGCCGACACACAACAATGGAATCAGGCCGACGTTGAGGACGTTTTCCATTTTGCGGCGTTGGATTTCATTTTTCTCACCGAAATAAAGGCTGCGCTCGGAGTGGCCGATGAGGACGATGTCCGTTCCGATGTCGGCAAGCATTTCGGCGGACACTTCTCCGGTGTACGCACCGTTATTCGGGAAACGGCTCACGTCTTGCGCACAGGTCAAGATGCGGTTGTTCAAAACAATCTGCATGGCGTTGTGCAGTTGCAACAGATAAACGGTTGGAGCGGCCAAGCCGATTAACACGCGTTCTGCGGTTGGCATGACACGGAAGCGGTGCATAAGCGCATTGTTATTTTGGAGTCGGCCGTTCATTTTCCAGTTGCCGATAACCCATTTTTGGTCCCACATTCCGATTTGGTGATACATCTTTATTGCTCCGTGTGTTGGTTGTTGCTTGTTGTAGCGTCGTGTAATGTGAAAGTTTAGTGGATATATGTGCGCTTGGCAATTATTAACAAGCCTCTGGGCCGTCTGAAAGATGGCACACTCTCCAACAAGGATTTATAATGTATGCTTCGATAAAATTAAGAATTAAACGGAGCACAAATATGGACTTTGAAAGCGCGTTTCAATATGGTTGAACAGCAGATTCGTCCGTGGGATGTCTTGGACTTCGACATTTTGGATGCTTTGGAGGAGATCGAGCGCGAACATTTTGTCGGCGAGGCTTTCCAAGGTTTGGCCTATGCGGATATGGAGCTGCCGCTGGCCAACGGTCATAAGATGTTGGAACCTAAAGTCGTTGCCCGCCTGGCTCAAGGTTTGAAACTGAAAAAAGACGAAACCGCCTTAGAAATCGGTACAGGCTCAGGCTATGCAACCGCCCTGCTGTCCAAACTGGCCGGCAAAGTCGTCACCGACGACATTGATGCCGAGCAGCAGCAACGCGCCAAAAAAGTTTTGGACGAATTGGGCTTTGCCAACGTCGATTATGTGCAAAACAACGGCCTGACCGAAGCATCGCAAGGCGCTCCTTTTGATGCGATTTATGTGGGTGGCGCAGTAGACAGCGTACCTGAAATTCTGAAAGAGCAACTGAAAGACGGCGGCCGTATGGTGATCATCGTTGGCCGCAAACCGGTACAACGTGCGCTTTTGCTGACGCGCAACGGCAATGAGTTTTCCGAAAAAGTATTGTTCGACACCGTCGTGGCACACTTGGAAGACAAATCGGCCAATCCGTTCGGCGATTTCGATTTTTAAACAACAGGCCGTCTGAAAGTTCAGACGGCCTCATACTTTTACACCCTACCCTATGACCAACATTATCCAACTCTCGCCCACCGAATTGAAACAATGGCAGGACGAAGGCCGCGCATTTCATCTGCTCGACGTCCGCACCGATGAAGAACGCGCCATCTGCACCCTGCCCGCCGCCATTCACATCCCGATGAACCTCATCCCCCTGCGCCAAAACGAGCTGCCCGACGACGATTTACCCATCGTCGTTTACTGCCACCACGGCATCCGCAGCCTGCACACGGCAATGTATTTGGAAGACGCCGGATTTGAAAACCTCTACAACCTGCAAGGCGGTATTGATGCTTGGGCAATGCAGGTGGACAGCAAAATGATGCGGTATTGAATCGGTTTTATCAATAAAAGGCCGTCTGAAACTGGATTTCAGACGGCCTTTTCAATTATTTCACAAACCGTGCATCTGCCATAAACGGCCGTGTAGCGACTGGTTTGGCGGAATAGAAGCGGGAGAAAGTGCTGTCGATTTTAGTCTGTATCGGCTTACCGTCCAATGTTGCCGATGCTTCCAATTTCACGCCACCGCCACTGGTTTCGCCCAATTTCATATTTGGCAACGTCAGTTTGGCAATATTGAGTTTCGCATTTTCCACTTTGGTATCGGGAGACATCAGTTGTTTGCCAACGGGGCGGATTTTTTCACCCTCATCATGAGGCGCAGCACCACCGTTGTCGTCAACCACGCCGATATTAATCAATCGTGCAGACGCCAAATCCATCTTGCCGTTTTTAACCGGAATACCGACAAACAGTTTTACGCCGCGATGAATGAACGTATTGTCCCGCCACTGAGTTTGGCCCTCTTTCGGCGGTTGGTTTCTGCCGCCACCGAATAAGTGCGGCCCATAATCATCAATTTATAGCCCGGAATTTTTTTCGAACCCAATCCGTCGGTAATGTCTTCGACCAGTTGCGGCGCAGTTAGGGTTTCGTTTGCCAAAATACGGGCTGAAGTTTCTGCCAGATGGGCGGGCTTGCCGTCTATGGTCAATGCCTGTTCATGGCCGAAATCAGACGCAAATGCAGGCACAGCGGCCAGTGCGGCGGCCAATGCCAGAATACGGATAGTTTTCATTGCAGACTCCTGATAAAAATGTAATTGGGTTGATTACCCGATAAAATCCGGGCAATATTGATAGGAATCGGTATTTTTATACAAATGATACAGATTATCAAGAATATTTAGCTTTCAAAATAAAAAAGGCCGTCTGAAACTTGGTTTTCAGACGGCCTTTTCAATTTGCTTAAAACCTTCTATCAGCCTGTAAAGCGTTTGAATACCAATGTGCCGTTGGTACCGCCAAAGCCGAAGGAATTGGAGATGGCAACGTCAATTTTCGCGTCACGCGCTTCGTTGGCACAGTAGTCCAGATCGCAACCGGCTTCAACGTCTTGTTCAAAGATGTTGATGGTCGGTGGAGATTTTTGCTCGTGTACTGCCAACACGCTGTACAACGCTTCCACGCCGCCAGCCGCGCCGAGCAAGTGGCCGGTCATAGACTTGGTGGAGTTAACGATGACTTTGCGCGCATGATCACCCAAAGCACGTTTAATGGCTTTGGTTTCGTTGGCATCGCCCAAAGGAGTCGATGTACCGTGTGCGTTGACGTAATCTACGTCTTCAGGATTCAAGCCAGCATCTTTCAGCGCGCGGGTAACAGCCAATGCAGGGCCTTCTTCGTTAGGCGCGGTAATGTGGTAGGCATCGGAGCTCATGCCGAAGCCGACGATTTCGGCGTAAATTTTCGCACCGCGTTTTTTCGCGTGTTCTAATTCTTCCAACACCAGCACGCCAGCACCTTCGCCGATAACGAAACCATCACGGCCTTTGTCCCACGGACGGGAAGCGGTAGCAGGGTCGTCGTTGCGGGTGGAAAGTGCCTTCATGGCGGCAAAACCACCAACGCCCAAAGTGCTAATCGCACCTTCCGCGCCACCGGCAATCATAACGTCTGCGTCGCCGTATTTAATCAATCGTGCAGAGTCGCCGATGGAGTGTGCGCCGGTTGTACAGGCAGAAACCATGCCGTAACTCGGGCCTCGGTAGCCTTTGAGAATGGTTACGTGGCCGGAAATCAGATTAATCAGCGAGCCTGGGATAAAGAAAGGATTGATTTTGCGCGCGCCGCCTTCGATAACGGCTTTACCGGTCGCTTCAATGCTCGGCAGGCCGCCGATACCGGAGCCGATGTTGACACCGACGCGGTCTTTGTCGAGGGTTTCCAAATCGTCCAAGCCTGAATCATTAATGGCCTGCAGGGCGGCGGCAATACCGTAGTGGATGAACACGTCCATACGGCGCGCTTCTTTCGCGCTGATGTATTGGCCGATGTCGAAATCGCGAACTTCGCCGGCGATTTGGCTGTTGATGTCGGATGCGTCAAAGCGGGTAATCCGTCCGATGCCGCTTTTGCCTGCGAGCAGATTGCTCCATGCGGTGGCGACGTCGTTGCCGACCGGTGATACTTGGCCAAGACCTGTGATGACTACTCTTCTCTGACTCATGATAATCTCGCTGTTGGTTGTCGGGATTTTCGCGGCAGCCTTGCTCTTTTTCTTCGTGAAAACGGGCAAAACTCATGCCGTCTGAAATTTCAGGGGTTTAATAATAAGGTAAAAGCCTCTATTGCGATGGCGCAGCAGAGGCTGGATGTTTGGTGCGACCGATTAGCCTTGGTGGGCGTTGATGTAGTCGATAGCCAATTGTACGGTAGTGATTTTTTCAGCGTCTTCGTCAGGGATTTCGCAGCCGAAAGCTTCTTCCAAAGCCATCACCAGTTCTACGGTGTCCAGAGAGTCAGCACCCAAATCGTCTTGGAAAGAAGATTCATTTTTCACTTCGGCTTCGTTTACGCCCAGTTGTTCAGCAACAATTTTTTTAACTTGTTGTTCGATGTTTGACATGTCAGTCGTTCCTTTTCGCCTTGCGGCAGGTTGTTTAAGAGAAATAATTCGTCGGTATTGTACCGAATTCGGATAGAGTTTTCCATCTAATCCTGCATTTTAGCACAGATTATTCTGGAAAAACCTGTTGTTGCGCATATTAGCATAGGCTGATTTTAACCTACAAGCAGGAATTTGTTTTTCTTTGGTATCAATAAGTTAATAAGCGGAAAGGTCGTCTGAAAACTGATTTCCCCGTTTTCAGACGACCTTTTATTCAATCAAGGCAGATTTGGGATAACCCAAGTAGCGTGGGCTTTGCCCACGAAATCCACCATCCAACAACTAAATCCGACAACAGTCACATAGACTTTCATTTTGGCATTCATCTCGTGGGTAAAGCCCACGTTACGGCTTGCTGTAACGGCAACTTTGCCCTTCCTTCATCTAACGGAGGAAAAGTTTGCGGACGTATGCTAATATAGTATATTGCGGGAAGTGTGCCTGTCAGATTTAGCCGTAATGGCAAGGCATTATTTCATTACTCAAAAATTCTTTATGAATTAGATGTTTAAAATAAACTATTAAAACTTTAGGATACGCATATGCAAGATCAGGAAGAAAGTAAAAATCAGGAAATACAAGAAAAGCAGAAACAAGAAGACAATGGTGCCATGACCAAACTGCAAGATGTATTCAACCTTGCACATGACCAAGCTCATCCTGACAAAATCGATGCTGCCATCCGTGCCAATACGCGGGTATCTGGACCTAACATGTGGGTATTAATGTTTGCCATTGCCGTGGCGAGTATCGGTTTGAATGTAAACAGCACGGCAGTAGTGATCGGGGCGATGTTGATTTCCCCGTTAATGGGGCCGATCGTCGGTATGGGTTACGGTGCCGCGGTAGGCGATACTGCACTGATCCGCCAAGCAGCACGCAATATTATTGTGTTCATCGTCATCAGTTTGGTTACCGCTACACTGTATTTCCTGTTAACCCCGCTTAAAGAGGCGCAAAGCGAGATTTTGGCGCGTACTCAGCCGACCCTTTGGGATGTGTTGATTGCCTTCTTCGGCGGTAGTGCGGGTATTGTGGCGCTGACCCGAAAAGAGGGAGGCAATGCCATACCGGGTGTGGCGATTGCTACCGCATTGATGCCACCCCCTGTGTACTGCGGGCTACGGACTGGCACATGGCAACTGGCACTACTTTCTCGGTGCTTCATATCTTTTTGCCATCAACTGCGTATTCATCGCTTTTGCGACCTTGTTGTTTTCCAAGCTGCTCAAGCTGCCGCGCAGGGGGCTGGTAAGTGAGACCAAACGCAGACTACACCGTATTATTATCACAGCCGTAGTGTTGACAGTGATGATTCCGAGCGGATATATGGCATCAAGACTGGTGAGTCAGGAAATCTTCAACACCAGAGCCAATGCTGCCATTGCCACTGCGAAGCAACAGGAAGGTTTTTTCGTACTGCGTAAGATGTTGAACTATAGAGAAAATAAAGTCGATCTGATTGTCAATGGAACGGGCAATGCCGAGAAAATTTCCGCCTTGCTGGTGAAAAGCCTTGAAGCGTCAGGTGTGAAAGAGCCGAAGGTCAACGTGGTCTATGCGGGAGGGGACAATGCCAAAATCGAAGAATTGCTGGCAAGCCAAAACAACCCGGTTCAGCAGCAAAATGAGCTGAAAGAGCAACAGGCCTATATCGATACCGTACTGGCAGGCAAAGCCTCCGACATCGACGATGCAGCGGTACTTAAGGAATTAAAAGCCCAATATCCGGAAGCGGAAAAAATCGTTGTCGGACGCGGCTTGGCTTGGGATAAAGCGCAAACAACGCCTGTTTCCGAACAGTCTGAAAGCCAAAAAAACGCAGAACCGAAGACAGATACATATGACGATATCGTCGTTGTCTCTCTCGAATTGGAGCAGCCACTACCTGCCAAAGATTACGAGCGGATGCAGGCGTGGTTACGCCAGCGTTATGAGGGTAAGGTAGTGAGCATATTACAAACGCACAAGTCTCAGACAGATAAACCGTCTCAGACAGATAAACCGTCTAACGAATAATCGCCTTCAGGCTTTATCCATTTCCGAGAAATCATTGATTGTTCCTAGTACACCAAATCCGCCTCAAACACGCCTCTCAAGGCGTTGGAGAGGCGGATTTTTTCTGCGCGTTCGAGCATATCGCGGGTGATGTGTGTTTCGATGATGGTGTCCGCGCCCAAGTAAGTTTGCAGCTGCTGCAACACGGCTTGGCGCATGATGCCGTTGAGGATATCCAAATCCAGAGGCGGGGGAGGCGGGTGTTTTTTTGTGCATGTTCATGTTTCAGTATTCTCCTGGAAATACTGTAAACAACGCTACTAGTTTCTACAGCATCGAGTTGATAACGTTCGCCCACACCGGCAAGGTTTTTCTGCGCCAAGGACGAGTTTGAGTTTCTCAAAGTCGATTTGGTCTTCGCAAAAAGACTTCGGGAAAGATTTGTTTGAGTTTTAATATATTGTTTTTGTTTGAAATTATTTTTCTAAATCGTGTATAAGTTCGGTTCGGTTCGGTTGCCATAATTGCGTCTTCCACCAATGATTACTTACAAAGTGTTCATTTTATCGGGATATGTTGAAAGTTAAAAAGAAAAGAAGGCCGTCTGAAAAAAACTTTAATATTCGTTTTTTTCAGACGGCCTTCTACTGCCGAAACAAAGAGTATTTTGTTTCTCAACTTTACAAAACGGTTAGTCCTGCTGCTTGCTTCTACCCCAAAAACTCTTTCAAAAATAGCAACACGCAGGCAAGTTCGTCGGCGGATTCGCGTTGCGTGCCGTTGCCGGTATGGCCGCCGCCGTCGGGAGCGTAAAGCCAAGATTGCGGCGAGGTTTCGCGCAGTTTGGCGTAGAACTTGAGCGCGTGGGCGGGATGGACGCGGTCGTCGGACAGGCTGGTGGTGATGAGCGCTGGCGGATAATCGATGCCGTCTGAAAGATTGTGATACGGCGACAATTCGCCCAGCCAGCGTTTGCAGACTTCGTATTTTTGCGGATTGCCGTATTCGTCCGTCCAGCTTGAACCGGCGGACAGCAGCGGATAACGGATCATGTCGGTCAGTGGTACTTCGCACACAAGCGCGCCTATGCTTTGCGGTTCGCGCACGAAGGCGGCGGCGGTAATCAGGCCACCGTTACTGCCGCCCTGCAAACCGATGTGTTTGGGCGAACTGATACCGCGTTCGGACAAATCGCGCACGACTGCTAATAAATCATCAACGCTTTTGTGTTTGCTGATTCCCTGCGCCGCCTGATGCCAGCGTGGGCCGAATTCGCCGCCGCCGCGGATGTTTGCCAACACAAAGGCATTGCCCTCTTCCAGCCAATATTTGCCAACGCTGCCGAGATAATGCGGCAATTCGGGAATGCCGAAACCGCCGTGAGGCATAAACCAAGGTCGGCGTGTCGGGCGTGGCGTTTTTTTGCCGACGTGGAAATAAGGAATGCGCTCGCCGTCGGCTGAAGTCGTCCAAAACTGCTGCACGTTGATGCCGTCTGAATCGAACTGCTGCGGCTGACGGCGCATGACGGTCAGTTCCATCACGTTCAAATCCAATGCAAACAGCGTCAGCGGCGTAGTAAAATCGCTGGCGGCAAGGTAAACCACGTCGCCACCCCACGGTTGGTCGGTCATTTCCAACGCGCCCGAAGGCAGGCGCGGCAGTTCGACTTCCTGCCATTTGCCGTCGGTAAAACGCCATGCTTTCAGACGGCCTTGTACGTTCTCCAGCAGGCTCGCCACGACAAAACGCTTGGTCGTTTCCACGCTTTCCAATGCCTGCGTTTCATCGGGCGCAAACAAAAGCTGCGCCGCGCCCAATTCGCCGCGGTTCAATTTTACTGCCACCAGCGCGCCGCTCGGATAGCTTTGGTTCGCGCGGTTCCAGTCCTTTCGCAGCGTCAGCAAAAGATGCCCCGCCAAATAGCCGACTACGTCGCAATCATTAGGCAGGTTTAACGGTTTCGCCTCGCCTTCGGCCGACACCTGCAAATACGTCTTGGTATAAAAACCGTCCGACGCTTCAATCAAATCAATCGGCGAACCCTGCGGATCGAGATAACGCCACGCGTTCACCATCATGCCGTCTTCGGCAATTTGATACACCGGCAGGCTTTCCTCGAAACTCTTACCACGCTCCACCAGCCACACTTCGCGCGGATAGCCCGATTCAGTCAACTGGCGTTCGTTCCAAGCCGGACACACCCACACGCTGTTTTCATCGCGCCACGACACATGGTTTTTGCCTGCCGGAAAGTGAAAACCGCCTTCTACCAATTCCCCTGCTTCCAAATCCACTTCCAGCGTGTACGCCGTATCGCCGCCCGATTTGCTCAGTGTTAACAACGCGCGGTTGGGCTTTTCCACCAAGTGCGACAGCCCGCCCAAATACACATCGTCGCCGAGCAATTCGTCGAAATCCGCCACTGAAAACAGGATTTTCCACTCAGGATAGCCGGAACGATACGTCGCCGCCGTACACACGCGGTACACGCCTTTCGGATACTCCGCGTCCTGATGGAAATGGTACATCCGCGCGCGGTGTTCCTGACAAAACGGAATCTGCCGCGTGTCCTGCAACTGTGCCAAAATGCCGTCAGACAATGCGCGCGCCTTGTCGTTTTCTAAAAAACGAGCTCGCGTTTCGGCATGCGCCGCAGCGGCAAACTCTTGCGTTTCGGGAGATTCGAGGTTTTCAAAATGGAGATAGGGATCGGGGTAAGATTTCATAGGAAAGGCCGTCTGAAAGATTGGGAAATGGAATTATAACGGCAAAATCAAAAAAGGCCGTCTGAAACCTGCGTTTCAGACGGCCTGAGACATTATTCAACTTAACGTCCGTATATTTTCCACAAACCTTCCTGCAAACCAAATGCAGGCTCGCCGTCTTGCGGCTGGGTGCGGACATAGCTGCCGTCAGGCTGCATCAGCCAAGCCTGGGTATTGTCTTCCAAGGCCATTTCCAAACCTTCGCAGATTACGCGTTCTTTGAGTTCAGGCGTGGTAATCGGCGTGGCGACTTCAATGCGGCGGAAGAAGTTGCGACCCATCCAGTCGGCGCTGGAGATAAAGGTATCGTCTGCGCCGTTGTTATGGAAGCAATACACGCGCGAGTGTTCGAGTTGGCGGCCGATGATGGAACGGACGCGGATGTTTTCGGACAAACCTTTTACACCTGGGCGCAAAGTACACATACCGCGCACAATCAGGTCGATTTGCACGCCTGCCGCGCTGGCTTGATACAGCGCATCAATTACGCTCGGCTCGATGAGGGAGTTCATCTTGGCGGTAATCCGCGCAGGTTTGCCGGCTTTGGCGTGTTCGGTTTCCTGCTTGATGCGGTCGATGACCATTTTGTGCAGGGTAAACGGGCTTTGATAGAGCTTGTTCAGACGGCCCGGCTTGCCCAAGCCTGTGATTTCCATAAACAAAGTATTCACATCGGCAGTGATTTGTTCGTCGGCGGTGATGATGCCGAAGTCAGTGTAGATGCGCGATGTGCCTTGGTGGTAGTTGCCGGTACCGAGGTGGGCATAACGCTTGAGCACGCCGTCTTCGCGGCGGATAACCAAAGCCATTTTGGCGTGAACTTTGTAGCCGAATACGCCGTATACGACGTGCGCGCCCGCCTCTTCCAGCTGTTTCGCCCAGTTGACGTTGTTGGCTTCGTCAAAACGCGCCATCAGTTCGACCACGACGGTAACCTGCTTGCCCGCCAGCGCGGCCTTCATCAATGCGCGCACAAGCTCAGAATTACTACCGGTGCGGTAGATGGTCATTTTGACGGCCAATACATCCAGATCGGCTGCGGCCTCGCGTATCATTTGGACAACTGGATCGAAAGACTGATACGGGTGGTGCAGCAAAATCGGCGACTGTTTGACCAGTTTGAACACGGAGCCGTTTTTGCGCAAGGCTTTCAGACGGCCTGCATTGCGCGGCGGAAACTTCAAATCCGGCCTGTCCACCAAATCGGGAACGGCATTGAGGCGCACCAAATTGACCGGCCCTTTGACCTGATACAACTCGGCAGAAGTCAGCTTGAACTGGGCAAGCAGAAAGTCGTGAATATGCGCCGGACAAGTGTCCGCCACTTCCAAGCGCACGCCGTCGCCGTATTCGCGGTCGTGCAACTCGTTTTGAATCGCGGCACGCAGGTTTTTCAAATCTTCTTCATCAACCGTCAAATCACTGTCACGCGTGAGGCGGAACTGATGGCAGTCTTTGACCTTCATGCCGGGAAAGAGTTTGCCGACATGGGCATGCAAAATCGAAGACAAGAACACAAAGCCTGCATCGCCGCCGCAAATTTCAGACGGCATGGGGACGACGCGCGGCAAAATGCGCGGAGCCTGCACAATCGCCATTCCTGACGGACGGCCGAACGCATCCGTGCCTTCAAGTTCGACGGCGAAGTTGAGCGATTTGTTTAACGGGCGCGGAAACGGGTGTGACGGATCAAGTCCAATGGGTGTGAGAATGGGCAACAGCTCGTTGTCGAAATAGTTCTCGATCCATTTTTTCTGCGCGGCCGTCCATTTGTGGCGGCGATAGAAATGAATGCCGGCGCGGCTGAGTGCAGGCTGCAATACTTTGTTAAACAGATCGTACTGCTCGCGGATCAAAGCCTGCGCCTCTTTCGCCACCGCTTCGATGGTTTCGGCCGCGGTTTTACCGTTGTCGAGCAGCTGATGCGGACGCAATTTGTTTTCGCGTTTCAACCACGCCATGCGCACTTCAAAAAATTCGTCCAAATTGGAAGACACGATGCACAGGAAACGCAAACGTTCCAACAAAGGAACTTTCGTATCCTGCGCCTGAGCCAGTACACGGCGGTTGAACGCCAACAGGCTGAGTTCTCGGCAAAGAATGCGGTTTTGCTCGGGCATGGTTCACTCCTGAAACATCGGTCATTAAGACTATCAAGTATAACGTTTTGCCGCCGTTCCGTCAGGTTTCAGACGGCCTCGGCAGACAACCTCATCTCTATTTGAGGCAAGACAAAGGGTTATCCGTTGTTTTCTATGCCGAAACAGCGGTTTTTGCTATAATGCGCAGTTTAATGCAACCGCAATACCACTGCTAAAGGATAAAAAAATGGGCTTTTTGCAAGGCAAAAAAATTCTGATTACCGGCATGATCTCCGAGCGTTCCATCGCTTACGGCATCGCCAAAGCCTGCCGCGAACAAGGCGCGGAATTGGCATTTACTTATGTTGTCGACAAACTGGAAGAGCGCGTCCGTAAAATGGCGGCCGAACTCGGCTCCGAACTCGTGTTCCGCTGCGACGTTGCCAGCGACGACGAAATCAACCAAGTTTTCATTGACTTGGGCAAACACTGGGACGGCTTGGACGGCCTCGTTCACTCCATCGGCTTCGCCCCTAAAAGAAGCTTTGAGCGGCGACTTCCTCGACAGCATCAGCCGCGAAGCGTTCAACACCGCTCACGAAATCTCCGCATACAGCCTGCCTGCGCTGGCAAAAGCCGCCCGTCCGATGATGCAGGGCCGCAACGCCGCCATCGTTGCCCTGAGCTACTTGGGCGCCGTTCGTGCCATTCCTAACTACAACGTTATGGGCATGGCCAAAGCCAGCCTCGAAGCCGGCATCCGCTTCACTGCCGCCTGCCTGGGCAAAGAAGGCATCCGCTGCAACGGCATCTCCGCAGGCCCGATCAAAACCCTGGCCGCTTCCGGCATCGCCGATTTCAGCAAACTCTTGGGTCACGTCGCTTCCCACAACCCATTGGGTCGCAACGTTACCACCGAAGAAGTCGGCAACACAGCCGCCTTCCTGCTGTCCGACCTCGCTTCCGGCATCACCGGCGAGATTACCTACGTTGACGGCGGTTACAGCATCAACGCACTGAACGACGAAGAAAACTAAACGGTTTTTACGCAAAACGCACTTTCATGATGAAAGTGCGTTTTTTATGGCCATTACATTATGGTTTGAATGACTGCATAACCGATAAGGCCGTCTGAAATTCAAATACACGTATGAAACATGATTATCGTATGCTTTGGCGTATTATGTTAATAACATTACAACATTATTATTTCATATCATTTAAAAGGCAAGATAGAGCATTGATTCCAAAGATAACATTCATATTATCTGATACTTAACTACTGACTAAAGTGGTGTAAAAAAGTAACAGAAAAAATTCAGACGGCCTGTTTTTCATACAGAAGGCATAGAAGCAGTGCATTTTTGGCCTAAAATACAAAATTTAACATTAATGAATTTTTCTTAACCGATAAAGCGTTAATATGCCTGCCGATTTATTGAATCACATCTGATTTTGACTCAAACACATACAGGAGATTAATTATGTCAATCGCTTCAGAATTTAAAGAATTTATTATGCGCGGCAACGTGGTCGACCTCGCAGTCGGTATGGTTGTCGGTACAGCATTCAGCGGCATCGTCAAATCATTGGTTGACGATGTAATCATGCCTCCTATCGGTCTGCTGATCGGCGGCGTTGATTTCTCCAACCTGTTCATCACGCTGAAAGACGGCGCACAAGCCGCTCCTGAAGCTGGTTACGCCAGCCTGGCGGCCGCTCAAGCAGCCGGTGCCGTTACCCTGAACATTGGTCTGTTCATCAACACTGTGATCAGCTTCCTGATCATCGCCGCTGCCATCTTCTGCGTGGTTAAAGCCATCAACTCCGTGAAAAAAACCGAAGCTCCTGCTGAAGAAGCACCAGCAGAGCCTAGCGAAGAAGTTCTGTTGTTGCGCGAAATCCGTGACTCCCTGAACAAAAAATAATCACAATACCTAAACATACACACAAACCAAGGCCGTCTGAAACCATTTCAGACGGCCTTTTCTCATATCAATCTATTTCGTTAAGTCCTTCCCACTGAAAGAATCATGCCCTTCCCTTTCTCAGCAAGCGATCCTACTTTTTCAACCATGAAGCAACGCTCATGGTAAACACAAAGAAAATGAGCAGCGCACCTCCTTGCCAATAAAAAAGCCCGATGCGTTCAACATCGGGCTTTTAACTGGAAAACCAATCTTAGTCTTTGCGTGTTTCCACCAAAATCATTTCGACTGCTACGTCTTCCACTTCTACTTTAGGCACATCTAAACGGCGTGTTTTAGCAACCGGTTCAGGTTGCGGCTGCGCGGCAAAAGCGGCAACGGCTTGTGGATCGGTTTCAACGAAGATTAAATCGCCCAAGCTCTCAGGCACAACGATTGCGACAGGCGCTGCTTCGGCTACGGCTTCAGTTGGTGTAGCAACAGCTTCGGTTGGTACTTTAACCGGTGCAACAGTAGCCGTTTCATTCGGAGACAATACCGCAGAAATGGCTTCTTTGACGTTGCTGACGGCAGAAGCAAGCAGGGCTTGTTCGGCATCTGCGCTTTCAGTTTGCGCTACGGCAGGCTCGTCTTCGCTTTCAATGGCAAATACGAATGGCTCTGCGCTGGTAACTTCAGGCTCGGATACCACAATCACCAGCGGCTCGGCTTGGTCGCTTTCAGAAGACAATGTCGCATTTGCAGCTTCAACCGTTTCGTTCAAACCTAAAACATGCGCTACGGCAAAGAGGACTTTGTCGGCGGTATCGGTAATGTTCAGGTATTGTTCGATTTTTGCCGAAGACGGAATATTGCGTTTTTTGCTGTTGGAACGGCGGTCGTTGCGGTTGTTGCGCTGACGGTTGTTGCGGTCGCGTCCTTGACGGCCGTTGTTTTTCACACCCTCTTCGCTGCGGGCGTTGTCGTCGCTTCAACTTGCGCCTGTTCGCCATCGGCTTGAACGTTCACGTCCTCAACACGGTTTTCCGCAGATTGATGACGGTTGCGCTCGTTACGGCCGTTGTTGCGGCGGCGTTTATTGCCGTTTTGTTCCGCTTGGGTTTCAGACGGCATCTCAGCCAGTGCAGCCACTTCTTGAACGTTTACGTCTTCAACCACTTCCTCAACACGGTTGCGCTCGTTGTTGCGATCATCACGGCGGTTGTTACGGTTGCGGTTGCGGCGGCTGTCTTTACGCTCGTCGTTGCGGCTTTCGTTTGATTTGTTTTCTTCAACCTTGCTGTCGGCAGCTTCGGCATTCACTTCGCGCACTTCGACTTTGCTGCCGTCGTGTTTGTTGTTGCGGCGTGGATTTTGACGGCGGCTGTTTGAACGGCGGTTGCTGTTTTGGCTGCGGTTGGTTGTAGTGCGTTTTTCGGCAGGCTCTGGAGCAACTGCGGCAGGTACAGGCTCGCTACCGAAAATGCGTTTCAACCAAGCTTTGAAGCTGTCCCACCAAGAGGCTTTTTTCTCAGGGGCGACAGTCGGTGCAGGCTGGGTATGGCGTACGCCTTTGACAGCCGGCTCAGGACGGGAAGCTTTGGCTTTTTCGCTGCCGAAAGGTTTGGCGGATTCGTCTTCTTCCGGCTCGGCGACGCGTTTGTAGCTCGGTTCGCCATCTTCTTCTACGTCATCAATGCGGATGCGGTTGATTTCGTAGTGCGGATTTTCCAAGTGAATGTTTGGAATCAGGACGACGTTCACATCCAAGCGCTCTTCCATCGCAAACAGCTCGGCGCGTTTTTCGTTCAACAGGAAGGTGGCGACATCGACAGGAACTTGTGCGTGCACTTCGCCGGTGTTGTCTTTCATTGCTTCTTCTTGAATGATGCGCAAAACGTGCAGGGCGGTGGATTCGATACCGCGGATAACGCCGGTACCGGCACAGCGCGGACACGCGACATGACTGCTTTCGCCCAAAGCCGGTTTCAAACGTTGGCGGCTCAATTCCAAAAGGCCGAAACGCGAAAGTTTGCCCATTTGCACGCGGGCGCGGTCTTTTTTGAGCGCGTCGCGCAGGACGTTTTCAACATCACGTTGGTGTTTCGGATTTTCCATGTCGATGAAGTCGATGACAACCAAACCACCCAAGTCGCGCAGGCGCATTTGACGGGCAACTTCTTCGGCGGCTTCCATATTGGTTTTGAACGCAGTGTCTTCAATATCCGAGCCGCGTGTGGCACGCGCAGAGTTGACGTCGATGGAAACCAGGGCTTCGGTGTGGTCGATCACAATCGCGCCGCCGGAAGGCAGGCTGACGCTGCGTGAGAACGCGCTTTCGATTTGATGTTCGATTTGGAAGCGGGAGAACAGCGGCGTGTGGTCTTGATAGAGTTTCAGACGGCCTACATTGCTCGGCATGACGTAGCTCATGAACTCGGCAACTTGGTCATAAACTTCTTGATTATCCACCAAAATTTCGCCAATATCGGGACGGAAATAGTCGCGAATTGCACGAATCAGCAGCGAGCTTTCCATAAAGAGCAGGTAAGGGTCATGATGTGCTTTGCCTGCTTCTTCAATGGCTTGCCAGAGTTGTTTGAGGTAGTTCAAGTCCCATTCCAACTCTTCCGCACTGCGGCCGATACCGGCAGTACGGGCAATAATGCTCATGCCGTTTGGAATGTCGAGTTCGGCCATGGCGGCTTTCAATTCTTGACGCTCTTCGCCTTCGATACGGCGGGATACGCCGCCGCCGCGCGGATTGTTCGGCATCAATACCAAATAGCGGCCGGCCAGGCTGATGAAAGTGGTCAGCGCCGCACCTTTGTTGCCACGCTCGTCTTTTTCGACTTGGACGATAACTTCCATGCCCTCTTTGAGCACGTCCTGAATACGCGCCCTGCCGCCTTCGTAGTCGCGGAAATATGAACGCGATACTTCCTTAAACGGCAAAAAGCCGTGGCGGTCGGTTCCGTAATCGACGAAACACGCTTCCAGCGACGGCTCGATGCGGGTAATGATACCTTTGTAGATATTGCCTTTACGCTGTTCTTTGCCCAGCGTTTCGATATCCAAGTCCAAAAGGTTTTGGCCATCGACAATGGCAACGCGCAGCTCTTCGGCCTGCGTTGCGTTGAATAACATTCTTTTCATAGTCACCTCGTGAACAACGGCCGTTTGATTTGTGAATATCTTTTTCAGACGGCCTGTCTGTCCGGTTGGCACTCTTCAAAGGCAAGATGGGAAAATCCCCGTGTAACCAGTATTTGATTTGAAATCCGCAAGGTTGCATGCTTGAGCTCAAGCCATGTGCGGACGGATTCGGATTAAAGAAGGAAATAAAGAACAATGCGGCGGAAAGGTTGATGGTTCCGCTGCCGTCCGAATGCTGATGCTTCGGACAAAATTAAGGCAGCCTACATCTTCTTATTATCGTAGCGCCGGTAATTTCGGACGGTGCTGCGCGGACTGCGTCTTACGCCCGGCCGGACGGCAGGTTCAATTCAAACTTAATTACGGGATTGCGTTTGCCGGCTTTGAACAAACACAAGGAAATGCTTTGCGGAGTGCGTTTTTAATATAAAATCTCGTTTTAACAATAAATCCGTTTCAGACGGCCTGCGACGGCAGGTTCGGGTCCAGAAACGGACGTTTGGGATTATAGAGAAAATGCACGCAATACGCAAAGATTCAGTCAGCCTGATTGCCGTTGCCGAACACGAGGAAGGCCAACGCCTTGATAACTATCTGATAAAAATCCTCAAAGGCGTCCCGAAAAGCCATATCCACCGCATTATCCGCGCCGGCGAAGTGCGGCTGAACAAAAAACGCTGCAAACCCGACAACCGCATTCAGGCAGGCGATACCGTCCGCATTCCGCCGATACGCATCGCCGAAAAACAAAGGCCGTCTGAAAGCCAGGCCGCGCCTGCGCGCGAGTTTGACATCGTTTACGAAGACGATGCGCTTTTGGTCATCAACAAACCGTCCGGCGTTGCCGTCCACGGCGGCAGCGGCGTGAGCTTCGGCGTCATCGAACAAATCCGCCGCGCCCGTCCCGAAGCGCGTTATCTCGAACTCGTCCACCGCCTCGACAAAGACACCAGCGGCCTTTTGATGATTGCCAAAAAACGCAGCGCCTTGGTAAAACTGCACGAAGCCATCCGCAACGACCATCCGAAAAAAATCTATCTCGTGCTGGGTGTCGGCAAGCTGCCGAACGACCGCTTCCACGTCAAACTCCCCCTGTTCAAATACACCGGCGCACAAGGCGAAAAAATGGTGCGCGTCAGCGAAGACGGCCAATCCGCCCACACCATCTTCCGCGTGTTAAACCGTTTTTCAGACGGCCTTTTGCACCAAGTCGGCCTATCCGACCTGACCTTTGTCGAAGCCACCCTGAAAACCGGCCGCACCCACCAAATCCGCGTCCACCTGCAATCGCAAGACTGCCCCATTGCCGGCGACGAACGCTACGGCGACTATCAAGCCAACAAACGCCTGCAAAAACTCGGTTTGAAAAGAATGTTCCTGCACGCTTCCGAGCTGCACCTCGCCCATCCGCTGACCGGCGAAAAACTGATCCTGAAAGCCCCCTGCCGCAAGAATTGGCACAATTTGTTTTAATGCTGGAAAATCAGGAAAAGGCCGTCTGAAAGGAAACCCATGAAACCCAAACTCATTATTTTCGACTGGGACGGCACGCTTGCCGACACCACCAACCCCATCATCCACACCTTTCAGCAAAGCTTTGCCGATTGCGGCCTGCCCGTTCCCGAAGCTGACCAAATCCGCCCACTCATCGGATACAGCCTCTCCGGCATCATCCGCCGCCTTGCCCACAACGTCAGCGAACACGTTCAGGAAACCCTGATTGAGACCTATGCCGCGCACTACCTCAATCCCAACAATCACAACATGACCCTGTTCCCCGAAGCCCTGCCCTGCCTTCAACGCTTGAAGCAACAAGGCTATTGGCTTGCAGTAGCGACCGGCAAAGGCCGAGGCGGCTTGGACAAAGCCATCGCACAAACCGACACCCAAGCCTTTTGGCTGGAAACCGCCTGCGCTAGCGAATATCCATCCAAACCCGCGCCCGACATGGTACTCGCCCTCTGCGACCGACTGGGTGTTGAGCCGGAAGAGGCCGTCGTCGTCGGCGACACCACCCACGACCTAGAAATGGCCGCCAACGCCAAAATCCGCGCCATCGCCGTCACCACCGGCGCACATACAGCCCAACAGCTTTCCTCCATGCCCCATGTCGCCATGCTCAATAGCTTGGCCGGTTGCCTGATGTATTGGAAACCATATAAAAGGCTATACAACATCTATATGAAAGGCCGTCTGAAACCTATTTTTCAGACGGCCTTTCATTTGTTTTTATCGATCCGAGCGCACCCTGACAAATGTTGCAAATTTCGGCGTTCCCTTTTGCGTAAAAACCACGATAACGGTAAGTAATCAGCGCACCGATTTTTCGGCGGATGGTCGCGGTCTTTATCCTTAAAACCGCTGCCGATACGAAACTCGCCATATTGGTTTTTGCATCCTACCGCACCCAAACGCCCGACATTGCGCCCTTTGCCCTCATAATGACGCGTCACCGTACATTCATCATCATATTCACTTTTCAGCTTCAACAGCTGCCCATTTCTACCGCCTGCATAACGGGCTTCAGGTTGACGCAGCATCACACCTTCCCCACCCAGCGCTTCGACTTGTTTCAAAAAATCCAAAGCATGCTGTTTGTCGCGCACCTTGATTTGCGGAATAACCGTAAACCGTGCCGACGGGTGTGATTTCAGCCATTTCGAAGCCGTTTCCAGCCGCTGATACAGATTACCCTGCGCATGCGGCACATCAAAAACATGCAAACGGATGCCATCCCAATTTCCCGAGGCAGAACGTACCGTCGCGGAAATTTGCTCAAACCGCCCTCGTCCGCTGTACAACTCGCCATCCATCGGAAACGGTGGAAAACCTGCTGTAAAACCTTTGGGCGGTGTAAACGTATAACCCTGACGACTGACCAGCTGCCTGCCGTCCCAATACGCGCGTACGCCATCCAACTTTTCACTCATGGCCCAACCGGCAATATCTTGATTTTTATATTCCTGCGCCAACAACAAATCTGCACCAAACGCCGCAGAGATGAAAGAAGCCGCAAAAATCGGTATCATGATCCGCATTACATTATTCATAAGACACTTTTCCAGACTTGCTTTTTATTATATATACATAATAGCAAAAGGCCGTCTGGAACGTAAATAACGTTAATAAGCCTTTCCTAGGAACACCCATGGCACTCCAATTTGAAATCAACGCCGTTACCCCCTTCCGTCAAAACTGCACGCTGATTTGGGATGATGAAACCAAAGAAGCCGTTTTGACCGATGTCGGCGGCAACGTACCCTATTTATTGCAACAAGTCCAAAACAAAGGCCTCAAGCTGACCGCCATTTGGCTGACCCACGGCCATCTTGACCACGCAGGCGGCGTGGTTGAACTTTTAAAAACCTGCGACGTACCCGTTCTCGGCCCGCACAAAAACGACGAATTCCTGCTCCAAGCCCTTCCGCAAACAACGGCGCAATACGGCTTCCCCGTTTCTCCATCATTCACGCCGACACGCTGGCTGGAAGAAAGGGAAACGCTCAAGGTCGGCAATCACAGCTTCCAAGTCCTCCACATTCCCGGCCACACTCCCGGCCAAGTCGTTTTTTACAACGCCGAAAACGGACTTTTAGTTGCAGGCGATGTTTTATTTTATGAGACCATTGGTCGCACAGATTTCCCGCGTGGCAATCATGATGACCTCATAAACAATATCTGCGCTAAACTATTAACCCTGCCCGAAACCACGCAAGTTATCGCCGGACACGGCCGCATGACCAGTATTGGGCATGAGAAAAGGTACAATCCGTTTCTGGTTCGTTAATATGAATGTTGTATAAAGCCAACATTCCGGCATACACAGATTATGCGTATAAAGAAAAACTGGCATACAATTTGCAGGGATAACACCCGAAAGATTAAGTACCTAATCTCCGGCAAATGCCAAAAAGAACTAAGCACAAAGATAACAAGGTATTACGCAATACAACCTGATTTATCAAAAACCGAACATCTCTAAACCCCAAGCCTTACTCGCAGTGAAATTGTTACAAAGTGACAATAAATGTCAGTCAGGCCGTCTGAACGGTTCTGCCGACTCAGGCGGATACAACGGAGATGAGGCGTAATGCCCTGCCGGAATGTGCCGATGTTCTGTTTGTCAAACCGTCGGGTACATCTTTAAGAAGCACAACATTATTTGGGTAAACCGGCAAACTCGCTGCCGGCACTAACAGGCCGTCTGAAAAGTTCGGCCGGTAAAATCAATAAAAGGATTATCAAATGAAAAAAATCGCAAAGGTGGGCTTTGCCCTGCTGGCTACCGGCCTGCTGGCCGCCTGTGCTACTAAGAGCAAAATCACTCCTGAAGGCACTACAGACGAGCCACGCTTCCCTAAACCTTACTCCCTGACCTTCAACAAAGACCGCGGTACATTCCCGACTTTTGACGAGCTGGATCAAATGCGTCCTGGTCTGACCAAAGACGACATCTACAAAATCCTCGGCCGTCCTCACTACGACGAAGGCATGGTTGGCGTGCGTGAATGGGACTACCTGTTCCACTTCTACACCCCAGGCGTAGGTGTTGACCCTGAAAACACTTCCGGCGTTGAAGGCATCACTACTTGCCAATACAAAGTGATCTTCGACAAAGACAAATTTGCACGCAGCTTCTTCTGGAATCCAGTATTCCCTAAAGATGCCGTATGTCCTCCTCCAGCACCTACACCTAAACAAGAGCCTCAAGTGATCATCCGCGAGATCATTAAAGAAGCTCCTCAACGCATCCGTCAATAAGGACAAATTTGAAACGGATCCTATTAGGTATAGCCTTGGCAGCAGGCCTGAACTCTTTGGCCGCTGCCGATGCTGTCAGCGACTATATCCAACGCAAAAAAGTTGTGGTCAATACAGCTAAGGCGGAGCTTTGCTTTGCCGATGACGGTCAGTGCCATCCGGTACTGATTGGCAAGACCACGCCGAAAGGCAAATTCAATATGACGCCGATGATGACCAGCAAACCGGGTTACGGTGGCGAGGTTATCGGCTTCAAAGAAGAAAATGACTTTCTGTTTGCATTACACAGGGTATGGACGCTCAAACCACAAGAAAGACGCATGGAACGCATCGCCTCCCCTCATGTGGCCGACCGCATCATAACCAATGGTTGTATCAACGTACAAAATAATGTGTACGAAAAACTGCGTCAGTATTTCATTCTGGAAATCATCTGATGTAAGTCAGTCAAACAAAGGCCGTCTGAAAAGTTTCAGACGGCCTTTGTTCTCAAACGAAAATTCAACGGCAATTTGCTTGATCCGTCAGCACCAAACGAAGAATATTTGACCGCTTCATCCTCAATTCATCCTCAAGCCATATCACTTTTTACCATATCCAAAAAACCAACGGTTATTTATGCCGTTTCTCGCCCAATGCTAGAATCGCGCGTTTATATATCGGCTCGCCGAGAAATCAAATAAATAATATAGTGGCAGGAATAGCTTTTATTCCCTGCCCCCTTACACACACAAACATCATGACCGATTCTTCTGCAAAATTACCCAATTTGTGGCTGCTGATTGCCGCTGCCGCCTCCATCCTGCTGATTACCATCGGCATGAGGATGACTTTAGGGCTTTTTGTGCTGCCCGTCGTCAACTCGACCGAATTGAGCATGACCCAGTTCAGCCTGATTATTGCCGTTTTCCAATTGATGTGGGGCATATCGCAACCCTTGTCCGGCGCGTTAGCCGACCGCTTCGGCGCGTTTAAGGTTTAGCCGGCGGTACGGTTCTATTGATTGCCGCCTGTCTGATGGTGCCGCAAATGCCGACTTATTGGGGGCTGATACTGAGTATTGGTTTATTGTTGGCATTCGGTACGGGTTCGGGCGGATTTTCCATCATTATGGGACAGGTCGCCGCCAAAACGCCGCCTCATCGGCGCAGCTTGGCTTCCGGCCTGGTCAATGCAGGCGGGTCCGCAGGGCAATTTTTGTTCGCGCCGTTGGTTCAAGGTTTGATTGCCCTGCCCCACGTCGGCTGGGCGGGGACATTTTATGTTTGGGCAGTCATTGCCATCTTGATTTTGCCGATTTCTTGGTGGCTGGCCGGCGGCAAACATGCTTCTCACACCGTCCATACCGACAACGGCGGCCAAACCCTGAAGCAGGCCGTCTGCAAGGCTTTCGCCAACCGCAGCTATATCTTGCTGCATTTGGGTTTCTTTACCTGCGGTTTTCACATCGCCTTTTTGGTTACCCACCTACCGACCGAAATTTCACTTTGCGGCCTCCCCGCTACGGTCGCTTCGACCTCCATTGCCATTATTGGTTTGGCAAACATCGCCGGCTGTATTTTTTCAGGCTGGTGTACCGGCAGATTTTTGGGCAAATACGTCCTCTTCGGTTTATATGCTTCGCGTGTCGCCATGATATTGATTTATCTGGCCGCCCCTAAAACCGATTTGAACTTCTATCTTTTCGCCGCCGGACTCGGTTTCACTTGGCTGGCAACCGTCGCCCCCACCGCCGCCATTACCGGCAAACTTTTCGGCACGCGCTACTTGGCCACCCTCTTCGGGTTGACCATGTTGAGCCACCAAATTGGCGGCTTTTTGGGTTCGTACATCGGCGGCATCGTCATAACGCGCTTCAACGATTACGGCTGGATGTGGTACGCCGACGCGGTCTTGGCAGGCGCGGCCGCCCTGTTGAATTTACTGATTCATGAACGGAAAGCGGCTGCCGCCTGACACGGAAACATTGACATTTCAAGGCCATCTGAAACGTTTCAGACGGCCTTTGCCTTATTCCATTTTTTGTATTTTATCCACAATCGATATTCCTATCCATTATTTAACACTCCCTTACAAACCCGTTAAAATACTACCTTTATCATGCTGATTGTCTGACTCTGATGAACTGGTCTTATCTGATCGATGCCATCCCTAAATTTGTCGATGCGGCAAAGCTGACGCTGGAATTGTCGGTATATGGCGTCGTTTTGTCGTTACTGTTCGGCCTGCCCGTTGCCGTGGTTACGGCATACCGCATCCGCCCCTTCTACGCATTGGCACGCGCCTATATCGAGCTGTCGCGCAATACGCCCCTGCTGATCCAATTGTTTTTCCTGTATTACGGCCTGCCGAAAATGGGCATTAAATGGGACGGTTTCACCTGCGGCGTGATCGCACTGGTTTTCTTGGGCGCAAGCTATATGGCGGAAGCCATCCGCGCCGGTATTTTGGCCGTCCCCAAAGGGCAGATCGAAGCGGGCAAGGCCATCGGTTTGAGCCGCTTTCAAGTGTTCCGCTATGTCGAATTGTCTCAGGCATGGGCTGTCGCCGTTCCAGCCATCGGCGCAAACGTATTGTTTTTGATGAAAGAAACATCTATCGTCAGCGCGGTCGGTATTGCAGAATTGTTGTTCGTTACCAAAGACATCATCGGCATGGACTATAAAACCAACGAAGCCTTGTTCCTGCTGTTTGCCAGCTACCTGATCATCCTTCTGCCCGTTTCGCTTCTGGCGCGCTGGGCAGAAAACCGCGTACGGAGTGCAAAATATGGTGTTTGACTGGCTATTTGAAGGACAAAACGTGGCACGCTTGGGCGAAGGCCTATTGCTGACAGCGCAAATTTCCCTGGCCTCCGTTGCCGCTTCTTGCGTATTGGGTACGCTGTTCGGCTTGGTTTTGCGTTCGCGCAACCGGCCCATCCGCTTTATCGGACGGTTTTATCTCGAAACCATCCGAATCGTGCCGATTTTGGTGTGGCTGTTCGGCCTGTATTTCGGCCTATCCGTCTGGACAGGCATCCACATCGACGGATTTTGGGTCTGCGTCTGGGTATTTACCATGTGGGGCATCGCCGAAATGGGCGATTTGGTCCGCGGCGCATTGGAATCGATTGAAAAACACCAGGTTGAATCAGGCCTGGCACTCGGCTTGAGCCGCGGGCAGGTATTCCGCTACATCGAGCTGCCGCAAAGCATCCGCCGCGTATTGCCCGGCGCCGTCAATCTGTTTACGCGCATGATCAAAACCAGCTCGCTCGCCTCCCTTATCGGCGTCATCGAAGTCGTCAAAGTCGGCCAGCAAATCATCGAAAACTCGCTGCTGACGCAACCCAATGCTTCATTTTGGGTTTACGGCCTGATTTTTATGCTGTATTTCTTCTGTTGCTGGCCGCTGTCGCTGCTGGCGGCAAAACTTGAACAAAAATGGGAACACTGACATGGCTTTACTGAGCATCCGCAACCTGCACAAACAATACGGCAACGTAACCGCCATTCAATCCTTAGACTTGGACTTGGAAAAAGGCGAAGTCATCGTACTGCTGGGCCCGTCCGGCTGCGGCAAATCCACCCTCCTGCGCTGCGTAAACGGTTTGGAGCCGCACCAAGGCGGCAGCATCGTGATGGATGGAGTCGGCGAATTCGGCAAAGACGTTTCCTGGCAAACCGCCCGGCAAAAAGTCGGCATGGTCTTTCAAAGCTATGAACTGTTTGCCCACATGACCGTCATCGAAAACATCCTCTTAGGCCCAGTGAAAGTACAAAACCGCAACCGTGCCGAAGCAGAGGCACAAGCCGACAAACTGCTGGAACGCGTCGGTCTGCTCGACCGCAAAAACGCCTATCCGCGCGAACTCTCCGGTGGCCAGAAACAACGCATCGCCATTGTCCGCGCCCTGTGCCTGAATCCGGAAGTCATCCTGCTGGACGAAATCACCGCCGCACTCGACCCCGAAATGGTGCGCGAAGTCTTGGAAGTGGTTTTAGAACTCGCCCATGAAGGCATGAGCATGCTCATCGTAACCCATGAAATGGGGTTTGCCCGCAAAGTTGCCGACCGCATCGTCTTCATGGACAAAGGCGGCATCGTCGAATCGTCCGACCCCGAAACCTTCTTCTCCGCCCCCAAAAGCGAACGCGCTCGCCAATTCTTGGCAGGCATGGACTACTGATTTTATTTTCAGGCCGTCCGAACCCTTTTTCAGACGGCCTCCACTTTCAACCAAACATTTGAAAAGGAAACACTCATGCAATTGAATGCCAAATTCAAAGCCCTCCTCGCCTCTGCCGCCATCGCCGTCGGCCTGACTGCTTGCGGAGGCAGCTCCGGCGATGCCCAATCTTCACAAAGCAGCGGCGCGGCGACCGTTGCCTCCATCAAAGAAAAAGGCGTCATCCGTATCGGTGTATTCGGCGACAAGCCTCCGTTCGGCTATGTTGACGCCAACGGCAAAAACCAAGGCTTTGACGTTGAAATCGCCAAAGACCTGGCCAAAGACCTGCTCGGCAGCCCCGACAAAGTCGAATTCGTCCTGACCGAGGCCGCAAACCGCGTCGAATACGTCCGTTCCGGCAAAGTCGACCTCATCCTCGCCAACTTCACCCAAACACCCGAACGCGCCGAAGCCGTCGATTTCGCCGATCCTTACATGAAAGTGGCCTTGGGCGTAGTTTCCCCCAAAGACAAACCGATTACCGACGTTGCGCAATTGAAAGACCAAACCCTTCTGGTCAACAAAGGCACCACCGCCGACGCCTTCTTCACCAAAAGCCATCCTGAAGTCAAACTGCTGAAATTCGACCAAAATACCGAAACCTTCGACGCACTGAAAGACGGCCGCGGCGTAGCACTCGCCCACGACAACGCCCTGCTGTGGGCATGGGCAAAAGAAAACCCGAATTTTGAAGTCGCCATCGGCAACCTCGGCCCTGCCGAATTCATCGCCCCGGCTGTTCAAAAAGGCAACACCGACCTCCTGAACTGGGTCAACGGCGAAATCGCTGCCATGAAAAAAAGACGGTCGTCTGAAAGCCGCCTATGAAAAAACCCTCTTGCCCGTGTATGGCGAGAAAGTCAAACCGGAAGAATTGTTGGCGGAATAAACCGACTATTTTCTCGGCAAAAGTCACTTGGCCGTATTTCAGCTATCCGATTTGTGATTGATTTAAACAAATATCATACCTAACAACAGGCCGTCTAAACGTGTTATCGATACCTTCAGACGGCCTGTTGTTTAAAAACGAATAACATGGTAACCTTTTAATAATGGATGAAATAATTCGTCCGATATTTCTACAAAGCAAAAAGGACTCTATCTTATGAACCGTCGTCAATTTATCGGCAGCGCTGCTGCTGTTTCCCTTACCGCCGCCGCTTCTTTCGCCCGTGCTCACGACCATGCAGGCCATGCACACCATGCTGGTCACGCACATTCTGCACCGCGCGCCTACGAAGCTGCGCGCAAAGCAGCCGCACATTGCGTTGAAGCCGGTCAAATCTGTCTGGTACACTGCATCGCCCTGTTGAGCGAAGGCGATACCTCCATGAAAGACTGCGCAGCCGGCGCTAACCAAATGTTGGCACTGTGCGGCACATTGCAAACCTCGCCGCCCAAAATTCACGCCTGACCCCGTCTTTGGCAAAAGTGTGCATCGAAGCCTGCAAACAATGTGCTGCCGCCTGCAAAGAACATGCCGGCCACCACGCTGAATGCAAAGCCTGCTACGAATCTTGCTTGGCTTGCATTAAAGAATGCCAAAAAATTGCCGCTTAATCAATATTAAAAAAGGCCGTCTGAATTTTAGACGGCCTTTTATTTTGCTATTTTGTTCACACTATTCGGCTGCAAGCTCTTGCTCATCCAGCAGTTTTTTCCGAACAATCGCAGGATTGCCCGCAGCCACGCAATAAGGCGGCACATCTTTGGTAACCACCGAACCTGCGCCGATTACCGCGCCCTTTCCGATGGTAACACCGCCCATGATAATCGCACGCCGACCAATCCAAACATCATCTTCAATCACAATCGGGCGGATGTCCGTATAGCCTTCAAAGCGGCGGGTTTCAGGGTTGAATTTGTGGTTGGTCGAATAAAACAGGCATTCCGGCCCCATCATCACGTTCTTGCCGAGGGTCAAACCGCGGCAGATTTCGCAATTTACGCCGATACCCGAATTATCGCCGACTACCGTATCCGGAAAGACGTATCCGCCTTTTTCAATATTGACGTTTTTACCGATGTTTGGAGAAATGCACGCAGCCAAAGCAGCACGGAATTTTTGCGCAATCCGGCCGAATGGTTTGCAATAAGACGGAGGCAACATCCCTCCCCAAACACGCAAAATGCACGTCAATATCCTTTTCCACATTGATTCCGTCTCCTGTTCGTACAAGCGTAAATATTATTCAGACTATTATTCTTCTTAAAGTTTCACATCAGAGGAGGTTTTACATCCTCTTTCCAGTGAGATTACAATCTGACCGCATAATATTTGGTTCGAGAGTCTATTCTAAACTGTTCTTGTCTGTTGCGAAACTGCCCTGTATACAAAATATCCTCTTGACGAAACAGCCAAAAATAGCGAAAATTCCACGCTTAACTGAAGTACAGGCAAAACCCCTGTGCCCGCTTAATCGAAAGGAAATCAAATGAAACAAGGTATTCACCCGAACTACCACGAAATCAACGTTACCTGCTCTTGCGGCAACAAATTCGTGACCAAATCCGCAATGGAAAAAGACAGCTTCAACGTTGAGGTTTGCTCTCTGTGCCACCCTTTCTACACCGGTACTCAAAAAATCGTCGACACTACCGGTCGTGTGGACAAATTCAACAACAAATTCGGCAACCTGTTCAAACGCTAATTGCTGCTTTGTCAAAAAGACTGCTTCGCGCAGTCTTTTTTGCATTCAGGCCGCCTGAAACATTTCTTTCAGACGGCCTGAGCCTTTTGTCATCAACCGAATGCCATATCATTCCAAACACCCGATAAAAACGAGCCGTAAGCATTATTTTACAAAGCTCTCCGGTCCGGCATATCGCGCAAACCCGTCAAACCCTGTACTATTGCTATTCAAACTAATCGTTTTTTGACCTTCCATGCTGACTTACACACCGCCCGATCCGCGCCGCCCCCAAAAAACCCATGAAAAACCATGGCTTCTGCTGCTGATGGCCTTTGCCTGGCTGTGGCCGGGCGTGTTCTCACATGACTTGTGGAACCCTGCCGAACCCTCCCTCTTTACCGCCTCCGAGTCCATGAAAAACGGCGGCAGCCTGTTGGTTGCACAAATCTTTAGCCAACCCGACTTCACCATCTCCCCTGCTTTTTTGTGGGCGGCAACCGCATTCCAAACCCTGTTTTCGCCTTGGGCGGCCGATGCCTATGATGCCGCGCGTTTTGCCGGCGTGGTATTTACCGCCATCGGACTGACCGCCTGCGGTTTTGCCGGCTTCAACTTTCTCGGCAGACACCACGGCCGCAGCGTTGTCTTGATCCTTATCGGCAGCATCGGTTTGCTGCCCATCGCCCACTTCCTCAATCCCATGTCGGCCGCTTTTGCCGCATTTGGATTGATTCTGTGCGGCTTTTCACTGGCACGCCGCCGCGTCATTATCGCCATTTTGCTGTTGTGCAGCGGCTGGGTTTTACTCTCCTTTTCCTCAGGCTACCTGCTGACCGCGGCCATGATGTTTTTGGCACTTGCCCTGTCGTTCCATTCCACTTGGCAAAGCAAACGCTATCTGCTGACCCTGATTGGCGCCATCGTCGTTTCCCTGCCCCTGCTGATTCTGTATCCGCTGGTTTTATCCAAAACCAATCCCGAATGGTTTGATATTTGGTTCAACCATTATTCTTTAGGCATATTCGGTGGCTTCCATCAGGTTCAGACGGCCTTCAACCTGCCCTATTATCTGAAAAACCTGCTGTGGTTTACCCTGCCTGCTTGGCCGCTGGCGGCATGGACGCTCAGCCGCACGCGTATCCACGATAAAAACTGGGGCATTCTGAGCCTGTCGTGGCTGGTTATCATGACAGCCCTGCTCGCCATCAACCCGCAACGCCTGCAAGACAACCTCGTTTGGCTGTTGCCGCCGCTCGCCCTGCTCGGCGCGGCACAATTGGACGGCCTGCGTCGCGGTGCAGCAGCATTTATCAACTGGTTCGGCATCATGGCATTTGGTCTGATTGCCGTCTTCCTGTGGCTGGGCTTCTTCGCCATGAACTACGGCTGGCCTGCCAAACTGGCCGAACGCGCCGCCTATTTCAGCCCATATTACATCCCCGACATCGACCCGATTCCGATGACCGTCGCCCTGCTGTTTACCCCGTTGTGGCTCTGGGCGATTACGCGTAAAAACATCCGCGGCCGCCAAGCCGTGACCAACTGGGCAGCCGGCGTTACCTTGGCCTGGGCCTTGCTGATGACCCTGTTTTTACCGTGGCTCAACGCCGCCAAAAGCCATGCGCCGGTGGTACACCAAATGGAAGCCGCGCTTTCTTCCGAATTGAAACAGAAACTTTCAGACGGCCTCGAATGTATCAATATCGACGGCCAAGACCAGCGCACACGAATCGCATGGACACAATACAGCCATATTAAAACCACGACCGGCAACCCGTCCTGCCGCTACCGCCTCATCCGCCAAGCCGCCAATGTCGGCGCACCTTCGGGTTGGCAAACTTTGTGGCAAGGCGCAAGACCGCGCAACAAAGCCGAGACTTTCCTATTACTGGAAAAAACGGCGGCGCAATAAATCACACCAGCCTCAAAACTGAATACCCCTGGTTCAACAAAGGCCGTCTGAAAGAACTTTTATCCTTTCAGACGGCCTTTGACTCACTTTAACACCGCTTCCCGTACAATGGCCCTTTTCCCTTATCTGCCTAAAAATATGAAACCCAACCGCCTTTTGCCCCTCGTCCTCTTATTGACCGCCCTCTCCGCCCATGCCAAAGATTTCATCATCTACGACCGCATGGACTACGTCGGCAAACCCGACCTGACTGCCGACAAACTCTCCAAAGTATTCTTGGTTTACGAAAGCGAGCTGGTCAAACCCGATCCGACGGGCAAACGCAAACATGGCGTACTCAATGAAGCGCGTATCCGCGAATTGGCCAAACAATCACGCCGTGAAGGCTACCGCACCATTTCCACCGACATCGAAAGCTGGTTTGCCGAAAAAGACGGCCAGCTGCTGACACCCGACGAATTGAGAACCGACTTCGCACGGATGTACCAAATCTTCAGAGAAGAAAACCCGCGCGCCGTCATCAGCAACTACGGCATGCCCTCCGAACACCTGCACGGCATCCGCCACTACCGCCCCAACGTTGACAACGAAGCCATCTTGGCAAAATGGCGGCAAGTCAGCAAACGCCGTGCGCCCACCGCCGCCATCAGCGACTATGCCAATCCTGTGTTCTACATCACTTCCCCCGATTTGGTGCAATGGGAAAAAGACGTGAAAACCGCCGTTGACGACATCCATCAACGCTTTCCCAACAAAAAAATCATCGGCTACATTTGGCCGCAATATTATTCGGCCACCAACAGCCCTTATTTCAAGCAATTCATCGACCCCGCCCGCTGGCGCAAAATGCTCGAAATCAGCAAAAAATACACCGACGGCGTGATTATCTGGTCGGACAAGCGCGATGAAAACAACCAAATCGTGCGTTGGAACGATCCGCGCATCCAAGCCACGATGAAAGCGACTCAAGCCTTCATCAAGGCCAATGCCAAAGAAATCAAGGTAGAAGGTTTGCAGAAATATTAAAAACAAGGTGGGCATGTTTGCCTGCCTCTTTATAATATGCAGTTAATTCCTAATAGTATTCATAAAGCTGTTAGGTATACTGGTCAAAAATCGTTAAAGAAAGATCAGTAAAAATGAGAAAACTATCAATATCATCAGATGAGGGATTGATTCCAATAAGAACAATTCAACAATTCGCTGAAGATGTAGGGGTCGTTTTTCCTGTTTCATATGTATCACTTCTTAGTAAACATGATCATTTATACCCCAAAGAAAATATTTTCAATTTTATCAATCAATACGGTGAAAATGATGAAAGGGACATTTCATTTTTAGGGTATAAGCAAAATTTAGGCTATGAAGATATTTATAGCTATTCATGTATTGATGATGAATATGGGTATGCAAAAAAAGTGATTGCTTTGGGGATTTCAGCTAATGGTGATTATATCTGTTTTGATTACAGAAAATGCAATGAAAATCCATGTATCATTCTAATGTATCATGATGATTTTTATGAAGATGAGAATGGAGATACAAAAATGGTAACTAGCCATATTGCAGATAGTTTTGATGCCTTTTTGGATATGCTATATGAACTTTCAGATTAAGTGTGTAGGTTGAGTTGAAAACTCAACTAAATTAAAAAGATCGTCTGAAATCAGCAAGCCGTAGCCCATATGAAACCTAAACTCAACAGGTAGGATGTGTGCGGAACGCACGTATTCGCTTCTCAAGGTTTGAGCTGAGAGGCTGTCTAAAGACAGGAAAACCGTTTCAGACGGCCTTTGTTTAACACAACCGATCCAGCGCGGGCCATAAAGTGCAGTTGTCCCAAAAGGTATATTGATAGGCAAATACAAAAAGGAGGTAAAGTCAATTTTACTACCTTTAAACATTTTCAATTTGGAGTATTGCCATGATAATTACTTATCAAGAAGCAAAGAAAATTGCAGTATCTTTTTTAAGTCAAATAGAGCAAGAAATAGGAATGTCATTATTAATAGTTGAATCTCAGGTACGAGAAAATGATGATGGGTGGTTTTTCCCATATCAGTCAAAAGAATATTTAGAAACAATGGATATAAACAAATCTATTATTGGAAATTGGCCTATATTTGTTTCTAAAAATGGAGAAATTCCTTCTATTCGTTGATTTTAGCTCATTAGCTAAGTCCGCATCCTACTAAATTTGAAACTATATGGATGAAAACAGACTCATAACGGGGAAATGTATGGACCAACAGGACGCTTTAGGCATAGAGCAAAAATAATGAGATTAAAGAAATATCCTTATAACTCTATAAGAGAGTTATAAGGATATGTAATAAAAACCTATCAAAAAAATATATTATTCTACAAGAGAGAGGAAAGGAAATTTATCGATGTTTTATTCTTTCTTTTTCACAAAGAATTCAATATAGATATTGGATTAGCTGTTTCCTGTCTAAGCTCTCCCCAAAAAAAGTATTGATATTTGATGATAAAAAAATATTTTTTTAATTAGATTTGATTCAGTTGTTTTTTTGTATTTCTATACAAAATATACCTACACAGCCGTCTGTATGTTTGACACAACACGCGACAAAACGACCGTATCACCAACGCTTCTGCATTCTTTTCACACGTTTTTTTACCCGTTATTCCTAAGCGCAGGCCGTCTGAAAAATTGCCCGAATATCCAATACCCTTTACAATACCCGTAATTAAAATACATTTTTCGACACCCCTCTCCTGCATGAGTTCCACACCCTTCATCGAAATGAAAGACGTTGCCTTCGCATATGGCGACCGTCCTATTCTGAACAACATCAACTTCAGCATTCCACAAGGCAATTTCGCCGCCGTAATGGGTGGTTCGGGCAGCGGTAAAACCACGCTGATGCGCCTGATTACGGGTCAAATCCACCCGCAATCGGGCAAAGTGCTGATTGAAGGGCGAGATTTGGCCGCATTTTCGGCGCAGGAGCTATACGAACACCGCCGCCGCATGGGCGTTTTGTTCCAACACGGCGCATTGTTCACCGACTTATCCGTCTTCGACAACATCGCCTTCCCCATGCGCGAGCTGACGGATTTGCCCGAAGCGGTCATCCGCGATTTAGTGGTGTTGAAACTGAATGCAGTCGGTTTGCGCGGTGTTGAAAACCTGATGCCTTCGGAGCTTTCCGGCGGTATGTCGCGCCGCGTCGCCCTCGCGCGTACGATTGCGCTCGACCCTGAAATCATGTTGTATGACGAGCCTTTCACCGGCCTCGACCCGATTTCGCTGGGTGTCATCGCCCACCTCATCAGCCGTGCCAACAAAGCCCTGCGCTCAACCAGCGTGATGGTAACGCATGATATTGAAAGATCATTGGAAATCGTCGATCAAGTCATTTTCCTGGCACACGGCGAAATCATGTTCTCCGGCTCGCCCGAAGAAATGCGCGAACTCGACTCGCCTTGGGTACGCCAGTTTATCGGCGGTTTGGCAGACGGCCCTGTCGCATACCGCTATCCGGCGCAAACGACTTTAAAAACAAGACTTGCTGGGCTGATGTTCAGACGGCCTGAAACTTAAACAAGGCCGTCTGAAAACCATTTAACCAATCAACTGAAACCTATGAATTTTATCCGTTCCGTCGGGGCAAAAACCCTCGGCTTCATCCAATCGCTGGGCAGCATTACGCTGTTTTTCCTGCATATCTTGGCCAAATCAGGTACGGCATTTGCCCGCCCGCGCCTGAGCATCCGCCAGGTTTACTTTGCAGGCGTGTTGTCTGTCCTGATTGTTGCCGTGTCCGGCCTGTTTGTCGGCATGGTATTGGGCTTGCAAGGCTATACGCAGCTGGCAAAATTCAAATCCGCCGATATTTTGGGCTATATGGTTGCCGCTTCCCTGTTGCGCGAATTGGGTCCCGTATTGGCGGCCATTCTGTTTGCCAGCAGCGCGGGCGGTGCCATGACCAGCGAAATCGGCTTGATGAAAACCACCGAGCAGCTTGAAGCAATGAACGTAATGGCAGTCGACCCCGTGGCACGTGTGGTTGCGCCGCGCTTTTGGGCGGGCGTGTTTTCCATGCCTTTGCTGGCTTCGATTTTCAACGTTGCCGGCATTTACGGCGCGTATTTGGTCGGCGTCGAATGGCTGGGTTTGGACGGCGGTATTTTCTGGTCGCAAATGCAAAACAACATTACCTTCCATTACGACGTACTCAACGGCTTAATCAAATCCGCCGCTTTCGGCGTAGCCGTTACGTTAATCGCCGTACATCAGGGCTTCCACTGCGTACCGACCTCCGAAGGTATTTTGCGCGCCAGTACACGCACAGTAGTGTCTTCCGCCCTGACCATCCTCGCCGTCGACTTTATGTTGACCGCGTGGATGTTTACCGACTAAAGGCCATCTGAAACGACACTTAAAGAATGAAACAAGGACAATAGCACATGAAAAAAAATGCTTTGGAATTTTGGGTAGGACTGTTTGTCTTACTGGGCGCAGCCGCTATCGGCTTTCTCGCCTTCCGTGCCGCCGGCGGACAATCGTTCGGCAAATCATCACAAACCTACACCGTCTATGCCGATTTCAGCGACATCGGCGGCTTGAAAACCAACGCGCCGGTCAAATCCGCAGGCGTACTGGTGGGCCGCGTTGCCTCCATTCAGCTCGACCCTAAATCCTATCAGGCAAAAGTCGCCCTCAATCTGGACAGCCAATATCAGTTCAGCAGCGACGTTTCCGCACAAATCCTGACTTCAGGCCTGTTGGGCGAACAATACATCGGCCTGCAACAAGGCGGCGATACTGATTCTTTGGCGGCAGGCGACACCATTACCGTCACCAGCTCCGCCATGGTTTTGGAAAACCTTATCGGCAAATTCATGACCAGCTTTGCCGAAAAAAACGCAGACAGTGAATCTGCCGGTCAAAACAAACAATAAACACATATCAACCCAATATTCAGGACACTCCCATGAAAAAAACTTCCTTCATCAGCGCATTGAGCATCGGCGTATTGAGCATCAGCATGGCATTTGCCTCTCCTGCCGACGCAGTCAACCAAATCCGTGAAAACTCCGTTCAAGTGCTGAAAATCCTCAACAGCGGCGATGCCAACACCGCACGTCAAAAAGCCGAAGCTTACGCCATCCCTTACTTCGACTTCCAACGCATGACCGCTTTGGCCGTCGGCAACCCATGGCGTACTGCGACTGACGCACAAAAACAAGCGTTGACCAAAGAGTTCCAAACCCTGCTGATCCGCACCTACTCCGGCACCATGCTGAAATTCAAAAACGCCAAGGTCAACATCAAAGACAACCCTGTCGTAAACAAAGGCGGTAAAGAAATCGTTGTCCGCGCCGAAATCAACGTTTCCGGCCAAAAACCGGTCAACATGGACTTCACCACCTACCAAAGCGGCAGCAAATACCGCGCATACAATGTCGCAGTCGAAGGCGCAAGCTTGGTTACCGTATACCGCAACCAATTCGGCGAAACCATCAAAGCCAAAGGCATCGATGGCCTGATTGCCGACTTGAAAGCCAAAAACGGCGGTAAATAATCCACCCACACACCATGCCGCCTGATGTTCAGACGGCATGGTGCCTTACATCATAAAGACACCATGCAAACAGAAATCCGCAACGGCACGCTCTACATCAGCGGCGACGTTACCGTCAAAACCCTGACTGCCTCCGCCTTTGCGCGCTACGAACAACAATGCCGTCTGAAAGAAACAGACAGCATAGACTTCAGCCAAGTAGGCAAAGCAGATTCAGCCTGCGTTTCCCTGCTGCTCAACGCTCTGCGCCGGACAGACAAAAAACCGACCATTCAAAATATTCCCGATTCCGTCCGCGCACTGGCCGAACTTTACGAAATCAAAGACTGGTTGCAATCATGAAAAAAACCACCGCTTCCCTCTGCCTTCTCATCAGCCTTGCCTCCGCGCCCGCACTGGCCGAACGCAATCCGGCCGACCCTTATGAAGGCTACAACCGTACCGTTTCCAAGTTCAACGACAAAGCAGACAAATACGTCCTTTCCCCTGTCGCACGCGGTTATCGCAAAGTAACGCCCAAACCAGTGCGTACCGGCGTGATCAACTTCTTCAACAACCTGCGCGATGTCGTCAGCTTCGGCAGCAATGTTCTGCGCCTTGACGTCAAACGCGCCAGCGAAGACCTCGTCCGCGTCGGCATCAACACCACCTTCGGCCTTGGCGGTTAATCGACGTAGCCGGTGCAGGCGGCGTACCCAGCAATAAAAACACCCTCGGCGACACCTTCGCCTCATGGGGCTGGAAAAACAGCAACTACTTCGTTGTCCCCCTGTTCGGCCCATCTACCGTACGCGATACCATTGGCAACGCCGTTACCACCGTCTACCCAGTTAAAAACGCCGTCTTCCACACCAGAGCAGGACGCTGGGGCACAATCGGCCTGCAGGCCATCAACACCCGTGAAGAACTGCTCGACCTGACCGACAGCCTCGAAGGCGCAGCCATCGACAAATACAGCTACACACGCGACCTTTACATGAAAGTCCGCACCCAACAAACCGGCGGCACGCTCCCTCAAAGCGAAGACGACAACATCGACATCGATGACTTGGTGGACAGCAACACCACTTCCGAACCGGTAGCACCCCAATCCGCTCCGGCAGAAATCCCCGATACAGCCAATCCCCAAACCCTGTATCAAACACCATCAGAAAATCCCTGATCGTTTCCAAAAATAAAGGCCGTCTGAAATTCAGACGGCCTTTATCCCCCAAAAAGATAGCCAGTCCACCACCTTTGCTATATCATTCAACTATACAGAAACCAAGGAAAACACCATGTACGAAGTCAACCGCAGCGTCTTCCTGCTCATCCCCCTCGATCCTTTTTTTGGAACTGGCTGAAATCTCTGCCCGGCAATCACCTAGACGGCCTGACGCTTGAAGATATCCAAGCCGATGCCAACTCCTACCTCGTTCGCCCGTGCGAAACTGCCGATGAAGTATGGGACGAGATCGAAGCGCATTTCGAAGATATTTTTTTGCTGCCGAATTGGCCGACTGGTGCGAAGACGAAAGCGAATGGCCTGATTTGGACGCCGATATTTTTCAACGAATGGTTCGACATCCAACTCTCCACCGTGATTACCGACCTCGAACACGAACCCATCGCACGCGAAGAGTTCCAACCCATCAATCTCAACTGATGAAACTGACCGTCCGCAACTACCACCTCGACGGCTACGGCCACGTCAACAATGCGCGCTACCTCGAATTTCTCGAAGAAGCGCGCTGGACGTTTTTTCAAGAGCATGGCCTTCTGTCCGAACTCAAAGGCATCATGCTCGTTGTTGCACGCGTTGACATCCGCTATCGCCGCCCGTCGCTTGAAGGCGATGTCTTAACCTTTACAGGCCGTCTGAAAGACATCGGCACACGCCACATCATCCTCAGCCAAACCGCGACCCTGCCCAACGGCAAAGCCGCCATTGAAGCCGAAGTTACCCTTATGCCCGTCAGCAGCGAAAGCGGCCGCAGCATCAGTGTTCCCCAAACCTTAGCACACGCAATTCAAAACCTTACATCATGAAAAAAATACTCACACTCCTCATCGTTGCCACGATTGGCGCGCTTCTTACCTTCGTCCTTATCCCCAGCAACAAAGCCGCCCCTGATTTCGCCCTGCCCGATCTGCAAGGCAAAACCATTACCAACGCCGATTTAAAAGACAAAGTTACCCTCATCAACTTCTGGTTTCCCTCCTGCCCCGGCTGCGTGAGCGAGATGCCTAAAATCATCAAAACCGCCCAAGATTATCAAGGCAAAAACTTCCAAGTCCTCGGCATAGCCCAGCCCATTGACCCCATCAAAAGTGTCCATCAGTACGTTAAAGAATACGGCCTGCCTTTCACCGTCATGTACGATGCCGATAAAACTGCCGCAAAAGCCTTTGGCACACAGGTTTACCCGACTTCCGTCCTGATCGACAAAAACGGGAACATCCTCAAAACCTACGTTGGCGAACCCAATTTCTCCCAACTCTATCAAGAAATCGACCAAGCCCTCGCCCAATAAATCCCAGGCCGTCTGAAACCATATTTCAGACGGCCTAAAACCGAAATATCCTTTATAATAAGCAACATTTTATCCGTTCAGATACCAAGCTCCTCTATTAACAAAGGCCGTCTGAAACAACCGAATACCCATAAGAGAACATCATGAAATTCATCGACGAAGCAAAAATCGAAGTCGCCGCAGGCAAAGGCGGTAATGGCGCAACCAGTTTCCGCCGCGAAAAATTCGTACCCCGCGGCGGCCCTGACGGCGGCGATGGTGGCAAGGCGGCAGCGTTTGGGCAGAAGCCGACGAAAACACCAACACCCTCGTCGAATACCGCTTCGTCAAACGCTACCAAGCCAAAAACGGCGAAAAAGGCCACGGCTCTGACCGCTATGGCGCAGGTGCGGACGACATCGTCCTCAAAATGCCCGTCGGCACCCTTATCCGCGACCTCGACACCGACGAAATCGTCGCCGACCTCACTTATCACGGTCAGCGCGTCTGCCTTGCCAAAGGCGGCAAAGGTGGCTTGGGAAACATCCACTTCAAATCGTCCGTCAATCGCGCACCCAAACAATCCACACCCGGCGAAGAAGGAGAAACCCGTTCCCTGCAACTCGAACTCAAAGTCCTCGCCGATGTCGGCTTATTAGGTATGCCCAACGCCGGTAAATCCACCCTGATTACCGCCGTATCCGCCGCACGCCCCAAAATCGCCAACTACCCCTTCACCACCCTGCACCCGAATTTAGGCGTCGTGCGCATCGACGAAAACCACAGCTTCGTCATGGCAGACATCCCTGGTCTGATTGAAGGTGCGGCAGAAGGCGCAGGCCTCGGCCATCGTTTCCTCAAACACTTATCACGTACCGGTCTGTTGCTGCACGTCGTCGATTTAGCCCCCTTCGATGAAACCGTCAACCCCGCCGAAGAAGCCCTCGCCATCATCAACGAACTGCGCAAATACGACGAAGAACTTTACGGCAAACCGCGCTGGCTCGTGCTGAACAAACTCGACATGCTCGACGAAGAAGAAGCCCAAGCACGCACCGCCGCCTTCCTCGAAGCCATCGGCTGGGATTACCCCAAACCCGACGACCGTTTCCAATTCGACATGGAAACCCCGCGCCTCTTCCAAATCAGCGCACTGACCCACCAAGGCACGCAGGAATTGGTACACCAAATCAACCAATACCTGACCGAGAAAAACGTATCGAAGCTGAGAAAGCCGAAGCGGAACAAGCAGCCGCAAATACCGAGATTGCCGAGCAGCAGCCTAAAACGGATATGAGCGTGTTTAAAGCAGAATAAATGTTTTCAGACGGCCTGTTGGATAGAAAGGTCGTCTGAAAACATATCAACCGTATCGTAAGATACAAAAAGATTACTTAATGAGGTATAACAGCCCAAGCCATTTAACAAAGGAAAACTATGTTAAACAAAATTTCTATTTTTATTCCGATAACCTTATTAGCTGCTTGCTCAACTATCTCACAAACAAATTCATATCAAGCCAACGGCGATACTTTTGTAACGCCCAAAGACTGGATACTGATTGATACACATGACAATCTACCTGTATATTTACTCTCAAAAAGTCTAAACAAATCTGTACTCACTCTACCAAACAATAAAACAGTCGCTTATTTAGATGGCACAATTATTACGCATTTCAATGAGGGAGGAAAAATCCATTCTTTATCTTCCATTGTAATTGTCAAAGATTGCCAACAACCACAGCTAACCTCTTTAGGAGAATTAGCTACGCAATATGAGCAACCTTTACTCAGAGGCAACTCTATACTAACTACACTTAAACTACCATCATCATTGATAAAAAAATCACATGCTATTGCATGCGAATATGTACAAAAGCATAATGTGCCGACTAAAAAAATCACATTGCCAATAAAGAAACAATAAATTATCTGCTTTTTCCATTTCAATAATGCACACTTCTAATGCCCTATAATGCATAAACTTTTTTATCCAACGCCAAACACCATGCTAACCATCTACAACACCCTGACCCGTCAAAAAGAACCCTTCTCCCCCATCGACCCTAAAAACGTGCGTATGTACGTTTGCGGCATGACCGTTTACGACTATTGCCACTTGGGTCACGCCCGTGTGATGGTGGTGTTCGACATGATTGCCCGCTGGCTGCACGAGTGCGGCTATCCGCTCACTTATGTGCGCAATATCACTGACATCGACGACAAAATCATTGCCCGCGCGGCTGAAAACGGCGAGACCATCGGCGAACTGACTGCGCGTTTCATCCAAGCCATGCACGAAGATGCCGATGCTCTGGGCGTATTGCGTCCCGACATCGAGCCGAAGGCAACGGAAAACATCCCGCAAATGATTGCTATGATTGAAACCCTGATTCAAAACGGCAAAGCCTATCCTGCCGCAAACGGCGACGTTTACTACGCCGTGCGCGAGTTTCGGCTTACGGCCAATTGTCGGGCAAATCGTTGGATGACCTGCGTGCGGGCGAGCGTGTGGAAGTGGATGGTTTCAAACGCGATCCGCTTGATTTTGTATTGTGGAAAGCGGCCAAAGCAGGCGAGCCGGCATGGGAAAGCCCTTGGGGCAACGGCCGTCCGGGTTGGCATATTGAATGCTCTGCCATGAGTGAAAACCTGTTTGGTGATACTTTCGACATCCACGGCGGTGGCGCGGACTTGCAGTTCCCACACCATGAAAATGAAATCGCCCAAAGCGTCGGTGCCAGCGGTCATACCTGCGGCCACGACCACGCGCAAACCCACCACGGCCAAAGCATCGCCAGCCACGTCAAATACTGGCTGCACAACGGCTTCATCCGTGTGGACGGCGAAAAAATGTCCAAATCGTTGGGTAACTTCTTCACCATCCGCGAAGTGTTGAAACAATACGACCCAGAAGTCGTGCGTTTCTTCATCCTCCGCGCCCACTACCGCAGCCCGTTGAACTACTCCGACGCGCATTTGGACGACGCAAAAGGTGCGCTGACCCGCCTGTACACCACGTTGAAAAACACACCAGCGGCTGAGTTTGATTTATCCGAAAACGCCAACGACTACACCCGCCGCTTCTACGCCGCCATGAACGACGATTTCGGCACGGTCGAAGCGGTTGCCGTGTTGTTTGAGCTGGCAGGCGAAGTGAACAAAACCAATGATGCGCACCTCGCCGGCTGCCTGAAAGCTTTGGGCGGCATCATCGGCCTGCTTCAACGTGATCCGATTGAGTTTCTGCAAGGCGGTGCTGTTTCAGACAGCCTGTCCAACGAGGAAATCGACGATTTGATCGCCCGACGCAAACAGGCACGCGCCGATAAAAACTGGGCGGAATCCGACCGCATCCGCGACCTTCTAAACGAACACAAAATCATTCTGGAAGACAACGCCGGCGGTACGACTTGGCGCCGCGGTTGATTTTATGGCATAGATAAAAGGCCGAGACCTTTGCAAAATTCCCCAAAATCCCCTAAATGGCTTGGTGTGAATTTAGGGGATTTTGGGGAATTTTGCAAAGGTCTCAGGCTAAGTGTGCCTGTTGCTGCCTAAAAGGCGGCCCGGATGCCTGATTATCGGGCGTCCAGGGAGGATTAAAGGGGTATTTGGGTAGAGTTAGGGAGTGATTGGTGGCGGAAACAACCGAAAACCTGTGTTGGGGTTTCGACTGTTGGGGGAAGGGCCTTTTTGCAAAGGTCTCAGGTTTTCAGACGACCTTAATGTGTAAAGCAGATAAAAAACGCACCCTAAGGTGCGTTTTTCTAATAGATGTTACAAATTAAACAACAGCAATATCTGAATCAATCCAGAGTTCGTTAGAACCGGTGTGGTAAACATGATAAGTCTTGCCTTCATAATTAACCTGTGAGCTTACAGCATTACTAATATCACTTAAATTCACTTTATCACCTTCATTACCATCAACAATTAACACGTTGTTGTGAGATTTACCACTGTCATCAACCGTTGCTTTAGCATTGTGGTTTCTTTCAACATCATCTTTGTGGATATTAACTGTGTTGTTTAATGTACCTTTAATATCAATTTTCTCAAAGTTAGAGATCGCTGAAATCGAGGTCATAATCGCTTCGCCGTCTCGGTTCACAAACTCAAGTGTGTCGAAATCATCACCACCATCAATAGATATTCCTTTATAAATAGAGTCATGCTGAATAGGACCAGATGTTCTTACAATATCATCGCCTGAGCCCATATCTACCCTTGCTTTGAAGGATCCATCGGAGAACGGAAAGTTTGTAGAACGAGCTTCAAGAATATCATTACCCTCGCCCATATTAATGGTGCCCGCAATTTGATCAAAGCTTGCATAGTCATTACCGCTACTGCCCATACCGTTACTATCTATAGTATTAGATGATACCCAAGATTCATCAGGAACTTTAGTATCTTCACCCGCTTGGGCCCTTACTGATACGCTCGCGTTGCCAGCACGATCTCTCGACGTAGCTATCACATAAGAACCATCTTTTACTTGGTCTTGTGGAATGGTTGTGCTGTTCTGACCTGCTTCAATGTCTGGTACTATTGAATAATTGCTTGAAGACCAGCTGCCATCTGCCTTTTTGATTAAAGTTATGCCGGTAGAAATTAGAATTCTCTGGGTTTAAAAATATACCAGGGCGGTTAGGGATTACCGATATTGAAACATAATCGTCCACTTTTGCATCATCTGGTACTTTCACGGTTACTGATCCATCCGTAGTCGATGGAATGACTTCCGGTGCGCTTGGTGCTGTAGTATCAGTGTTTTTACCTATTAGATCGAGAGCTGGATAACTGATTATACCCGAAGTATCAAAGGCATTCGCAGCTAATTGTGACCCCCCTTGTATTTTATCTGATGAAATTATTGCTTTTCCAGTCGCTGGCTCTACCGTAATATCTGGATTGTCAGAAGTCCAATTACCGTTCTCATCTTTCGTTAACATTGTAGTTTTTCGTGTACCTGATTTATCCCAATATCTTACAGCCATAGATTTAAGATCTTTAACTGCAGGAGGGGTAATTTCCACAAAACCATCTTTTTTTACGGTTATTGTTGGAGAGGCAATCTCGCTAGCAAGATTAGTATATCCTGGTGCAGAGAAATTCTCTGCATGATCCTCTGCATGAGCATATACAGTACCGAATCCTTTAAGTTTATTAGCTGGAACGATAGTATTATCATTGCCTGCATCAACATTCGGCACATTCTCCGGTTTATCTGAAATCCAACTACCATCCTGTTGTTTAGTCAACGTAGCTAAAATTTCATCATTATCATCATCAGGAATCAAAGCACCAAAAGCCCAAAAAGACTCATATTGATAAATACCTCGTTTAATTACAACAAAATCTCCAACATTGGCATCTTGTGGCATTGTTACTCTTGCAGAACGATCTTCTAATCCAACTACTTCTGGCATGCTTGGCCCATAAGTATCCGGAATGCTAACCGCATTTCCGTTGCTGCTTCACCTATGTTACCTTGATTATCCGTTGCCGAGGCCCTCACTGGAGATCCATCTTTCACTTTATCTGCTGTAAGTACCATTAGCCCACTCTCTGGAGTTACCCAGATATTATATGGATCAGATGATACCCAACCTTTATCAGCATCTTTAGTAATCGTTACTGTTTGCGGATTTCCCTCTTCATCAATGTAGTGTACTTCAACTGATTTAGTATCTTCATCTGCTGGAGGAGTAATATAAACAAAACCATTCATTTTCGCTTCAATAGTTGGTTTACCAGGCGCAGTCGTGTCAGGATTATTACCCGCATTCGCTGTACCTTCTTCACCTGCATTACCCGCAGTGTCAGTTGCTTTCGCAGTCACCGGAGAGCCATCTTGTACTTTATCCGCTGGGATGGTTGCTTTGCCGCTAACAGGATCTACTGCGACATCCGGGTTGTTTGAAGTCCAAGTGCCATCTGCACCTTTTGTTAAGGTTGCAGTTTTCGGTGTATCCGCTTCATCGGTGTAGCCCACTTCTACAGACTTGGTATCCGCATCTGCCGGAGGTGTCACTTCTACTGAACCGTTGTCTTTCGCTGTCACAGTTGGCTGAGCCGGTGCAGTGGTGTCAGGATTATTACCTGCATTCACTGTACCTTCTTCACCTGCATTACCCGCAGTGTCCGTTGCTTTCGCAGTCACTGGAGAGCCATCTTTCACTTTATCTGCCGGGATGGTTGCTTTGCCGGTCGCTGGGTCTACTGCAACATCTGGGTTGTTTGAAGTCCAAGTACCATCTTCACCTTTTGTTACGGTTGCTGTTTTCGGTGTACCCGCTTCATCGGTGTAGCTCACTTCTACAGACTTGGTATCCGCATCTGCAGGAGGAGTCACTTCTACTGAACCGTTGTCTTTTGCTTCAACAGTCGGTTTAGCCGGTGCAGTCGTGTCTGTACCACCAGATGCCTTTCCACTATCACTTGCAGCAGCAATAATGCCGCCTACTGCTGCCACTCCAGCTGCAACCCACAGCCAATTTGGATTAAATGCCCAAAATGGTGTAGCTACGCTGTTACCACCTAATGCCTGTGGAGCAAATACTTCTTCTGCCAATAAGGTAACTGCATCACTTTCAACACCGCTTTGCGGTACATAGGCATAGTATTGTCCGTTTTCTGCCTTACCCAAAAGTAATTCGGTATTGTTGTTCTCGTAATAGCCTTCCAGTACCAAATCGGATTCTTGATTAATGTCGGTGCCTTCAAATGCAATGTGAAGGTCGTTACCGATGCGTTTGGTATCGATAGTTTCAGGGGCATATTGGGTATTGTCGTCAACCAATTCGTAGTTCACATTCGGTTGTGCTTTGATAATGACTTTTTTTATTCGTTGCGTTCAGTTTGACGGTCTCAACGGTTTCGTTGCCACTATTGATTTTTTTACGCTGATATTCTTTGACATGGATTTTCCCTTTTAAATTTGTTTAGTTGGCCGCACAGGCTGTTTCGTTAATGCGTGAAATTGTGTGGGCTTGATGCTTGAGTTTCTTTAATGTCTCTTGTGCCATTGTTGCATCAACCTCTTTGATTTGGGGAACTGAAACGCTTGTTGCATCAATTTGGTAATAATGTACCGATTGTTCTGTTAGATTTACGTTGAGTTTTGTTGTAGGTTTGGCTGCCACGTATTGGGCCTCCAAAGTTGCAGGCTTCGCGCAAATCTCTGTCTTTGCAAAACCACCTACTTGGAGAGATGACAGGTATTCACCATTAACTTTGATATTGACTGCGATTGGGTTTGCACCCGCATCGGCACGATAGAAGACCAAACCGGCTTGATTTACTTGCGGTTTAATTTGAGATGAGTGGTTGTCAAAGTTTGACCATCTGTTGTTACTTAATGTACAGGCAGACAGCATAGATACTGCCAAACTGCCGCAGCCGTCAGTTTGGAAAGTTGCATCGTTTAAATTCCTCGCAATTATTAATAGAATGGACATGAGTCCTTCCCTGTTTTAGATCTTATACGCAAACTGCCACCGGTCAGGCTTCAATCTTTACTCTTTACCCTAGAAATAGCCCATAAGAACGCAATTCGCATATATACTTCTAATTATATATATCATTTGTAATAAAAGCATTACAATTACAAAAACTGAGACCTTTTTGAAAACATCATTTCATTTATACGCCAAATACTTTCAGACGGCCTTCGATTGGTTGGAAGGTTTTTTCGCCAGCAGGAGCTGCGATACCGCCAATCACCATTTGCGCACGCAACAACCAGCTTTCCGGCAAGTTCCATTCTTTGGCAATGGCCGCATCAGGCAGCGGATTGTAGTGTTGCAGATTGGCGCCGATACCGGCAGCCGCCAATGTTGTCCAAACAGCATATTGAACCATGGCATTTGCCTGATCCGCCCAGATCGGGAAGTTGGCCGCATAAGATGGGAACTGCTCTTGCAAGCCTTTGACAACATCTTGATCTTCAAAGAACAAAACTGTCGCCGCGCCTGCTTTAAACAAGTTTAGTTTTTGCGCAGTGGCTTCAAACTGCTCGGCAGGAACAACCGCACGCAACGCTTCTTCGACAAAATGCCACACTTTGGCATGTTCTTCGCCAAACAATACGACCACTCGGGCAGATTGCGAATTGAAAGCAGACGGCGTATGCAAAACGGCGTGTTCGATGATTTTGGTTACTTCCTCATTGGACAGAGGCAGGGTATTGTTCAATGCATAGATAGAACGACGGGTTTCAGCAGCTTGTTGCAAAACAGAATAAGTCATGATCTTTTCCTTAAATTAATCTTTATCTTTACCAAAAACGCTATCCAAAGCCCACGCTCCGCCACCGGCTACTGCCAGATACAGGAACACGAAGCAGAACAAAACGGCAGATTCGCCATGGTTGGCCAATGGAAACAAAACATTACCCGAGGACGCGTGTGCCATAAAGTAGGCGGCAGCCATCTGACCCGACAAAACAAACGCGGCCGGACGGGTGAACAGGCCCAATATCAATAAGATACCGCCGACAATTTCCAAAATACCGGCCACCAGCATCAAGCCTTCAGGCGCGCCGCCCATGGACATCGGAAAACTGAAAAACTTGGCCGTGCCATGCAGTAAAAACAAATACGCCGCAACAATACGCAAAACAGACAATACAACAGGTTGGAATGATTTGAGGGCTGACATCTTAATAATCCTTATTTTAAAGAGGTAGGGAGCAATTTCAATAAGTGCAGTATAGATAATTCCCAGTAAGAGATATATACTCGAATTATTGATACAACGTTTCCTAATAAGAAATCATGGATACCCTATTTAGCCTAAAAGTCTTCCGCCAAGTGGTTCAAAGCGGCAGTTTTACCCGTGCCGCCGATCAGCTCGACATCTCCACCGCCATGGCCAGCAAACACGTCAGCCATCTGGAAAACACCATTCAAGCCAAGCTCTTACACCGAAACAGCCGCAACCTCCACCTGACCGAAGCAGGCGAAGAATACTACCGCCAATGCAGCTACGCGCTGGATACCTTGGACACCGCCGCCCAAAGCGGCAGGCGGCGCCGACACGCCGCAAGGTATGTTACGCGTTACCATGCCCCTGTGGTTTGCAGGCGGTAATATGAGCGCATGGTTGGCCGAATACCGCCAGCGGTATCCCAAAGTCACGCTAGACCTCGTCCTCGACAACCGCCATATCGACCTCATCGCCGAAGGCTTCGACCTCGCCTTGCGTGTTTCCAAAACCCCCTCCCCTTCCCTGATCGTCAAACCGCTGGCCAAAATCGAGTTCGTCCTGCTTGCCGCCCCCGACTATCTTGCCCGACACGGCACACCCGATACACCCGAAGCCGTCATGCAGCACCAAGCCATCCTGCCTTCCTATACCAGTCAACAAGACTGGGAAATTACCCACCGCGCTACCGCAGAAAAAGCCATTCTCCATCTCTCCCCGGTTATCCGCAGCGACAACACACTGATGATCCGCGAGCTGATTAAATCAGGTGCCGGCATAGGCTATCAGCCCCTTTGGGCGGTTCAGCAGGAATTGAAGGACGGCACATTGATCCAACTCCTGCCCGATTACACCATCTGGACAGACCAACTGAACGCCACTTATGTCGACAGGGCCTTTCTCAGCGCGAAAGTGCGCAGCTTTATCGACTTTCTCAATGAAAAAATATCGGAAGGATAAACATCAAGGCCGTCTGAAACACTTTTCAGACGGCCTTTAATCAAAGCAATAATCCAATCAATAATTGGTCGAGCAGAACTGTTCGCGTTTATCCGCATCGGCGGCATAGCATGTCAAACCCATGCCTGACGCATTACTATTGTTCGCTTTCGCACCCGGTTTTTTGTTCACCAAAGCCTTACCGTTTTTTCCGATTTCAACGGTTACGCCTTTGCCGTTTTTCAGCTTCCATTTCAACACTTGCGCATCGGCACTTTGGCACTTGCTGACCGTACAGCCGCCTTCTGTCGCGACATTGCCGTTTTTATAAATCACGCACTGCTGCTGGCTGTCGGTACAGGCCGCATACGCAGCAACGGAGAAACAGGAAATCAGCGCGGCAAACAAAACAGGTTTCATGGTTTGAACTCCTAAGGTTGTGATGATGGGTTTGTGATATTTGGAACTATACGCTTATTTGCAGATACCTACTACAAAATGTATCGGTAGCATTCAACAGGCGCAGCACCATATCCATTCCATCAATTATCTAATTCTCCCCATACAATAAAGGCCGTCTGATCATCATTTTTCAGACGGCCTTCAATTGGTTTTCCACCTTACCGCTTCAACTTCGCAAACGCATCCGCCATCGCCGAATTGGTTGGGGCGCGCTCGTTGCGTTGGGGTTTGCGGTCGCGGCGTTCTTGATGTCGGGTTTCAGATGGCCTGTTGCCTTTGGTTGCGCCGCCCGGTTCGTCATCCAGTCGCATGGTCAGCGCAATACGTTTGCGTGCGGCATCAACCTCCAGCACTTTCACTTTCACCACATCGCCGGCTTTCACCACTTCGCGCGGGTCTTGAACAAATTTATTGGACAGGGCGGAGATGTGCACCAAGCCGTCCTGATGGACGCCGATGTCCACGAACGCGCCGAAGTTGGCGACGTTGGAGACCACGCCTTCGAGTATCATGCCGACTTGCAAATCGCTGATTTCGTGGATGCCTTCGGCGAATGAGGCCGTCTGAAACTCGCCGCGCGGGTCGCGGCCGGGTTTTTCCAGCTCGGACAAAATATCCAAAATGGTCGGCAGACCGAAGCGTTCGTCGGTGAAGTCGGATGCTTTGATTTGCTTCACGCGCTCGCGGTTGCCGATGAGTTCGGCGGCGCTAATGCCTTGTTGCGCCAGCATTTTGGCGACGACGGGATAGGCTTCGGGGTGGACGGCGCTCGCGTCCAGCGGCTCTTTGCCGCCGTTAATCCGCAAAAAGCCCGCCGCCTGCTCGAAGGTTTTTTCGCCCAAACGCGGCACTTTCAGCAATTTTTTGCGGCTGTCGAATGCGCCATTTTCATCGCGGTAGGCGACAATGTTTTGGGCAAGGATTTGATTTAAACCGGAAATCCTCGCCAAGAGCGGGGCGGAGGCGGTATTCACGTCCACGCCGACGGCGTTCACGCAGTCTTCGACCACCGCGTCCAGCGATTTGGCGAGCTGGCTTTGGTTCACGTCGTGCTGATACTGACCCACGCCGATGGATTTAGGGTCGATTTTGACCAACTCGGCAAGCGGGTCTTGTAGCCTGCGGGCGATGGACACTGCGCCGCGCAGGGAAACGTCCAAGTCGGGGAACTCGCACGCCGCCAGTTCGGACGCGGAATAAATCGATGCGCCGGCTTCGGAAACGACGATTTTGTGCAGCCCCATTTTGGGCATTCCTCGCACCAGTTCGCCCGCGATTTTGTCGGTTTCGCGGCTGGCAGTGCCGTTGCCGATGGCGATGAGCTTCACGCCGTGTTGTTTAATCAGGCGTGACAGCGTTGCCAACATATTGTTTTCTTGGTGTAAATAGACGATGACGGTATCCAGCAGCTTGCCTGTGTCGTCCACCACGGCGCATTTCACGCCGTTGCGGTAGCCGGGATCGAGGCCCAAAGTGGTCAGCCGTCCGGCGGGCGCGGCGAGCAGCAAGTCTTTGAGATTGCGGGCGAATACGGTAATCGCGTCGGTGTCGGCGGCTTCTTTCAAACGATTTAGGGCTTCAAGTTCTAACGACAAAAAGATTTTTGCGCGCCAAGTCAGACGCACGGTATCGCGCAGCCATTTGTGGCCGTCTGAAATCTTGAAGCGGCGGGCGATGAGTTGCTCGTATTCGCTTTGCTGGGTAATCGGCGTGTCGTCGGGCTGGTATTTGAGCGCGATGTTCAACACGCCTTCGTTGCGACCGCGCAAAACCGCCAGTGCGCGGTGGCTGGGCATGGCGCGCACGGGTTCGCGGTGGTCGAAATAATCGCTGAATTTTTCGCCTTCGGTTTCTTTGCCTTCAACGACTTGCGCATGGATTTCGGCTTCGTTCCACAGCTTGTCGCGCAGCGTACCGATGAGTTCTGCGTCTTCGGCAAACTGTTCCATCAGAATCGCACGCGCGCCGTCCAGTGCGGCTTTAGTGTCGGGAACGTTTTCGTTCAGATAGCCTTGCGCGACGGCTTCCACATCCTGCGGCTGCTCGACAAGCAACACTTCCGCCAATGGCTGCAAACCGTGTTCACGCGCGATTTGCGCTTTGGTGCGGCGTTTGGGTTTGTAAGGCAGATACAGGTCTTCCAGCGCGGTTTTGTTGTCGGCGGCTTCGATTTGCGCTTTGAGGTCGTCTGAAAGTTTTCCTTGCTCTTCAATGCTTTTTAAAACAACAGCTTTGCGCTCTTCCAACTCACGCAGATATTGCAGCCGCTCGGCAAGCTGGCGCAACTGCGTATCATTCAGCCCGCCCGTAGCTTCTTTACGGTAACGCGCGATAAAGGGGACGGTCGCGCCGTCGTCCAAAAGCTCGACGGCGGCATTGATTTGCGCGGTAGTGGCGGAAAGTTCTTGGGAAAGAATTTGAGTAATATTCATCAATAAAATTCCAACGGACAGGCCGTCTGAAATTTCAGACGGCCTGATTTAAAAAACAATCGCTTTAAGGCAGCGAATTATAATATTCGTAGGCTTTGTCCATATCTTCAAACTGGTACATATGCCCTTTTTCCAGCACCATCGCATTATCGCAATATTGCTTCATGGCGCTGTGGCTGTGCGACACCAAAATGATGGAACGGTCTTTGCGCTTTTCAAACAACTCGTACTTACATTTATCGGCAAAGCGCGAGTCGCCAACTGCAATCACTTCGTCAATCAGATAGCAATCAAACTCTACCGCCAACGACAAAGCAAATGCCAAACGTGCCTTCATACCTGAAGAATAACGCTTGACCGGCTCGTAAAGATATTGACCCAGCTCGGAAAACTCTTCGGTAAAGTTCTTCACATAATCGATATCGACATTGTAAATCCGGCAGATGAAACGCAAATTGTCCATACCGGTCAAGCTGCCTTGAAACGCACCGGAGAATGCCAAAGGCCAAGAAATACTCATCGTACGCTTGATTTCACCCGTGGTCGGCGGCTCAACGCCACTGATCAAACGGATGAGCGTCGATTTACCTGCACCGTTGCGGCCGAGAATACCGATTTTCTCACCCTTCTCCATTTTGAAGTTGATATCGTGCAAGACTGTCCGCCAACCTTGGCGGGTCAGATACCGTTTGGAAACGTGTTCAACTGAAATCATTGCGGCTCAACCCCTTTGCTGAATCTCGCCACCATCGCCAAACCAAGCAGCAGCAAAACCAAGTTACACAACAAAATATACCAAGGATTTTCGTAAGTCGTGACGCTGTCGCCAAAATATCCGGCACGGAACATTTCTGTACCATGCACCATCGGAATCATCAGCACATAGTGTTGTAACTGCTGAGGCAGGTTGTGTACGAAGAAAAACACGCCGGACAAAGGCATCATCACAAAACTGATGGTACTCCAAACCTTACCAAACGGCTCAAAGTGAAACGCTACCGAACAAATGACCAGCCCCAATCCAACGGCAAACATTGCCATCAAAAGCCAAGCCAACAACATATAGAAAATATCTGCCGGTATATCAATCCAACCGATAATGACCAATGCGAACATAATCACGACCTGCGCAATCGTAGCACCGGCAATCTCCAACAACATACGCGCAAAAATGGTATCCAAATTGAGATGATAACGCTTTGCACCCTGTGCATAACACTGTGATTATCCCATATTTTTTTACTTTTCAGGTAACTAAATATACAATATCCAGATAAAGCAATCCCTCTTTGACAACACTTACACCAGGTTATCTGAAAGCGTTTGTATTTTCAGCCAGCCGGTTTCACAACTTCCAAACACAATTTTAATTAAGGAAAACCAATGACTATTCTTATTACCGGTGGTACCGGCTTTATCGGTTCTCATACCGTTGTTTTCCTGTTGAAATCAGGCTTTAATACCGTGATTTTGGACAATTTGTGCAATTCGTCCGCCAGCATCCTCCCGCGCTTGGAAAAAATTACCGGCAAGTCTGTGCCTTTTTACCAAGGGGATATCCGTGATCGTGAAGTGTTGCGTCAAATCTTTGCAGAACACGATATTGATGCCGTCATCCATTTTGCCGGCTTGAAGGCAGTCGGCGAAAGCGTGGCCGAACCAATGAAATACTATGACAACAATGTATCTGGCAGCTTGGTTTTGGCTGAAGAAATGGCGCGTGCCGGCGTATTTAAGATTGTGTTCAGCTCATCGGCTACGGTTTACGGCGATCCGAGTAAAGTGCCTTATACGGAAGATATGCAACCGGGAGATACGACCAGCCCTTACGGCACGTCTAAGTCTATGGTGGAGCGCATTTTGACGGATATCCAAAAGGCCGATCCACGTTGGAGCGTGATTTTGTTGCGCTATTTCAACCCTATCGGTGCGCATGAAAGCGGTTTGATCGGTGAGCAGCCAAACGGTATCCCAAACAATCTGCTGCCTTATATCTGCCAAGTGGCTTCAGGCAAGCTGCCGCAGTTGTCGGTTTTCGGCGACGACTACCCTACTCCCGACGGTACGGGTATGCGCGACTATATCCATGTGATGGATTTGGCGGAAGGCCATGTGGCGGCTATGCAGGCGAAAAGCGATGTTTCGGGCGTACACCTATTTAATTTGGGTTCGGGACGTGCTTATTCGGTATTGGAAATCATCCGTGCTTTTGAGGCAGCCTCCGGTTTAACCATTCCGTTCCAAATCAAACCACGCCGTGATGGCGATTTGGCCTGTTTCTACGCCGACCCTGTCTACACCAAAGCGCAAACCGGTTGGGAAACCAAGCGTGATTTAGCGCAGATGATGGAAGACTCATGGCGTTGGGTCAGCAACAACCCAAATGGCTACGACAATTAAGTTCACCTGATACAGGCCGTCTGAAAGAGATGTTTTTCAGACGGCCTCTTTATCTGAAAAACACACATTCTGTCTGCTATAATCCGTTTATATTTTTTTGGCTATCCTCTGAAATTTATGAAAAAAATCCTTGTTACCGGCGGCGCGGGCTTTTATCGGTTCTGCCGTTGTCCGTCATATTATCCAAAATACCCAAGACTCTGTCGTCAATGTCGATAAGCTGACTTATGCCGGCAATTTGGAATCTCTGACCGAGGTAGCCAATAATCCTCGCTATGCTTTTTGAGCAAGTGGATATTTGCGACCGCGCCGAACTCGACCGCGTATTCGCACAACACCAGCCTGATGCCGTGATGCACTTGGCTGCGGAAAGCCATGTCGACCGCTCTATCGATTCGGCAGGCGAGTTTATCCAAACCAATATCGTCGGTACATTCAATCTGCTTGAAGCAGCCCGCGCCTACTGGCAACAAATGCCGTCTGAAAAAGCGCGAAGCCTTCCGCTTTCCACCATATTTCCACCGATGAAGTCTATGGCGATTTGCACGGCACAGACGATTTGTTTACCGAGACCACGCCATACGCGCCGTCCAGTCCCCTACTCTGCCTCCAAAGCATCCAGCGACCACCTCGTCCGCGCATGGTTGCGTACTTACGGTTTGCCAACCATTGTAACCAACTGTTCCAACAACTATGGCCCTTACCATTTCCCGGAAAAACTCATTCCGCTGATGATTCTGAACGCGCTCGACGGCAAACCGCTGCCCGTTTACGGCGACGGTATGCAAATCCGCGACTGGCTGTTTGTCGAAGACCACGCGCGCGCGCTGTATCAGGTTGTTACCGAAGGTGTTGTCGGCGAAACCTACAATATCGGCGGCCACAATGAAAAAGCCAATATTGAAGTCGTCAAAACCATCTGCACCCTGCTGGAAGAGCTTGTTCCTGAAAAACCGGCCGGCGTGGCACGGTATGAAGATTTAATTACTTTCGTACAAGACCGCCCCGGCCATGACGTACGCTACGCCATCGATGCTGCCAAAATCGGCAGGGAGCTGGGCTGGAAACCTCAGGAAACATTCGAATCCGGCATCCGCAAAACAGTACAATGGTATTTGGACAACAAAACCTGGTGGCAAAACGTATTGAACGGCAACTATCGTTTGGAACGTTTAGGCACCGGAAAATAAGTTTTCAGACGGCCTGTTCCCATATTAGGCCGTCTGAAAATCATGCAAACACATACTACTCAGGAGAAAACCCATGAAAGGCATCATCCTTGCTGGCGGCAGCGGCACACGCCTCTACCCCATCACGCGCGGCGTATCCAAACAACTGCTGCCCGTGTACGACAAGCCTATGATTTACTATCCCCTGTCCGTATTGATGCTGGCAGGAATCCGCGATATTTTGGTGATTACCACGCCTGAAGACAACGCCTCTTTCAAACGTCTGCTCGGCGATGGCAGCGATTTCGGCATTTCCATCAGCTATGCCGTTCAACCCAGTCCGGACGGCTTGGCACAGGCATTTATCATCGGCGAAGAATTTATCGGCAACGACAATGTTTGCTTGGTTTTGGGCGACAATATTTTCTACGGCCAATCGTTTACGCAAACATTGAAACAGGCTGCCGCCAAGACCCACGGCGCAACCGTATTCGGTTATCAGGTCAAAGACCCCGAGCGTTTCGGCGTGGTTGAATTTGACGAAAACTTCAACGCCCTGTCTATCGAAGAGAAACCGCAACAGCCCAAATCCGATTGGGCGGTAACCGGCTTGTACTTCTACGACCAACGCGTCGTCGAATTCGCCAAACAAATCAAACCGTCCGCCCGCGGCGAATTGGAAATTTCCGATCTCAACCAAATGTATTTGGAAGACGGTTCATTGTCGGTACAACTTTTGGGACGCGGTTTCGCATGGCTGGACACCGGCACCCACGAGAGCCTGCACGAAGCCGCTTCATTCGTCCAAACCGTGCAAAACATCCAAGACCTGCAAATTGCCTGTCTGGAAGAAATTGCTTGGCGCAACGGTTGGCTTTCCGATGAAAAACTGGAAGAACTGGCGCGCCCGATGGCGAAAAACCAATACGGCCAATATTTGCTGCGCCTGTTGAAAAAATAATGTTTGAGGCCGTCTGAAACTTTTCAGACGGCCTCAAGATGAAAGATAAAACGATGAACATCATTGATACCGCCATTCCTGACGTAAAACTGCTTGAGCCCCAAGTCTTCGGCGACGCGCGCGGCTTTTTTATGGAAACCTTCCGCGACGAATGGTTCAAAACCCAAGTCTGCAACCGCACCTTCGTGCAGGAAAACCACTCCAAATCCGGCAAAGGCGTATTGCGCGGCCTGCACTATCAAACCGAAAACACACAAGGCAAACTCGTGCGCGTGGTTGTCGGCGAAGTATTCGATGTGGCCGTCGACATGCGTAAAGACTCCCCCACTTTCGGCAAATGGGTGGGCGAGATTCTGTCCGCAGAAAACAAACGCCAACTATGGGTACCCGAAGGTTTCGCCCACGGCTTCTATGTACTGAGCGATGAAGCCGAATTCGTCTATAAATGCACAGACTATTACAACCCCAAAGCCGAACATTCGCTGATTTGGAATGATCCGACCGTCGGCATCGACTGGCCGCTACAAGGCGAGCCGAACCTGTCGCCTAAAGACTTGGCCGGTAAAGTATTGGCCGAAGCGGTAACGTTTTAAAAAGTTTTAAAAATAATTCAGGCCGTCTGAAAGAATGTTCCTCTTTTCAGACGGCCTACAATCCATTAATAACAATAATCGACGAAAACGCATTGTGAAAAACGCCTACATTCCCTCTCGCGGCATCCGCAAAATCCCCCATCTCTCCACCCTATTGCCCGAGTTTCATATCTGCAAAGACGGAAAAGGAGCAGAGGCTGTGGTCGGCTGGGGTTTGCGCTCAACGACACACAAAGCGCGTGCGTTTGCCGCCGAACACCAGCTTCCCTTTATTGCTTTGGAAGACGGCTTTTTACGATCACTCGGACTAGGCGTCTCCGGTTATCCGCCTACTCCATCGTCTATGACGATATCAGCATCTACTACGACACCACCCGTCCTTCGCGTTTGGAACAACTGATTCTTGCCGCCGATACCATGCCGTCTGAAACCTTGGCTCAGGCGCAACAGGCGATGGATTTCATCCTTCAACACCACCTGTCCAAATACAACCACGCGCCCGAACTTTCAGACGATCATCCTTTACGTTCCCCATCCAAGCCTGAAACTGTCCTCATCATCGACCAAACCTTCGGCGATATGGCCATCCAATATGGCGGCGCAGATGCCTCTACGTTTGAACTGATGTTTCAGACGGCCTTAAATGAAAACCCGCAAGCCGATATCTGGGTCAAAACCCATCCCGATGTTTTGTGCGGCAAAAAACAAGGCTATCTGACCCAGCTGGCGCAGCAACACCGCGTCCATCTTTTGGCAGAAGACATCAATCCGATTTCTTTGTTGCAAAACGTCGATAAAGTTTATTGCGTTACCTCGCAAATGGGTTTTGAGGCACTTTTGTGCGGCAAGCCGCTGACCACCTTCGGCCTGCCGTGGTATGCCGGATGGGGTGTGAGCGACGACCGCCATCCAAAAATCGACAGCCTTGTTCAAACCCAACGCCGCGCCCCCGCAACTTGCTGCAGCTCTTCGCCGCAGCCTATCTGCAA